>JAESGH010000148.1_pt1 | contig 186136 bp, 171 predicted proteins | sample 9269641 | NCBI WGS metagenome assembly JAESGH01 (sample SAMN14515345, study PRJNA621665) | algae metagenome | isolation source: Phormidium tanganyikae FI6-MK23 and co-occurring heterotrophs from granitic... | place: USA: Fort Irwin, California | collected 1998-05-24
CGGCGGCGGTCCCCCTCCCCATCGCTGCGCGACAGGGAGGACAAGTCCTTCTTCGTCATCCCGGACTTGATCCGGGATCCACGGCGGCGGCGAAGTCATGGACCCCGGATCAAGTCCGGGGTGACGAGGGGTGGCGGGCTGTGACCACTTCCCACCCCAAACCCGCCATCGCCTTCAAATAGGCCTTTCCTACATTATCCGGCTGTGCCAGCTTTCATCTGGTGGGCAAAGTCGGTCGCGGCTCGGCTTGCGGGTACGGCCGCGGGCGAGATGCGTTCGGCAATTTTCCCGGTCCAGAACGGGGCGCGCAATGGGCTGAACTTTCCTGAACTTTGAAAAATCCATGCCGCGAGGCCCAGGCAAGGCATGGCCGCGCCCACCCCGAAGTCGCCCTATAAATTGAGCGTCGCGAGCATCCACAGCGTCCACAGGCTGAGTGCGAGCAGCGTGCCGAAGGTTGCGACGACGCCGACCTGCCGCCCCAGCGGCGCCTTGCCGGGTTCCGACGGCGTGTAAAGGCCGATCACATGCGCGACGCGGCCGATCAGGAAGATCGCGCCGATGATCATCAGCGCCAGATGATTGGCGCGAACCGTCTCGAGCAGGCCAAGCAGGATGATCGTGATCGGCGCATATTCGGCAAGGTTGCCGTGCGCGCGGCTGGCGCTGATGAGCTTCGGATCGCCATGGTCGCCGAACGCGGCCTTCAGCCGCAAGCGCTGGCGCACCGTGTCGATCGCGGTGACGAGCAGCAGCAGTGCGCAGACCGCCGCAACGAACGCAGTTACCGGTAAAGTCATCGACCCTCTCCCCTTGTTTGCCCGCGCGCAGCCTAAGCCGGTCGTTCGTCGAACGCCACTGGCAAGTTTCAGGTGAAACTTTACCGTCGCGGGACACCAGAATGACCGGGGAGTGACTGAATGACCATCGCCGAGGCGACGCCCGATTTCGAGGCGGACCGCAACGATCGCGCCTTTCTGGGGCACCCCAAGGGCCTTGGCTACCTCGCCTTCGTCGAGGGGTGCGAACGTTTTTCCTACTATTCGATGCAGACCTTGCTCGTGCTCTACATGGTCAAATATCTGCTGTTGCCCGAGAATGCGGCGGGGGTGATCGGGCTGTCGGCACTGCGCGACTGGTATGGCGGGATCGACGGCCAGCCGCTCGCGTCGAAGATTTTCGGCGACTATACCTCGCTGGTCTATCTGACCCCGATTGCCGGCGGCTTCATTGCCGACCGCTGGCTGGGTCGGCGCACAACCTTGATCCTTGGCGGCCTGTTCATGGCGGTCGGCCATTTCCTGATGGCGTTCGAAGGCGCGTTCCTCTTCGCGCTGCTCGCGCTGATCGTCGGCGTGGGGCTGTTCAAGGGCAATATCGCGAGCCAGGTCGGCGAGCTGTACGGCCCGGACGACCTCCGCCGCGCGATGGCGTTCCAGATTTTCTACATCGCGATCAACGTCAGCGTCATCGTCGCGCCGCTGATTTCGGGGACGCTGGGCGAGAAGGTTGGCTGGCACTGGGGCTTCGGCACCGCGGGCGTGGTGATGGTCGCGGGGCTGATCCTGTACATCTACGCCAAGCCCTGGTTGCCCGCCGAGAGCCGCGAGCTTCGTGCGGAGAAGGCTCGGAAGCCAAGGGAACCGTTGACGCGGGACGATTGGATACGCGTAGCCGCGCTGCTAATCCTCGTGCCCGCGCTGGCGATCGCGTTGCTCACCAATCAGGAGATTTTCAACGCCTATCTCGTCTGGGCCGACCAGCATTTCCAGCTGACCTTCTTCGGAACGACGCTGCCCACGAGCTACATGATCACGATCGACGCCACGGCAAGCTTCTCGATGCTGGTTGCGGTTGCTGCCTTCTATGTCTGGTACGGCAAACGCTACAAGGAGCCCGACGAGCTCGGCAAGATGATCATCGGCAGCCTCTTCACCATCGCGGGCGGGCTTTGCCTGTTCACGGCGGCAGCGACGCAGGGCGATGGCAAGATCGGGCTGTTCTGGCCGGTCATGTTCCACCTGTTCAACAGCATCGGCTTCGCGCACATCCTGCCGGTCAGTCTCGCGCTCTTCACCAAGGTCGCGCCGCGCGCGCTCAACGCGACGGTGGTCGGCATCTATTATCTCGCCTTCTTCGGGGCGAACAAGATCGTCGGCGAGGTCGGCGGCTGGTATTCGTCGATGCCGACGACGAGCTTCTGGCTGTTCCACGTCGCGACGGCGGTGGTCGGGCTGGTCGCCTTCGTGCTGTTCAAGCTCTTCCTCGGGAAGCGACTGACGACAACCGCCTAAAAGAGGCGCGAGCCATTCGGCACCGCTCGGTCGGGCGCGAAGAGGATTACCGCGCCCTCTTCGTCGGCAAATCCCAAGGTCAGCACCTCGGACATGAACTTGCCGATCTGCCGCGGCGGGAAGTTGACCACCGCGGCGACTTGCCGCCCCGCCAGCTCTTCGAGCGTGTAGCGGTCGACGATCTGCGCGCTGCTCTTCCTGATGCCGATGGCGGGGCCGAAGTCGATCTTCAGCCTAAACGCGGGTTTGCGCGCCTCGGGAAAGGGTTCGGCCTCGACGATCGTGCCGATACGGATGTCGACCTTCAGGAACTCGTCGAAGGTGATTGGGTCGGCCGCAGGGGCATCCTGATCGTGATGGGCGTGCAAGGCCTCACTCCATCTCGAGAATGATCTCATCGACCGCCAGACTGTCGCCTTGCGCCGCGTTCACGCTTTTCACGACGCCCGACTTTTCGGCGCGGAGGATGTTTTCCATCTTCATTGCCTCGACCGTCGCAAGCGGCTGGCCCGCCTCGACCTTGTCGCCTTCGCCGACGTGGAGCGCGACGAGCAGACCCGGCATCGGGCAGATGAGGAATTTCGACAGATCGGGCGGGATCTTCTCGATCATGTGGCCCGCCAGCGGCGCGATATGCCAAGGGAGTACGCGCACGTCGTGAATATGTCCGCGCGTCGTCATCTTCCAGCCTGCGCGCGTCTTCGCGACCTTCACGGCCAACTCGCTATCATCGATTTCGGCAACGACCAGCCGGTCGCCCGGCGTATATTCGAGCGCGATGTCGATCTTGTCGCCATCGACCTTGATATGCTTCTCGCCGATCTTGACCTTGTGCGCTTCGCCGTCGATCGACACCTGCCATTTTGCGGGCGGCTCAAGCCGGTCGCCGAGTTGGCCGTCGGTGCGCCGCGCACGATCCGCCTCGGCGCTCGCCATGAAGCCCGCGATCGCGGCGAGCGCGCGCGTGATCTTCGCGTCGGTCGGGGCGCCGTGGAAGCCTTCGGGATATTCCTCGGCGATAAAGCCTGTCGTCAGCTCGCCCGAGCGGAAGCGCGGATGCTGCATGATTGCCGACACGAAGTCGATATTGTGACCGAGCCCTTCAAGCTCGAAGCGGTCGAGCGCCGCGATCTGCAGGTCGGCTGCTTCGTCGCGCGTCTCGCCCCATGTCACCAACTTGGCGATCATCGGGTCGTAGAAGATCGACACCTCGCCGCCCTCCTCGACCCCCGCATCGACACGCACGCCATCGACGCCGCGTTCGTCGCCTTCCCACGCGGGGACCGGCGTGCGATAGCGCACGAGCCGCCCGGTCGAGGGCAGGAAGCCGCGGTACGGATCCTCGGCATAGACGCGGTTCTCGATCGCCCAGCCGTCGATCTTGATATCGTCCTGCGTCATCTCGAGCTTTTCGCCCGCAGCGACACGGATCATCTGCTCGACCAGGTCGATGCCGGTGATCGCTTCGGTCACTGGATGCTCGACCTGCAGGCGCGTGTTCATTTCGAGGAAGTAGAAGCTCTCGCCCGTCGGATCGGCGCCCGACACGATCAGCTCTACGGTGCCCGCGCTGTAATAGCCAACGGCCTTGGCGAGCGCGACGCATTGCTCGCCCATCGCTTTCCGCATCTTCGGCGTGACGAAGGGCGACGGCGCCTCCTCGACCACCTTCTGGTGCCGCCGCTGGATGCTGCACTCGCGCTCGTTGAGATAGAGGATGTTGCCATGCTGGTCGCCGAGAATCTGGATCTCGATGTGGCGCGGATTGAGGATGAATTTCTCGATGAAGACGCGGTCGTCGCCGAAGCTGTTGAGCCCTTCGCGCTTGGTCGCCTCGAAGCCTTCGCGGACGTCTTTTTCGTCATAGGCGAGGCGCATGCCCTTGCCGCCGCCGCCCGCCGACGCCTTCATCATCACCGGATAGCCGATCTCGTTCGAAATCTCGACCGCATGTTCGGTATCGCGGATTTCGCCGACGAAGCCGGGGACGACATTGACGCCGGCTTCCTTGGCGAGCTTCTTCGACTCGATCTTGTCGCCCATCGCCGCGATCGCACTCACCGGCGGGCCGATGAAGGCGATATTTTCTTGTCCCAGCGCCTCGGCGAAGCTGGTGCGCTCCGACAGGAAACCATAGCCCGGATGCACCGCCTCGGCGCCGGTTTCCTTGCACGCGGCGATGATCTTGTCGGCAATCAGATAGGATTCGGATGCCGGCGACGGCCCGATATGCACCGCCTCGTCGGCCATCTGCACGAACGGCGCGCGCGCGTCGGCGTCCGAATAGACGGCGACGGTCGCGATGCCCATGCGGCGTGCAGTCTTGATGACGCGGCAGGCGATTTCGCCGCGGTTGGCGATCAGGATTTTCTTGAACACTAGCCTCTCCGGAACCGGAAAATGAAAAAATATACGAACAGAAGGACAAGCGCGCCCACGCCGATCACGGCCCAGCCGATGACTTGCTGGCCTTGGAAACAGACATCCGCAGGTGAAGCGCAGTCGCCCATCATCGCGAAACCGGCAGCAAGCAGCACTACAGGAATCCAGATGCAGGACCACAAGCCTGCAAGGGCGAGCCTTGCAAAATTGCTCACTCCGCCGCTTCCATCCGCATCGGCTCTTCGCTCTCCATCGGCCGCAGCCCGAGCTTCGCGAACAGCGCCGCGTCGGCATTGTCGCCCGCATTCGCCGTCGTCAGCAGCTTGTCGCCGGTGAAGATGCTGTTCGCGCCCGCCATGAAGCAGAGCGCCTGCGTCGCCTCCGACATGCTTTCGCGGCCCGCCGACAGGCGGACCATCGACTTCGGCATGGTGATGCGCGCGACCGCGATCGTGCGGACAAACTCGATGTCGTCGATCTTGGCGAGCGGGGTGCCCTCGAGCATATCGCCGAGCACGGTGCCCTTCACCGGCACCAGCGCGTTGACCGGCACGCTTTCGGGATGGCGTTCGAGCGTCGCGAGCGCGTGGATGAAGCCGACACGATCTTGCCGGGTCTCGCCCAGCCCGACGATCCCGCCCGAGCAGACGTTGATCCCCGCATTGCGGACTTCCTCGAGCGTATCGAGACGATCCTGGAAGGTGCGCGTCGAGATGATATTCGCGTAATTCTCCGGGCTCGTGTCGATATTGTGGTTATAATAGTCGAGCCCCGCGACCGCGAGCGTCTGCGCCTGCTCTTTCGTGAGCATCCCCAGCGTCATGCAGGTTTCCATGCCCATCGCGCGCACGCCCTCGACCATCTCGACAATCGCGGGCATGTCGCGATCCTTGGGGTTGCGCCACGCAGCGCCCATGCAGAAGCGCTTCGAGCCCGCGTCCTTCGCCTGCGCCGCCGCCTGCAGCACCGCGCGCACATCCATCAGCTTGGTCGCCTTGAGGCCACTGTCGGCGCTTTTCGATTGCGAGCAATAGCCGCAATCCTCGACGCAGCCACCGGTCTTGATGCTGAGCAAGGTGCAAAGCTGCACCTCGCCGCGCGCATGGTGGCGGCGGTGGACGCCCTGCGCCTCCCACATCAATTCGTCGAACGGCAGGTCGAAGAGGGCAGCGATTTCTTCGCGGGTCCAGTCGGTGCGCGTTTCCGTCGTGTTCCCCGGCGAAAGCCGGGGCCCAGGGCGATCCAGAGCCGCCGGTGCAACTTCGCTCTGGACCCCGGCTTGCGCCGGGGAGCACGTAGTATTCAAGGTCATGCGGCGTCCTCCAAGGGGGGCATATTGTGGCCAAGCAAACGCAGCACATCGGCGGCGCATTCGACGACATTCGAGCCCGGGCCATAGATGCCCTGCACGCCCGCGTCGCGGAGATAGTCGTAATCCTGCGGCGGAATGACGCCGCCCGCGATCACCTTGATGTCGCTGCGGCCCGCTTCGCGAAGCTTGTTGATCAATTCGGGGATCAGCGTCTTGTGGCCTGCCGCAAGGCTCGACGCGCCGACGACGTCGACGCCGCTGTCGAGCGCCAGCACCACCGTCTCCTCGGGGGTCTGGAACAGCGGTCCCGACACGACGTCGAAGCCCATGTCGCCGAACGCCGAGGCGATGACGTTTGCGCCGCGGTCGTGCCCGTCCTGCCCCATCTTCGCGACGAGAAGCTTTGGCTTACGCCCCATCCGGCGTTCGACCGCAGCGACCCCATCGAGTACCTGTTGCCAGCGCGCATCGCCTTCGTAGGGCGCGGCATAGACGCCCTTCACCGGGGTCGGCTGGGTCGCATAACGCTGGAAGCTCTCTTCCATAGCGGCACTGATCTCGCCGAGCGTGGCGCGCGCGCGCGCCGCCTCGACGGCATGCGCGAGCAGGTTGTTCTCGATCGACTGCTCGCCCGCCGCCGCATCGCGCAGCGCCTTGAGCGCCGCCTGGCACGCGGCTTCGTCGCGGCCCGCCTTGGTCCTGTTGATCCGCGCGATCTGCGCCTCGCGGACCTTGCTATTGTCGACCTCGAGCGTTTCGAGCAGGTCTTCGTTCGCAAGGCGATATTTGTTCACCCCGACGATCACATCGTCGCCGCGATCGACACGCGCCTGCCGCGCCGCAGCCGCCGTCTCGATCATCGCCTTCGGCCAGCCGGCGGCAACGGCCTTCGCCATCCCGCCTTCCTTCTCGACGCGCTCGATAATCTCCCACGCCTTGTCGACCAGTTCCTGCGTCAGCGCCTCGACATAGTAAGAGCCGCCGAGCGGATCGACGACCTTGGTCATCCCGGTCTCTTCCTGGATGACGATCTGGGTGTTGCGCGCGATGCGGGCGGAGAAATCGGTGGGCAGCGCGATCGCTTCGTCGAGCGCGTTGGTGTGCAGCGACTGGGTGCCGCCGAGCATCGCCGCCATCGCCTCGATCGTCGTGCGCATGACATTGTTGTACGGGTCCTGCTCGGTCAGGCTGACCCCCGACGTCTGGCAGTGCGTACGCAGCATCTTGCTGCGCTCGTCCTTGGCGCCGAGGTTGGTCATCACGCGGTGCCACAGCACGCGCGCGGCGCGGAGCTTTGCGATTTCCATGAAGAAGTTCATGCCGATCGCGAAGAAGAAGGACAGGCGCCCGGCGAACTTGTCGATGTCGAGGCCGCTTGCGACGCCGTAGCGCACATATTCGGCGCCGTCGGCAATCGTGAAGGCGAGCTCCTGCACCTGCGTCGCGCCGGCTTCCTGCATATGATAGCCGGAGATCGAGATGCTGTTGAACTTCGGCATTTCGCGGCTGGTGTAGCCGAAGATGTCGCTGATGATCCGCATGCTCGGCTCAGGCGGGTAGATATACGTATTGCGGACCATGAACTCCTTGAGGATGTCGTTCTGGATGGTCCCGTCGAGCAATTTACGGTCGACCCCCTGCTCCTCGCCCGCGACGATGAAGAAGGCGAGTATGGGGATCACCGCGCCGTTCATCGTCATCGACACCGACATCTGATCGAGCGGGATGCCGTCGAACAGGATTTTCATATCCTCGACGCTGTCGATCGCGACGCCCGCCTTGCCGACGTCGCCGACGACGCGCGGATGGTCGCTGTCATAACCGCGGTGCGTGGCGAGGTCGAAGGCGACGCTCAGGCCCTTCTGGCCGGCGGCGAGGTTGCGGCGATAGAAGGCGTTCGATTCCTCGGCGGTCGAGAAGCCCGCATATTGCCGGATCGTCCAAGGCCTCCCCGCATACATCGACGCGCGGACGCCCCGTGTGAAGGGCGCGAAGCCGGGCAGGCCGGGGTCGACCGTCACATCTTCCGCAGTATAGAGCGGCTTGACGTCGATCCCCTCGGGCGTGTGCCAGGTGAGGTCCTTGCCCTTCACTTCCTTGTCGGCGGCGGCGGCCCATTGGTCGAGGGTTGGCTTGTCGGTCATATGCAATCTCGTTTCGTGCTCCACGGCGCAAGCCGGGGTCCAGAAGTCGTGGGCCCCGGCTTGCGCCGGGGAACACAGGTCAGTGATCGCCCTTCGGCGTCTCCATAATCTCGGTCAGCACCCCGCCCATATCCTTGGGGTGGAGGAAGAAAATCAAAGTCCCGTGCGCCCCGATCCGCGGTTCGCCGAGCACCCGCTTGCCCATCGCTTCGAACTCAGCCTTGGCTGCGTGAATATCGGGGACTTCGTAGCACATATGATGCTGCCCCCCCGCCGGGTTCTTCTCCAGAAACCCCGCGATCGAGACATTGCCCGGCAGCGGCTCGATCAGCTCGATCTGCGTCCCATTCAGCGCGCCATCGGCGCCGGGCGTATCAACAAAACACACCTTCACCCCCTGCTCGGGCAGATCGAAAGGCTCGTGAATCTTCGTCGCGCCCATCACGTCGCGATAGAAAACGATGCTGTCGGCGATCGACGGCGTCGCAACGCCAATATGGTTGAGGCGGCCTAATTTCATTCTTCACCCTCGCTAATTGCGACAATCTTTAAAGCGATCACATGGGCATCCGCAGCAATTTCCTGGTCTCGGCCAACGCCGCCCATCCCCATATTTTCAACCACGGCCCACGTTAGATAGTCGGCAATCTCTCGGGCTTTCTTACCTTCGCCGAGCATCGCGAAAGCATGGTGCGCATAGCTGTCATATTCGTCGTCGGGAGCGATGCCGTTGACCCCTATGGGATCCCACTCTTCCCATAACAAACGCCTGATCTGTTGAAGCTTGGCAATCATAGCGGAATATTGTCATGCTTCTTCCACGGGTTCTCCAACTGCTTGTTCCGTAGCTTCCGCAGCCCTAGCGCGATCCGCCGCCGCGTCGAATGCGGATAGATCACCTCGTCGATATACCCCCGCTGCGCCGCGACGAAGGGGTTCGCGAAACGGTCCTCATATTCCTTCGTGCGCTCGGCGATCTTTTCGGGGTCTCCGATGTCGCTGCGGAAGATGATCTCGACCGCGCCCTTCGCGCCCATCACCGCGATTTCGGCGGTCGGCCAGGCGTAGTTCAGATCGCCGCGCAGATGCTTCGACGCCATCACGTCATAGGCGCCGCCATAGGCCTTGCGCGTGATCACCGTGATCTTGGGCACCGTCGCCTCGGCATAAGCGAACAGCAGCTTCGCACCATGCTTGATGATGCCGTTATATTCCTGCGCGGTGCCGGGCAGGAAGCCGGGGACGTCGACGAAGGTGATGATCGGAATCTCGAACGCATCGCAGAAGCGGACGAAGCGCGCCGCCTTCTTCGACGAGTTGATGTCGAGCACGCCCGCGAGCACCAGCGGCTGGTTCGCGACGATGCCGATCGTGCGCCCTTCGATGCGCCCGAAGCCGCAGATGATGTTCGCGGCATGCGCCGGCTGCACCTCGAAGAAATCGCCCTCGTCGACCGTTTTGCGGATCAGTTCGTGCATGTCGTACGGCTGGTTCGCGTTCGGCGGGATCAGCGTGTCGAGGCTCATTTCGGCGCGGTCGAACGGGTCGCTCGTCGGGCGCACCGGCACGCCGCTGCGGTTATTCTCGGGAAGATAGTCGAAGAAATCACGCGTCGCGAGCAGCGCCTCGATGTCGTTCTCGAACGCGATGTCGGCGACCGAGCTTTTCGTCGTGTGCGTGATCGCGCCGCCGAGTTCTTCCTGCGTCACCACCTCGTTGGTCACCGTCTTCACGACATCGGGGCCGGTGACGAACATGTATGAGCTGTCCTTCACCATGAAGATGAAGTCGGTCATCGCCGGGCTGTACACTGCGCCGCCTGCGCACGGGCCCATGATCAGGCTGATCTGCGGCACCACGCCCGACGCCAGCACATTTTTCTGGAATACCTCGGCATAGCCGCCGAGCGAGGCGACGCCCTCCTGAATACGCGCACCGCCGCTGTCGTTGAGGCCGATCACCGGCGCCCCGACGAGCATCGCCTTGTCCATGACCTTGCAGATTTTCTCGGCATGGCGTTTCGACAGCGAGCCGCCGAAGACGGTGAAATCCTGACTGAAGACATAGACGAGGCGGCCGTTGATCGTCCCCGATCCGGTGACGACGCCGTCGCCCGGAACCTTTTGATCCTGCATCCCGAAATCGACGCAATCATGCTCGACATAGGTGTCGAGTTCCTCGAACGAGCCTTCGTCGAGCAGCACGTCGAGCCGCTCGCGCGCCGTCAGCTTGCCCTTGGCATGCTGCGCATCGATGCGCTTCTGGCCGCCCCCAAGGGCGGCGGCGGCGCGGCGGCGTTCCATTTCGGCGATATTGGCGGACACTCGGCTTCTCCGTCAGAATGGGAATGTGCCGTCTGCGCCGAATGCCCGGTTCATGCAAATGTGAATTTGCAAAGTTGCAAAGTATAAGTTTGCAAAGTATCTAAGCGCATGGCCCGCCAACGCATCTTCGCCGGAAACCGGCTGCGGCAGCTACGCAGCGAGCGCGGCATCCGTCAGTCCGAGTTCGCCGAAACGCTGGGAATCTCGACCTCGTATCTCAGCCAGATCGAGCACGACGACCGTCCGCTGACGCCAGCGTTGCTCGACCGGCTGCAAAAGCTGTTTCCGCTCGAATGGGAAGAAGTCGCCGCGGATGCGGGCGATCGCCGCGCCGGTGCGCTGCGCGAAGCCGCCGCCGATCCGCTCTTCGCTGCATCGCCACTGCCTCCCGAACAGCTCGAGCGCGCGGCGCTCCAGCAACCGCAGTTCGCGGACCAGTTCGTCGCACTCCACGCCGCCTATCGCCGGGCGGGACAGCGGCTGCAGATCATCGACGAGGCGCTGACCGGCGGCACTGCAGAAGGGAGCCGCCTGCCATGGGAAGAGGTGCGCGACTGGTTTCACGATGCGGGCAATTATGTCGACAGCATCGACCGCGCCGCCGAAGCGCTCGCGGGGCAGCTGCGCGGCAAGGAGCCGTCGCCCGCGGTCGAGACGATCGAGCGGCGGCTGCGCGACGCGCTCGGCATCTCGATCGTCTATCAGCAGACTATCAGCCTACGCGATTTCGACGCCACGATGCGGCATCTGGTGATCGATCCATCCCAGCCCGCCGAAAGCCGGCGCTTCCAGCTTGCGCACCAACTCGCTGCACTCGCACTCGCGGACGAGATTGCTACGGTCGTCGAAGCCTCGCCACTCCGCACTGCGGCGGCGCGGCAGTTGCTTCACGTCGGGCTTGCCAACTACGCCGCGGGTGCGGTGCTGATGCCTTACGCCCCTTTCCGCGCCAGCGCGCGCGCCGTGCGCCACGACATAGACCGGCTGCGCCTCGAATATGGTGTCAGCTTCGAACAGGCGTGCCACCGCCTCTCGACGCTCCAGCGTCCCGGCGCGCGCGGGATTCCGATGTTCTTCTGCCGCGTCGACATGGCAGGCAATATCACCAAGCGGCACAGCGCTACACGCCTGCAATTCGCGCGCTTCGGCGGCGCCTGTCCGCTCTGGATTGTGCACGAGGCGGCAGCGATTCCCGATCGCATCCTGTTCCAGCTTGCCGAGACACCCGATGGCCTCCGCTATGTGTCGATGGCGAAGGGGCTGGTGAAACCCTCGGGCAGTTATGCGCGATCCCCACGCCGCTATGCCGTCGCGCTGGGCTGCGAGGCGCAATATGCCGTGGATTTCGTGTACGCTGACGGGGTCGACGTTACCGCACCGCAGGCCGCGACGCGCATCGGCCTCTCATGCCGCATCTGCCCACGCGACGATTGCGATCAGCGAGCCTTTCCGCCGAGCGACCGCCCGATCCTGGTCGATCCCGACCGGCGCGATGTCGTGCCGTACCGGATCGGCTAAGGCGCGATCACCAACTCCTCGTCGAGGAAATCAAGGAAGGCGCGAATGCGCGCGGCGGCACGATCTTCGGGCGCGTAGAGTGCGTGAATATCCTCGCCGTCGCCGGGGTGGTAATCGCCGAGCACTTCGACGAGCCGCCCTGCCGCAAGATCGCCCGCGACATGAAAATGGCCATGCCTCGAAACACCGCCGCCCGCGACCGCCATCTGCCGCACCATATCCCCCGAATTGCCGAAGAAGCTGCCATGCACCGGGCGGTGAACGACCCGCCCGCCGATACGGAAAGGCCAACTGTCGATCGACCGGCGAAAGCTGAAGCGCAGGCAGTCGTGCGCGTCGAGATCGTCGGGCGTCTGCGGCGTACCGCGCCGCGCGAGATAAGCGGGGCTCGCGACCAGCGCCATGCGGCTGTGCCCGAGTTTCTTGGCGCGCAGGCTCGTGTCGCGAAGCGGGCCGATCCGGATCGCGATGTCGGCGCGCTCCTCGACCAGATCGACGATCGCGTCGGATAATGCCAAGTCGAGAATGATCTCGGGATAGCGCGCCATGAAGCGCGGCAGGATCGGCAGCAACGGCACGCCGATCGACGGCGAGGCGTTGATGCGCAGCAGCCCCCGCGGGCCTTGCTTGTCACGGCCAAGGCCGTTTTCGACCGTCTCGATCTCGGCGAGCAGCACGCTCATCCGGTCGCGATACGCGCTTCCCTCGGCGGTGAGCGCGAGCGAGCGCGTCGTCCGGCGGAACAGGATCGTGCCGAGCCGCTCTTCGAGCCGGGCGATACTGCGGCTAACCGCCGAAGGCGTAAGTCGCAGCGCCTTGGCGCCCGCGGCAAAGCTGCCACCGCTCGCCACCGCAAGGAAGGTCTCGATATCGCCGAACCGGTTGTCCATCGCCATTCCTGATTTTGAATCACCACTGAAGTGATAAAGCGCATTCTAATCAACAATGGGACGAAACGCTATCTTCGGCGCATCGAACAAGCACCAACGCGTGAAAGGAATTCACTCATGGACCTGAAACTCAAGGGCAAGACCGCCATCGTCACCGGATCGACCGCGGGCATCGGCTATGCGATCGCCAAGCGCCTCGCCGAAGAGGGCGTAGAAGTCGTCATCACCGGACGCAGCCAGGCGAAGCTCGACGAAGCCGCTGCCGAACTATCGCAGTCGGGCAAAATCCGCGCCGTCCTCGCCGACCCTGCCACGGCCGAAGGCGCCGATGCGCTGATCGCCGCGGTTCCCGCGACCGATATTCTCGTCAACAATCTCGGTATCTATGAGGCCAAGCCTTTCGCAGAGATCAGCGATGCCGACTGGCACCATATCTTCGAGGTGAATGTGGTCAGCGGCGCGCGGCTGTCGCGGCATTATTTTCCGAAGATGCTGGAGAAAAATTGGGGCCGCGTAATCTTCATCGCCAGCGAGAGCGGCCTGCTGCCACCCGCCGAGATGATCCACTACGGCATGACCAAGACCGCGCAGCTCGCCATTGCGCGCGGCCTTGCCGAACAGACGCGGGGCACGGGTGTCACCGTCAACACGGTGCTGCCAGGTCCGACGCGCTCGGAAGGCATCGTCGACTTCATCCGCTCGGTCGTCTCGAACCCCGACGCGCCCGAAGCCGAGCGTGAAAAGGCCTTCTTTGAGGAACTGCGTCCGCTGTCGCTGATCCGCCGCCTGATCGAAGCCGACGAGATCGGATCGATGGTGACCTATCTCGCCAGCCCGCTCGCCGCGGTGACCAACGGCGCCGCAATTCGCGCCGAGGGCGGGATCGTTCCGACGATCGCGTAAGAGTCTCCCCTCCCGCCTGCGGGAGGGGGCTCGCTCACACTTTCACGATTCCGCGATCGATCAGGCTATGCGCCGTCGCAAGGATCGCCTCCTCGGGCGGCCGCACCGTCCAGCCAAGCGTGTCCATCGCGTGACGGCTGTCGCCGCCGCGCACATTGCCAAGTTCAGCCACAAGCTGCTTGAGTTCGGGGCGGACGAGCGCGAACAGCTTCAGCAGCCAGTCGGGCATTTTCCGCGTTGGCACCTTTCTCGCCTTATCGCCAAGGTTGGCGGTCAGGATGTTCGCGACGTCGATCATCTTCAGAAACGGCCCCGAACAGACATAGCGTTCGTTGCGAATGTCCGGCGCGGTCAGCGCGCGATAATGGAGGTCGGCGACATCGCGCACGTCGATGATCCCGAACCCGATATCCGGGCACATCGGCACTTTGCCCTCCAGCAGTTGCTTCACCAGCTCGATCGACGTCGACAGATCGTCGGAGAGCAGTGGCCCGAACACTGCGGCGGGATTGACCGAGGCGAATTCCATTTCGCCGCCCTCCGCCGCGACCCATTCGCGGGCTGCGCGTTCGGCGACGGTCTTCGAGCGCGGATAAGGCATGACACCGGGGTTATCGAGATTGGTCCAGTCGGATTCGCCATAGAGTTCGCGGTCCTGGCCATGGCCATAGGCGATCGCCGCCATCGACGAGGTCAGGACGAACCGCCGGACACCCGCACCCTTGGCAAAGCGCAGCGCACGCAGCGCGCCTTCGCGCGCCGGGACAACCAGATCGTCGGCATGTTTGGGAACGTCCAGCGGAAAAGGCGAAGCGACATGCGCGACATGGCTGCATCCCGCCATCGCCTCGGCCCAGCCGGCGTCGTTCTCGAGATCGGCGGCGAAGAAGCGAAGCTTGCTGTTATCGACCTGCAGCCAGCCGCGAACCTCGTCCTCGCGCTTCAGGCTGCGCACGGTGGTGTTCACCGTCCAGCCGTTTTCGATCAGCTGCCGGATCAGGAAGCCCGCGATATAGCCGCTACCTCCAGTGACCAGTACCGTGCCCGTCATGCGCCTCTCCCTTGCTTGTAATGGCTGGAAGATAGCATGTCGGTTGCGATTAGAAATCTTTTCCGTTTCATCGTCATCCCGGCGAAGGCCGGGATCTCGCCGGTGCGTGATGATACAATGTCGAGACCCCGGCCTTCGCCGGGGTGACGATGAGTGGGGCTATTTCAGCAGCACCAGTTCCTCGGCCATGCTTGGATGCAATGCGACCGTTTGATCGAAATCGGCCTTGGTCAGTCCCGCCTTCACCGCGATTGCGGCCGCTTGCAAAATCTCCGGCGCGTCGGGGCCGATCATGTGGAGCCCGACGACCTGATCGGTCGCTGCATTGACCACCATCTTGTACAGCGCGCGCTCGTTGCGGCCCGCGAGGACATTCTTCATCGCGCGGAAATCGCTGGTGTAGATGCGCACCGTGCCGAGCTGATTGCGCGCCTGCGCCTCGGTCAGCCCGACCGCGCCGATCGGAGGATGGCTGAACACCGCGCTCGGGACATTCTGATAGTCGACGACCGTCGGTTTGCCGCCATACACGCTGTCGGCGAACGCCTGACCTTCGCGGATCGCGACGGGGGTGAGTTGAATGCGGTTCGTCACGTCGCCGACCGCATAGATGCTCGGCACCGACGACTGGTTCGTCTCGTCGACCTTGATCGCGCCCTGTTCGTCGAGTTCGACGCCAACCTCTTCCAGGCCGATACCCTTGGTGTTCGGCACGCGGCCGGTCGCCATCAGCACCGCATCGACGACGAAGGGATCGCAATTTTCCAGATGGACGGTCAGCGTGCCGTCGTCATTCTTCTCGATCGACTGGAAGGGCACGTTGAATTTGAAGTGGATGCCCTTGGTCATCGAAATCTGGAGCAGCCGGTCGCGGATCTGTTCGTCATAGCCGCGCAGGATCGTGTCGCCGCGGTTGACGATCGTCACCTGGCTGCCGAATTCGTTGAAGATGCCGGCGAACTCGTTCGCGATATAGCCGCCGCCCGCGATAATGATCCGCTTCGGCAGCCTCTCCAGATGAAAGACCTCGTTCGACGTGATCGCGTGCTCGCTGCCCGGAAACTCGGGAACGTGCGGCCAGCCGCCGGTCGCGATCAGGATACGCTCGGCGGTCAGCTCGGTGCCGTCGGCGAGCCGGACCTTCTGCGGCCCGACAATCGTCGCGCGTGTTTTGAAGACGGTGACCTTGTGGTTATCAAGCGTCTGGCCATAGAGGCCTTCGAGCCGGTCGACCTCGGCGAGCACATTGTCGCGCAGCACGTTCCAGTCGAAACGGCACTCGGGAACGTCCCAGCCGAACTTGCGCGCGTCGTGAATATCCTCGGCGAAATGGGCTCCGTAAACGAGCAGCTTCTTGGGCACGCAACCGCGGATCACGCAGGTGCCGCCGACCCGATGCTCCTCCGCCACTGCAACGCGCGCGCCGTGCGAGGCCGCCACACGCGACGCGCGCACGCCGCCCGAACCGGCGCCGATGACGAAGAGATCATAGTCGAAGTCGCTCATGAATTACCCCTGAAATGGTCAAGCAGACATTCGCCGCCGACGTCAATGTGGTTACGCGCCGGCGGCTTGCCAATCGAATTTTGCGGTCAGAGACAGCGAGGGAACCTCAGGCGCCGAGTGCCGCCTGCATCAGCGCCTGCGTCGCGGAATCGAATTCGATCGTCCCTTCGGCGAGCCCCTTCGCCATCTCCTTGCCCAGCTCGACCCCGAACTGGTCGAACGGGTTGATCCCGAGCAGGACCGCGTTGGCAAAGACGCGATGCTCGTAGAAGGCGATGAGCGCGCCGAGGCTGCGCGGCGTCACCTGATCGAGGAGGATCGTCGTCGACGGGCGGTTGCCCGGATAGGCGCGCGCGCCGTCCGCGCTCGCGCGGCCCGCCATCAGCGCCGCCCCCTGCGCGATACAATTCGCGACGAGCGTTTCGTGATGCGCATCGTCGAGCAGATGATCGGGCTCGCGCGCGACGACGAACTCGACCGGAATGAGGTGGGTGCCCTGATGGAGCAGCTGGAATACAGCGTGCTGCGCATCGGTGCCGACGCCGCCCCAGGTAATCGGCGCACTTTGCTGCACGAGCCGCTTGCCCTCAAGGGTCACCGACTTGCCGTTCGACTCCATTTCAAGCTGCTGGAGATAGTCGGGAAGCAGCCGCAGGCGTTCATCATAAGCGAATACCGCACGCGTCTGGCAACCGAGGCGGTTGGCATAGATCTGGTCGGCGAATGCCGCGAGCAGGCAGATATTGTCGGCGCCCTCCGCAAGGCGGAAATGCCGGTCCATTTCGGCCGCGCCTTCGAGCAGGTCGGCGAACGCATCCCAGCCGAGCGCGAGCGCGGCGGGAAAACCGATCGACGACCACAGCGAATAACGCCCGCCGACCGTCTCGCTGAACGGCAGGATGCGCGTTTCGTCGATCCCCCATTCCATCGCGCGCTCGGGCATCGCGGTCAGCGCGATGAAGCGGCCGAGCGGATCGTCGACGCCGCCCTCTTCCAGCCATTGCAGTGCCGACGACGCGTTGAGCAACGTCTCGGTCGTCGTGAAGGTTTTCGATGCGACCGCGACGAGCGTGTAGGCCGGATCGAATTTCGCGAAGGCCTCCGCCAGCGCGGCGCCATCGACATTCGAAACGACCGCGACATCATAACGGTCGCTATGCCGTCCCAATGCATCGACGAGCAGGTCGGGGCCAAGCGCCGAGCCGCCGATGCCGATGTGGAGCAAGTGCCGGATTTCTCCGAACGCGCCCGCTTCGATCGCATCGACCATCATCCGCATCCGCTGATGCAGCGCCTGCGCGACATGGACGGACTCGGGGCTCCCCTCGCCGCGTTCGGCGCTATGCTCGGCGGCGCGATTTTCGGTGAGATTGGCAATGCCGCCCGAAAACAACGTCTTGCGGCGCCCGGCAAAGTCCTGCGCGGCGGCGAGGCCACCCAAAATGCCGATCGCCGCATCGTCTAGATGGGTTTTAGCGAAGTCGAAGCGGATATCGGCGACCGTACGAACCAGCGCCTGCAACCGCGCCTCGGGATCGACCGACACAAGATCGGTCAGCTTCTGCGGCTGCCAGTCGGCAAGCGCCTGCCAGGCCTGATCGGCGGTCGTCATGTCGCAGCTCCTTCAATATCGGGCCACGCCTCTACGCCAGCGGCAGCCGCCGCGCCAGCGCGATCCGCCGATATTTGCTTGACGCGCAGACCTATTCGTCGCCAATGCCGGGCGATGACCGACGCCAGCCTGACCGCCGACAATTCGCCCGCCGCCCAGCCCGGCCCCGCGACGCCCGAACCGGCGCCGGTATCGGCCAGAGAAGAGGCGGTCGATACCGTCCGTTTCCTCGCGCTGCTGGCGATCGCGGTGCTGATTTTCCGAAGCTTTTTCCTGTCGCCGTTCAACATTCCCTCGGAATCGATGCAGCCGCGCCTGTTGATCGGCGACTATCTGCTCGTGAACAAGATGGCCTATGGCTATTCGAAGCACAGCCTACCGTTCAGCGTGCCGCTGATTCCGGGCCGCGTCTTCGCGCGCACGCCCGAGCGCGGCGATGTCGTCGTATTCAAGGCGCCGCCGGTTAACGACAATGACTATATCAAGCGCGTGATCGGCCTGCCCGGCGATACGGTGCAGGTGAAGGAAGGCATTGTCTGGTTGAACGGCAAGCCGCTGAAGCGCGAGCCGATGGCCGATTTCGTGATCCCGGTGACGCAGAACATGCTCGACGCCTCGCGCACCACGGGCTCCCTGCCCTGCTACGCCCCGCAGTTCGAAGAGATCGGTGCGAATGGCCAGCGCCAGTGCCGGTACCGGCAGTTCCGCGAGACGCTTCCCAGCGGCAAGAGCTATGCGATCCTCGACATCACCACGATCCCCGAGGACAATACCGAACTCGTGACGGTGCCCGCCGGACAACTGTTCCTGATGGGCGACAACCGCGACCGCAGCGCCGACAGCCGCTTCGAGGCGCAGGAAAATGGCGGCATCGGCCTGGTTCCCGAAGAGAATCTCGTTGGCCACGCGCTCGTCGGCATGTTCTCGACCGACGGTTCGGCAAGCTGGATCAACCCGATCAGCTGGTTCACCGCCGCGCGCTGGAGCCGTATCGGGGAAGGCTTTTGAGCGACCGCGTTTCCGCGGAGACGATCGCTGCCCTCACCGGCGCCTGCCCCCGCAACCTGAGCCTCTATCAAGAGGCGCTGACCCACGGCAGCAGCGGCGCGGGCGACTATCAACGGCTCGAGTTTCTCGGCGACCGCGTGCTTGGCCTCGTCATCGCGTCCGAATTGTTCCGCCGTTTTCCGAAGGCTGCCGAGGGCGAGCTTTCTTCGCGGCTTCATGCGCTCGCGTCGGGCGAGACGTGCGCGCGAATCGCGCAAGGGCTGGACCTCAACGCGCATGTCCTTTTCGGAAGCCAGGCGATCGGCGACGGCGGGCGGCATAGCGACAATATCGCCGCCGATGTACTCGAGGCGCTGATCGGCGCGCTTTGGCTCGATCTTGGCGACGATGCCGCGCGCGCCTTCATCGTCGCCAAGTGGGGCGACATGATCGACGGACAGGTCGCGGCGCCCAAGCACCCCAAGGCAGCACTCCAGGAATGGGCGCTCGCGCGCAAACGTCGGCCGCCCGAATATCGCCTCGTCCGCCGCGACGGCCCCGACCATGCGCCGCGCTTCCTGGTCGCGGTTGCAGTGGGCAAACTTGCAGAGGCCGAAGGCGAAGGCGCGTCGAAACAGGCAGCCGAAAAGGCCGCAGCGGCGGCGCTGCTCGAACGATTGATACAGGAAGAAGCAAAATGACCCAGCGCTGCGGCTTCGTCGCCGTCGTCGGTGCGCCGAACGCCGGCAAATCGACCCTCGTCAACGCGCTCGTCGGCCAGAAGGTCGCGATCGTGAGTCCGAAGGCGCAGACGACGCGCACGCGCCTGATGGGCGTCGCGATGGAGGGCGATGCGCAGATCGTGCTGATCGATACCCCCGGCATCTTCGCGCCGACGCGCCGGCTCGATCGCGCGATGGTCGCGGCCGCTTGGGGCAGCCTCGAGGAGGCCGAAGCGATCCTTGTCATGGTGGACGCAGCGGCGAAGCTGACGGGCCGCGTCGAGCGCGTCCTCGAGGGCATCGCGAACCGGCCCGAGAAGAAATATCTGATCCTCAACAAGGTCGATCTGACCAAGAAGGACAAGCTGCTTACGATCGCGACCGAGCTCAATGCGAAGGTCGCGTTCGACGAGACCTATTTCATTTCGGCGAGCAGCGGCGACGGGGTCGCCGAGCTCAAGGCCAATCTCGCGGGGCTGATGCCCGAGGGGCCCTGGCACTTCCCCGAGGACGAAGTCAGCGACGCCCCCGAAAGGATGCTCGCCGCCGAAATCACGCGCGAGCAGCTCTACCGCCAGCTCCACGAGGAGTTACCCTATCAGTCGACGGTCGAGACCGAGCTGTTCAAGACGCGCCCCGACGGCAGCGCCGAAATCCACCAGCAGATCTTCGTTGCGCGCGACAACCAGCGCGCGATCGTGCTCGGCAAGGGCGGCGCCCGCATCAAGGAAATCGGCGCCCGCGCCCGCGCCGAACTGACCGAATTGATGGGCCGCAAGGTCCACCTGTTCCTGCACGTCAAGGTCAAGGAAAACTGGGACGAGGACCGCAGCGTCTATCGCGACATGGGGCTCGACTGGGTCGATTGAAGTGAAAACGGGGTGAAATGAAGAAACCAGATTCTATCATTCTCTTCGCTCGACTTTTCCTAGGGGCGATGGCGCTCGGCGCCATTAATTTTGCCTTCCGGTGGAGCGATGCAACGACACTCCTTGCCCAATCGCCCGAAGCGAAAGCAGCCGGGATTGGGTTGGGATTTCTGATAGCGGTCTTCGTCGTTTCGACGTCGATCAATCTGGCCCTCTGGTATTTCATTTCCAGGCGAGCGAGCAAGGTCGCCAAATGGATCCAGACGATGTTCTATCTAATCGGCTTGGCTTCTTTTGCGTGGACTTTCAACAATCCACTGGAGCCGCAAGGCCTCGGGCTGGCCATCTCTGTGGTGATCCTCATTATCTATGGAGCAGCGACAGCGATGCTGTTCCGTCCTGATGCGATTGCTTGGTTCGACAGAAAGCCATTTGATCCCGGCACATTCAGATAGCCCTAAATCCGCCGGCAATCGTTCGGCGGGGCAATGCCTTCGAAGCGTGCGGTGATCCAGCCGATCGTTTCCTGCGCACTGTCCTTCGCGCTGGAACCATGATCGCCCGCCATGTCGATCCAGCGTGTCGACGTTCCGCGCCTGCAGACCGCTTTCGCGAACTTGCGCGTCACGGCGGGCGCGACGATCGTGTCCTTGCTGCTCTGCGCGATCAGCAGCGGTCCCGGCACCCGCGCCGGATCGACGCTGTTGGCACGCGCGAAGGAGCCGAAGGGCTCGATCTTTGCGATATCCTTCGTTCGCGTCGCCCGCGCGATGGTGAGGATACCGAGGATCGTGCCGAGCTTCGGCTTCTTGTTGAAGGCGACGCAATTATTTTCGGCCAACCGGCGGATGATGCCCTGGTTGGTGCGATTGGCGATGCTGTCCTGCGGGAAGCCATAGAGCGTCGACCAGCTGTGCAGCGCAAAGGATAACAGCAACGCGCGCGCATTCTTGTCGCTGCCGTCGCGCAAATTGGCCGCCAGATCAGTCGGCGGCGCCGCGGCGGCGGTGCCGACGTGGGTCAGATCGGGCGCGTAGGTGCGCGCCGATGTTGCCGTCCATAGCGCCGCATGGCCGCCCTGCGACTCGCCCCACACCGCGAAGCTGCCGCCCGCTGCGGCGCCCGGGATCGCCCGCGCCGCGCGCACGGCGTCGAGCACCGCGTTCGCGGTGTCGGGACCGACAAGAAATGGATGCATCGTCGGGCTCGCGAGACCGATATAATCGGGGGCGACGACGACATAGCCCGATCGGACGGCGTCCATCCCGGCGCTATATTCGAAGAAATTCGGACTCAGCGACGGAGCGCATTTCTCGGCCACGCCCCACGCGCCATGCGTCCAGGCGATGACGCGGCGCGGGCGCGGCGGGATCGCTTCCATCGGCGCCGCGACGATGCCGGTGACCTGGAAACGCTGGCCGCTGCCATTGCTCGTCCAGTAGAGGATCTTCCAAGCCTGCACCCCCGGAGGGGTTGCCTCTATCGGCTCGGCAGAGATCAGCGCGCCGGGTTGCTGCGCCGCGGCGGGCAGCACGAGCAGGGCAAGAAGGGCGGACAAGGCGGCAAGCAAGCGTCGCATCGAAATACCTCCCGATGCGGCGACGTTAACACGACCCGATCATATTCCAAACGAGGCAAACGGCGGCGCGCTCCCGCGAAGGCGGTAGCCCATCACCCGATCGCGCGATGCGGAGCCTTCCGGTGATGGGTTTCCGCCTTCGCGGAAAGGCACGATTGGGACTATTCCTCCGCAGCTTTCTTTTTCGCCGGAGCCTTCTTGGCCGGAGTCTTCTTGGCCGGGGCTTTCTTCGCCGCAGCCTTTTTCGCGGGCACCTTCTTCTTGCCCTTCGCCGGGCCTTTCGCCGCGCGCGCATCGATCAGCGCGATCGCCTCTTCCTCCGTCAGCGCATCGGCCTCGACCGTCTTCGGCAGCGTCGCGTTGGTCGTGCCGTCGGTCACATAGGGACCGAAGCGCCCCGCCATCAGCTTCATCTCGCCTCCGCTGGTCGGATGCGGCCCGAAGGTCTTCAGCGGCTCGGCCTTACCTCGCGCGCCGCGCCCGCCGCCATTCGCCGCGTCAGCGATGCGCGCCACGGCAGCGTTCATGCCGATATCGAAGATTTCGGCGGTGCCCGTCAGCTTCGCATATTTGCCGTCGTGAAGCAGATAGGGGCCATAGCGACCCAGCCCGGCCATAATGACCTTGCCGCTCTCCGGATGCGTCCCGACTTCGCGCGGCAGGCTGAGCAGCCGCAGCGCATAGTCGAGGTCGAAATCCTCGGCCGGAATATCTTTCGGGATCGACGAGCGTTTCGCCTCCTTCCCGTCGCCGAGCTGGATGTATGGACCGAAGCGCCCGCTGCGCTTCGACACTTCCAGCCCGCTATCGGGATCGGCACCCATCACCTCGGGGCCACTGTCGCCAGCATCGGAACCGCCCGGCTGCGCGAATTTCCGCGTGAACTTGCAGTCGGGATAGTTGCTGCACGCGATGAACGGCCCGAACTTGCCGCCGCGCAGCGCAAGCCGCCCTGTGCCGCAATTGGGGCAGAGCCTGGGATCGCTGCCGTCGCCCTTGTCGGGAAACAGATAGGGGCCGAGAAACTCGTCGAGCGCCGCGGTGATCTCCGACGGTTTCTGCTCCATCACCTCGCCGGTACGGGGCTTGAAATCGCGCCAGAAACGTTCGAGCACCGCCTGCCACTGCGCGCGGCCACCCGACACGTCGTCGAGCTCTTCCTCGAGCCCCGCGGTGAAATCATATTCAACATAGCGATTGAAGAAACGCTCGAGGAACGCCGTCAGCAATCGCCCGCTCTCCTCGGGAATGAAGCGGTTCTTCTCGACGCGCACATAGGCGCGGTCCTTCAAGACCTGCAGGATCGCGGCATAGGTCGACGGGCGCCCGATGCCGAGCTCTTCCATCTTCTTGACGAGGCTCGCTTCCGAATAGCGCGGCGGCGGCTGGGTTTCGTGCTTCTCGACCTCGACCCCGGTCTTCGCCGGTGCGTCGCCCCTGCTCATTGCCGGAAGTAGGCGCGCATCCTCGTCTTCGGCGTCGTCGCGGCCCTCGTCATATAGCGCAAGGAAGCCAGGAAACTTCACCACCTGCCCCGTCGCGCGCAGCACGGTCTTCCCCGTGCCGTCGGAGAGATCGACGCTGGTCCGCTCGAGCCGCGCCGAGGCCATCTGGCTCGCAAGCGCGCGCTTCCAGATCAGTTCGTAGAGGCGCGCGTGATCGCCGCCGCCGACCTTGTCCTTCGAGAAATCGGTGGGACGGATCGCCTCGTGCGCTTCCTGCGCGTTCTTCGCCTTGGTCTGATATTGCCGCGGCTGGTCGGGAACATAGCCGCCGTCATAGCGATCGGCGATCGCCTTGCGCGCGGCGCTGATCGCGCTGCCGTCCATCTGGACGCCGTCGGTACGCATGTAGGTGATCGCGCCGTCCTCATAGAGATCCTGCGCGACGCGCATGGTATGGCTGGCGGAGAAGCCGAGCTTGCGTGCCGCTTCCTGCTGCAAGGTTGACGTCGTGAAGGGCGGCGGCGGGTTGCGCGTGAGCGGCTTGGTCTCGACCGTGTCGACGGTGAAATGCCCCGCCTTCACATCGGCTTCGGCGGCGCGCGCATCGGCCTCGGTGCCGATCGAAAGCCGCTCGATCTTGTTGCCCCGCCAGCGCGACAGGCGCGCCTTGAACGGCGTGCCCGCCATTTCGAACAGGCCGGTGACCGACCAATATTGCTGGGCAACAAAGGCCTCGATCTCGCGCTCGCGCTCGACGATCATGCGCAGCGTGACCGACTGGACGCGGCCCGCCGATTTTGCACCGGGGAGCTTGCGCCACAGCACCGGCGACAGGGTGAAGCCGACCAGATAGTCGAGGGCGCGGCGCGCGCGATACGCATCGATCAGGTCGGTATCGAGCTCGCGCGGATGCGCCATCGCATCGGTCACCGCCTGCTTGGTGATCGCGTTGAAGGTCACGCGGTCGACCGCCTGCGGCAGCGCCTTTTTCTGGCGCAACAGTTCCTGCACATGCCAGCTGATCGCCTCGCCCTCGCGATCGGGGTCGGTCGCGAGGATCAGGCGGTCGGCGCTCTTCGCGGCGTCCTGGATGTCCTTCATCCGCTTCGCCTTGTCGGGATACATCTGCCACTGCATCGCGAAGCTGTCGTCCGGATCAACCGAGCCGTCTTTGGGCGGCAGGTCGCGGACATGGCCATAGCTGGCCAGAACCTTGAAATCGCGACCGAGATATTTCTCGATCGTCTTCGCCTTGGCGGGCGATTCCACAATCACCAATTGCATTGAAAAACCTGTTCCCCGATTACTCTCACGTACACGCGCGAGGGTGGCGGGCGCTCCGGCCCTCCGTCAAGCGGATTTAGGAAGCGCCCGCGCCGGGGTCAACGGAGAGCGCCCAGCCGTCCGATCAGGAGTTCGCTGGCAAGGCTCGCCGCCTTGGCTGCGCCCTCTTCATAGTTGCCGGGCTTGGCGGTGAACTCGAACTTTCGCGTCTTGCCGAAGCGCAGGCCACCGAAGCCCATCACGGCCGCCACGCCCCCCGCAACGTTGGCGCCCGATTGCAGCGCCTTGTCCGTTCCGCTCGACGCGTCGCTCTTCTCGACGAACTCGCCCTCGACAGCAACCGGCGCCTTGATCGTAATCACCGACTGCTTGCCGCTCGGCGCGATGAGCGTCATGCGCGAATAGTCGGCGCTGACCGACAGCGCGCTGTTGACCTGAATGCCGCCAAAGCTGAACGCGCCGGGGCGCTTCTGCTGCGAAAAGTCGATCAGATAGACGACATCGACGACGCCGACGCCGCTTTCGCGCGCATAATTGTTGAGCGCCATGCTCGCCTGCCCCGCAGACATGTTGATCCCCATGCTGCTCATCCCCGACCCGAGGAAGTCGCCCGGGATCATCAGCAGCGACGGAAAGGCGGTCGGCTTGAAATAGGTCGCCTTGCCCTTGCTGCCCTTTTCGAGGGCGATATTGATATCGAGCGGTACGTCCTGCGACTTGGTCTTGGCGAGCGCGCCGTGCCCGAACAGGTCAGCCGCCGGCTGAACCGTGTAACCACCCGCCGCGAGTTGCTGCACGAAGTCGGCATAGGCGGCGTCGGTCACCGCTTGCATCATCTCGGGTGTCACGCCGACGAGCGCACTTTTGGCCTTTGTCGTCCCGCCGAACGCTCCCATCAGCCCGCCGCTTGCAGCGGTCTGGTCGATCGATTCAAAGATGAAGCCGACGTTGAAGGCGCCGATGGCGACCGTGGTAACGCCCTTCGCATTGGCCGGTCCCGAAATCTTGACCGGCTCGACATCCTTGGCGTTGGCGATGACAGGCTGAACCAGCAGCGCCGCGATCGCGGCAGCCGACAGCAATTTCCTCATGGGTCATATCCTCCGACCCCTCACTCCGCCAGCCGACCCCACCGACCGAAGAGAAAGGTTAATCGAAGCAACCCACGCCCCCGCATCGGTCAGATGTGGGGGCGTGTCAATGCCGGTATCGGAGCCGGCATCTCGACCGGCGTCGCTGCGTCAGCCGTTCTGCCATTTGAAGTCGGCCGGCAGGATGCATTTGCCAGCGTCATATTTGCCGACGCTGCGGATGATTTCCTTGTCGTCGGGCTCGATCCGGCGACCGCTGATCTGGCTGTCGACGACACGGCGGACCAGCGCATCGAGGCGCGTGACGAGATAGCAATCGATCGCAGGCGGCGCGTGCGGATTGCCGACGCCGCTGTCGTCGGTCAGGAACAGGTAGCGCGACTGGGTTGCCGCTGCCATCGCGCGCATCGCATATTCGGCCTTGTCGGCGACACCCGACGCCGCGACCGGGGTGATTTGGATGCGCTTGGCGCGTGCGACTCCGGCGGCTTGCCAGGTTCGTCCGAACAGTTCGTCGTGCGGCGGCGCATCAGCGACAAGCAGCAGCGATTTGACCGCATCGGGGCGCCAGTCCTGCCCGACCGCACGGATCAGCGCCTGGTCCATCGCCTCGGGATAGTCGCCCCCGCCGGTCGCATATTGCTGCGCCAGCGAGCCTTGCGCCGCGCCGACGTCGCGAGTGAACGCAATCGTGCGCGTGACATAATCGTCGCCGAGGTCGCGGTAGAAAACGAAACCGATCCGGATGTCGAGGTCGCGGTGCTTCTCCGTGATCGCCGCGATGATCGAGCGCATTTCGGACTGGAGATAGCGGATTTCGTCACCCATGCTGCCGGTCGTATCGACGACGAGCATCAGGTCGAGCTTCGTCGCCTTCGTTGCCGCCTGGCTCGCGGTCAGTCCCACCGTCTGGCCACCTGGCGCGTTGCTCACCAGCACGGCGCGCGCGTCGGCAATCGTCCGTCCGGCTTTCCGCGCCGAAACGGTGACCCGTTCGCTGAGCCGGTCGAGGCCCGGGAAAAATACCGCGCTGCCATCGGCCTGCGTCGCCATCGTTATGCTGTTGCCATCGCTGCAGGTCACGACGACATCCGCGAAGGGGATCGGCTGACCGCTGCCATCGTTGACCTTGACCGTCACGACCCGCGTCGTGTCGACGCGCGGCACCGTCCGGATCTCCTGCCCCAGGTTGCTGCGGTTCACATAAGCGGCGTAGAGTTCGGGATTGAGAAGATCGTCATGTTCGCCCGCGGTCAATATGCCCGACTGCGGTTGCGGATAGGGGCGAGGTGGAACCCGTGAAACGTCGCTCCGTGCCCCGAAATCGGCAGCCGATCCCGCGCTTATGCCTTCAACGGGCGGCGTGGCACTGACCGGCGCCGACGCCGACCCGGCCGCACTGCCGGTCACGACCATCTCGCGCGCCGCACCGTCGGCCATCGGCGATGGCGGCGCAATCGACGGCGGCGGTGGAGGTGGCGGGGGCGGCGGAGGCGGCGGCGGCGGCGCTTCGGGCATTGGCAGCGCTTCGGCCATATCGTCGGTGCGGTCGCGACCGCCGCGCGTTTTGTACGCCCCGTCATTCTGCTGCGGTTGCGGCCTCACTTCGGGGTCGAGACGCGGTAGCGGGCCGGCATTGCGGCAGAAGCCCTGCTGCGGATCGATGGTTCGTGCATTGGCGATCGCCAGAGGCAGCGGAGCAGGCCCCGAAGCCAGCACCGCAAACATCGTGACACCCGTCAGTAATCGGCTTCGCATCATCCAACTCCCCGGCATGAGATACAATATCATCAACCTGTCGGTCGGCCGCTGAACCGTGGCTGAACCGCGATGAGTGGTTAGAATAGAGGAAGTTAGGACGCTGTGCAGTCGATCACATCAACGAAACCCGTGCGCCGGCGTGGCGCGCGACGCGGCCCGCCAGTTCGAGCTCGAGCAGCACGAGCTGCACCGCGGCGGCCGGTCGCCCCGATTGCCGCACGATCTCGTCCACCGCGACCGGCGTCGGGCCGAGAAGTCCGGCAACCGCATCGCGATCCTCGTCCCCCGTCTCGACCACCTGCGCCATCTCGAACGACGCGCGGCGCGGTTCGCGCGCCATGCGATCGTCGATCGGACCCAGCGCTTCGAGCACATCGTCGACGGTCTGCACCAGCGTTGCGCCCTCGCGGATCAATTGGTTGCACCCTTGCGCGCGCGGATCGAGCGGCGACCCCGGCACAGCCATGACCTCGCGCCCGAAATCGCCTGCGCGCCGCGCCGTGATCAACGACCCCGAACGCGGCGCCGCCTCGATCACCAGGGTTCCGTGCGCAAGGCCTGCGATGATGCGGTTGCGCGCGGGGAAGTGCCGCGCCAATGGTTCGGTGCCCGGCGGCTGCTCGGCGATCAGCAATTGGTCGCTCGCGATCTTTTCCTGCAACGCGGCATTTTCGGGCGGAAAAGCGATGTCGATCCCGCTCGCGATCACCGCCGCGGTCGATCCTCCCAGCGCACCGACATGCGCAGCGGTATCGACCCCTCGCGCCAGCCCGCTGACCACGGTCACCCCGCGCGCGGCAAGATCGGCCGCCATCTGCCGCGCAAAGCGGCACGCGACGGCCGAAGCGTTGCGCGCGCCGACGATCGCGACACACGGCCGCTGGAGCATCGCCATGTCGCCGCGCACGATGATGACGGGCGGCGCGCCCTCGGCCTCGCGCAGCAGCGCGGAATAGCCCGCGTCGTCGCTGAACACGTGCCGCGCGCCCAATTTGGAGACGCGCTCGATTTCGCGCTCTGCGAGTTCGGCGGAGGCGATGCGCGGTTTCCCTGCGCCGCCCCGCAGCACAAGGTCCGGCAACGCCTCGAGCGCCGCCTCGCCCGAACCGAAGCGCTGCATCAAATGGTGCCAGCTCACAGGACCGACATGCGGCGTGCGGATCAAGCGCAGCCGTGCCAGCCGTTCGGCAAGCGTCACGCGGCTGTGTCCTTCTTTGCGCCGATGCGCGGCTCGGTCCCGGCGCGCAGCCGCACGATATTTTCGCGGTGTCGCCACAGCACAATGACCGCCAGTCCCGCGAGCCCGATCGCATAGACCGGATAGCCGAGCGCCAGCGCGGCGACCGGCGCCGATACTGCCCCAACCATGCCGCCCAGCGAGGATATGCGTGAAAGCAACGCCGCCGCAAGCCAGACGACTGCAAACACGACGCCGATCGGCCACGCGAGCGCGAGCGACAGGCCAAGCAGCGTCGCCACCCCTTTACCGCCGCGAAATTTGAGCCACACCGGATAACAATGGCCGATCATCGCTGCGGCGCCCGCGATCATCGCACCGTCCTGCCCCAACTCGGATACGAAATGGCGCGCCAGGAACACCGCGACCGCGCCCTTTGCGCCGTCGAGGATCAGCGTTGCCGCCGCCAATTCCTTGCGCCCAGTCCGCAGCACATTGGTCGCGCCGATATTGCCCGACCCGATCTGGCGCAGGTCGCCCGCGCCGAACAGCCGCGTCAGGATAATCCCGAAGGGGATCGACCCCAGCAAATAGCCCATCACGGCCAAGGCGATGATCGTCACGCGGCGCTCCCCAGCTTGCCGGACTCGCCTCCGGCTGCGAGCGCCTTTTGGCGGCACCTGGGGCCGTGGGTCAACGCCAAGCTTGCCGTGCGGCAGGCGTTTGGCGTATCGCCGCGTCCGATATGGATAATTCCCCTTCGCCGGACGCCCCCATCCTCTTCTTCGACAGCGGCCTCGGCGGGCTATCCGTGCTCGGCCCGACGCGCGCGCTGCTTCCGACCGCACCGTTCGTCTATGCCGCCGACTATGCGGGCCTGCCCTATGGCCAGAAGACGAACGAGGAACTGGCCGCGCGCGTTCCGGCGCTGCTCGGCCGCCTTGTGGAGCGGTATCAGCCGCGCCTCGCGGTGATCGCGTGCAACACCGCGTCCACGATTGCGCTGCCGCACGTTCGCGCGGCACTCGATCTGCCGATCGTAGGGACGGTCCCTGCAATCAAACCCGCTGCCGAGCTGACCGAAACCGGCGTGATAGGCGTCCTAGGCACCGAGGCGACGGTGCGCCAGCCCTATGTTGACGATCTAAGCGCCAAATTCGCCAGCGACATGACGGTGCTCCGCCATGGCAGCCCCGGGCTGGTTACCGCGGCCGAAGCAAAGCTTAACGGCAAAGCCTATGACCCGGCAGCCATAGAGCGCGCGATCGCAGGATTGCGCGACCAGCCCGGCGGCGATGCGATGGACGTCATCGTCCTCGCCTGCACCCACTTTCCGCTGCTCGCCGAAGAACTGCAGGCGGCTGCCGGCCCCGGTGTTCGCCTGATCGACGGCGCAGCAGGGATCGCGCGGCGGGTCGCCTATCTGACCGACGGCCAGAAGTGGCCTGCCGAGTCCGCTCCCGGTATCGCGGTGTTCACGCGCAGCGGCGATCGTCCGCCCCCGCCACTCGCGGCGCTCGCGCCCTATGGCATCGGGTCGATCGAGACAATTTGACCCAGCTGCTGCGAATCGTTCGCACTGGATTTCGCACCGTTTCGCGGTTATTGCGGCGCCGAAAACCGTCGCCGGAGGGAGCGGCGCCGAAAGCCGAACTGGCACCTGACTGCGGGGCTGAGACGTGAACTATAACGATATTTTCGCACGCGCGATCGACCGGCTGCACGAAGAAGGACGCTACCGCGTCTTCATCGATATTCTTCGCAACAAGGGCGCGTTCCCGAACGCGCGTTGCTTCGCGGGCCACAACGGCCCGAAGCCGATCACCGTCTGGTGCTCGAACGACTATCTCGCAATGGGGCAGCATCCCAAGGTCATAGAAGCGATGGAAGAGGCGCTGCACGACGTCGGCGCCGGATCGGGCGGCACGCGCAACATCGGCGGCAACACGCACTACCACATCGACCTCGAGCATGAGCTTGCCGACCTGCACGGCAAGGACGGCGCGCTGCTCTTCACTTCGGGCTATATCTCGAACGAGGCGACGCTCGGCACGCTCGGCAAGCTGCTGCCGAACTGCATCATCTATTCGGACGAGCTCAACCACGCCTCGATGATCGCGGGAATCCGCAACTCGGGCTGCGAAAAGCGCGTGTGGCGTCACAACGACCTCGATCATCTCGAGGAACTGCTCGCCGCCGACGATCCAGCGGCGGCCAAGCTGATCGCGTTCGAGAGCGTCTATTCGATGGACGGCGATGTCGCGCCGATCCACGCAATCTGCGACCTCGCCGAGAAATATAATGCGCTCACCTATTGCGACGAAGTCCATGCCGTCGGCATGTACGGCCCGCGCGGCGGCGGCATCACCGACCGCGACGATGCGGCGAGCCGGGTCACGATCATCGAAGGTACGCTGGGTAAGGCATTCGGCGTGATGGGCGGCTATATCGCCGCCGACAAGAATATCGTCGACGTCATCCGCTCTTACGCGCCGGGCTTCATCTTCACCACCAGCCTGTCGCCGGTGCTCGTGGCGGGAGTCCTCGCCAGCGTCCGTCACCTCAAGGCCTCGAGCGTCGAGCGCGACGCGCAACAGGCAGCCGCGGCCTATCTCAAGCAATGCTTCCGCGACGCGGGCCTACCGGTGATGGATTCGACGACGCACATCGTGCCGCTGATGGTCGGCGACCCGGTGCGCGCGAAGAAGATCAGCGACATATTGCTCGCCGAATATGGCGTCTATGTGCAGCCGATCAATTTCCCGACTGTCCCGCGTGGCACCGAACGCTTGCGCTTTACGCCCGGCCCGGCGCATGACGAGGCGATGATGCGCGAACTGACCGACGCACTTGTCGAAATCTGGGATCGTCTCGAGCTGCGCAAGGCCGCGTGACGAGCGCCCCCGGTTATGACGCGGTCGTCCGGGGCCGCCGTTCGATCCGCGGCTTCCTCGACAAGCCCGTCCCGAAACAGCTGGTCGCCGAGATACTCGAAGTCGCGATGCGCGCGCCCTCCTCGTACAACAACCAGTGCTGGAATTTCTCGGTCGTAACGGGCGCGCCGCTCGATGCGATCCGGCGCGGCAATACCGAGGGTATCCTGGCTGGCAAGCCCGACAGCCGGGAATTTCGCCGGTTCGACGGCGGAGCGGACATGCACCGGGCGCGTCAGATCGAGGTTGCCAAGCAATTGTTCGGCGCGATGGGCATCGCGCGCGACGACAGGGACGGGCGGCAGGACTGGGTGCTGCGCGGCTTTCGCCAGTTCGACGCGCCGGTCAGCATCGTCGTGACCTATGACCGCGTCCTGCTCGGCAGCGACATCGCGCCCTTCGATTGCGGCGCCGTCACCAATGCGCTGGTCAACGCCGCCTGGTCGCGCGGGCTCGGCTGCGTGATCAACAGCCAGGGCATCATGCAAAGCCCCGTCGTGCGCGAACATGCGCGCATCCCCGACGATCAGGTGATCATGATCTGCGTTGCGCTCGGCTGGCCCGACGAGAGCTTTCCGGCCAATGCGGTCGTGTCGAACCGCAAGGCTGTCGAGGATGCGGTGCGGTTCGTGGGTTTCGACGATTGATCGGCGCGATGCCGTTCAGCCTTGCCGAATTGATAAACCTCGTCACCGTCGCAGATGGCGCCGCTCCGGAAAATCGTAGAGAACGCGTCGGATGCATCATGGGGCTGATGATCGTCATCCCGGTCGCCGTGATCCTGTTGCTTATATCACTGATCTGACGGCGGTCGCATCATCCCCCAGAAGTGCGGCCCGCCACCGGCTACATCCCACTCGACCTGTGTGACGAAGCCCAGTCGTTCGTATAGCGGCACATTCTCCGGCGTTGCGGTCTCCAGCCAGCACGGCACCCCTTCGGCATCGGCCACCGCCGTCTGCGCGCGGATGATCCGCCCGCCATGGCCCTTGCCCTGATGCGTGGGCCGGACGCCGACATAGTGGAGATACCAGAAGCGCCCCTTGGGCCGGTGCGCGTCGATGCTGCCCTGCACTTTCAGCCCGCGCGGCAAAGCTGTGCCGAAGGTCGCGATCAGCGGAAGGACGCTGCGCAGGAATTCGAGTGTGCCGCTGTGAGCCTGTCCGGGCGCGCGCCAGAGAGCGGCGGCCTCGTCGCCGTCCGAACGCAGCGCCACACCCGCACGGACATCGGCAGGCACGAGCACATGAAACAGACTCCGTAGCGCCCGCCCGCGATGGCCGGGATCGGGCAATATCCACGAGAGCGCCGGATCGGTCTGGAACGCCCGCGCCAGCGTTTCCATCACAGCAGGAAGCTGCACCCGCTCCGCCTGTCCGATCGTCTCGCCCATTCGCCCCTCCTTTTCGGGGACGATAGCAGCAGATCAGCCGCGCGCGAGACCGCCGCGGATCGCATACCCGCGATAGAGGCTGCGGCAATGCCCGGCGCTGCCCGTTTCCTTAGCCAGCGCCGCAATGACGCGGCCGATTTCGGCGCGCGGCGCGACATGGAACTGGGCCAGCCAGCGGAACAGCGCGCGCCGCCAGAGCCCCGGCAACCGGTCCTGCTGGCCGAAGTCGACGACCTCGAGCCGCCCGCCCGGCGCGACGCAGCTTGCGGCCTGTACCAGCGCCGCCTTCCAGTCGGGGATCATCGACAGCGCATAGCTGATGAACACGCGGTCGAAGGTCGCGCGGCCGAACAGTGCCTGCGCGTCGAAATCGCACGCGTCGCCCTGCGCCAGCGTCGCGGTGACACCGGCCTTGGTCACCGACGCCCGCGCGGTCTCCAGCATCGCTTCCGAAATATCGATCCCGAACAGCTGCGCCTCCGGCCACGCCTTGCCCACCGCGATCAGGTTGCGCCCGGTGCCGCAACCGATTTCGAGCACGCTCCCGCCGGGCGGCGGCGCGAGATCGGCGATCAACCCGTCGCGGCCGAGCAGATAATATTTGCGGGTCAGGTCATAGATATGCCGCTGCGTGCGATAGACGCTGTCCATCAACTCGCCATGCGCCGCCACGCTCAGGCGTCTTTCAACACATAGAGATGAACCCCGCCGTAGATCGCCGAGCGATCGCGGCGCGTGTAATCGAGCGACGCGTTTTCGCGATAGTCCCAGCGGCGGAGCAGATCGTCGGGGAGACGGCCGGGCAGCAGCGTCGGCTCGGCGGCAGTGCGGAAGAGGACCCGCGCACCCGGACGCGCCGTGCGCGTGACTTCGGTCCAGAGGGCGATGAGCTGCGCGTCGCTCATCCAGTCCTGCGCGTCGAGGAAGATGTAGCGGTCAAAGCTCGCGGCATCGTTCGCGGCGAGCATGTCGGTCATGTTCGCGTGCAGCATCGTCACCCGCTCGGCGCGCGCGCGCACCGCGGCATAATGACCGGCCTGCAGATAAGGCGGCAGCGGCGCGGCCTTCCCCTTGCCATAGGCGCGCCCGAACGCCTGCCAGGCGAAATAATTCTCCTCGAGCGGGAAATCGCAGGCGAGCTTCTCGAGCCGACCGCGCAGCACATCGGCCATCGGCTTGCCGTCGGCGAGTGCGTCATATTGGGCTGGCGGGATGCCGAGCCCGAAGAGCGACGAGCGCTGGTCGGTGATCCAGCGGATCAGCTTGCGGTCGAAGAAGGGCGCGAATTTCTCGTCGAAGATCGCGCGCTGCTCCTCGATCGTCTTCGCGTCCAGAAATTGCTTCAGATCGATCCGGTGCATCCGCGCGACGAGATGCGCGAGCCCGATGAAATTGCCGAGTAGCCCGCGCTTGTAGAGGCCGCTGGCGAAGCCGTTGATCCGGCGGCGCCCGACAAGGTCGCGGCCTTCCCAATAGCGGCGGCTCGTCTCGTCGAGATACGGACGGATGAAGGTGCGGTAGTCGGCGATATTGGCCACGCTGTCGGCTTCGGCAAAGAAGCGGCGGAAGCTCTCGTAATCGGGCAGCCGCTGCGCCGCGACGCGTTTCAGATTGTTGAGCGCGACATGCGCGGTGTTGAGGTCGACCGCGACGATCTCCGCCGGGTCGGCGGTCAGATAGGACAGCGCATTACAGCCGCCGCTCGCGATCGTCGCGATCCGGTTGCCGGGCTCGATCGCCAGCGCCTCCATGTCGACGACCGGATCTTCCCAGATCTGCGCATAAACCAGCCCCTTGAAAGCGAGCGCAAAAGCGCGGTCGAGCAGGCGCTGCTTCTGTTCGGCATCTTCGCGAACGACGGCGGCGGCGATCTTGCGATTGGGCTGGCTGGCCATAGGTCATGGTCTCCCGGAGAGAGGTGGATCCGGGGCCGCGCATGGCAGCGTTTGTTGCGATTCCCGCGTCGTTTCGATGACAAAACGGCGACAGTGTCAAAAAAGCCCTGTCGCCGTTTCGAAGATCAGTCGCGGCAGTAGCCCTCGCCCTCTTTGACGATCAGGCACTCCTTCTTGCCGGCGAGATATTTGAGGCCGGTTTCGTCACCGCTACCACGGCGGAGAGACAGCTCTTCGCTGCCGCGCTTGAACTTGATGCCATGCTCGCTGTCCTCGCCGTCGTAAGTGCCCTTGGTGTCGAGGTCCGACTGCATTTCCAGCTTGTACTTGCCGGGGTCGGTGGGAGTGATCGTCGCGTACATCCCCTCGACGCCGGTCCATTTCCCGGCCCAGTCGGCAAAGCGGTGGCGAGCAGTTGCGGGATCGGTCGCCTCGGCTCCCTCGGCCGGAACGGTCTCGACCGGCACTTCCTCCGTCGTCGTCGGGGTATCGGTCGGCGCCGGCGCTTCGGCCTTCTCGCATCCCGCCAACAGGACCAGCGCCATCGCGCTCGTCAGGATCATGCTCTTCTGCATCATACGTCTCCTTCTCCATCCCAACGCTTGCGCCGCGACAAGTTTCCTATTCGGTAATAATCTCCGCGAATTTCAGCGGATCGACATTGCCGCCCGACAGCGTGACCAGCGTCGCACCGGTCACCGCGACCTTGCCCGCCACCACGGCCGCCAGCGCAGCGGCGCCACCGGGCTCGACGACGAGATGCAGTTTTTCGAACGCTAGGCGCACCGCGTCGCGAACCTCGCTTCGCGTCACGACCACTCCCTTCACGCCCCGCGCCTGAAGCACCGCAAAGTTGATCGGCCAGGTCTGGGGCGTCTGGAGTGCGTCGCATTCGGTCGGATAGGCAAGGTCTTCGACCGACAGGATTTCCCCCGCTGCGAGGCTGCGTGTGACGTCGTCCCAGCCCTCGGGCTCGACCGCCACAATCTCGGCATCGGGCAGCGCCAATGCCAGCCCCGCCGACAGCCCGCCGCCGCCGCAGCAGGCGACCACCTTGTCGGGTCCGTCGACCCCGCGCGCCTGCATCTGTGCCTTCGCCTCGATCCCCACGCTACCCTGCCCCTCGATGATCCACGGATCGCCATAGGCATGGACGAGCGTTCCACCGCGCTCGCGGAGCAACTTGGCGGCGACGACATCGCGCGATTCGGTCACGCGGTCATACAGAACGACCTCTGCCCCGAGTCTGCGCGTCGCTGCAAGTTTCATAGCGGGGGCATTGCTCGGCATGACGATCGTTGCCCGGATCCCCAGCCGCTTGGCCGCCCAGGCAACACCTTGGGCGTGGTTGCCGCTCGATACGCCGACAACGCCGGCGGCCGCCTCCTCAGGCGTGAGATCGCTCATCCGGTGCCACCCCCCGCGAATCTTGAACGAGCCGATCGGCTGCAGGCATTCGGCCTTGCACCACACGGTTTGGCCGTCGACTTCGAGCGGCAGCAGCGGGGTTTGCGGCAGCAAGGCAGCGACTTTCGCCGCCGCGCGTTCGACCCCTGCGAGCGTGGGCGCGCGATCCGGATCGATCAGGGCTTCGGGGCTTTGCTGTGTCATCGCTTCGTCCTATAGGCCGCGGCATACAACACAAGCCGCATAGCTAGGCGCAGGAGATTTTTCACATGAGCAAGGTTCTGGTGATCGGCGCAGGCGGCGTCGGTTCGGTTGCGGTGCACAAGATGGCGATGAACCCCGACATCTTTCCCGACATCACGCTCGCCAGCCGCCGCAAGTTCAAGTGCGACGCGATCGCCGAGTCGGTGAAGACGCGCACCGGCGTCACGATCAAGACCGCCGAGGTCGACGCCGACCATATCGATGCGACCGCGGCGCTGATCCGACAGGTCGGAGCGACGCATGTCGTCAATCTTGCGCTTCCCTATCAGGATCTCACGATCATGGAGGCGTGCCTGTCGACCGGCGCGCATTATCTCGACACCGCCAATTATGAACCGCGCGACGAGGCGAAGTTCGAATATCACTGGCAATGGGCCTACCACGACCGCTTTAAGGATGCGGGGCTGATGGCGCTGCTCGGTTCGGGCTTCGACCCCGGCGTCACCAGCGTTTTTACGACCTGGCTCAAGAAGCATCATTTCGACCGCATCGACACGCTCGACATTCTCGACTGCAACGGCGGCGATCATGGTCAGCATTTCGCGACCAACTTCAACCCCGAGATCAACATCCGCGAAGTGACCGCGGTCGCGCGTCACTGGGAAAATGGCGACTGGGTCGAAACCCCGCCGATGTCGGTCAAGCAGAGCTTCGACTTCGAAGCTGTGGGACCCAAGAATATGTACCTCATGTATCATGAGGAGATCGAAAGCCTGAAGACCCACCTGCCCGAGATCAGGCGCATCCGCTTCTGGATGACCTTCGGCGACGCCTATATCCAGCATCTGACCGTGCTGCAGAATGTCGGCATGACGCGGATCGATCCGGTGATCTACGAAGGCAAGGAAATCATCCCGCTGCAGTTCCTGAAGGCCGTGCTCCCCGAACCTTCGAGCCTCGGCGAGACGACCAAGGGCAAGACCAACATCGGCGTGATCGCAACCGGCCTCGGCAAGGATGGCAAGGAAAAAACGCTCTACCTCTACAATATCTGCGACCATGAAGACGCCTATGCCGAAACCGGCAATCAGGCGGTCAGCTACACGACCGGCGTCCCCGCGATGATTGGTGCCGCGATGATGGTAACCGGAACATGGTCAGGCCAGGGCGTGTTCAACATGGAGCAGATGGACCCCGATCCCTTTATGGACATGCTGAACAAGCACGGCCTGCCGTGGCAGGTGAAGGAACTGGACGCGCCGCTCGATTTCTGATTGCTGCTGCGGGTGCCGGCCAGTGTCGGCGCCCGCGTCTGCAAGGGAATCCCATGACGGCCTATATTCTGCCCATCGGGCTGCTGTTCGTCTCGAACATCTTCATGACCTTCGCCTGGTACGGGCATCTTGGCGACCTGTCGCGGCCGGTATGGCTGGCGGTCTTGGTCGCGTGGGGCATCGCCTTTTTCGAATATTGCCTTGCCGTCCCGGCGAACCGCGTGGGTCACGCGGTCTATACCACCGCGGAGCTCAAGACGATTCAGGAAGTCATTACCCTGATCGTTTTTGCCGGCTTCGCGACCTTCTGGCTCGGCGAGCGCCTGACGGTGAACCATCTGATCGGCTTCGCGCTGATCTGCGGCGGCGCCTTCTTCATCTTCAAGGCGCCGATTGCAGCCTGACGCCCCGCCCGCTAGCCTCGCCGCGAGCGGGAGGACGGGCGATGACGGATAAAGCGATTTCCAGACGGTTTTTCGGCGCGGCAGCAGCGGGGCTGGCCGCGCTCGGGATTACAGGCGCCGCGGCGAAACCCGCCGCGCCCAAGGCCATTCCAACGGGCAAGCCGTTCATCCTGACGACATGGGATTTCGGCCCTGGCGCCAACGCCGTCGGCTGGCCGATGCTCGCAAACGGCGCATCGGCGATCGACGCGGTCGAGGCCGCGATCAACCATGTCGAACTGCTCGGCGACTATTGGGTCGGCGCCGGCGGCGTCCCCAACGAGGTCGGTGAAACGACGCTCGACGCGATGATCATGTGGGGGCCGACGCATGATCTCGGCGCGGTCGGCTGCCTCAAGCGTGTCAAAAAGGCGATCTCGGTCGCGCGCGCGGTGATGGAGAAAACCCAGCACAGCCTGATCGTCGGCGACGATGCGACCCGCTTCGCCGCTCGCATGGGCTTCACCGAAACCTCGCTGACCAGCGTCGTGTCGCAGCAGGCGTGGGACAAATGGGCCGCGAAGGGCGAAAAAACAGACGCCTTCGATCCCGAACCGATCCGCAAGGGAGACCAACTCGTCGGCCATGACACCGTCGGCAGCATCGCGCTCGACGCCGCTGGCAATCTCTGTGTCGGTTGTTCGACCAACGGACGCGAGTTCAAGATTCCCGGCCGCGTTGGCGACTCGCCGATCGCGGGAGCCGGCGCCTATGTCGATCAGGCGATGGGCGGCGCGGTCGCGACCGGCAATGGCGACGTCATGATGCGCTTCCTGCCTACCTATCACGCCGTCGAACTGATGCGCGGCGGAATGACGCCCCAGGCCGCCGCCGAAGCGGCGATCAAGCGGATCGAGGATGCGGGCTACAGCATCGGGGGCGGCATCGCGGTGATCCGCCGCGATGGCGTGCATGGCGGCGCCAAAACCGGATGGGAGGACACACCTTTCAGCTATTCGGTGCAGACCGCGGCGGGCAACGTGAGAACCCCGGTGTCTTGAAAGCGACCCGTCGCGCCCTCACCTTGCGTTCCGCGGACCCGATCCGCTTTCATCATTCCGCGAAACACTCTAGAGGCGCGCCATGGAAACCAGAGCCGGCGATCCCGGGGCCTTTGCCCATTTCGACCTGACCCGCGTCCCTTCGCCCGCTTTCGTGGTCGATGCTGCGAAAGTGCGCGCGAACCTTGCCGTGCTGCGTCATATCGGCGACCAGTCGGGCGCGCGCGTGCTCGCGGCGCTCAAGGCCTTTTCGATGTGGTCGCTGGGATCGACCGTCACCGACTATCTCGACGGCGTCTGTGCGTCAGGGCTCTACGAGGCCAAGCTGGGACGTGAAGCATATGGCGGGGAGGTCGCGACCTATTGCGCCGGCTACAAGGAAACCGACCTCCCCGAAATCGCCCGCCTGTCAGATCATCTGATCTTCAATTCGCCCGGCCAGATCGCACGCTTTCGTCCGCTGCTCGACGAGCTGCGCGCGAAAGGCGAGCGCTTCGACATCGGCCTGCGCATCAACCCGATGCACAGCGAGGGAGAGGTCGCGAAATACGACCCGGCCGCGCCGTGCAGCCGCCTCGGCTTCCCGGTCACCCAATTGCTCCCCGAGCATATGGCGGGCGTCGACGGCATCCATATGCACAGCCTCTGCGAACAGGATTTCCCGCCGCTTCAGCGCACCTGGGCGGCGGTGCAGCCAATGCTGCGCCCCTTCTTCGGCCAGCTCAAATGGATCAATTTCGGCGGCGGCCACCATGTTACCCGCGCCGACTACCAGACGGACGACCTGATTGCATTCCTGAAGCAGGTGCGCGCCGCGACGAATTGCGACGTCATGATCGAACCCGGCGAAGCGGTCGCACTCGACGCGGGCATCCTCGTCGGCGAAGTGCTCGACCTGTTCGATAACGGTATGCCGGTCGGCATTACCGACATCAGCGCGACCTGCCATATGCCTGACGTGATCGAAGCCCCCTATCGCCCCGCGATGCTGGGGGAAAAACCGGATGGAATGCCGACACGCCTTGGCGGCCCGTCCTGCCTCGCCGGCGACGTCATCGGCGACTACCGTCTGCCAGGCGACGCGCATATCGGCCAGCGCTTCGCCTTCCTCGATCAGGCGCATTATTCGATGGTGAAGACCAACACCTTCAACGGCGTGCCGCTGCCATCGATCTGGCTGTGGGACAGCGAGAGTGACGACCTGCGGCTGATCCGCGAGTTCGGCTACGAGGATTTCAAGACGCGCCTGAGTTGACTTCTGCGATCACCTCCGCAAGCGCGTGGTGGATATCGCTCACCACGACCGATCCTTCGCCGACCGACGACGCAACGCGCTTCACCGATCCCTTGCGCACATCGCCTACCGCATAAATGCGCGGCCAACTCGTCTCGAAGCGGCTCGGCATCCGGTCGAGCGACCAGCCTGCGCGCACGAGTTCGAGCGGAGCGATATCGGTGCCGGTCTTCACGAAGCCCTTTTCGTCGCAGACCATTTCCTTCGGCAACCAGCCTGTGTTCGGGTTCGCGCCGAGGAAGAGGAACAGGAATTTGCAGTCGCAAAGATCCTCAGCGCCGGTCTCACGGCAGCGATAGGTCAGCCCGTCGAGCTGCCCCTCGCCGCGCAGTGCCACGACATCGGTCGATCCGATGATCTCGATATTCGGATGTTCCTCTAGTCGCTTGACCAGATATTCGGACATCGTCTCGCGCAGGCTCTTGCGCCGGAAGATGACATAGACCTTCTTCGCGACGCCCGCGAGATAGATCGCCCCCTGCCCCGCCGAATTGCCCGACCCGACGACCGTCACTTCGGCGTTGCTGCACAGCTGCGCCTCCATCGGCGTCGCGCCATAATAGATGCCGCGGCCTTCGTAATTCTCGATCCCCTCGATCGGCAGGCGCTGATATTGCGCCCCGCTCGACACCACGACCGCGCGGCTACGCAGCTTGCGCCCGTCGGCGAGATGCAGGCAATAGGCATCGCCGTCGCGTCCGATCGATGCCGCACGCACCGGCGACACCAGCCGCGCGCCGAACTTCTGCGCCTGCACCGTCGCACGGCGTGCGAGCTCGTTGCCCGAAATGCCCGTCGGAAAGCCGAGATAATTTTCGATCTTCGAGGACGTCCCCGCCTGTCCGCCAGGCGCAAGCGCGTCGATGGCGATCACGGTCAGCCCTTCGGATGCGGCGTAGACCGCCGCGGCGAGCCCGCCTGGCCCGCTGCCGACGACAAGCACGTCCGCGGTCGACCCGTCGGGGAGCAGGTCGAGCCCCAGTGCCTGCGCCAACTGTTCGGGCGTCGGCTGGATCAGCACTTCGGCGGCGCCCAGAATCGCCACCGGCAGTTGATCCTCGGTCAGCCCGCGCTCGGCGAGCAGATGCCCGGCGACGGGACCGTCGGCGGGGTCGAACCAGCGATGCGCGACGCCATGCTTCATCAGCAGGTCGCGCATCGCATAGACACTGCGATCCATCGCCGCGCCGATGATGATGGTGACCGCAAAGCCGCGATGCTTGCTGAACTCGCGCCGCGCCGAAAGCACGCGGACAAAAATGTCCGAATAATGCGAATTGCCGGCGATCAGCCGCTGGAAATCGGCGTGCGCGATGCGGATGATCTCGCCATCCGCCCCCATCTCGACACGCGACAAATGGCGCTGTCCGGTCAAGACCGACAGGTCGCCCGCGAACTGCCCGTGCTCCATCCACCCGACGCGTTTGCGCCCCTCGTCGGTCGAGGCAAAGATATCCGTGTGACCCGACAGGGTGATGATGCAATCGGGCGCCATCGCGCCCTCCTCGACCAGCACGTCGCCCGCCTTGTGCGACTCAACCGTCCCGAACGCCTTGAGTTCGTCGAGCTCCGCGTCGGTGAAATTATGATTGACGTCGGCGCGGGAGGTCATGCGGGTCGGTCCTTTCGGCTATCATTGGCAAACAGGTCTAGCGCACGCACACGCTTTTGTCTTGTTTTCAGCCCTTCGGCGCAGCCCTGCCCCGTTTCAGCGCGAGTGTTACCGTTGCGTTACAAAATTGCGCGATAGGGTCTTTACAGGGGGGACCCCCCTGCATATATCGCGCTCCGCTGCCCCAGGGGGACTTCCAATAACCGCAAGGCAGCCTTTGTGTTGAACGTTATTTTTGGGGGTCCCTTGAGTTGCACCAGCATCATAGCGCCCACGGGCTGATTCAGGCACTTTCGCCGGTCGAACCTGTTACGCTTGTCCGCCCGCACGCCGCGGCGCGCGCAGCGCGTTTCTTTATCGAGCGATTTCCCGGCACGACCATGTACGCGGTCAAGGCGAATCCCTCGCCCGATCTGCTGCGCGTGCTGTGGGATTCGGGCGTCACGCATTATGACGTCGCCTCGATTGCCGAGGTCCGCCTCGTCGCGCGCACGCTGCCCAAGGCAACACTCTGTTTCATGCATCCGGTGAAGGCCGAGGAAGCGATTTCCGAAGCCTATTGGAAGCATGGCGTGCGCACCTTCTCGCTCGACACGATGGACGAGCTTGAAAAGATCATCCGTGCGACCGAGGGCGCGCAGGATCTGAACCTGCTCGTGCGCCTGCGCGTCTCGTCCGACCATTCGAAGCTCAGCCTCGCCGCAAAGTTCGGCGCCGAGCCCGAGGATGTTGCCGAACTGCTGATGGCGACCCGTCAGGCGGCCGATGCCCTCGGCATCTGCTTCCATGTGGGCAGCCAGGCGATGACGCCGCACGCCTACGCCCAGGCGATGGAGCGCGTCCGCGCCGCGATCGTGGCGGCTGCAGTCACCGTCGACATCGTCGATGTCGGCGGCGGCTTCCCCTCGACCTATCCGGGCATGGAACCGCCGCCGCTCGGCGCCTATTTCGAGACGATCCATCGCAGCTTCGAAAGCCTGCCGATCAGCTATTCGGCCGAACTCTGGTGCGAGCCGGGCCGTGCGCTGTCGGCCGAGTATAGCTCGTTGATCGTCCGCGTCGAAAAGCGGCGCGGTGACGAGCTGTACATCAACGACGGTGCTTACGGGGCGCTGTTCGACGCGGCGCATGTCGGCTGGCGTTTCCCGGTGACGTTGCTCCGCGAGCCCGAGAGCGATGCGGAAATGGCCGCGTTCAGCTTCTACGGTCCGACGTGCGACGACCTCGACCATATGGCGGGGCCCTTCTTCCTGCCGGCGGATGTCAAGGCTGGCGATTTCATCGAGATCGGAATGCTCGGCGCCTATGGCTGCGCGATGCGCACCAGGTTCAACGGCTTTGGCGCGGAGGAAATCCACGTCGTCAGCGACGAGCCGATGGCGAGCCTTTACACCGGCGAAGCCGAACCCGAACGCCGCAGTGCGACGGTGACGAAGCTTTTCTGAACGAAGTAGAATGATCGATCCAGAGGCCGGTGCAGCGATGCGCCGGCCTTTTTCTTCGCGCGCAATTGCCTTTTCCGTTTTCTTCCGCAACGATTCTGTCGTGGCGCAAAGAGGAGAGGCACACCCACCGCATGACCATACTCGCCGGTATCCGCATCGTCGACCTGACCACGGTCATTTTCGGCCCTTATGCGACGCAGATGCTCGCCGATCTCGGCGCCGAGATCATCAAGGTCGAAGCCCCCGGCATCGGCGACATCTCGCGCTATCTCGGCTCGGGTGTTCCCGATCCGACGATGGGCTCGACGCACCTCACCGTGAACCGCGGCAAACGTTCGATCGCGCTCGATCTCAAAAACCCCGACGATGCCACGGTACTCCGCGACCTGATCGCGACCGCCGACGTCTTCTTCCACAATGTGCGCGGCAAGGCGATCGCGCGGCTCGGCTTCGATTACGAAGGCTGCAAGGCGATCAAACCCGACATCATCTATGTCCACGGCACCGGCTTCGGACAAGATGGCCCCTACGCCGATCTTCAGGCCTATGACGACGTCATCCAGGCGGCGACGGGTACGACCAGTCTGCTGCCCCGCGTCGACGGCGATCCGCGCCCGCGCTACCTGCCCTCGCTGATCGCAGACAAGATTGCCGGCCAGTTCGGCGCGCAGGCGATCCTCGCCGCGCTCGTGCACAAACTGCGTACCGGCGAGGGGCAAAGCGTCGAAGTGCCGATGTTCGAATGCTTCGCGGCCTTCATGCTCACCGAACATCTGCGCGACGCCACGCTCGATCCGCCAATAGGCCCCGCGGGCTATCCGCGTCAGCTCGATCCGACGCGCCAACCCTTCCCGACCGCCGACGGCTATATCGCGGTCGTTCCCTACACGCCCGAATCCACGGCGCGGCTGATGCGTCTGCTCGGCAGCGAAACCTTGCTCGGTTCTGCCGAATTCGAGGCAGCGAAGGCCAAGGGCAAGCATATGCAGCTGGTCTATCGCGAGATCGCGCGGAAGACGCCAACGAACACCACCGCCGAATGGCTCGATCTCTTCGCCGCAAACGACATTCCCGCCATGTCGGTCCGCGATCTGCAAGATATCAAGGAGGACCCGCATCTGGTTGCCACCGGCTTCTTCCGCCACCGCGAGCATCCGCAAGTCGGCGGTTTCTGGGAAATGCAGCCGCCGGTCAGATATAGCGCCGCCCCGCCACGCGACCTCGGCTTTGCGCCGACGGTCGGCGGCGACGGCGACGCGATCCGGGCGGAGATCGCCGACCGCCGGTAAACTTCGGCCGTTGCATTGTCGGCGGGGCGCCTTAGCATGGCGGCAAATCATAAGGGGGAGCCATATGTCGGATAGTTTGCTCGCACCCGGTGCGGTGCTCGCGCTGTGGACGATCGTCATGCTGACCTGGGCCGGCGTGACGCGCTTTCAGGCCTTTTCCAAGATCGGCATCGACATCAAGGCGGCGCCGCCGGGCGGCCGCGGCGTCGATCTGGAGGGCGTGCTGCCGCCGGAAACCAACTGGAAATCGCACAATTACACGCATCTTTGCGAACAGCCGACAATCTTTTACGCGGTCCTCGTGTTTCTGCAGCTGTCGGGCGGCAACACCGAGCTGACGCGCGGGCTTGCGTGGGCCTATGTCGTACTGCGCATCGTCCACAGCCTGTGGCAGTCGACGGTGAACCGTATTCCGGTGCGCTTCGCCATCTTTTCATTGGCAACGCTGTGCCTGCTGGCGCTGTCGTTGCTTGCGGTGATCGCGACTTTGGGTTGAGGGGGGAGACGATAATGGGAACGAATGCAATTTTAGGGCCGGTCGCGACGCTAGCGCTCTGGTCGATGGTCATGTGGATCTGGATGTATGCGACGCGTATCCCCGCGATGCAGCGTGCCAAGATCGATGCCAAGAATCTTGTCGGCACCACCGGCCGCGGCCTCGACGAAGTGCTGCCCGCCGAAGTGCAGTGGAAGGCCCACAATTATAACCATCTGATGGAACAGCCCACGGTCTTCTATGCCGTTGCGCTGGCATTGGCGGTCGGCGGCATGGGCGGCGGGCTCAACGCGCAGCTTGCCTGGGCCTATGTGGGCCTGCGCATCCTGCACAGCCTGATCCAGGCGACGGTCAACCGCGTCATGTGGCGCTTCGGCGTGTTCGCGCTCGCGAGCCTCGCGCTGATCGCGCTGTGTGTCCATGCGTTCATGGGCTTCGTGCTCCACTCGGGAATGTTCGCCCACTAGCGTCTGAATCGCGCGGCCAGTTCCACATGGGTCGACCAACGGAACTGGCCGACGGGCTGCGCCCAGTCGAGGCGATAGCCGCCTGCAACGAGCAACCTGGCATCGCGCGCGAAGCTGGCGGGGTTGCAACTGACATAAGCAACGGCCGGCACAGTTGAGGCCGCAATCTGTTTCACCTGTTCCTCGGCGCCCGCGCGTGGCGGATCGAGGATCACCGCGCCGAACCGATTGAGCTCGGCGGGAACGAGCGGGCGGCGGAACAGGTCGCGATGCTCGGTCGCGACCAGCGCCCGCGCGCGGTTCGCAGCGCCGGTCAGTGCCGCGATCGCATCGCGCGCGCCCTCGGCGGCATAGACTTTCCGCCCCGCCTGCACCGACAGTGCGAAGGTTCCGACCCCAGCGAACAGATCGGCCACCGCCGCCGCATCGCCGATCGCGCGCCGCACCGCGTCGACCAGCGCGGCCTGCCCCGTCGCGGTCGCCTGCAGGAAGGCGAAGGGCGGCACTTCGACCGGTATGTCGCCAAAGCGCACCGTCGGCGGCTCGGGTTGCCAGACCGTCTCCAGCCCGTCGCCCTGATCGATCGCCAGCCGCGCCAGCCGATGCTCACCGGCGAAATCCTGCAGCGCCATCGCCGCGTCCAGCCCGCCGGCCTTTACGCCCTCGATGATGATTTCAGCGCCCTGGTCGAGCATCTGCAACTTGACCTTCACCGGGCGGCGCTGGGGCGCGATCGCGTCGAGCACGGCGCGGACCGGCGCGACGAGCGCGAACAACTCGGGCAGCAGCAGCGGGCACATGCGCATGTCGACGATCTGGTTGCTCTGCGCGGCGTTGAAACCGAGGGCGACCTGCTTGCCGATCTTGAGTGCGGTCAGCGCCGCGCGCCGCCGACTCGCAGGCGGGGAGATCAACGCCGGCAGTATGTCGCCGGCCTCGACCTGCTGCCCTTCCAGAGCGCCGACGACGCGGTCACGCACAAAATCGGCGAGCGACCCCTCGGCGACATGCTGCAACTGGCAGCCGCCGCACTTTCCGAAATGGCGGCACACCGGCTCGGCGCGGTTCGGACCCGGCACCAGCGTCCCGTCGGCAGCAAGCCGGTCGCCCGGCACGCCGCCTGCAACATGGCGCCCGTCGGCAGTCACGCCATCGCCGCGCGCGGCAATGCGCTCGATCAGCCTACTGTCTGTCATTCTATTCCCTAACCAGATCGTCGGCGACAAGGCCGGGGCCTATATGCGCCGCGCGCGCAATATGCCAGCCCACCGCGGCGACGGCCGCATCGAAGGGGTCGCCGCCGCGCGCCAGCATCGCCCCGCAGGCGCCCGCCAGCACGTCCCCGCTGCCCGCCGTCGCCAGCCACGGACTGCCCGGCCATGCCGCGACAACGCGGCCGTCGGGCGCGGCGATGACGGTATCGGCGCCCTTGTAGATGACGACCGATCCCGTTTCCTTGGCGGCGACCAACGCTCGGTCGATCTTGCTCCCCTCTGCGCCCGGAAACGCGCGCACAAACTCGCCCTCATGCGGCGTCAGAATAGCCGTCACCCCACCCCCGCGCAGGCGCGGCAGCGCGGCATCGATCGCCGCCGCATCGAGTACCAGCGGCTTGGCGCTGTCGATCGCGGACGCGACATCGCGATCGAGCGCCATGCCCGCCGGATAGCCCGGACCGATGACCACGGCCCCGACGCGTTTGTCGCCCAGCCGCTCTCGATAATTGGCGCCATCCTCGACGATGATCGCGAACAACGGCGCTGTATCCGCTCCGCTCAGCACCGCATAACCCGCCCCGGCGCGCAGGCCTGCAGCGGCAGCGAGCGCAGCGGCGCCCGGCATCGCCCCCGCGCGAACGAGCATCATCCCGCGATTGAACTTATGCGACGTCACGCCGGGCGCCGACGCGCGCGGGCGCGGCAGGCTGCGGATCGTCGCATCGCACGCGATCCCGATCCCGGCGAGCAGGACGCGTCCACAATGCTGCGCAGCGGGCAACAGGACGTGCGCGGGCTTCAGCGCACCCAGCGCCACCGTCACATGCGCGGGAAGCGGCGGCACCCAATCATGCTTGCCATCGGCATCGACCCCGCTTGGCACATCGACCGCGATCACGCGGCGAAAAGCCAGCGCTCGAAGCCGCCCGGTCAGGTCGGCCGCCAGCGGCCGCGTCAACCCGACGCCGAACAGGGCATCGACCACCACGGGCGCTGCGACAAGATTCTCGTCGATCGGCTCGACCGCCCCCGCCCACTTTGCCCGCGCCGCCTTCGCGAGATCGGTGGTCGGCGGCGCCAGTGCGGCGACGCGTACATTCGCCCCGCGCTCACTGAGCAGTCGTGCCGCGACATAGCCATCGCCGCCATTGTTGCCGGGGCCGCACAGGATCAGAACCGGCGCCGCCGCTGCCATCCGCCACGCGGTATCGGCCACAGCAGCACCCGCACGGTCCATCAGCTCGGAAAGCGGGGTGCCCGACGCGGCACACGCCGCTTCGGCGTCACGCATCGCTCTGCTGGTCAGGATCGGGGCGTCGGCGGGAAGGGACATAGGACCCGACCCTAGCACGCCCGAACCAAAAGTCGCGCTACTTCGGCCCCTTCGTGTTCGCAGGCAGGCGATAACGGTCGCCGCCAACCGCGACCTCGATGACCCCGTCGCCGATGATCATGACCTTGGCGGGCTCCGACCCGTCGGCCGCTATCACGCCGCGCCCGTCGGTCGCGATCTGCAACCGGCGGTATCCCACGTCGGGCTTGCCCACGACCAGGATCGTCGCGTCGTCACCGCTCATCTCGTCGATGGTACAGGTGCGGTCGAATGCCTTCGCCCCTTCGAGCGCGCATTCGATGCGCCCATCCTTCAGGGCTTGGTTCGACCCGTGCGCCTCGGCTTCGGCCAGCGCGCCATTGTCGGGCGCACCGTTGCAGCCCGACGCCAGCAGCAATGCGCTGGCCGGACCGAAAAGGCGCCCGATCATTTGCGCCGAAGCTGCGACAAATCGCGCACCGCGCCGCGCGCCGCACTTGTCGTCATCGCGGCATAAGCCTCCAGCGCGACCGAAATCTTGCGCGGGCGCGGCTTCGCCGGCTGCCAGCCGGCCTCGCCCTTCGCATCCATCGCGGCGCGGCGTTCGGCCAGCACGCTGTCGCCGACCATCAGGTTGATCGCGCGCGCGGGAATGTCGATCTCGATCATGTCGCCACTCTCGACCAGCCCGATCGCGCCGCCCTCGGCCGCCTCGGGCGAAACATGGCCGATCGACAGGCCCGACGTGCCGCCCGAGAAGCGCCCGTCGGTGATCAGCGCGCAGGCTGCACCGAGCCCCTTCGATTTGAGGTAGCTCGTCGGATACAGCATTTCCTGCATCCCCGGCCCGCCCTTCGGCCCTTCGTAGCGGATGACGACGACGTCGCCGGCCTCGACCTGTCCGGTCAGGATGCCGGCCACTGCGGCGTCCTGGCTCTCATAGACTTTTGCCGGACCCGAAAATTTCAGGATGCTCTCATCCACGCCTGCGGTCTTCACGATGCAGCCGTCGAGCGCGATATTGCCCGACAGCACCGCAAGCCCGCCATCCTTGCTGAACGCATGATCCGCCGAACGGATCACCCCGCCCTCGCGATCCAGATCGAGCGAGTCCCAGCGCCGGTCCTGGCTGAACGCGGTCTGCGTCGGCACGCCGCCAGGCGCCGCGAGGAAGAATTTCTGCACGTCGGGATCGTTCGTCCGCGCGATATCCCATTTGCTCAGCGCATCGCCCAGCGTCGCGCTGTGCACCGTCGGCAAATGCGCGTGGAGCAACCCCGCGCGATCGAGTTCGCCGAGAATCGCCATGATCCCGCCCGCGCGGTGGACATCCTCCATATGCACGTCGCTTTTCGCGGGCGCGACCTTCGACAGGCACGGTACGCGGCGCGACAGGCGGTCGATATCTTTCATTGTGAAATCGACCCCTGCCTCGTGCGCGGCGGCGAGCAGGTGGAGCACCGTGTTCGTCGAACCGCCCATCGCGATGTCGAGGCTCATCGCATTCTCGAACGCCTCGAAGCTCGCGATCCTGCGCGGCAGGACGGCCTCGTCATCCTCTTCATAATAGCGGCGGCACATTTCGACGACGATCCGCCCCGCGCGCAGGAACAGCTCCTTGCGGTCGGCATGTGTTGCCAGCGTCGAACCATTGCCCGGCAGCGAAAGCCCCAATGCTTCGGTCAGGCAGTTCATCGAGTTCGCGGTGAACATCCCCGAGCAGCTGCCACACGTCGGGCACGCCGAACGCTCGATCGCCTGCACTTCCTCGTCGGTGTATTTTTCATCCGCGGCGGCGACCATTGCGTCGACGAGGTCCAGCGCGACCTCCTTGCCCTTCAGCACCACCTTGCCCGCCTCCATCGGTCCCCCCGAGACGAACACCACCGGGATGTTGATCCTGAGGGCCGCCATCAGCATCCCTGGCGTGATCTTGTCGCAGTTGGAGATGCACACCATCGCGTCGGCGCAATGCGCGTTGACCATATATTCGACGCTATCGGCGATCAGGTCGCGGCTCGGCAGCGAATAGAGCATCCCGTCATGCCCCATGGCGATGCCGTCATCCACCGCGATCGTGTTGAATTCCTTGGCGACACCCCCAGCGGCCTCGATCTCGCGCGCGACCATCTGGCCGAGGTCTTTGAGATGCACATGGCCGGGCACGAACTGGGTAAAGCTGTTCACCACGGCGATGATCGGCTTGCCGAAGTCGCTGTCCTTCATCCCCGTCGCACGCCAAAGCCCGCGTGCGCCCGCCATGTTGCGGCCGTGGGTGGTGGTTCGCGAACGATAAGAAGGCATCTTGGAACTTTCTGATAATTTTATTTCAAATATTCGTGGAGAAAGGCGCCATTACACGCCTATTTGGCGACATACAATGCCACTTTCTTGCACATGCGTCCCAATCGTTCGGCGAACCGCGCCTGACCCGCCGCATCGCGCACCAGATCCTGTCGCATCTCGATTCCCACATAAGGAATATCGTTTGCCTCGGCGTGCCGGTTCATCGTCGCGTTGAGCAGCTTGCCCGAATAGGGAAGCTGGTCGCCGACAGTCAGCCCCTCCTCGGTCAAGGCGGCGATCGCCGGACCCGCTAGCCGGTCGTCCTGATTGTAGAGAACACCGACGTGCCACGGGCGCGCGTGCGCCGGATCGCTCGCCAGCGCCGGCGTAAAGCTGTGCAGCGACAGGATCATCGCCGGACGATGCGCCGCGATCGTCGCCGCGATATGCGCATGATACGGCCGGAAGAAGCGCGCCAGCCGCGCCTCACGCCCCGCATGGTCGAGCGCATTGCCGGGAATGGCGTGGCCATCGCTGGCGATCGGAATGGCGCCGGGCACGTCCTCGTCACGATTGCAGTCGACGACCAGCCGCGACACGCCGCCGAGGATCGCCGTATCGACAACGCTCGCCTCGACGAGCAGCGCTGCCACTTCGGCAACGCCAAGATCGATCGCGATATGCTCGCGCAGCAACGCGCGATCGATGCCGAGATCGATATCCGGCGGCACATGCGCCGACGCATGATCGCCGATCAACAGGATACCGGCGGCGCGCGGCGTCCCGAGCTGACGCCACGCCTCGCTCATCGCAGCGTCCCTGCCATCTGCCACCAATGCGGATGGCTCTCCGCGAGCCGCACCGCTGCCGCATCGCGCTCCGCAGGCGCGTCGAACAGAGCAAAACAGGTCGCGCCCGATCCCGACATGCGCGCCAGCCACGGCCTGAGCGCGCCAAGCTCGGTCAGCACATCGGTAATCGCCGGGCATTGCGCGATCGCCGCGCGCTGCAAATCATTGCGCGCCGCGAACAGCTGCGCGCGCATGTCGGCGCCGGTGAACAGCGGACCACGATCGACGCCGTCCCATGCCGCGAACACCGGCTCCGTCGATACCGGCTGACGCGGATTGACGAGCAGCACGGGGGTGCCGGTCAGGGCCAGCTCGGGGACCGGGCTCAATTCCTCGCCGACCCCGACGCCAAGGCATGTCGTGCTGGCGATGCAGGCGGCAATATCGGCGCCGAGCGGGCTCACCAGCCGCGCCAGCGTCGCGTCGCCCAGTTCGGGCAGGAAATGTCGCCGTACGAGCCGCGCCATCGCCGCCGCATCCGCCGACCCGCCGCCGATCCCCGCCGCGACGGGGAGCCTTTTGGTCAACGTCAACGCCAGCGGCGGCACGCGATCGCGTCCATAGCGCTCGCGAAGCAGCGCCAGCACGCGCAGCACCAGATTGTCGGCACCATTGCCTAGCCCCTCGGCAAACTCTCCGTCGATCGACAGACTGTCAGAGGAGGCCGGCGCCGCGGCGATCGTGTCGCCCTGATCGACAAAGGCGAACAGCGTTTCGATCAGGTGATAGCCGTCGCTCCGCCGCGCGCGAACGTGGAGCGCGAGGTTGATCTTCGCCCAGCCGCTTTCCTGCATGTCGGCCATCATGGCGCCGTGGTGGCGGCGCTCAGCCCGTCGCGCAGCTTCGCCTCGATCCGCGCCGCCATGTCGGCCTCGGCCAACAGCGCGGCAGCGCGCCACGTATAGCGCGCCTGGAACCGACGCCCCGCCTGCCAATAGGCATCGCCCAGATGCTCGACGATCACGGCATTGCCCGGATCGCCGCGCTGCGCCAGTTCGAGCAAAGGCACCGCATCGTCGATGCGGCCGGTCAGGAAATAGGCCCAGCCGAGCGAGTCGGTGATGCTCGCGCTTTGCGGTTCGGCCTTCCACGCCGCCTCGATCCGCGCGAGCGACTGTTTTACATTCTTGCGGCGCTCGAGCGCCGAATAGCCGGCGAAATTCAGGATCGTTGCATCGCCGGGACGCAGGTTGACCGCCTTTTCCATCAGTGGCGCCGCGCCATCCCAATCCCCGGCCTGCAACTTCAACTCGGCGCGAGCGATCAGCAGAGAGCCACGCAGCGGTGCGTCGTCCGCGACATCTCCCAGCGTCGCTTCCAGACCCAAATAGGCGCGTTCCGCGGCAGCGGGATCGTTCGCACGGCGCGCGATATCGGCAAAGCGGATAAGCAGGCTGCGCGCCGCCGGCTCGCTACGCGCGGCGGCGTCGGCGAGTTGTACCGCGCTCGCCATATCGCCCGCCTCGGCTAGCAGTTCGGCATGACGCATCTGCAGCGCCGGCGGCTGCGCGGTCCGGCTGCCAGCCAGCAGCGCCATCGCATCGCGCTCCTGCCCGTTGCGATCGAGTGCCTCGACGAGCGCCGAGCGTACCGCCCAATCCTGATCGCCCAGCCAATAAGCCGCACGCGCGAACAACAGCGGCAGTTTCGGACTGCTGTTCGGCGTGCGCGCCAGTCCGTCGGCGAGCAACCCGAGCCAGTGCGCCGCACCGCCGCGCGCCGTCGTCACCGGCTGGCCCGACAGCAGCAGCATCGGGTCTTCGCGCCCGCTCGCCGCCATCGCGGTCCGCCCGCGCAGCGCCTTCGCGGCGTCGGCCTGCCCCGCAGCATCGAGCGTCGCCGCCAGCCGCAGCGCGACGAGTTGGCTCGTGCGATCGCTCAGCACCGTGTCCGCCGCCAGCTTGGCCCCCTCGGTCGGCTGTTTCGCCGCGACCCTGACCAGCGCCGCTTCGAGCGCCAGCGTCGGTTCGAGCCGCCCGCGCGCCAGCGCCGCTATCAGGTGCCGCTCGGGTGCCTTCTCGCGCGCGCCGACGTCGATCCAGCTGTTCAGCGCCGGCGTTACCAGATTGGCGATCGCATCGCCGCCGGTCTTGTCGGGCCGCCCCCCCAGAAAGGCGCGCGCGCCCTTCCAGTCGGCCCGTTTCATCGCGTCGACGACAAGCACAAGCTGCGCGTCGAAGCGGCGCTCGCCGCTTGCCCAGAGCTGCGCAGCGGCGCCGCGCGCCGCGACCAGGTCGCCCGCCTGGATCGCCTGTTCCAAAATCCGCCCGCGAAGCCCCGGTAGGTCGGGCGCCGCGCTGGCGGCGCTGGTCAGGGCAGACAGCGCCGCGGCGGGATCGCCCGCATCCTCGGCCAGCCGCGCCTGCACCAGCGCATTGACCGCCGCGCCGCCTTCGCTCGCGGCTTCGGCCGGAACGGCCGCCGCAAGAAAGCCGACCGCCAGGAGCCAGCAAGCGGACTTACATGTTCGGGTAATTGGGGCCTCCGCCGCCTTCGGGAGTGACCCAGTTGATATTCTGGGTCGGATCCTTGATGTCGCACGTCTTGCAATGGACGCAATTCTGCGCGTTGATCACGAACTTCGGATCGCCCTCGTCCTGCCCGACGATCTCGTAAACGCCTGCGGGACAATAGCGCTGTGCCGGCTCGTCATACATCGGTAGATTATATTCGACCGGGATCGACGGATCCTTGAGCTGCAGGTGAACCGGCTGGTCCTCCTCATGATTGGTATTCGACAGGAACACGGACGAGAGGCGGTCGAAGGTCAGTACGCCGTCGGGCTTCGGATAATCGGGCTTAGGCATCATATCGGCGCGGTAAAGCGTCGTATTGTCGGGATGATGCTTCATCGTGAAGGGGACGCGAATCCCCAGCGTTTCGAGCCACATCGTCATGCCTGACAGGATCGTGCCTGCAAGGTCGCCGAATTTCTCGACCAGCGGCAGCACGTTGCGGACGACGCTCAGTTCCTTCTTCACCCAGCTTTCGTCATAGGCCGCCTGATAGGCGTCGAGCGTGTCGGACCCGCGGCCCGCGCTTACCGCGGCGAATGCCGCTTCGGCCGCCATCATGCCCGACTTCATCGCGGTGTGCGTGCCCTTGATACGCGGGACGTTGAGGAAGCCCGCGGTGTCGCCGATCAATGCGCCGCCCGGAAATGCCAGCTTAGGCACCGATTGCCAGCCGCCGTCGCTGATGGCGCGCGCGCCATAGGAGACGCGTTTGCCGCCCTTCAGGATCTTCGCGATCTCGGGATGCGTCTTCCACTTCTGCATCTCCTGAAAGGGGGAGATGTGCGGGTTGCGATAGTTGAGCCAGGTCACGAAACCCAGCGCGACCTGCCCGTTTGCATGGTGATAAAGGAAACCGCCACCGTTGGCATGCGCGTCGAGCGGCCAGCCCTGCGTGTGGATGACGCGGCCCTGCGCATGATTCTCGGGCCTGATGTCCCAGAGTTCCTTGATCCCGATGCCATAAACCTGCGGCTCGCACTCGGCGTCGAGCGCGAATTGGGGCTTGAGCATCTTGGTCAGGTGTCCGCGCACGCCCTCGGCAAAGAAAGTATATTTCGCATGGAGTTCGAGACCGGGCGCATAGTCGGGCTTGTGGCTGCCGTCGCGCGCGATCCCCATGTCGCCGGTAGCGACGCCTTTTACCGAGCCGTCCTCGTTATAGAGGATTTCGGCGGCCGCGAAGCCGGGGAAGATTTCGACGCCCAGCCCCTCGGCCTGCTCGGCGAGCCAGCGGCAGAGATTGCCCAGGCTACCCGTATAGGTCCCCTTGTTGTGCATGAATCCAGGGGTGATGAAGTGCGGAACGCCGAACTTCTTGTTCTTCGTGAGCACCCAATGCTGGTTGTCGTTCACCGGAACTTCGGCGAGCGGGCAGCCCTGCGTCCGCCAATCGGGGATCAGCTCGTCGAGCGATTTGGGATCGATCACCGCGCCCGACAGGATATGCGCGCCGACTTCGGAACCCTTTTCGAGGACGCAAACCGACAGCTCGCTGCCCGCCTCGTTCGCCAGCTGCTTCAATCGGATCGCCGCCGAAAGCCCTGCAGGCCCCGCCCCGACGATCACGACGTCATAGGGCATCGATTCCCGTTCGCTCACCGCAATCACCTTTCTGCCGTCCCCGCGCCGATCATTCATCGTGTCCGGCGCTCATTCTGTCACGAAACGCGATGCCCGCCAATTGACGCGCCCGTCAACTGTCTGTTTGAAACAAATTCATGGGTGGGCGAAATTCAGCCTTGCTGGCCGAAAGCTATCATGACTGGTGGTCGCTGGCCGGGGTGGACGTGCTCGTCGGCGAGGCGCCGGCGGGCTGGCTCGATGTGCCTGCCGCGAATGACGCCGCGGCAAAGCCCAAAGCCTCACCGATTGCGGGGCCCGAGCCCGCCCCCCTGCCCGCCGCGCTCCAGCGCCCGGAAGCGCCCGCAGAGGCCGGAGCGAAGGGTCCGGTTGCCCTTCCCGACGCGTGGGACGAGTTCCAGAGCTGGCTCGCGTCAAACCCCGATGTTCCCGGCAGCCAGTGGGACGCGCGCCGCGTGCTGCCCGTGGGCAACGCCGGGGCACCCTTGATGCTTCTCACGGCGTGGCCCGAAATCGACGACCAGCGCGACCAAGCGCTCTTCACCGGTCCCCCCGGCCAATTGCTCGATGCCATGCTCGGCGCCGTGGGCACGACGCGCGCCGACTGCTATCTCGCCAGCCTCGCGATTACCCGGCCACCGGGCGGCCGCATCGACGAGCGCGACGCCGCCGAACTCGACCGGCTGCTGTGGCATCATCTGCGCCTCGCGAGGCCTGGCCGCCTTCTGCTCATCGGCAGCGACATCGTCCGGATGGCGGCGAAACTCCAGCTCGCCGACGCGCGCGGAAAGTTACTCGATATTAACCAAGATGGCGGCAAATTGGAGGCCGTGGCAGTCGCGCATCCCGCGATGCTGCTTGCCCGGCCCGCCCAGAAGGCGGCCGCCTGGGACAGCCTGAAACTGTTCAACCGGGGACGTTGACAGATGAGGAATATGACCGCGAAACTCCTTTCCTGTGCCATTGTCGCGCTTGCGGCCGGCTCGGTGCCCGCTCTTGCCGCTGATGCGAGCCCGTCCGATTTCAGGGCAGCCCCGCAAACGGTACCCGAGACGCTCTCGGCCAAGCAGAAGCAGCTGTACACGCAGGTTCTCGCCGCGATCCGCGGCCAGCGGTGGGCCGAGGCGAAGGCGCTGATCGGCGACGACAATGGTCCGCTCGCGGACTTTTTGCGCGCCGAACTGCTGACCGCGGCGAACAGCCCGCGCGCCGAGGTCGCGGACATCATGCCGGTGCTTTCGCGTTCGCCCCAATTGCCGCAGGCCGACCAGCTCGGCCGTCTTGCGGCGAAACGCGGCGCGACCGACATTCCGACGCTGCCTTCGCAGGCGCGGCTCGCCTGGGCAGGCAGCGCGCCGCGCCGCGTCGGCGCGGACAGCATCGGCGATCCTTCGGCGTCGGGCCTGGCGCGTTCGATTCCCGACCGGATCAAGAACGACGACCCCGCCGGCGCCGAGGCGCTTTACAGTGCCGCGGCCGACAAGCTGACGCCCGAGGCGCGCGACGAATGGCAACAGAAGATCGCCTGGTCCTATTATATCGAAAATGACGATGCGAACGCCCTTCGCCTCGCGCTAGCCTCGGCGCAGGGCCGCAGTGCGTGGGCGACGCAGGCCGCATGGGTGCAAGGTCTCGCCGCGTGGCGCCTCCACGATTATCGCACCTCGCTCGTCGCCTTCGACCGCGTCGCCAAGGAAGCGCCCGATAGCGAGTTGCGCGCCGCGGCCTATTATTGGGCCGCCCGCGCCGCGATCGCCTCGGGCGAGCCGGCGTCGGTTCAGCCGCGTCTCCGCGCCGCCGCGGCGAACGAGGAAACGCTCTACGGCCTGCTCGCTGCCGAAACGCTCGGCGTCGAAACTGACCGTCAGCGCGAAAATGTCCGCCCCGATCGCAGCGCCTGGCGGGCGCTAGAGGATTTGCCCAACGTCCGCGCCGCGATGGCCTTTGCCGAAATCGGCGAGGATGGATATTCGGACGAACTGCTGCGCCATCAGGCCCGCATCGGCGACCCGCGCCAGCACGAACAACTGATCGGGATGGCGCAGGCGCTCAGCTTGCCCGAAACGCAACTTTACCTGGCGCACAACACGCCGCAGGGACGCAAGCTCTCGGCCGCGACGCGCTATCCGCAACCCAAGTGGGAGCCCAACGGCGGCTGGCGCGTCGATCCGGCGCTGGTATTCGCCCACACGCTCCAGGAATCGCGGTTCCAGCGCAAGGCGGTCAGCGCCGCGGGCGCGACAGGGCTGATGCAGGTGCGTCCCGGGACCGCATCGGACCTTGCGCGCTGGAACGGCGACGGCCGCGCGCCCGGCGACCTCAAGATTCCCGCCGTGAACATGGACTTCGGCCAGCGCTATCTGCAATATCTCAGCAAGGACAGCTCGACCGGCGGCCAGCTTCCGAAGGTCATCGCTGCGTATAACGCCGGCCCCGCGCCGATCGCACGCTGGCAGACCGAGATCCGCGATGGCGGCGACCCCCTGCTCTACATCGAATCGATCCCCTATTGGGAAACGCGCGGCTATGTCGGCATCGTGCTCCGCAATTACTGGATGTACGAAGCGCAGCAGGGCAAGCCATCGGTCAGCCGCGCCGCGCTCGCGCAGGGCAAATGGCCGCGCTTTCCCGACAGCAAGGACCGCGTGCGGCTGACCTGGGCCGGTCCCGCGGGCCTCGCCAATGCCGATTGACGAAAGCCTGCCGTTCAGGCCGGTCCGCATCGCCATCCTGACCGTGTCGGACAGCCGCAGCGCGGCCGACGACAAGTCGGGCGACAAACTCGAAGACCTGCTGACGGCGGCGGGCCATGTCCTCGCCGATCGCGCCATCGTCCGCGACGACCGCGATCAGATCGTCTCGCGCCTCCACAACTGGATCGACAATCCCGAGGTCGATGTCGTCCTCACGACCGGCGGCACCGGCGTCACCGGCCGCGACGTCACGCCCGAGGCGCTGCACCGGCTCGACGGCAAGGATATCCCCGGCTTCGGCGAGCTGTTTCGCTGGATCAGCTTTCAGAAGATCGGCACTTCGACGATCCAGTCGCGTGCCTGCGCCATCGTCGCGCGCGGCACTTACATCTTTGCGCTTCCCGGCTCGACCGGCGCCGTCACCGACGCGTGGGAGGGGATCTTGTCGACCCAGCTCGACAGCCGCCACAAGCCTTGCAACTTCGTCGAGTTGATGCCGCGGCTGACCGAATAGATCTGACCTTTATGCCTCCCCCGCGCGACCGCGTCTGAAATGAGGAGCCCTACGGATCATTCGGCGATTGCGGAATTGTTCTTTATTTGTTCTCATGGTTTCCCTATCCTGCAACGATGGAACCAGCCAAGCCCCTGCCTCCCATTTCGGGCCGCGGCGCGCCGACCAATTTGCGCCCGACCCGCACCGGATCGCTCGACCGTACGGCCGATGGCGACTGGCTCGACGCGGCCGAGGACGTCGATGGCGCGCCCCCGCCGCTGCGCACGACGGTCACCGTCGAGCGCCCCCGGACGATCATTTCGCGCAACAGATCGCCCGACATTGGCTTCGACCGTTCGATCAACCCCTATCGCGGTTGCGAACATGGCTGCATCTATTGCTTCGCGCGGCCGACGCACGCCTTTCACGATCTGTCGCCCGGTCTCGACTTCGAAAGCCGGCTGTTCGCCAAGCCCGACGCCGCGAAGCTGCTGCGCGCCGAACTCGCCAAACGCAATTACAAGGTCGCGCCGCTCGCGATCGGCACCAACACCGACGGCTATCAACCGATCGAGCGCGAATGGGGAATTACCCAGTCGATCGTCGAGGTGCTTGCCGAAACACGGCACCCGCTGCTGATCACGACCAAGTCCGACCGTCTGCTTCGCGACATCGACCTGCTCGCCGCCATGGCGCGCGACAATCTGGTCGGCGTCGCGATTTCGGTAACAACGCTCGATCCCGGGGTCGCGCGGACGCTCGAGCCGCGCGCGCCCCACCCGCGCCGACGCCTGGCTGCGATCCGAAAGTTGATCGACGCCGGCGTGCCGACGCAGGTCAATATCTCGCCGATCATCCCCGCGATCACCGATCACGAGATCGAGGCGATCATGGCGGCTGCGGCGGAGGCGGGAGCGATCCGCGCTTCCTACATCCTGATGCGCCTGCCGTTCGAGGTCGCGCCGCTATTCCGCGCCTGGCTCGCGGCGCACTATCCAGATCGCGCCGACAAGGTCATGCATATGGTGCAGGACATTCGCGGCGGGCGCGACAACGACCCCGATTTCTTCACGCGGATGAAAGGACAAGGCGTCTGGCCGCAGCTCATCCGCCAGCGCGTCAAGCGTGCCGCGCGCGAACATGGCATGGACAAGAGCTTCCCGCCGCTCCGCAGCGACCTGTTCCGTCCGCCCGAACGAGACGGGCAGATGGAGCTGTTTTGAGAATCTCGCCATTGCGAGTGAAGCGAAGCAATGACGTGGATGATGATCAGGCGGCAGTCAGCGACTTCAGCTTATAGTCCTTGAAATCGTCGCGGATCTGGCGCTTCAACAGCTTGCCCGTCGCGGTGTGCGGCAGTTCATCGACGAACACGACCTCATCGGGCAGCCACCATTTGGCGACCTTGTCCTTGAGGTAATCGACGACGCTCGCCTCGCTCACCTCGGCGCCGGGCTTCTTCACGATCAGCAGGATCGGCCGCTCGTCCCACTTGGGATGAAATACGCCGACCGCTGCCGCTTCTTGCACCCCCGGCGCGCCGACCGCGGCGTTTTCGAGTTCGATCGACGAAATCCATTCACCGCCCGACTTGATGACATCCTTCGCGCGGTCGGTGATCTGCATCACGCCGTCAGGGTGAATGACCGACACGTCGCCGGTGTCGAACCAGCCGTCGTCGTCGGCGGCATCCTCGCCCGCCTTGAAATAGCGCTGGATGATCCACGGCCCGCGAATCTGTAACCGCCCACTCGTCACTCCGTCGCGCGGAAGTTCCTTGCCCTCATCATCGACGACGCGCAGTTCGACCCCGAATGGAGGACAGCCTTGGCGGCAGACGATATCGACGCGCTCGTCGAACGCCATCTCGTCCCAGTTCCACGGGCGCTTGCCCATCGTACCGATCGGCGAGGTTTCGGTCATTCCCCACGCATGACCGACGTCGACCCCAGCCTTCATGAAGCGTTCGATCATTGCGCGCGGTGCCGCCGATCCGCCGATGATCACGCGATACAACTTTCCATAGTCGATGCCGGTCGCGTCCATATGCGCGAACATGGCCAGCCACACCGTCGGCACGCCCGCGCTGTGCGTCACGCCCTCGGCGTGGATCAGGTCGCAAAGCACCTGCGCCTCGTTGGTCGCCGAAAACACCAGCTTTGCGCCGACCGTCGCCGCGGCGAAGGGAATGCCCCAGCTGTTCGCATGGAACATCGGCACGATCGGCAGGATCACGCTGCGGTTCGACATGTCGAACACGTCGGGCTGGATTTCGGTGATCGCGTGGATGACGTTCGAGCGATGCTCGTAGAGAACGCCTTTGGGGTTGCCCGTCGTGCCGCTGGTGTAGCAAAGCCCGACCGGATCGCGCTCGTCCAGTTCCACCCACTCGAAGCGCCCGTCCTCGGCGCCGATCAGATCGCGATAGGATTTATAGTCGCCCTGCGCAGGCGCATCGAACAGCACGAAATGTTCGACCGTGGGAAGCTGGTCGCGAAGCCGCTCGACGATCGGCAGGAACATCGCGTCAAACAGCAACACGCGGTCCTCGGCGTGATTGACGATATAAACGAGCTGCTCGTCGAACAGCCGCGGGTTCACGGTGTGCAATACCCCGCCCATTCCCGCGGTGCCGTACCAGCTGACGAGATGGTGACCATGGTTCATCGCCAGCGTCGCGATGCGGTCGCCCTTCTGCATTCCCAGCCTGACCATCGCGGCGGCAAAGCGGCGGGCGTCCGCGCCCACCTCGCCCCATGTCGAGCGCGTGATGCTGCCATCGGCCCAGCGCGAGACGATCTCGCGCCCCGCATGTTCGCGCGCGGCATGGTCGATCAGGCTAGTGACGAGCAGCGGCTGACCCTGCATTCCCATTTTCGGCATCCTCGATTATCGTTGCCGCCTAGGAATAGGGCGGGAATCGAGCGCTATGCAAGGGTGAAGCGGACTATCGCGCCCTGAAATCGCGCGGCGCGACCAGCGAAAGAGCGGGTTCGGTCACGCCTGCGATCATTTCAAGCCGCGAGACGGTGTCGGGGCCGAGGGCGAAGCTCCGGCCAAGCTCCACCCGGACATCCTCATCGGTCAGCGGATCGCGCGTTGCGATGACCACCTTGCCGCGCGCATCGTCGCGACGCTCCAGTAGTTTTGCGATTTCCGCGACCGCATCGGCCAGTTCGACCCGGCAGGTCAGCTGCAGCGCCGCCGTCGCCGCGATTTCGGCGAGCGACTGCGCCCCGCGCACGGTAATACGCGGCGTCTCCTCGCCTTCGAGCAGGTCGAGCTCGACGGACAGGATCGCGCAGCCGCCGTCCGCCGCCAGCGCCTCGAGCACCTTCCCCGCCTGCTCGTCGAAACAGCTCGACTGGAATTGGCCGCTGCGGTCGGACAGTGTCAAATTGAGGAAGCGGTTGCCACGCTGCGACACGCGCGGGCGCGCGCTTTCGACCATTGCCGCCATCACCATCGGGATGCGCGTTCCCGGCGTCATTTCGACATTCTCGCAAATGTCGCCGTAGGAGCGCGCGCCGCGCGCCGCGACGATCGCCTCATATTGCTCGACCGGGTGGGCCGAGAAGTAAAAGCCGAACGCCTCCTTCTCGCGCGTCATGCGCTCCGCGAGCGTCCAGGGCTCGGCCGCCGACAGCTGAAGCACCGGCGCGATCGCGACATCGCCGCCGAACAGGCCGCCCTGCCCCGTCGAGCGCTCGTGCGCCGAGCTGTTCGCACAGGCAAGCAGCGCCTCGGCGCCGGCGAAGGCGGTGGGCCGGTCGGGCTCGACGCAATCGAACGCGCCGCCGGCGGCCAGCGCCTCGATCTGCCGCCGGTTGAGCAGCTTGGGATCGATGCGCGCCGCGAAATCGTCGAGGCTCGCAAAATCGCCCTTCGCATGGCGCTCGGCGACCAGTGCCTCCATCGCCTTCTCGCCAACGCCTTTCAACGCGCCGAGTGCGTAGCGCACCGTCAGCCCATCCTCGCCGCGCCCGACCGAGAAATCGGCTTCGCTCTCGTTGATCGAGGGCGGCGACACCTCGACCCCCAACCGCCGCATGTCGTCGATGAAGATCGACAGCTTGTCGGTCTGGTGGCTATCGAACGACATCGACGCCGCAAAAAACTCGTGCGGATAATGGGCTTTCAGCCAAGCCGTCTGATACGACAGCAAGGCGTAGGCCGCCGCGTGGCTCTTGTTGAATCCATAGCCTGCGAACTTGTCGATCAAGTCGAACAGCTCGTTCGCGGCCTTGGCGTCGATGCCGTTGTGCTCGCCGCAGCCCTTGACGAAGGTGTCGCGCTGCGCGTCCATCTCCGCCTGCACCTTCTTGCCCATCGCGCGGCGCAAGAGGTCGGCGCCGCCGAGGCTGTAGCCGGCGAGGATCTGCGCCGCCTGCATCACCTGTTCCTGATAGACGAAGATGCCATAGGTTTCGGCAAGGATGCCTTCGAGCAGCGGGTGCGGATAGGCGATCGGCTCGCGGCCGTTCTTGCGCGCCCCGAACAGCGGGATATTGTCCATCGGACCCGGCCGATAGAGCGCGACGAGCGCGATGATGTCGCCGAAGTTGGTCGGCTTCACCGCCGACAGCGTGCGCCGCATTCCTTCGGATTCCAGCTGAAACACCCCGACGGTCTCGCCGCGCTGGAGCAGTTCGTAGACCGCCGGATCGTCCCAGCCGAGCGCATCGAGGTCGACATCGACCCCGCGTAGCGCGAGCAGCCGTTTGGCTTCCTTGAGCACCGACAGCGTCTTGAGGCCGAGGAAGTCGAACTTCACCAGCCCCGCGGTCTCGACATATTTCATGTCGAACTGCGTCACCGGCATGTCCGAGCGCGGGTCGCGATAGAGCGGGACGAGCTGGTCGAGCGGCCGGTCACCGATCACCACGCCCGCCGCGTGGGTCGAACTGTGCCGCGGCAGGCCTTCCAGCTGGCGCGCCATGTCGAACAGCCGCCGCACCCCGTCGTCCTGCTTATATTCGGTCATCAGCTCGCCGACGCCATTCAGCGCGCGTTCGAGCGTCCAGGGATCGGTGGGATGGTTCGGCACCAGCTTCGCCAGCCGGTCGACCTGGCCATAGCTCATCTGGAGCACACGCCCGGTGTCCTTGAGCACCGCGCGCGCCTTCAGCTTTCCGAAGGTGATGATCTGCGCGACCGTGTCGCGGCCGTATTTTTCCTGCACGTAGCGGATCACTTCGCCGCGCCGCGTTTCGCAGAAGTCGATGTCGAAGTCGGGCATCGACACGCGCTCGGGATTGAGGAAGCGTTCGAACAGCAGGCCGAGCTTCAAGGGATCGAGGTCGGTGATCGTCAACGCCCAGGCGACGACGCTGCCCGCACCCGACCCGCGCCCCGGCCCAACCGGAATATCGTGCGCCTTCGCCCATTTGATAAAGTCGGCAACGATCAGGAAATAGCCGGGAAAACCCATCTGGGTAATGACGTCGACCTCGAAATCGAGGCGCTTTACATAGGCCTCGCGTTCCTCGGCCGAAAGGTCGGGATAATGCGCGAGCCGCGCCTCCAGCCCCGCATGGGCGTCGGCCTTGAGCTGCGCCGCCTCACCCTCGCGGTCGCCTGCAAGACTGGGAAGGATCGGCTTGCGCTTGGGCGCCATGAAGGCGCAGCGCTGCGCGACGACGAGCGTATTGTGCATCGCCTCGGGCAGGTCGCTGAACGCATCCTCCATCGCCTCGGCGGGCTTCAGCCACGCCTCCGGGTTCGACACGCGCCGGTCCTCGCTCTCGACATAGGCCGATTGCGCGATGCACAGCATCGCGTCGTGCGCAGCGTGGAATTGCGGCTCGACGAAGTTGGCGGGATTGGTCGCGACGATCGGCAGCGCCCGGGCATAGGCCAGATCGATCAGCGCGTTCTCGGCGGCCATTTCGGTTGCATCGTTTCGCCGCGACAGCTCGATATAAAGCCGCCCCCCGAACAGCGCCTCCAATTGCTCGACATAATCGTCGGCCGCCATTTTCTGCTCGCCCGCAAGCAACCGCGCGAGCGCCCCCTCGCCGCCACCGGTCAGGCAAATGAGGCCGTCGGTCTTTCCTGCCATGTCCGCTAGCGTGACATGCGGATCCTGCTCGACCGGACGGCCGAGATGCGCCGCCGACACCAGCGCGCAGAGATTGTTGTAGCCCGTATCGTCCTGTGCGTAGAGCGCGAGCCAGTCGATCATCGGGGCGCCGTTCGCCAGCCGCTGTCCCGGCCGCGCAACGCTCAGGAAGGCGCCGACGATCGGCTGCACCCCTGCGGCCTTGCACGCCTCGCCGAACGCCATGACGCCGTAGAGCCCGTTGCGATCGGCGACCGCGATCGCAGGAAATCCTCGCTCGCGTGCGGCTTTTGCAATCGCCTTGGGCTCGATCGCCCCCTCCAGCATCGTGAAACTGGAAAAGACGCGCAGGGGAACGAAGGGGCTGTAGGCCATCGGATGACGCTACAGTGACAGCGGCGATTCTGCCAACGGTTAACCCAACAATTCCTCAATCTCTTTGCGCAGCTGCTCGGGCTTGGTCGTCGGCGCGTGGCGCGACACCACCTTGCCGTCGCGATCGACGAGGAATTTGGTGAAGTTCCACTTGATGCCGCTACCCAGCAGCCCGGTCTGCTCGTCCTTCAGATGTTTGAAGATCGGATCGGCGTTCGATCCGTTGACGTCGATCTTCGCCATCAGCGGGAAGGTCACATCATAGGTCAGCGAACAGAAATTCGCGATCTCCTCTGCATTGCCCGGTTCTTGCGCGCCGAACTGGTTGCACGGAAAGCCCAGCACCTCGAACCCGCGATCCTTGTAGTCCCGGTACAGCTCCTCCAGCCCCTCATATTGCGGGGTGAAGCCGCATTTCGACGCGGTGTTGACGATCAGCAACACCTTGCCCTTGTAATCGGCCAACGGCTGCTCGCCGCCGCCGGGCAGCTTCGCCGAAAGATCATAGAGGCCCATATTATTTCTCCCCCGCCCTGCGCGGTCTGTAAATGAAGTCGAAGCTCGTCGTCCATGTCAGCCCGTGGTCGGTCGATTGCTCGCCATGCTGGCGCACCGATCCGTCGGGCTGTTTCGAATAGGTCATACGAATAAGGCCGTCCTGACCCTTGGCAACGACATTCGCCCAATGGCCGGTCAGCACCATCCTGCCATCAACCGGACCGCCATCGAAATCGACCCGCGCGCCGGTCGCGTCGACCCACGCCTGCCGCCAGTAGCGGCGCTCGGCATCATAATGGCTGAACGAGCCGCCGCCTCCGCCTTTCAGCGGTTTCCACGTCTCGCGGATCGCGCAGCCGAGAAACATCGATTCGATGCTGCTCGTCGCGACCTGCGTGCTGCTGCCGTTCGGGAACACATCCCATTCGCCGACCCAGAAATCGAAGGCATGATAGTCCGGGCCCGTACACGGAAGCTGGACCAGCGGCGCGGGTTGCGACGGAATAGCCGCCGGCGGTGGCGGAAGCTGGATCGGCGGAGGCGGCGGAGGAGGAGACTGAAATCCGGCGTGCGCCGGCGCGGCCACAAGAGCCAGTGCCGCAAATGATAGCGAACGGATCATTCGTCCCCTCCCGCAGAATCGCAACGCTACGCCTCGATATGCCCCTCATGCAAGCGCAACACCCGGTCCATCCGCGCCGCCAGCCGTTCGTTATGCGTCGCGACCAGCGCCGCCGAGCCATGGTCGCGCACCAGCTGCACGAACTGGTCGAACACGCGGTCGGCGGTCGCCTCGTCAAGATTGCCCGTCGGCTCGTCGGCGAGCACGAGCAGAGGCCGGTTCGCGAGCGCGCGCGCCACCGCGACGCGCTGCTGCTCGCCGCCCGACAGCTTGCTCGGCTTGTGATGCAGCCGCTCGGCGAGGCCCAGCCGCCCGAGCAGTTCGGTCGCACGGGCCTCGGCATCGGCCTGCCGAGCGCCGCGGATCAGTTGCGGCAGCACGACATTTTCGATCGCGGTAAAGTCCGGCAGCAGATGGTGGAACTGATAGACGAAGCCGATCTTCTCTCGCCGGGTCTTCGTCCGCTCCCCCTGGTCGATGCGCGTCACATCCTCGCCGTCGATGCGGATCGTGCCGCCGAAGCCGCCTTCGAGCAGGCCGACGGCCTGCAGCATCGTCGACTTGCCCGATCCCGACGGGCCGAGCAGCGCGACGATCTCGCCGCGCTTCAGCCTCGCATCGACCCCGCGCAGCACCTCGATGGTGACGTCGGCCTGGGTGAAGCTGCGCTTCAGGCCGGTGAGTTCAAGAACGGCGTCACTCATAGCGCAGCACCTGCACCGGATCGGTATTCGCGGCCTTGTACGCGGGATAGAGCGTCGCGAGGAAGCTGAAGACGATCGTCATCACCGCGATCCCCGTGATCTCGAACGGATCGGGCTTCGACGGCAATTCGGTGAGGAAGCGGATCGAGGGATCCCACAGCGATTGCCCGGTAAGGATCTCGAACCCGCGCAGGACATTCTGGCGGAAGAAGAGCGTCGCGAAGCCCGTGACCATCCCGACGACGGTTCCCGCGACCCCGATCGACAGGCCGATCGCGATGAAGATACGCATCACCGAATCGCGTGGTGCGCCCATCGTACGCAATATCGCCATGTCGCGCGTTTTCGCGCGCACGAGCATGATCAGCGAAGAGATGATGTTGAACGAGGCGACGAGGATGATCAGCGACAGAATCACGAACATGGCGACGCGCTCGACCGACAAGGCCTCGAACAGGCTGGCATTCATCGACCGCCAGTCCGAAATTACCGCCTTCGCCGCAACCTTTTCGGCGAGAGGCTGTAAAATCTCGCCGACCTTGTCGGGGTCCGCCACCTTGACTTCGATCATCCCCACCTGATCGCCGATCAGCAGCAACAGTTGCGCATCCTCCATCGGCATCACGACATAGGCCTTGTCGAAGTCATACACACCGATCTCGAAAATTGCCGAGACGCGATAGGCAATCTCGCGCGGCACGGTGCCGAACGGCGTCGACCGCCCCTGCGGGTTTATGATCGTCACCGTCGATCCGACCGTCGCGCCCAAATTCCTGGCCAGTTCGCTGCCGAGCGCGACATTGCCTGAATTGGGGGTGAGAGAACTGAGGCTGCCCTGGAGCACTTTCGAGCCCAGAACGTCGTTCCGGCGGATGTCCTGGACCGTCATGCCGCGGACCAGTACCCCTTCGACCCGCCCGCTGAACGTGGTGAGCAACGGCTGCTCGATCAGCGGCGTCGCCGAAACGACACCTGGCGTCGTCTTCGCCTGTTTGAGCACGTCCCGCCAGTCGTCGAGCCGCCCGCCAAACCCCTGCACGACCGCATGGCCGTTGAGCCCCACGATCTTGTCGAACAGGTCGGAGCGGACGCCGTTCATCACGCTCATCACAATCACCAGCGCGAACACGCCAAGCGTCACCGCGATGAAGCTGAAGGCCGCGGCGACGAAGATGAAGCCCTCGCCGCGGTGCGGCAGAAGATAGCGTTTGAAGATGGCGCGTTCGTAAGGACGCAGGATCATCGGGCGGGCGGCCTTGGAAGCGCGATACGCGGTGCGGTCATGCCGTCGCTTTAGGGAGCGCGGGCGATGCTGGCAATGGTCACGAATTCACGCAGCACTTGCGAACGATTCGCACAATATGTTGCCCAACGGCCACAGGGCGGACGCAAAAGAAGGCAGAATCGCGCGTGGAGGGTGACAAAGCGCCCCCTTCGACCTACCCACATGGCTTCTGGTTCAACGCGGCCAAATGGCCCGGCTCCAGGGAGTGCAGATCCTTCGCCGGTCTGCGCACAAGGGGGATGGCGAGTGTTCGTCACAGGCGCCCGGGTCTCGGAAGAGGCCCGGGCGTTGTGATTCCGGCCCCAAGACGCATCTCCGTTTAGCACTGGGGCCGGAACGAAGGCGTTTGGGGCAAAATGGCTGGGACGAATAACAAAAGGCGCCCCGGCCAAAAACCGGGGCGCCCTGTCGCGCGCTGAAACGAAACCGGATCAGGCGGTCGCGTAGCTCGTCGTGAAATGCCGCTTGCGACGCATCGCAAAACCGACGGCGCCGAAACCGAGAAGCATCATCGCCCAGGTGGCGGGCTCGGGAACAGCCGAGGTGGTCGGGAAGTTCGCGGTCCAATAGCCGGCCGTCGGGAACCCTGCATAAGGCGATCCATTCTTCAGTGCGTTGAACTGATCGGCAACGCCCGTGAAACTGGAGTTCGGGTTCCCGACCGTGATCGACAGAAAGCTGTCCGAAAACAAGCCGCCCTCATATCCGATCACCGCGAGACCCTGATTGACATTGTTAAAGATGAACGCCCCGGTCGCGGGATCCACATAGGATGCGAAATCCAGCCCGGTTACGCTCGCCGAATAGGCATTGAACGTCAATCCGGGGTAAGCAAACTGAATATTGCTGATATCCGAATAGTTGATCTTTCCTGCAAGCACGGAGGACAGCGGCACTTGGAACGTCGCCGATGTCGGCTGCGACACATGCGACCCAAAGCCCGCATTGGTGGTCGTCCAGCTATAGGTCACAAGTTCGGCGGCCGCCGCAGGCGATAGCCCGATCGCGCATGCCGCAACGAGCGACAGCCAGAATCGTCCGAATAGCTTGAAAATCAACATCGCCTTACCCCCAAAATGCAGCAGATATCGTTACGGCCTCCCATGCACGGTTAATTTGGTCAACCAAATGTTAATTGGCCCCGCGTGTGTTTTCGATATCGTCTTGATATGGCACAGGCACCGACGAAGTCATGCTCCTGTCACGAATCATCCGGCAGGCATGACTCATGTGGACGAGGTCGGTGGTGGCATAGACACTCGCGAGCGAGGGGCGTTTGCGGCGCCCCTACCCCTCGCACTCGCTGATATCCTCCAGCATATCCGCATCGAGCACGCGCACGCGGCCCTGCTCCAACGAGATCACACCCGACTCTTCCCAGCTCTTGAGCTGGCGGTTGATATGCTCGCGGCTCATCCCGGCGAAATTGCCGAGTTCGGTCTGGCTGAGTTCGACACGGTGCGACTTTTCGGCACTGTCCTTGCGGATCAGGCGTTTGAGGTAACGCGCGAGCCGCGGGCCCGAGGCATAGGCGCGGTCGCTTTCGATCGTCTGGTCGGCGGTGCGCAGCCGCCGCGCGAGCTGCTGCATCAGCGACCAGGTGAATTCGGGATGGCTTGCCGCGAAATCCTTGAGCGCATTGCGGCCGAGCTGGAGCGCGCTGCCGGCGCTCGTTGCGGTCACCGATGCCGTGCGCTCGCCGCCGTCGAGCAGCGCAATCTCGCCCAGCACCGCGCCGGGCTCGGCATAGGCGAGCACGATCTCGCGCCCGCCCGCGGTCAACATCGACACGCGCGCCGTGCCTTCGGTAAGGATCAGCATCATGTCGCCCGGATCGCCCTGGACGAGCAACTCCTTGCCCTTCACGAAGCTGATCTGCACCGACCGCCTGGCGATTTCGGCCCAGTCCTCAACGCTCAGACCGGAAAAGATGCTGTCGGGGCCCTGAAGCTCGGCGAGTCTCGCGTGATCCATGCCCCTGTCGTCCCTTTCCTGTCGTCCGCCCCGCAGACCTCAGACGAGCCGGCTCTGTTTCACCGCCGCTTCGATGAATCCCCGGAACAGGGGATGCGGATCGAAGGGTTTGGATTTCAGTTCGGGGTGGAATTGCACCCCGATGAACCATGGATGGTCCGGCCGCTCGACGATCTCGGGTAACATGCCATCGGGAGACATGCCAGAAAAGACAAGTCCGCCCTTTTCAAGGCTGTCGCGATAGGCGCCGTTCACCTCATAGCGGTGGCGGTGACGCTCGCTGATGTCGTTCGCGCCGTAAATCGCCGCGACATGGCTGTTCGGCGACAGCTTCGCTTCATAGGCGCCAAGCCGCATCGTACCGCCCATGTCGGTGTTCGCGCCGCGCTGCTGCAGCCCCTCGGCGCTCATCCATTCGGTGATCAGGCCGACGACCGGCTCGCTCGTCGGGCCGAATTCGGTGCTCGACGCCTTTTCGATGCCGCTCGTGTTCCGCGCACCCTCGATGCACGCCATCTGCATCCCAAGACAGATGCCGAAGAAGGGCACATTGCGCTCGCGCGCGAAGCGGACGCTCTCGATCTTGCCCTCGGACCCGCGCTCGCCGAAGCCGCCGGGGACGAGAATGCCGTGCATCGGCTCAAGTTCGTTCGCGAGGTCGTCGCCGCGCTCGAACATTTCGGCGTCGAGCCAGCGGATGTTGACCTTGACCCGGTTCGCCATGCCGCCGTGGACGAGCGCCTCGTTAAGCGACTTGTACGCATCGGGCAGCGAGACATATTTGCCGACGACGCCGATCGTGACCTCACCCTCGGGGTGCTGCTTGCGGTCCATGATGTCGTACCACGCCGACAGGTCGGGATCGGGCGCGTCATGGATGCCGAAGGCGCGCAGCACTTCGCTGTCGAGCCCCTCGCCATGATATTGCACGGGGACCGAATAGATGGAATCGGCGTCGAGCGCCGGGATCACCGCTTCCTTCCGCACGTTGCAGAATTGCGCGATCTTCGCCCGCTCACCCTCGGGCAGCGGTTTTTCGCAGCGGCAAAGCAGGATGTCGGGCTGGACGCCCAGCGACGCGAGTTCGCGCACGCTGTGCTGCGTCGGCTTGGTCTTCAGTTCGCCCGCGGCGGCGATGTACGGCACCAGCGTGACGTGGACGGAGAGCGTGTTCTCGCGCCCCTCCTCGTTCCTCAGCTGGCGGATCGCTTCGATGAAGGGCAGCGATTCGATGTCGCCGACCGTGCCGCCGATCTCGCACAGCACGAAATCGAGGTCGTCGGTCTCGGCGCGCGCGAACGCCTTGATCGCGTCGGTGACGTGCGGAACGACCTGCACCGTCGCGCCAAGATAATCGCCGCGACGTTCCTTGGTGATGATCTGCTGATAGATGCGGCCCGAGGTGACATTGTCGCTCTGCCGCGCCGCAACGCCGGTAAAGCGCTCGTAATGGCCGAGGTCGAGGTCGGTTTCGGCCCCGTCGTCGGTCACATAGACTTCGCCATGCTGATAGGGCGACATCGTGCCCGGGTCGACATTGAGGTAGGGATCGAACTTCCGGATGCGAACACGGTAGCCACGCGCCTGCAACAAGGCAGCGAGGCTAGCCGCCATCAAACCTTTGCCAAGCGAGGAGACCACGCCGCCGGTGATAAAAATGAACCGCGCCATGGGAGGAAAGACTTACTCAACAGGAGGGTGACGGCGCAAGCCGTCGAATCGCTTGCGGCGGAAAAAATTCCGCCGCCGCGCGTGCGATGCCGGTGGCCGAAGCCGCCGGTCTATTTCTTGGCAGGGGCCTCGGCGGGTGCCGGAGCGCTCTGGCTGGCCGCTGCAGCGGCTGCTGCCAGCGGATCGTCCGAGGCCGGAGCAGTCTGGGCCGGCGCAGTCTGCGCCGGAGCCTGTGCCGGGCCGGTGAGCGACGAGGTCGGCGCGCCGCTGCTCGGCTGCGCCGATTTCGACAGCGAGGTATCGATGGCCGAACCGCCAGCGCTACCTACCGACGCGAGCGCCGCGAGCAGGATCGACAGTCCGACGAACAGGCTGGCGAGAACCGTCGTCGCCCGGGTCAGGAAGTCCGCCGCGCCGCGCGCCGACAGCAGGCCCGCAGGGCTGCCGCCGACGCCAAGGCCACCACCTTCCGACTTCTGCATCAGGATGACGCCGATCATCGCCGCGGCAACGAGCGCCTGGACGACGAGCAGGAAGGTGAAGAGGCTGGACATCGAATTTTCCCGGACTTGCGCGGTCCCACACGGACCACGCCCGCGGCGCACATAGAGATGAAGTGCCAGGGGTTCAAGCCTGCATACCGTCGCCCCGCCCTCGCGGGGGCGACGATCATCAGAGCCCCGCGCCCACCGCGATGATCGGCACGAACTTGACCGCCGTCAGGCTGGCGCCGCCGACCAGCGCGCCGTCGACATCGCCCGCACCCAGCAATTCGGCGGCATTCTCGGCATTCACCGAACCGCCGTAGAGAATGCGCATCGTGCCCGCCGCACCGCTACCCGCGAGTTCGCCGAGCTTGGCGCGGATCGCGCCGTGCATCGCCGCCACATCATCAACCGTCGGCACCAGCCCGGTCCCGATCGCCCAGATCGGCTCGTAAGCGATGGCAAGCCGCGACGCATCGAAGTCCGTCGGCAGCGATCCCGCGACCTGCGCCAGCACATAGTCGATCGCGCCGCCCGATTCGCGCACCTCGCGCGGCTCACCGACGCACAGGATCACCGACAGACCGGCGGCGAGCGCCGCTTCGGCCTTGGCCTTCACATCGGCGTCGCTCTCACCAAAACCTTCGCGGCGCTCGCTATGCCCGACGATGGCGAGCGTTGCGCCGATGTCGGCCAGCATCGCCGCCGCAACCGATCCGGTGTAAGCGCCCGATACCGCGCTATGGCAATCCTGTCCGCCGACCGCCGCGCCCGGCGCCGACGCAAGCATCGGCCCGATCAGCGTAAAAGGCGGACAAAGCGCCACATCGACGGCGGGATGCGCTTTCGCGGCGTCGAAAATCGCCTGCGCCTCGCCCAGCGCGGCCGTCAGCCCGTTCATCTTCCAGTTGCCGACCACATATTTGCGCCGCGCCATTGACCCGATCCTCCTGCCTGTCGTCGTGATGCCCGCCCCTAGCGCCCGGCGGCGTTCCAATGCAAGCGCGCGCCGCTTCGCGCTTTCCCGCCTTGAAGCCTGCCCGCCTCCCGCCTAAAGCAGCGCCCAAACCGCGCCCGAAGGCGCCACGCCGAAAGTATAGTCGTTTCATGATCACGTCTCTCCGCCGTCTGTTCGGATCCACCCTCGGCAAGATTATCGCGCTCGGCTTCATCGCCCTGATCGGCGTGCTGTTCGCGCTCGGCGACGTCACCGGCAACGCCTCGTTCGGCGGCCTCGGCGGCGCCAATGTCGCCAAGGTCGGCAAGAGCCAGCTCGGCGTCGGCGAGCTTCGCGAACGCGTTCGCCTCGCCTACAACCAGGCGCGGCAGCAGCAGCCGGGCCTCACGATGGCGGCCTTCGTCGAATCGGGCGGGCTCGACCAGGCGCTCAACCAGATGGTCGACGGCATCGCCTTCGAACAATTCGCGACCGAGCTCGGCTTCAGCGTCAGCAAGCGCCAGATCGATGGCCGTATCGCCGACATTCCCGCCTTTTCGGGGGTGTCGGGCAAGTTCGACCAGAAGACGTTCGAAAATTTCCTGCGCCAGCAGGGGATGACCGAGGCGCAGCTTCGCCGCGACATCAAGCAGCAGCTGCTGCTCGAACAGATCGGCGCGCCCATCGGTAACCTGCCGCGTATCGCGACGGGCATTGCCAGCCCCTATACCGCGCTGCTGCTCGAACAGCGCAGCGGCCAAGCAACCTTCATCCCCGCCAGCATCTTCGCACCGAAGAATGATCCGGGCGACGCCGCGCTGCAAAGCTTCCTTGCCCAAAACAAATCGAAGTTCACGGTCCCCGAACGGCGCGTGCTGCAATATGCGCTCTTCGACCGCAGCTCCGTTGCGGTTCCCGCGGTCAGCGACGCCGAAATCGAAAAGGCGTATAAGGCAAACGCCGCCCAATATGCCGCCAGCGAGACGCGCCGCTTTGCCCAAGTGATCGCCCCCGATCAGGCCACCGCCAACAGCATCGCGGCAAAGGCGCGCGCCGGCACGCCGCTCGCCGCCGCCGCGCAGGCATCGGGGCTTTCGGCCTCGACGACGGGCGAACTCACCCTTTCGGCCTACGCCGCGACGACCAGCGACGCGATGGCCAAAACGGCCTTCGCCGCCAAGCGCGGCGACATTCTCGGCCCGACCCAGACCGGCCTCGGCTGGGCGGTCGCACGGGTCGAGGCGGTGACCGCGAAGCCCGCGCGCAGCCTTGCCGACGCGACCCCCGAAATCCGCGCCGAACTCGCCAAGAACAAGGCAAACGAGGCGATGGTCGACTATTTCAACGCGATCCAGGACGCCGTGAACAGCGGCGCCTCGCTGGAAGAGATCGCGGCCGACCGCAAGCTGAAGGTCGAGGAAACCCCCGCCCTTCTCCCCAGCGGCCGTGCCCCGAAGGTGGCGGGCTTCGCGCTCGCTCCCGAACTCGCGCCGATGGTCAGCGGCGCCTTCCAGGGTAGCGGCGAAGGCGAAAGCCAGATCGCAACGCTGGTCGAGAACGAGAAATTTGCCGTCTATTCGGTGAAATCCATCCTTGCGGCCGCACCGCCGCCTTTTGCCGAAATCCGCCCCGCCCTGCTCGAGGAATGGCGCTTCGCCGAGGGGCAGAAGGTCGCCCGCGACAAGGCGCGCGCCATCGTCAAGGCGGTCGAAGGCGGCAAGAGCCTCGCCGAGGCCGCGCGCGCCGCCGGCCCCAACATCGGCAGCGTCCAGACGATCGGCGGCCGCCGCTCCGAACTCGGCCGCGACGGCAAGGGCGTCCCTCCCGAACTCGCGCTGCTCTTCTCGATGGCGAAGAACAGCGTCAAGACGCTCGAAGTCCCCGGCAACCGCGGCTGGATGGTCATCGCGCTCGACAAGGTCGATCGCCCCGATCCCAAGTCGATCGAACCCGCGCGCGTCGCCGCGCTCGCGCAACCGCTCGCCTCGGCATTCGGTAACGAGCTGGTCGAACAACTCGCCGCCCAGGCGAAGCGCCGTGTCGGGGTGACGATCAACAAGGACCTGGTCGATCAGCTCCGCAAAGAGCTGACCGGCGCCGCGCCGGCCGGCGAATAAGCGCAGGCGTGGCGATCGAGGGCAGAGCCGCGGCGCTCGAGGCGCTGGCGCAGGGCCGCGGCGCGGTCGTGTGGCAGCGGCTGATCGCCGACGTCGAGACCCCGGTGTCGGCCGCGCTGAAGCTTATCGAGCCCGGACGCGGCGACTGGGTGCTCGAATCGGTCGAAAGCGGCGAGACGCGCGGCCGTTACAGCCTGATCGGGCTCGACCCCGACCTGCTCTTTGAGGTCACCGGCGACTCGGCCCGCATCAACCGCAACTGGCGCCGCGACCGCACCGCGTTCCAGCCGCTCGATACGGGCGCGCTGCAGGCGTTGCGCGACCTCGTCGCCGAATGCCGCTTCGACGTACCGGACGCGCTGCCGAAGGCGCTCGCCACGCTCGTCGGCTTCTTCGCCTACGAAACGATCGGCCTCGTCGAGCGTATTCCGCGCGCGCCGGGCGCGGGCCTCGGCCTGCCCGACATGGTGTTCATGCGGCCGACGGTGATCCTCGTCTTCGACCGCCTCGCCGACGAGCTCTTCCTGATCGCGCCGATCTGGCCCGATCCCGAAGGGGCGATCGACCGGATGATCGAAGCGGCGCAGGACCGGCTCGACGATGTCGCCGCGCGCCTGTCGAGCGCGAGCGCGCACGCCGACCGCGCCACGACCGATGCCTTGCCCACCGACATTGCCGCGAACCCCGCGACGACGCCCGCGCAGTTCGCGAAGATGGTCGCGGCGGCGAAGGAATATATCGCCGCGGGCGATATCTTTCAGGTCGTCCTCTCGCAGCGTTTCTCGACCCCGTTCGACCTGCCGCCCTTCGACCTCTACCGTGCGCTTAGGCGCATCAACCCATCCCCCTTCCTCTATTTCCTCGATCTGCCCGGCTTTGCGATCATCGGCTCGTCCCCTGAAATCCTCGTCCGGGTCCGCGACGGCGAGATCACGATCAGGCCCATCGCAGGCACCCGCCCGCGCGGCCGCACGAGTGCCGAGGATGCCGAAAATCGCGAAAGCCTGCTTGCCGATCCCAAGGAACGCGCGGAGCATCTGATGCTGCTCGACCTAGGCCGCAACGACGTCGGCCGCGCGGCGACCGGCGGAACCGTGACAGTGACCGACAGCTACACCGTCGAATTCTACAGCCACGTCATGCACATCGTCTCGAACGTCATCGGCCGCATCGCGCCCGACAAGGACGCGATCGACGCGCTGTTCGCGGGCTTCCCCGCCGGCACCGTCAGCGGCGCGCCAAAGGTGCGCGCCTGCCAGATCATCGCCGAACTCGAAACCGATGCGCGCGGGCCCTACGCCGGCGGCGTCGGCTATTTCGCTCCCGACGGAAACATGGACAGTTGCATCGTCCTCAGGACCGCGATCGTGAAGGACGGCGAAATGCACGTCCAGGCAGGCGCGGGCATCGTCGCCGACAGCGACCCCGCCTATGAGCAGCGCGAGTGCGAGGCCAAGGCCGGCGCGCTCTTCGCCGCCGCGCGCGAGGCGGTGCGGCTCGCGGGCACGCCGGGTTACGGGCAATAGCCGATCACGCCGGGTGGGTGCGCCCTTGCTATCGTCCTGCCCTACTTCATTCCATTTCTAAAACCCGCTAGCCTTACCCCCATGCGCAAACTCCTCGCCCCGCTCGCCCTGCTGCTCGCCAGCATCGCCCCCGCTCAGGCCCAGACCGTCGAAGGCGCCGTCGAGGGCGACGCGATCCTCAAGGATTTCACCTTCGGCACCGGCGAAAAGCTGCCCGAAATCAGGATGCACTATACGACGCTCGGTACCCCGCAGCGCGACAAAAAGGGCAATGTCACCAACGCCGTGATGATCCTCCACGGCACCGGCGGCACCGGCAAGCAGTTCTTCCAGCCGCAATTCGCAAACGAGCTCTTCGGCCACGGCCAATTGCTCGATACCGGCAAATATTATGTCATCCTGCCCGACAATCTCGGCCACGGCGGCTCATCGAAACCGAGCGACGGCCTGCGCATGCAATTCCCGAAGTACGACTATGACGACATGGTGGCGGCACAATACCGGATGCTCACCGAAAAGCTCGGCGTGCAGAAGCTCGAACTGATCCTCGGCACCTCGATGGGCTGTATGCACGCCTTCGTCTGGGGCGAAACCTACCCCGGATTTGCCGAACGCCTCGCGCCCTTTGCGTGCCAGCCGGTCGAGATAGCGGGCGAGAACCGCATGTGGCGCACCCTCTCGATCGACGCGATCAAGGCCGATCCGCTGTGGAAGGATGGCAATTACACCGACCCGCCACTCTCGGGCCTGCGCACCGCCGCTTCGCTCTCGATGATCGCGGGTGCAAACCCCTATGCGCTCCAGGCCCAATATCCGACCCGCGTCGCGGCGGAAAAATATAAGGACGAGGCCTTCGCGCGCACCTTTGGCCGCAACGATGCGAACGACACGATTTACCAGCTTGATTCGTCGCGCAACTACAACCCGTGGCCGAACCTCGAAAAGATCACCGTGCCGGTGCTCTGGATCAATTCGGCCGACGATTTCATCAACCCGCCGGGCTTCTCCTACCCCGCAGAGGGTGTGAAGCGCATGCCCCGCGCGCGCTACATCCTCATCCCTGCGAGCGCCGAGACCAAGGGCCACAGCACGCACACCTGGGCGAAATTCTGGAAAGACGATCTTGCGAAGCTGATGGCGGAGTGACACGGATGCAGGGCTTTGTTCTTAATCGCTACGGCGGCGCTGAAGCGACCGGGTTGCAGGAAGTCCCGTGCCCAGTTCCCGGTTCCGGCGACGTCCTCGTCCGCGTCCACGCCGCGGGCCTCAACCCGGTCGATTTCAAGACCCGCGACGGCATGCTGAAGGTCGTGCAGCGCTATGATTTCCCGGTCGTCATGGGCAATGAACTCGCCGGCACCGTCGAAGGCATCGGCGAAGGTGTCACCGACTTCAAGCCCGGCGACCGGGTCTTCGCGCGCGTTCCGAAGAGCCGAATGGGTGCCTTTGCCGACTATGCCGCCGTTCCCGCGAGCCACATTGCGCTCTTGCCGGCGTCGATCGATTTCGAAACCGGCGCGGGCGTTCCGCTCGCGGGCCTCACCGCGCTTCAGGCGCTACGCGACGAATTGCAGCTCAAACCCGGCAGTCGCGTCCTCATCCCCGGCGGCGCGGGCGGCGTCGGCACTTTCGCGATCCAGATCGCCAAATGGCTCGGCGCCGAGGTGACGACCACCGCCTCGCCGCGCGGCCGCGCGCTCGTCGAACGCCTCGGCGCCGACCATATCATCGACTACACCACGCGGAATTTCGAGGACGAAGTGCGTGACATGGACGGCGCCTTTGACCTGATCGGCGGCGACACACTCGAAAAATGCTTCGGCGTCGTAAAGCCCGGCGGCATGGTCGTTTCGGTCGCGGGAATGCCGGAACCGCTGACCGCACGAAAGGATCTCGGCCGCGGCGCGGGCCTCGCTGCGCTCTTCTGGTTCGCCAGCTTCGGCCTCCGCGCCAAGGCTCGCAGAAAGAGCGTGAGGTACCGCTATCTCTTCATGCATCCCAGCGGCGCCGAACTCGCCGAACTCGCGCAGCTCATCGTCGACGGAAGGCTGGAGCCCGTCATCGACCGCGTATTCGCCTTTGCCGAGATCGGCGATGCGATCGCCTATCTCGAATCCGGACGTGCGAAGGGCAAGGTCGTCGTGCGCATGGTGGCCTAAAAGCCAGCATTGCGGCGCGAAAAGCTTCTATCCCTTCCCCAATTCCCGCAAAGCCGTTAGGGCGCCCCCATGATCCTCGTCATCGACAATTACGACAGCTTCACCTTCAACCTCGTTCATTATCTGATCGAGCTGGGGGCCGAGGTGCGCGTCGAGCGCAACGACGCGCTGACCGCCGCCGAAGCACTCGCGACGGGCGCATCGGCTTTCCTCATCTCGCCCGGTCCCTGCACCCCGAACGAGGCAGGCGTCAGCCTCGACCTCGTTGCCGCCTGCGCCGAGGCCAAGCGCCCACTGCTTGGCGTCTGCCTCGGCCATCAGGCGATCGGCCAGCATTTCGGCGGGATCGTCCAGCGCGGCCACCTGATGCACGGCAAGACCTCGCCCGTCTGCCACGACGGCACCGGCCTGTTCATCGACCTGCCATCGCCGCTCACCGCGACGCGCTATCACAGCCTCGAGGTCGTCGATATTCCTGCCGAATTGCTGATCAACGCGACCAGCGATGATGGCGCGGTGATGGGCTTGCGCCACGCAGAGCTGCCGATCCACGGGGTGCAATTCCATCCCGAAAGCATCGCGACCGAGCATGGCCACGCGATGCTCGCCAATTTCCTGCACTCTGCGGGACTGCCGGTGGCGGCGCGGCAGGCGGCATGAGCCGCTTCGGCCCGCTTCCCGATCCCGCCGAACTGCTGGATCATGACGAGGCGGCGGACGCTTTCGCCGCCATTCTCGACAGCACCGCCAGCGACGAGGCGATCACCGAATTCCTTATCGCGCTGGCCGAGCGCGGCGAAACGATGGTCGAAATCGCCGCCGCGGCGCAGGCGATGCGCGACCGGATGATCCCGATCGATGCGCCGGCCGGGGCGATCGACGTCTGCGGCACCGGCGGCGACGGTCACCATACGCTGAATGTCTCGACCGCGGTCGCGATCGTCGTGGCCGCGTGCGACGTTCCTGTGGCAAAGCATGGAAATCGCGCGGCTTCTTCCAAATCCGGCGCCGCCGACACGCTCGAAGCCCTTGGCCTCGACATGGAACGCGCCGCGCAGATGGCCGAAGCGCAGCTGGCCGACCTCGGCATCTGTTTCCTGTTCGCCGCGCACCACCATCCGGCGATGAAGCACATCATGCCGATCCGCAAGGCGATCGGCCGCCGTACCATCTTCAACCTGATGGGCCCGCTCGCCAATCCGGCGCGCGTCACCCGCCAGCTCGTCGGCATTGCGCGTCCCGCCTATGTCCCCGTCTATGCAGAGGCGCTGCACCGGCTGGGGACGGACCATTCGCGGGTGATTTCCGGCGACGAAGGGCTCGACGAACTCTCGCTCGCCGGCGGCAACGAGGTCGCGATCGTCACGCGCGAGAATGTCCGTATGCAGCGCAGCGTTGCGGCCGACGCGGGGCTTCCCAGCCATCCCATTTCGGCGATCCGCGGCGGCGATGCGCGAGAAAATGCCCGCGCGCTGCGCAGCCTCCTGCAAGGTGAACGGAACGCCTATCGCGACGCCGTGCTTTATAATGCCGCCGAGGCGCTCATCGTCGCCGGAGCGGTCGAAAACCGGATCGACGGGGTCGAGGAAGCCGCCGAAGCCATCGACAAGGGGCTTGCCAACGCGCTCCTCAATTGCTGGATCGCCTACAGATGAACAAGCTCACCCAGATTCTCGCCACCAAGGCGGATGAGGTCGCGACCCGGCGGCAGGCCTATTCGATGGCCGACCTCGACCGTGTCGACGCGGGCGCTCCGCGCGGCTTTCAAGCCGCCCTGCAGGCAAGGATCGATGCGGGCGGCTACGCCCTGATCGCCGAAATCAAGAAAGCATCGCCTTCCAAGGGATTGATTCGTCCCAATTTCAATCCCGCCGACCATGCCCGCGCCTATGCCGCCGGCGGCGCGGCCTGCCTCTCGGTGCTCACCGACGCCCCTTATTTTCAGGGGCATGAAGAGTTCCTCATCGCCGCGCGCACCGCGTGCGATCTGCCCGTCCTGCGCAAGGATTTCATGATCGACCCCTGGCAGGTCGCCGAGGCGCGCTCGATCGGCGCCGATGCGATCCTGATCATCGTCGCGGCACTCGACGACGGCGCCATGCGCGACATCGAGGCGGCGGCGGTCGAGCGCGGCATGGACGTGCTCGTCGAAGTCCACGACGAAGCCGAACTCGACCGGGCGCTGGCCAAGCTCCAGTCGCGCCTGATCGGCGTCAACAACCGTGACCTGCGCACCTTCGAAACCGATCTCGCCGTCACCGAGCGCCTTGCGAAGCGCGTTCCGGCGGGCACGTTGCTCGTCGGCGAAAGCGGCATCGCGACCCATGCAGACTGCCAACGCCTCGCGGAAAGCGGCGTAAAAACCTTTCTCGTCGGCGAAAGCCTGATGCGCCAGGACGACGTCACGGCGGCAACGAAAGCGCTGCTCGAAGGCTGAAGCCCGCTTCGGGGTGGATTCCAGCCTTTCAATTCTCGTCATGCTGAACTTGTTTCAGCATCCATGGACTGAGCGTTCGTCCGGCGCGGCGCTTAAGGAAATGGCGGACCATGGATCCTGAAACAAGTTCAGGATGACGACGCTAGAAATGTCAGCTTCCGGTCGTTTCCTGCCATTCCCCTTGCCTTTCCAGCCCTGCCTTGCTTCGCTCCCGACGATGAAACCCAAACCGACTCATCTCGACGACACCGGCACCGCGCATATGGTCGATGTCGGGACCAAGCCCGCCACGGGGCGCCGCGCCGTCGCGGGCGGCCGGATCACGATGTCAGCCGATGCGCTCGACGCGATCCGCAGCGGCAACGCGCCCAAGGGCGACGTCCTCTCGACCGCGCGTATCGCCGGGATCATGGCCGCCAAGCGCACGGCCGATCTCATTCCGCTCTGCCACCCGCTCGCGCTCACCAAAGTGTCGGTCGAGTTCGCGTGGGAAAGCAACGGCATCGCCGTGCGCGCAACCGCCGCGACGACCGGCCCGACCGGCGTCGAAATGGAGGCGCTCACGGCTGCATCGGTCGCGCTCCTGACGCTCTACGACATGGCGAAGGCGCTCGACCGCGCGATGATCCTCGGCGATATCCGCCTGCTCGAGAAGAGCGGCGGTCGCTCGGGCGACTGGCGCGCCGAATGAGCGGCCTGCTCCCGGTCGAGGAGGCGCAGGCCCGGCTGCTGGCCCTGCGAGGGCCGCTCTGTAGCGAGAATGTCATCTATTCCCAGTCGCTTGGACGATATCTCTCGCAGGATATCCTCGCCCAGCGGGACCAGCCTTCGGGCGACCTGTCGGCGATGGATGGCTACGCGATCCGTGCCGCCGACCTGTTTGGCCCGTGGGCAGTGACCGGCGAAATCGCGGCGGGCAGCGTGCCGTCCCAGCGTGTCGGCCCCGGCGAGGCGATGCGCATCTTCACCGGCGCGATGCTTCCCGAGGGCGCCGACACGATCGTGATCCAGGAGAATGCCATTGCCGAGGGCACGCATTTGCGCCTCGCCACCGCTGACGAGATCCGGCCGGGCCAGCACGTCCGGTCGCGCGCGAGCGACTTTCCGGCGGGCGCGCGCCTTCTCGCCGCCGGAACCCGCGTCACGCCCGGCGTCATTGCCGCCGCGATCATGAGCGGCGCCGCGCAGTTGACGGTAGGCACCCGTCCGCGCGTCGCGATCATCACCACCGGCGACGAGCTCGTCCAGCCGGGCCACGTGCTCGCGCCCGGCCAGATCCCGGACAGCAACGGCACGATGCTCGCGGCGATGCTCGGGACCGAGCCCGCCGACGTCTCGCTGCCTTTGCACATTCGCGATGACCGGCTGATGATATCGCGTGTTCTCAGGGACCTGGCGCGACGTCACGACGTCATCGTGACCGTCGGCGGCGCCTCGGTCGGCGATCATGATCATGTCCGCGGCGCGCTTGAGGACGCTGGCGGCTCTCTCGATTTCTGGAAGATCGCGATGCGCCCGGGCAAGCCCCTGATTGCCGGCCGTATCGGCGACGCCATATTGCTCGGCCTGCCCGGCAATCCCTCGTCCGCCTTTGTCACCGCGACGCTGTTCCTCCTCCCGCTCGTTCGCCACCTCGCCGGGGCGCACGCGCCGTTACCCGAGGTTCGGCAAGCCCCACTCGCCGCCGCGCTCGGCCCCGGTGGGAAGCGGCGCGACTATCTCCGCGCACGGCTGGAGGGCGGCTTGCTCTCGGTCTTCGACGGACAGGATAGCGGCCGCACCGTGCCGCTCGCCGAAGCGAACGCGCTGGTGATCCGCGACATCGCTGCGCCGGCGCGCTTGGTGGGTGAACAAGCGGACTATATCGCTATCGCTTGACAAGTTCCGGTTTGTTCCACTATCGTTCTCCCTATGTCCGGAACTGACCTCATGGAGAACAAGCGATGTTGACCGCGAAGCAGCACGAACTGCTCCACTTCATCCAGCAGCGCCTTGACGCGAGCGGCATTTCGCCGTCGTTCGAGGAAATGAAGGAAGCGCTGGGCCTGAAGTCGAAATCGGGTATCCATCGCCTGATAAGCGCCTTGGAAGAAAGGGGTTTTCTCCGCCGCCTGCCCAACCGCGCCCGCGCGCTCGAGGTGCTGAAGGTGCCCGAGGCGGCCAAGACGCCCGTGCGCAACGATAATGTCGTTCCGCTCCGCAAGCCCGCCCCCTCGCTCAAACCGATTGCCGCGAACGATATCGTCGAAGTGCCGCTGCACGGAAAGATCGCGGCCGGCGTCCCGATCGAGGCGTTTGAGGATCACAACCAGCTCGCGGTTCCCGCCGCGCTGCTCGGCGCCGGCGAACATTACGCGCTCGAGGTTTCGGGCGATTCGATGGTTGAGGCGGGGATTTTCGACGGCGACTATGCGCTGATCCAGAAGGTCAGCACCGCTCGCGAGGGCGATATCGTCGTCGCGCTCGTCGACGGGCAGGATGCGACGCTCAAATTCTTCCGCCGCGAAGGCAAGATGATCCGGCTCGATCCTGCAAACAGTTCGTACGAACCCCAGCGCTACGAAGCTGGGCGCGTCATTGTGCAAGGGCGGCTTTCGGGACTGCTTCGTCGTTACCACTGACCTGCGGCGCATTGCGCCACGGATGGCCGTCGCCCGCCGTCAGCGCGGCGACGGCCTTCGGCTTTTCGCCAAGGTAGATGGCAAGCCCGCCGCTTTCCGCCAGACTGTCGCGGTCGATCGTCAGCCAGCGCCCGACGCATTCGCGCGGTAGCCAACGGTCGCTGATCACCACATCGGCGGCGGCACAGGCGGGCGCCATCATGCTTCCCTCGATCCGGTCGCGGCCGCGCGAGGCGAGGACGATGCGGCCCTCCTGTACCCAGCGGCAGAAATCGACATTGCACTCGACATGGTCGAGCATGGCCAGCGCGCCCAGCGGCGCGTCGCTGCCGCCCGCTTCGTTCATCGTGTCGCGGACGAAGTCGCCCGCGCGATCGCGTAGCAGCGCATAACCTCCGCCGGGCACGGCAGCGGCGATGTTTCGACCATCGGCAGTGATCAGCAAATCGGGGCGCGGCTGCAGGACGAGCACCGCCATGCCCGCGACGAGCGGAGCGAGTCCCCACCAGCGCCATGATCGCTGCCAGACGAGAATCCACAAGCCGCCAGCAATCGCCAGCGCAAACGCCCATGCCGGAAACCGCGGTAGCGTAGCGACTGCACCCGGCGCGTCGGCGACATGATGCGCGAGCGCAATCAGGAGTCGCAAGGCCTGCTCGGCAACCCACCAGAAGGGTGCTCCGAGCCCTAGGCTGTCGAACAGCAACGCGAGCGCCTCGAACGGCATGACAACAAAGGTCGTCAGCGGAATCGCGACGACATTTGCCAGCGCGCCGTAAAGTCCGGCCTTGTGGAAATGGAACAATGCGATCGGCGCCAGCGCGACCTCGACCACCAGACCGGTGACCAGCAGGCCGGAGATCCCGCGCGCCCAGCGTCGCACCAGTCCCTCGTCGCGCCGCGCCATGAAGCGCTGCATCGCGGGGCTCTCGTGCAGCACGACGATCGCCGTCACCGCCGCGAAGCTCAGCTGAAAGCTCGGCCCGACGAGCGACTCGGGCCGCCAGACGAGGACGATCAAGGCGCCCGCCGCGACCAACCGCAAGGTCAGCGCCTCGCGCCCCATCAGCAAGGCGACGAGCACCAGCAGCGCCGCGATCAGCGATCGCAACGTCGGCACCTCGGCGCCCGCCAGCCACGTATAACCCGCCCCCGCCAGCGCCCCGGCCGCCGCCGCAACCGGCAGCACATATCCGCCCAGCGCCAGGCGCGGGCTCAGGGCGAACAGCCGCCGCGCAAACAGCATGGCAAACCCGATCACCGCGGTGACGTGCAACCCGCTGATCGACAGCAGGTGCGCCAGCCCGCTTCGTCGCATCGCCTCCTCGTCTTCGGCGGAGATCGCCCCCCGGTCGCCGGTGACCAGCGCCGCCGCGATCCCGCCCGGCGAACCCTCGATCTGGCGGTGGATATGCTCGCTCAGCCGGGCGCGCAGCGGTTGCCCGCCCTGCCCCGCGCCCGGCGCGCGCGAAACATCGCCCAATACAGTTCCCACCGCGCCGATCCGGTCGAACCACGCCCGCTGCGCAAAATCATAGCTTCCGGGCAGGCTTGCCGCGGGCGGCGGCATCAACCGCGCGCGCAGCCCGATCCGCTCGCCCGGCATGATCGTGCCGCGCGCTTCGCCCCGCAGCGTGACGCGAACCCGCGGTGGCAGATCGTCGCGTCCGCGCGGGCGCAGGATCAGTCGCGTCTCGCCCTTCGCCGGCAGCGGTTCTACGGCCTCGACCTCGGCTGAAAAAGCCGTCGTCGCGGGCTGCGCCAGCACCGGCGCACCGACCGATGTCGCGCGCGCCCATATCAGCAGCACCCCGATCGCGATGACGCCGCAGCCCACCATGACCATGCGGCCGATCCGGCTCGACCATCCGATGAGCAACCCCACCAGCCCGCCGCTCGCGAGCATGAACAGCAAGCCGGTCCAGTGCGCCGCCGCTGGCAAGGCGAACCATGCCGCGATGCCCGTGCCGAGCGCGACGGGCAGCCACAACCCTGTCCGTTCCCGCTCGGTGTCGAGTCGCGCTTCGATGTCGGCCAAAACCCGGCGCAACGGCGCTGCAAAGCGCAGGCCAATGGGCGTTTGAAGCCGCCTTGTCGCCATGCTAGGGGCTGCCCCGACCTCCGACCCTCAAGGGCGGCAGAATGAAAGAAAGAGGCCAAGGTGGCAACCGAAACCCCAACCGATCTGGCAGAAGCGACCGGCGCTGACGTCGTGACGCGCTTCGCCCCCTCCCCGACCGGCTATCTCCATATCGGCGGCGCGCGCACCGCGCTGTTCAACTGGCTGTTCGCGCGCCACCACGGCGGCAAATTCCTGCTCCGCATCGAGGATACCGACCGCGCACGCTCGACCGACGCTGCGATCGACGCGATCCTCGATGGGATGCGGTGGCTCGACCTCGATTGGGACGGCGAGACCGTCTATCAATTCGCGCGCGCGCCGCGTCATGCCGAGGTTGCGCACGAACTGCTTGCGAGGGGCGAGGCCTATCGCTGCTACCTGACGCAGGACGAACTCGCCGCGATGCGGGCCGAGGCGCAGGAGAAGCGCATTCCTTTCCGTGTCCGCAGCCCATGGCGCGACCGCGAGGACGGCGATCCGGCGGTCCCGCACGTCATCCGGCTGCGCGCACCACAGGAGGGAGAGGTGACGATCCACGACCGCGTGCAGGGCGCGGTTACCGTCCAGAATGCCGAGCTCGACGACTTCATCCTGCTCCGCAGCGACGGCACGCCGACCTATATGCTCAGCGTTGTCGTCGACGACAATGACATGGGGATCACCCACGTCATCCGCGGCGACGACCATCTCAACAATGCCTTCCGCCAGCTCGCGCTGATCCGCGCGATGAACTGGCGCGAGCCGATCTATGCCCATGTGCCGCTGATCCACGGCGCCGACGGCGCGAAGCTGTCGAAGCGCCACGGCGCGCTTGGCGTCGACGCCTATCGCGACGAGCTTGGCTATCTGCCCGAGGCTATCAACAACTATCTCCTCCGCCTCGGCTGGGGGCATGGCGATGCCGAGATCATCAGCCGCGAGCAGGCGGTCGAATGGTTCGACCTCGCCAATGTCGGCCGCTCGCCGTCGCGTTTCGACTTCAAGAAGCTCGAAAATCTCAACGGCCACTATATCCGCGAAGCCGATGACGCCCGCCTCGCCGGCCTTGTTGCGCCGCGGGTCGAAACGCTCGTTGGCCGCGCGCTCGGCGACGCCGACCGTGCGCTGCTCACCCGCGCGATGGAGTCGCTGAAGCCGCGCGCGAAGACCCTCGACGAAATCGCCGAAGGCGCGCTTTTCCTTTTTGAAACCCTGCCGCTGGCGGTGGACGAAAAGGCGGCGCAGGTGCTAAGGGACGCTCCGGAGGGAGTGCTCGCGAGCGTCACCGAAAAGCTGCGCGGCCTGAACGGCTGGACTGGCGAAGATATCGAGGCGGCGGTTCGCGCGACGAGCGAGTCGGCCGGAGTCGGGCTCGGCAAACTCGCGCAGCCGCTGCGCGCCGCGCTCACCGGGCGAACGGTGTCGCCGGGGATTTTTGACGTCTTGCTGCTGCTCGGCCGTGATGCGAGCCTGGCGCGACTTGACGCAGCGCACAATTATCCGGCAGGGGCGTAACGCAACGTCTCCCGCCCTAGCATCAGGGGAAGAAAATGACCGATACTGCAAAGATCACCCTGGGCGACACCACCGTCGACAATCCCGTGCTCAAGGGCACGGTCGGCCCCGATGTCGTCGATATCCGCAAATTCTACGCCCAGACCGGCGCCTTCACCTATGACCCGGGCTTTACCTCGACCGCGAGTTGCGAGTCGCAGATCACCTACATCGACGGCGACGAGGGCGTGCTCCTCCACCGCGGCTATGCGATCGGCGACCTCGCCGAAAATTCCAGTTTCATGGAAGTCTGCTACCTGCTGCTCAACGGCGAGTTGCCGAACGCGCAGGAACTCAGCGATTTCGACAATACGATCACGCGCCACACGATGCTGCACGAGCAGCTCGCGACCTTCTATCGCGGCTTCCGTCGCGACGCGCACCCGATGGCCGTCATGTGCGGCGTCGTTGGCGCGCTCTCGGCCTTCTATCACGACTCGACCGAGATTCACGACCCGTACCAGCGCATGGTCGCCAGCCACCGGCTGATCGCGAAGATGCCGACGATTGCGGCGATGGCGTATAAATATTCGATCGGTCAGCCCTTTGTCTATCCGCGCAACGACCTCAGCTACACCGGCAATTTCCTCCGCATGACCTTCGGCGTGCCCGCCGAGGAATATGAGGTGGTTCCCGCCGTCGAGCGGGCGCTCGACCGCATCTTCATCCTTCATGCCGATCACGAACAGAACGCGTCGACCTCGACCGTCCGCCTCGCGGGCTCGTCGGGCGCCAATCCCTTCGCGTGCATCGCGGCGGGCATTGCCTGCCTGTGGGGCCCCGCGCATGGCGGCGCGAACGAAGCGGCGCTCAACATGCTGCGCGAAATCGGTCGTCCGGAACGCATTCCCGAATATATCGCGCGCGCGAAGGACAAGGATGATCCGTTCCGCCTGATGGGCTTCGGCCACCGCGTGTACAAGAACTACGACCCGCGCGCGACCGTGATGCAGAAGACGGTGCGCGAGGTGTTCGACGCGCTCAAGGTCAACGACCCGGTGTTCGAGGTCGCGCTGCAGCTCGAGGAAATGGCGCTCAACGACAGCTATTTCGTCGAGAAGAAGCTGTTCCCGAACGTCGACTTCTATTCGGGCGTGATCCTCTCGGCGATCGGCTTCCCGACGACGATGTTCACCGCGCTGTTCGCGCTCGCCCGCACCGTCGGCTGGGTCGCGCAGTGGAACGAGATGATCTCGGACCCCGCGCAGAAAATCGGCCGTCCGCGCCAGCTCTACACCGGCCCGACGCACCGTCCGTACGTGCCGGTCGACCAGCGCTAGGCGCGGTCAGGTCAACGGCAATAGCAAAAGGGGCCGTTTTGCGGCCCCTTTTTTCGGAAGCGAGTAGCAGGCTACGGCCGGTTGCGGTCGTTAGCCGACTTTCCCCCTCATGCCGGATTTGATCCGGCATCGATGGGGCTAGTTCGCCTGATGCTTCCGAAAGATGTCCGCGAGCATCCGGAACTCGTCGGCGCGCGGACTGCCCTTGCGCCAGACGAGCGCGATGGTGCGCCAGTCGTGATCCGAATCGAGCGGGCGCGTGTCGATGTCGGTGTGATCGAGGATCCCCGCCTCGATCGCCATCTGCGGCAGCATTGTGATGCCGAGGCCGTTGTCGACCATCTGGACGAGCGTGTGGAGCGATGTGCCCATCATGCGGGCGCCGGCGCGCAGTTCGGGGCGGTTGCATGCGGCGAGCGCGTGATCCTTCAGACAATGGCCGTCCTCGAGCATCAGCATCTGCGCGGGGTCGAGCTGGTCGGCGCTGACCATCGCGGGGAGATCCTCGGCCTGGTCGCCCGGGAAGGCGACGAACAGCGCGTCGTCGAACAATTTCTCGCTCTCGACGTCGCCGCAGGCATAAGGGAGCGCGAGGAGGACGCAATCGACCATGCCGTGGTGGAGCGACTCGCACGCCTGCGCGCTCGGTTCCTCGCGGAGAAACAGCTTGAGCGAAGGGCGTTCCTTGCGAAGGCGCGGAAGCAGGCCGGGAAGCAGAAAGGGCGCGATCGTGGGGATCACGCTCATGCGCAGCTCGCCGACCAGCGGGGCAGCGGCAGCCGCCGCCATATCGGCCAGTTCCTCGGCCTCGCGCAGCACGCGATGCGCCTTGTCCACGATCGCATTGCCGAGCGTGGTGAAGCGGACGACGCGGCGGGTGCGCTCGACGAGCGTCTGACCGAGCAGCGTCTCAAGCTCGCGTATCCCCGCCGACAGCGTCGACTGCGTCACGTTACACGCGTCGGCGGCACGTCCGAAATGGCCATGCTCATGGAGCGCGACGAGATATTGCATCTGCTTCAGCGAGGGGAGGTAGTTGTGCATTGATCGGATATAGCCATGGATTTTCCATTTTTGAACAGTTTGCTCGATATATATATTCGCGACCATATTGGTGGCGTTTTCCGCTGGCGCGCGACGTCCTGTGCTAGCTAAGTCGCAGGACGGAGGGCTTTATGGCGGTTTCGCGATTCCTGATCGGCGGCGTGGCAAGCGCGCTGCTGCTGACCGGCGGGCTTTTCTTGTGGAAGGGCTATAGCCAGATCGCCGAGGAGGAGGAGCTGCCTGAACCGCCGCCAGCCTTGCCTGCGATCCCGGTCGCGGGAGCAGGTGCGCCGAAGCGCGGACCAGCACCGCCCGAACTGCCCGCCGCGAAAGAGGCGTCGCGCGAAGAGCGGCGCTTCAACCGCTTCGATCGCGACCGGAACAACAGGATCAGTCGCGTCGAACTGATGTCGGCGCGCACGGCAGGATTTCGCAAGCTCGACAAGGATGGCAACAATCTGCTGACCTTCGAGGAATGGGCGGCGGCGACGGGCGAGCGCTTCGCGGGGGCCGATGCCGACAAGTCCGGCGACCTGACACGCGCCGAATTCGCAACAACCGCGCCGAAGCGGGCCGTGAAGGCAAAGTGCAGCTGCTGAGAAGATAGGGCTCGGGCGTAGTGTCTGGAAACGACCGGAACTAGCCGTCGCCCCCGCGAAGGCGGGGGCCGCAGTCGGTTTACGCTGCGGCGCAGGAAAAGGCCGATGGCGGCCCCCGCCTGCGCGGGGGCGACGTTGTTGATACGTCCGCTTTCCACCCCAAAGCCGCCATTCCGACGTCTCAGCCGCTGCGGCCCGCGCCTAGGCCGCAACGCCGTCCGCGACCTTCATCCACTCCGCCAGCGCCTCGCCCGCGCGCCGGGTGTAGCCCAGTTTTCGGTCTTTCTTGCGGACATCCTCGGCGAGCGGCGGGAAAAGGCCGAAATTGACGTTCATGGGCTGGTAGGATGCGGCGTCGGCGCCGCCGGTGATGTGGCCGAGCAGCGCCCCGAGCGCGGTTTCGGGTGGCGGCGGCGCAAGCGTGCGCCCGCCAAGCTCGGCGATGGCGAAGCGCGCGGCGACGAGGCCGATCGCGGCGCTTTCGACATAGCCCTCGCAGCCGGTAATCTGCCCGGCAAACCGAACGTGCGGCGCCGATTTCAGGCGAAGCTCGCCGTCGAGCAATTCGGGCGAGCGGATGAAGCTGTTGCGATGCAGGCCCCCGAGGCGCGCGAACTCGGCCTTTTCGAGGCCGGGGATGGTGCGGAACAGCTCGACCTGCGCGCCGTGCTTGAGCTTGGTCTGGAAGCCGACCATGTTCCAGAGCGTGCCGAGCGCATTGTCCTGCCGCAACTGGACCACCGCATAGGGCCATCGCCCGGTGCGCGGATTGTCGAGGCCGACGCCCTTCATCGGGCCGAAGCGCAGCGTTTCGACGCCGCGCTCGGCCATCACCTCGATCGGCATGCAGCCTTCAAAGTAAGGCGTGTCCTTCTCCCAATCCTTGAAGCCGGTCTTGTCGCCGTCGATCAGCCCCTGGACGAAGGCGTGATACTGGTCCTTGTCCATGGGGCAGTTGATATAGTCCTTGCCGTCGCCGATTGGCCCGACCTTGTCCCAGCGGCTCGCCATCCAGGCGACGTCCATGTCGATGCTGTCGCGGTAGACGATCGGCGCGATGGCGTCGAAGAAGGCGAGCGCATCCTTGCCCGTCGCGGCGCCGATGCTTTCCGCGAGGCCAGCCGCGGTGAGCGGGCCGGTGGCGACGATCGTCAGGCCTTCGCTCGGCAGCGTGTCGATGCGTTCGCGGACGATGGCGATATTGGGATGTTCGGAAAGCGCCCTGGTGACTCCGCCCGAGAAGAGGTCGCGGTCGACCGCGAGCGCGGACCCCGCAGGCACCTTTGTGGCGTCGGCCTCGCGCATGATGATCGAACCGAGCGTGCGCATCTCGCGGTGGAGCAGGCCGACGGCGTTGCTGTCGCCGTCGTCGCTGCGGAAGCTGTTCGAGCAGACCATCTCGGCGAGCGTGTCGCCCTGATGCGCCGGAGTCATGTCGCCGCCCCCGCGCATTTCGGACAGGCGTACGCGATAGCCCGCCTCGGCAAGCTGCCAGGCGGCTTCGGAGCCCGCGAGGCCGCCGCCGATGATGTGAATGTCGTGAGCCATTTACGCTATCCGTTGACTTGTACTTGATGCGCCGCGCACTAGGCCGGTTGCGGGCAAGATGCAAAGGGGATGGGATGAGCGGGCAGCACGGTCGGGATCGGGCGCGGTGGCTTTGGTGGCTGGCGTTGGCCGGCGGCATCAGTTTCATGATAGCGGTGGTGCAGCGGCTCGAGGGTCCCCCGATCTGGGCGTGGAAAACGACAGGGGTCGCATTTCTGGCGCTGTGGGCGGCGGCGAATGCGCGCGAGCGCAGCGGCTGGCTGATCGCGGCGGCGCTTGGCTTCGGCGCGCTCGGCGACTGGATGCTCGATGCCAAGGGGCTGATCGCGGGAGCGGCAGCATTCGCCGTCGGGCATCTGATCGCGATCATCCTGTATCTGACCAATAGGCGGGCGCGGACCACGCCGTCGCAGCGGCTGCTCGGTTGGCTGACGATCCCCGCGACGCTGACGATCGTTTGGGCGATGCTGAGCCCTGCGCCGGGCTGGTGGCACGCCGCCGCCTATTCGCTGTTCGTCGCCGCAATGGCGGCGGCGGCCTGGACGAGCCGCTTTCCGCGGTATCGTACCGGGATCGGCGCGATGATGTTCCTCGCGAGCGACCTGTTCATCTTCGCGGGCGAAGGCGAAGTGTTGCCGAAAGACGTCACCATGTGGCTCGTCTGGCCGCTCTATTTTGCGGGGCAGGCGCTGATTGCTTGGGGCGTGGTGCGCACGCTGGGCAAGGAATAGGATCAGGAAGGCGGCGCGGCATCACCGACGAGCAGCGCCTCGATATCCGAAATCGGGCGGTCAGTCATTTCCTTGACATGCTCGCCCGCGATCCGGCTCTGCACCTCCTTGTGCCACAGCGGTCGAAGCTCGCCCATCGTGCGCGCTGGCGCGACGACGACGAGATCGTCGAATTCGCCAGCAAGGGCCATCGCGTTGACCTTTTCGCTGAGGTCGCGCGCGAAGCGGTCCTCTTCCTGCTGATGGAAATCGGGCTCCTCCATCGTGTCCTGAAACGCTCCGGCGCCCGCGGGACGGCCTGAGCGGCCCGCAGCATCGGTCTTGATGTCGCCGTCCTTGTGATACGCGCGCTCACGATGCGATGCAGTGCGCAGGTCGATCTGCTGCTCGTCGCCGCGATTGCGCAGGAACAACGCCTTGCGGCCGTCGGCGACGAGGACGAGCGTGTCGTGGGGGATTGTCATGCCAAGGCTCCTTCTCGGAAAATCCAACGCATGGAACCGCGATGAAGTTTCGCCAATCGGTGATCTCCCTTAGCTGCGCGAACGGCGCGCCGCCGCGCAACGACGTCATCCTGCGGTTCGGCCGGTCGCTCGGTTCAGGAGGTTGGCGATTTTGCAACCGGGCTGCTTCGTAATAGGCTCTGCAATCGATGCGCCGGAGGATAGGCTCTTGAACGTAAGATCCTTTTTCGTGCTGGGGGCCGTTATGACGGCGAGCTTGTCGGCTTATGCCATCCCGTCCCGGCCGCCCTTCATTACGCCTAAGAAAGTGAGCGCCGAGCAGAGCAACTACACCTAACCGACAGAGCCTGGAGGCGCTGCGCAGCAAGGTGATCGCAACGCAGGCCCGCGACGGCGGTGTGTTTACCGACGCGCATCGCGCGGTGCTGCAGGACAGGCTCCACCGGATTCACACCGATTTTCGGCGCTAGGTGCGCGACGTCGATATGCATTCGGTGTCCGCGGACAGCCGACGCCTTCCGTAATCTTCACGTCTTGCCGGACGCCCCGTCCCACGCCGCGATCGTCGTGCGATGAAGCAGGCGGTCGTGGCCGTCGTAGCCTCCGGTCGCGCGGTGGAGGACCGAGCGATTGTCCCACATGACAAGCATATCGGGCTCCCATTCGTGGGAGTACCGAAACTCCTCGCGCCCTTGCCACTGGATGAGCTCGTAGAGCAGGGGAAGCCCCTCGCTGTCGTCGAGCCCGTCGAAACCGATGATGTAGCCCGCGCAGCCGAACAGGCCGAGGCGGCCGGTTTCGGGATGCGTGCGGACGAAGGGATGGAGTTGGGTCTCCAGCGCCGCGTCGTCCGAGCGGATGTCCATGCTGCGGCCCCCCGGGCCCTTTGGGTCGTTCGCGCCGTACATGCCGGTCGGCGCATAGCCGTTGCGTGCGCTGTGGATGGCCTGCAGCCCCTCGACGCGCGCGCGCAATTCGGCGGGCATCGCGTCGAGCGCGGTGTGCTGGTTCGAAAATTCGGTGTTGCCGCCGACGGGCGGAATGGTGATGCCGTAAAGGCAGGTGCCCGCGGGTGGGCGCTCCTGGAAACTCCAGTCGCTATGCCAGTTTTCGGCGAAGAGCGGCGCGGTCTCGTCGGCACGGCGCTTTACCGCGATGATATGATCGTGGCCGGGGATCGGGCGGATGAAAGGATCGTCGCCGAAGCCGCCGAAATAGCCCGTAAAGCCCTCGAGATCCTCCGCACTCAACTTCTGATCGGGGAAGGACAGGACATGATGGTCGAGCCATGCGGCGCGAATTTCGGCCACGGTTTCGGCATCGAGCGGCTTCGTCAGGTCGACGCCGGTCACGCGGGCACCGCACGCCTGACCGCTGGGGGCGATGGTCAAGGTCATGCGCAGATGCTGCGCCGAATGGCGCGCGGGGTCAATCGGGCGCGGCAGGATGCCCCGAAAGTTCGTCGAGCCGATTCTCGCAGGCGCGCGGGGCGTCGGCAATTCATCCACGCGCCATCTTCGCCGCTCTACCTTGACGGCGTCGGGGGACAGGATGGAGAAAACAGATGTTCGGGTTCAGGAATATGGCGTTGGCTGCGCTCATTGGTGCCAGTGCCTTTGCCGCGTTGCCAGCCGAAGCGGACGCGCACGACCGGCACCACCGCCACGGCTATCACGGTCACCGCGACCATGATCGCTATGGCGATTACCGGCGCGACTACCGCAGGGATTATCGCCGCAACGACTATCGCGACCGCCGCTATTATTGCCGGCGCGGCAGCGGTACGACAGGCCTGATCGTCGGTGGCGCCGCCGGCGCATTGCTCGGCCGCGAGGTCGACCGCTATGGCGACCGCGTTCCCGGCACGATCATCGGCGGTGCCGCCGGTGCGCTGATCGGACGCGAGATCGATCGCGGCGATCGCCGCTGCTGATCGATGGTGAGGTCCGGCTGGCACTTGCGCCGTGTAACCGAGGTTACAGCGGTCCAAGTATCGGCGGATCGGCACCGGCGTGATTGCGGTCGGCAAATAACGCGGTAGAGTGATCACCCCGGTGGACCATAATCCCGCAGTTGAAGGTGGAGACCGCAAATGAAAATCGCGACGAAACTGGCGTTTGCGGCCAGCCTCGGCCTTGCTGCCCTGATCCTTCCTGGGCAGGGCATCGCGGCGCTGCAGCAGGGCGCGAAAGCGCCCGATTTTACGCTGAATGCGGCGCAGGCGGGCAAGGAATTCCGCCTGTCGCTGAGACAGACGCTGCGGAACGGGCCGGTCGTGCTCTATTTCTTTCCCGCCGCCTTCACCCCCGGCTGCACGGTTGAGGCGCATCTGTTTGCGGAAGCGAACAGCCAGTTCAACCAGCTGGGCGCGCGGGTGATCGGCGTGACTGCGGGCAATATTCACCGCGTCGCCGAGTTTTCGCGGTCGGAGTGCCGCGACAAATTCGCGGTCGCGGCCGATCCCGGCGCGAAGGTCGCGGCGCAATATGATGCAACGATGCAGGGCGCGGACGGGAAGCCGCTCTCCAATCGCACATCCTATGTGATCGCGCCGAACGGGACGATCTTGCTGAGCTACAGCGACAGCAAGCCGCAGGCGCACATCGAAAAGACGATGGCTGCGGTTCGCGCGTGGAATGCGAAGCGCAACTGAACCTGCTGCGACCGGGTTTCGGCAACAGTCGCCTTCGGCGGATCGCTGCCATGGCGGATGTGATCCCCGGCTTTCGCAGGCGATCGCGCCGGAAATTGTCCGCCTTCACCCCGAAGCTGTCATCGCCTTCAAAAGGGCCTTTCCTACATTATCCCGCTGTGCCAGCCTTCATCCGGCTCTTTCACTCGGGTGAATAAATGCGGTCGCGGCCCGGTTTGCGGGTGCGGCTGCCACGCGGCGTACGCGATGCGTTCGGCAATTTTCCCGGCTTTGACGGGCGATGCAATGGGCTGAACTTTCCTGAACTTTGAAAGTCCGGCCAGCAACGATCGGGGAAGACATCTCAGCTCCCCCGCCACACCGCCAATCGCGGCGCCTTCAATCCCGCGCCGGCAAACTCAGCGTAAATCTGGCCCCCTGCCCGGGCGCGCTGTCGACGGTCAGGTCGCCATCCATCGCGCGCGCCAGGCGGCGCGCAATATAAAGGCCGAGCCCCGACCCCCCGCTATCGGTGCGCCCCAGTCGTTCGAATTTCTCGAACACGACATCCTGTTGTTCGGCCGAAATGCCCTGCCCCTGATCGGCTACGGTCACCATCGCGCGGTTGCCCTCGCGATCGACGCGGATCCATATCTGCGAATTGTCGGGCGAATAGCGGATCGCGTTGCCGAGCAGGTTCAACAGCACTTGCAGCACGCGCCGGAATTCGCCGGTCGCCGGCATCTTGTCGTCGACGCGCGGCGCGTCGATGCGAATGCCCTTTTCTTCCGCTTTCATGCCGAGCAGGCCGACGGCGCGGCGCGCCAGGTCGCCAAGGTCGATCTGGTCGGCGGCCGCCTTGAACCCCGGACGCTCGATATTCTGGAGGTCGGCCAGATCATCGACGAGCCCGAGCAGGTGCCGCCCCGCGTGCGCGATATCGCCGGCATAGCGCGCATAGTCGGCGCGGATCGGCCCGTCGAACTGCCCATGGATCGTCTCGGCGGTCGCGATGATGCGGCTCAACGGACCGCGCAGTGCACCATCGATCCGCCGTCCGAATTGCGGATCGGACAGTGGCAGCGATCCAAAGGCCGGATCGGGCGGTGGCGCCGCATATTCGCCGGCGTCCGTATCGGCCGCCCCCCTCACCGCGACGCCGCGAAAGCCGGTCAGCCGCCCGGTTGCGTCGAACAGCGGTTCGGCCGCCAGCGTCATCGTAACCGTGCCTTGTTCGGCCTCGACGCGCACGCGTTGCCCGTCGAACCGCGTCTGCCCCGCGAGCGCGCGCAGCACCGGGAACCGGCCTTGCTCGTCGGGCTGGAGCTCGAACAACTCGGACAGCGACCGTCCCTCCCAGTCGGCCGGGATCGGCAGCGCATCGCCCTCGGCGTGCAAGGTCAGCAGGCGCAGCCGCTGATCGCATTCCCATGTCCACCCGTCGGCCGACGCCATGCCCGCGCCGTCAGCCGGCGCCTCGGGAAGCAGGATCGGCCGCGTACGCCAGTCGCTGATTTCAAGATTTGCGCCCTCCCCATCGGGCAGGACGCGAACGAGCGCATGAATGTCGCTATGATCGTCAGCGGCATAGAGCGGCCGCGAAATGTCGCGCTGCAGCCGCTGCGCCAGCGCAACGAGCCGCGCGAGATTGGGCAGCGCAAGCGGCTGGCCGATCGCCGCCCCCGCGCGCTGTTGCAGGCGCAGCAGCGGCGCGTCGGCGCTCACCAGCCTACCCGCGCTATCGACGCGGCCGCGAACGATCCGCTCGTTCATCCGCGCGTCTCGACCGTGCGCGATGGCAGAGCGGCGAGCGATGCTTCAAGCGGCGCAAGCGATGCGCGGTCCAGGCTAAGCGGAGCCAGAAGCGCTGGCAAAGCGGCCGCCTCCGCGCTCGTCAACGCAAGCGCCATGTCGGCAAAGGATCGGCGGCTCGCGGCCGCCGCCAGCGCGACGAGCGCCAGCCAGTCGTGGCGATCGATCGCACTCGCCGCGGCCCCTTCGATCGCTGCCCCCTCGCCCAGCGCGGCCAGATATTGCCGCGCCGCTACGTCGATCCCCGGGATCGCCGCACGATATTCGACGACCTTGCGCACCGCTTCACCCAGGCCAGCCGCCAATTGGCCATCTTTCCCTGCCTGCACCATGCGCCAGGCAGCGATGTCGAGCAGCAGCGCACGCAGGAGTTCGGGCTCGACATCTTCAAGCGCAATCCGGGGACTTCCACGGCCGTCGGCACGCCGGCGGTCGGCAATCCGCAGCGCCAGATAGGCGCGGTCGGCCTCGGGCGTCGTGTCGATCGTCTCGGGCGCGGGCGGCTCGTCACCGTCCACCGGAACCACGACGGGGGCAGCGATCCGCCGCGCCGAATGCTCGCGCCAGCGATGTTCCTCGGCGCGTGCGAAACAGGCAGCGGCGAGTCGCGGGGCAGTCGGCAAGCCGCTTTCCAGCCAGTCGCGCCACAGCGCGCCGACGTCGATGTCCGCCGACAGTTCGCGCGCCGCATCCTCGACCAGCCGGCGCGCGATGCCGAGGGACAGCGCTCGCTGCTCCTCGGTCAGCCGCCCCGCGGCGGGCGCCGCCAGGAAATCGGCCAGCTCGCGCAGGCGCGCCGACAGCGTCGGCGACGGCGGGTCGATGCCGGGCGAGGGAAAAAAGTCAGCCATGCACGCTCGCGATAGCAGCATGTCGTTAATAGGCCTTAAACCTTGGCGAGCTTGGCTTTACCGCGCTTCCGGCCGCCGTGCGAGCCGCATCCACAGCATGATCTGGAACAGGCCGAGCAAGGGCAGGATTGCGAACATCAGCGGCGCGAAACCGAAGATCAGCGCGGGCAGCAGCATGATCCACGCTTGGTCGGCGTCGGGCAGCAACCAGTGGAAGCGGCGTTTTTCGCCCGAATCCTCATACAAGGTCCGCGCGAGCATGATGATCGCGGCGAGGCAGGGTGCGAGCGCGGCTTGCGAAAAGGGCGGCATCCGATGCTCCGGGCCTGCCAAGGCGAGCAGCCAGGGAAACAGCCCCAGCAGGACGAGCGCAAAGGTGCGGATGGCATTGCGCACGCGGTCCTGCGTCACGCTCTGCGCGCGAAAGGCAGCGAGGAACCGCATCGTGGCGAGGCCAAGCCCGCCGAACAATGCGACCAGCGCGCCCGCGGCCGCGAGTCCATTCGCCGCAAGCAGCCCGACGGAGACCCACAAAAGCGCCGTGATATAAGGCATATAGCGTGCGACTTTCGCGGATCGCACGAGTAGCGGCCCGGCCAGCCGCACGATCGGCATCATGATCGCCGATCGCCCCAGCCCCATCCCGCCATATTCGACCTGCTGCAGGCTCGATTGCTCGATCAGCGCCGCGGTCGGGCGGTCAATAACGACCGCGATCTCGCCCTGCTCGAACAGCGCGGGCTCGCAGTAGAGCCGCCGCGATCCCGCCTGCACTGCGAGCCGCAGCAGCGTCAGCATCATGTCCCACTCGCCCGGCATCGCCGCGAGTTCGGCAACCATCGGCTGCGAGATGGCGGCCAGCCCGCCCCAGCGCCGCGTCGCGTCGATCCGCTCGAACGCCTGCGTCAGCACCGTGTCGCCGGTCACGAGGATCGCCGGCGAACCGGGCTTGGCGATCGCGGCATAATGGGTCCCGCTCGCGCGGAGTCCGTCGGCGACGAGGATGATCCGGTCGTCGCTCTCGACGATCGCGACCAGATCCGCAGCTGCGCGCACAGGCGTCACCTTGATTCCGCGCCGCTGGATGCGGTCGCACGTCGCGATAAGGTCCGCAGGCACCGCCGCGACCACGACAGCGATATGCGTCACCCCGACATCGGCGAGCCGCGCCGCCTGCCGCTCGATCAGCGTCTCGCCAGCCACGGTGACGAGCGCCCGCAAGCCGCCGTCGGGCAGCATTTCGCTCGCGCCGACCAGCGCGATCAGGGCCACCGACACCCCCCTGGCAGTCTCATGGTCATCGGCCCGCAGCTTTAGGGGAGGACGCGCGATTGGCAAGCCTGCAGCGAGGCCGATTCCTCTGCTCGCCCATCCTTCAGAAGGCCCGGTTCTGGGCGGCGATGCCGGACGGAGAGGCGATATCCCGGCCGTCGCCGGCATAACCGGAGATCGGATGGCATGACGTCATTCTAGAACAAAGAAAAAGCTTCACTTTCCCGGTTCCCGTCCGAGCCCGAAGCCGAGCAAAAAATATCCCGAAAAATGACCGAATCGCTGGCCTTTCCTGCCCCCATCGGCTAGTCGGATTTTATCTCCCGATAAGCAGAAAAAAGGCCGGGCTTTGACCGAAGAAAATACGCCTATGCAACCGTCGGACGACGGTGTTTCGCCGATCAACATCGTCGACGAAATGAAGACTTCCTACCTCGATTACGCGATGAGCGTGATCGTCAGCCGCGCGCTTCCCGATGTACGCGACGGCCTGAAGCCGGTCCACCGCCGTATCCTCTACGCGGCGCAGGAAGGCGGCTTTGTTCCCGGCCGCCCGTACAAGAAATCGGCGAAGATCGTCGGCGACGTCATGGGTAACTATCACCCGCACGGCGACAGCGCGATTTACGACGCGCTCGCGCGCATGACGCAGGACTGGTCGCTGCGCGTGCCATTGATCGACGGTCAGGGCAATTTCGGTTCGATGGACCCCGATCCGCCGGCGTCGATGCGTTATACGGAAGCACGGCTGGCCAAGACCGCTATGGTGCTGCTGAACGACCTCGACAAGGACACGGTCGACTTCCAGCCCAACTATGACGCAAGCCGCGAAGAGCCCACGGTACTTCCCGCGCGCTTCCCGAACCTGCTCGTCAATGGCGCGGGCGGCATCGCGGTCGGTATGGCGACGAATATTCCGCCGCACAATCTCGGCGAAGTCATCGACGCGACGCTTGCAACGATCGACAACCCCTCGATCTCGCTCGAGGATCTGATGGCGATCGTTCCCGGCCCCGACTTTCCGACCGGCGCGCTGATGCTCGGCCAGGGCGGCGCCCGCAACGCCTATTTGACCGGTCGCGGCTCGATCATGATGCGCTCGACGCACATCATTGAGGAAAGCAAGAACGATCGCCAATCGATTGTATTGACTTCGATTCCGTACCAGGTCGGCAAGTCGGGTCTCGTCGAGAAAATTGCCGAAGCCGCGCGCGACAAGCGGATCGAGGGCGTCGCCGATATTCGCGACGAATCGAACCGCGAGGGCGTCCGCGTCGTCATCGAACTGAAGCGCGATGCCACCGCCGACGTCGTGCTCAACCAGCTTTGGCGACACACCCCGGCACAGTCGAGCTTCCCCGCGAACATGCTCGCGATCCGTGGCGGCCGTCCCGAAATGCTCGGGCTGAAGGACATTCTCTCGGCCTTCATCACCTTCCGCGAGGAAGTGATCACGCGCCGCTGCAAGTTCGAACTCGCCAAGGCGCGCGACCGTGCACATATCTTGCTGGGGCTCGTCGTCGCGGTCAGCAATCTCGACGAAGTCGTCCGCATAATCCGCGGCTCGCCCTCGCCCGCTGCCGCCCGCGAGGCGTTGTTGGCGCGCGAATGGCCGATCGGCGAGATCGCGCCCTACATCCGTCTCGTCGAAGCGATCGAGGGCGAGATGGAGGAGAGCGCCACCTATCGACTGTCGGAGACGCAGGTGAAGGCGATCCTCGACCTCCGCCTCCATCGTCTGACCGCGCTCGGACGCGACGAAATCGGCAAGGAACTCGGCGAGTTGGCGACCGAGATTGAGGAACTTCTTTCGATCCTCGCGGACCGCGAAAAGCTCTATGCGGTGATGCGCGAAGAACTCGTCGCGGTGCGCGACGAATTCGCGACGCCGCGCAAGACGCTGGTCGCCCCCGCCGCCGACGGCATCGACGATGAAGATCTGATCGAGCGCGAGGAGATGGTCGTGACCGTCACCCTCGACGGCTATATCAAGCGCACCCCGCTTGAAACCTTCCGCGCCCAGCGCCGCGGCGGCAAGGGCCGCGCCGGCATGGTGACAAAGGACGAGGATGTCGTCACCAACCTGTTCGTCACCTCGACGCACACGCCGGTGCTCTTCTTCTCGACTGCGGGCAAGGTCTACCGCATGAAGGTGTGGCGCCTGCCCGAGGGCGGACCCGCAACGCGCGGCCGCCCGATGATCAACCTGCTGCCGCTCGCGCAGGGCGAGACGATCTCGACCGTGCTCCCGCTGCCCGAGGATGAGGGCGAATGGGGCAAGCTGCACGTCATGTTCGCAACCGCGAAGGGCAATGTGCGTCGTAACAGCATGGACGCCTTCACCAACGTGCCATCGAACGGCAAGATCGCGATGAAGTTCGAGGGCGAGGACGAAGACGACCGGCTGATCGGTGTCGCGCTGCTCGACGAGAGCGACGACGTGTTGCTCGCGACGCGCCAGGGCAAGGCGATCCGGTTCGCCGGTGACGATGTGCGCGAATTCCAGAGCCGCAATTCGACCGGCGTGCGCGGTATGCGTCTCGCCGATGGCGACGAAGTCATCTCGCTCTCGATCCTGCACAAGGTCGGGACGACCAGCGAGGAACGCGAAGCCTATCTCCGCGCCGCGCCGTGGAAGGACAATGAGAACGAACCGACGCTCGATGGCGAACGGATGGCCGAACTCGCCAGCCGCGAGGAATTCATCCTCACCGTTTGCGCCAACGGCTATGGCAAGCTGTCGTCGGCCTATGAATATCGTCGCACCGGCCGCGGTGGCCAGGGGATCACCAACATCGACAATATCGGCCGCAACGGCCCGGTCGTCGCCAGCTTCCCCGCGACGCAGGCGCACCAGCTGATGCTCGTGACCGACCAGGCGAAGCTCATCCGCATGGGCCTCGACAGCCTGCGCGTCATCGGCCGCGGCAGCGCCGGCGTGCGGCTGTTCGACGTCGCGGCCGACGAACATGTCGTCTCGGCCGCGCTGATCGAGGACAGCGACGAGGAAGAAGGCGAAGGCGTGGAAACCGCCGCCGAAGCCCCGGCCAGCGAAGCCCCCTCAGAATGACGACGCCCGCGACGGCCTTCAAAGTGCTCACCGCGCAGCAGTGGACCGATTTCGAGCGCGAGCGGGTATTTCGCGGCGCGCCAGTGGATATCGCCGACGGCTATATCCATCTGTCGACTGCGGAACAGCTCGAGGCGACGATCGAGAAATATTTCGCGGGCCAAAGCGGCCTCATGATCGCCGAGGTGGACCTTCTCCTCCTCGGCGACGCCGTTCGCTGGGAACCGGCGCGCGGCGGCGACCTGTTCCCGCACATCTACGCCGAACTGCCGATCCACGCGGTCGTGAGCCTGCAGAGGCGGGACTAGATTCCGCCGCTGGTCGCGCGCCCGTCGCGACTAGGCTGCTTTGGGATAGAGAGCGGACATCCAAAAAGCCGTCATGCTGGCTGCGGCGACGGCCTCGCTGTTCCAGCATCCATGGGTTGAGCTCTCATCGGGCGCTAAGCGCTCGGCCTCTCCGTCAGCGCTGCGGGCTTGCAGCTCTGATCGCAGTCGATGGGGAGGATCATGATGTCAGCTCCCTACTCAAAAACAGCCTTTAGCCTACCGCGGCGCTAATCCCACCGTTCCGCGCGGCCATGATCGCCATCACGCGGCTCGACCCACGCAACGCGTCCGTCGGCAAACGTCTCGCGCTTCCACAGCATCACATCAGTCTTCAACCGGTCGATCAGAAACTCGGTGGCGGCCAGCGCCTCTGCACGATGCGCACTGCTCGCCAGCACGAGCACGATCGTCTCGCCCGGTGCCATTCCGCCGACGCGGTGGACCAGCGTCAGCGCGGATAGCGACCAGCGATCGGCCGCGACATGCGCAAGCTCAGCGAGCCCGGCTTCTGTGAGCGCGGGATGATGTTCGAGGAAAAGTTCGGCAAGCCCGTCGTCGCCGCGCACGCGTCCAACGAAGATCGCGCTTGCCCCATGTCCCCCCGCATCGTGAATATCGAGCTCGGCCGCGACATTGATCGCGTCGGTTTGGACCGCTACGCGGATCATCCTCCGGTCACCGGCGGAAATAGCGCGATCTCGTCGCCGATCGCCGCTTCCGGGCCGACCATCGTACCGCCAACCGCCGCACGAATGCGCCCTGGCTCGGCAAAGGCCAGCGCGCCGCGATCGTCGCGCGCGGCGAGCCAGCCGACCAGATCGGCGATGGTCGTGACATCGGCGGGAGGGTCGATCACTTCCCCGGCAACCCCCATCCGCTCGCGCACCCATGCGAAGTAGCTGATCGTCAGCGTCACGCGCCTAGTCCATATGCTTCAGGCCGACGCGCAGATAATCCCAGCCGGTGATCAGCGTCAGCACCGCCGCACCCCATAGCGAGGCGAGTCCGACGATCTTGATCCACGCCATCGCGGGTAGCGCCCCGGCCAGAATCAGCGCACCGAAGGCAACGAGCTGGAAGGTCGTCTTCCATTTCGCCAGCTGGGTGACCGGCATCGACACCTGCAGCGTCGCAAGAAATTCGCGCAATCCAGACACGATGATCTCGCGCAGCAGGATCATCAGCGCCGCGATGACGTGATAACCGTCGATGTCGCGCGTAAAGACCAGCAGCAGGATAACGGCCGCGATCATGATCTTGTCGGCGATCGGATCGAGGAATGCGCCCAGTCGCGAAACGATCCCGCGCGAGCGCGCAACATAGCCGTCAAAATAATCGGTAATGCCCATCAGGCAATAGAGCCCGAAGGCCAGCGCATAGTCGATCGGCTTCGGCTGCAACGACCCCTCGGCCACGCCCGGCCACAGGAGAAAAAGCAGGATGGGAACCGCCAGAATGCGCGACAGTGTCAGGATGTTGGGAAGGCTTAGCATGATCCCTGTCGGCGCGTCCGTTCTAGCTTTGCGGCCCAATTGGGCTTTGACCCCGCCTGCCCTAACCGATAAGCCCCCCGGGCGACAACAGCATTGCCCCAAAAGAGACCATCGCGGGTTGGCGCTGTCGCAATGTCGGGCTGTTAAACTGGATTTTCAATGACCGGATCCTTTGCGCTGCTGAAACAACGCAGGTTCCTGCCGCTTTTCGTCACCCAGCTCCTCGGCGCCTTCAACGACAATCTGTTCAAGAATGCGATGGTGCTGTTCGTCGTTTACGGCGTTTTCAACGACGAAGCATCCGAGACTTTGTTCAGCGCGGTCGCGACCGCCCTGTTTATCATCCCCTTCTTCCTCCTCTCCGCACTCGCCGGCCAACTCGCCGACACGCGTGACAAGGCGCGGATCATCCGCATCGTCAAATTCTGCGAGATACTGATCATGCTCGTCGGCGGCGCGGGACTCGTCCTCGCGTGGATGGGCTGGGCGGTGCATCTCGTCGCGATACCGCTGATGATGCTCGCGCTCTTCGCGATGGGCATCCACTCCACCTTCTTCGGGCCGATCAAATATGCGATCCTGCCGCAGCACCTGAACAGCGACGAGGTGCTGGGCGGTACCGGGCTCGTCGAGGCCGGCACCTATATCGCAATTCTCGCGGGCACGATCCTCGCCGGGGTGATCGAGGTCGAATGGGCCGCCCTCGGCGTCGTCCTCGTCGCGATGATCGGCTACTGGACCGGTCGCAAGGTCCCTCCCGCCCCGCCCGAGCATGAGGAAACGGGAATCGACTGGCATATTGTCCGCTCGTCGGTGACGCTCGTGCGCGGCACGATGCACATCCCGCGCCTCTATCTCGCGATCCTCTCGATCAGCTTCTTCTGGACGATCGGCGCGGTGCTGTTCATCCAGTTCCCGCCGCTGGTGAAGAATATCCTCCACGCCGACAAAAGCGTCGCCAGCCTGTTCCTCGCGATCTTCTCGATCGGCATCGCGATCGGTTCGGTCGCCGTGAATCGGCTGCTCAAGGGGCAGGTTTCGGCGCGCTACAGCCCGGCCAGCGTCATCGTCATGGGCGCGTTCGTCGTCGCCTTTTACTGGGTGTGCCGCAATTGGGAGCACGATCCCTCGGGCGTCATGTACGGGATCGACGGCTTCCTCGGCCATGCCGACGTCATTCCCCTGCTCGCCAGCCTGCTCGGCATCGCGATCAGCGGCGGCATGTTCGTCGTTCCGCTGTATGCCTTCCTGACCACCACCGTGCCGAAGGATCAAACCGCACGCACCGTCGCCGCGAACAACATCGTCAATTCGGGGGCGATGGTCGCAGGTTCACTGCTCGCGATGGGATTGGGCTTTGCCGGCGTCGGCGTCGTCGACCAGCTTTTGATGAGCGCCGCGATGTGCCTGATCTCCGCCTGGCTGGCGGTCAAGCTTCACCGCGCCTGCGACTAGATCAAGAACATCATCGTCGCGACGAAGAAGATCGCAAAACTCTCAAGAAACAGCCGCGTATCGCTTCCTCGCGCCCACGGAGACGGGATTGCCCGCTGCGCTGCCAGCGTTTCGCGAAGTTCGTCCTGCCAGTTCGCCGGCGCGCTCATTCGCGCGATGACAAGCTGCCGGGCCGCATAGCCGCGCAGGCGATCGCGGATGTCGATCTGTTCGTCCGAGTCCATGCATGCGAAGCTACGCCCGCGTTAACGAGTCGGTAAGGTTAAAAAAGAGTTAACAGCCCGACCGTCCCGGCCCGGGACGCCATTGCGCCTGATCGTTAACCGCCGGGCATCGGCGTGATGCGCACCGGCTTACCGTCGGGAGCGCCGACCTGGAACGGCTTGCATGCCCGCGGGCGCATTCGCGGCCCGAGGCACAGCCGCACTTCGTCCAGCCGGCCGTCACGATTGGTCGACACCGCGAGCATCGCGGCGGTCACGCCCTTGTTGCGCGCCGCGAAGGCGCGGCGGATGCTCCCTGCCGTCTGCGGCTCGGCGGCGAGCGCCTTCATGTCGGGAAAGCGGACCGCCCGGAACAGCTTCGACGCCGCGGCGAAATAGGCGGCCGGATGCGGGCTCATGCAGGTGCCGTGCTTCGCCCACTCATGCTGCAGCAACTGCGCCGAGGGTGTCATGCACATATGTTTCTTCAGCACCGGCTGCGGCACGATCTTCGCCGGGCGGCACCATTGCGGATAATCTCTCGTGTCGGTCTCGGGCCACAAACCGTGCAGCACCCAGCCGAAGCGACCGTTTTCGCCCGAACATTGGAAACGGTCGCGGACATCCTTCGGGTTCCGGACGTCGGCGCAATGCTGCGGCGACCAGCTCATGCTGAGCAAATAGCCTGTCGTCGGCGGCTTGCGCACCGGCTCGTCGCGCGCCGGGCGTTCGAGTCGCGGCACGGGAACGCGGTCAGGCACCGAACAGGAGAGCGCCTGCACCTGCGCCGTGACCGGCATCAGCGCCAGCGCGACAGCGCTAAGCCAGCGCAAAGTCGAGCCCGATATCGGCTGCGGGCGCCGACTGGGTGAGCCGTCCGACCGACACATAGGTCACGCCGGTCGCGCCGATGTCATGAATGGTGTCTAGTCGAACGCCGCCCGATGCTTCGGTCGGCACCTTGCCGTCGACCAGCGCGACACATTGGCGCAGTTCGTCGAGGCTCATATTGTCGAGCAACAGATGCGTCGCGCCCGCCGCCAGCGCGGGCCTGACCTGCGCGACCCGGTCGACCTCGACGATGATCCGTTCGATCCCGGCATCGACCGCGCGGCGGACGGCTTCCTCGACCGATCCCGCGACCGCGACATGATTGTCCTTGATCATCGCCGCGTCCCACAGGCCCATGCGATGGTTCGTCGCTCCGCCGGTCCGCGTCGCATATTTCTCGAGCACACGCAGGCCAGGAATCGTCTTGCGCGTGTCGAGCAAAGTCGCCCCCGTCCCCGCCAGCGCATCGACATACTGCCGCGTCATCGTCGCGATCCCCGACAGATGTTGCACGGTATTCAGCGCCGAGCGCTCGGCGGTGAGCATCGCGCGCGCGTTGCCCGTCAGCCGCATCAGGTCGCTGCCCGCCGCGACCTGTTCGCCTTCGGCCGCCAGTATCTCGATCTCCATCGCCGGATCGAGCGCGCGGAAGAACATCGCGGCGATCGGAAGACCAGCGACGGTGATCGCGTCGCGGCTGTCCATCACCCCCGAAAAGCGCGCGCCGGCCGGGATCGTCGCCATCGACGTGATATCGCCCCCCGACGCCATATCCTCGGCCAAGGTGCTGCGCACAAAGGCGCCAAGGTCGAAACCGGAAAGGGAAAAATCGCTCATGCGACGAGCGATAGAGGGGCGCCCGCGCAAATCAACTTGACGTTTACGTCAACTAACGCTGACATGGCTGCAAATAGAGAAATGGAGAGAGGCCCCATGCAATCCCCGATCTGCGCGATGCTCGGCATCGAATTTCCCCTGCTCGCCTTCTCGCACTGCCGCGACGTCATCGTCGCAGTGTCGAAGGCCGGCGGCATGGGCGTCTTTGGCGCCGCGTCGCTGCCGCCCGAGCGGCTCGAGGAAGAACTGGCGTGGATCGACGCGCATATCGGCGGCCTGCCCTATGGCGTCGACCTGATCGTCCCGAACAGCTTCGCAGGCAAAGGCGAAGCCCGGAGCGAACTGCCGCCGATCCCCGCCGAGCATAAGGCCTTCGTCGCCGACCTGCTCGTCAAGCACGGCGTCGACGACGGAAATCTGGCGCTTCCCAGCATCGGCGGCGGTCTCGGCGAAAATATGACCGACGATGGTGCCGCGAAACTGCTCGAAGTCGCCTTCCGTCATCCGATCAAGCTCATCGCCAATGCGCTTGGCGTTCCGCCGCCGCTGATGCTCGAACTCGGCAAGCGGCATGGCGTACCGGTGGCCGCGCTCGTCGGCACCCGCGACCATGCGCTGGCGCAGGTTCGCGCGGGCGTCGACATCCTTGTCGTCGCGGGCGGCGAAGCCGGCGGCCACTGCGGCGAAGTTGCGACGATGGTGCTCGTTCCCGAGGTCGCGGCTGCCGTCGAAGCCGTCGGCGCGACGACGCCGATCCTTGCCGCCGGCGGTATCGTCACCGGGCGCCAGATGGCCGCCGCGATGGCGATGGGCGCGCATGGCGCCTGGTGCGGATCGGTCTGGCTGACGACCGCGGAGGCCGAAACCAACCCGGTGGTGAAGGAAAAGATGCTCGCCGCCTCGTCGCGCGATACCGTCCGTTCGAAGAGCCGTACCGGCAAGCCGTCGCGCCAGCTCCGCTCGCCCTGGACCGACGCCTGGGAGGCCGAGGGCGCGCCGAAGCCGCTACCGATGCCGCTCCAGTCGCTGGTCAGCGAACCGGCGTTGCGGAAGGTCGACAAGCTCTCGGAGGGCGGCCACGAAGGTGCGAAAGCGCTCGCGACCTATTGGGTCGGCCAGGGGGTAGGCCTGATGAACGAAGCGATGGGTGCCGGACAGGTCGTGCAGGAATTCAAGGCCGACTGGATCGCTGCCTGCGAGCGATTGAACGGCTTTATCGAGGACTGACCGCATCATTCGTCACCCCGGACTTGATCCGGGGCCCATCGCATCCCCCAAAAGGACGCGTGGATGCCGGGTCAAGCCCGGCATGACGAACAAAATGGCGAAGGCTATTCGCTGACGGTCGCCTTGACGATCTTGCCGGGTTCGCGCGGCGGCTCGCCCTTGGGGAGGGCGTCGACATTGTCCATGCCTTCGATCACTTCGCCCCAGACGGTGTACTGCTTGTCAAGAAAGCGCGCGTCGTCGAAGCAGATGAAGAACTGGCTGTTCGCGCTGTTCGGGTTCTGCGCGCGCGCCATCGAGCAGACGCCGCGGACATGCGGCTCGGCGCTGAATTCCTGCGGCAGGTCGGGAAGCTTGCTGCCGCCCGTGCCGGTGCCCGTCGGGTCGCCGCCCTGCGCCATGAAGCCCGGGATCACGCGGTGGAAGACGACGCCGTCGTAAAAGCCTTCCTTGGCGAGCGACGTGATGCGCTCGACGTGTTGCGGCGCAAGGTCGGGGCGCAGGCGGATGACGACATCGCCGGTCGACAGCGAAAGGGTGAGCGTCTGGTCGGACATGATAGGCTCCTTATTTGGGGTTTGGCGGTCCCATAGCGGCGTGGGCCCGCAAAGCCACGCACTAATTGTCGAAATCCATGTCGCGGCGTTGCCATCGCGGTGCCGCGCGACTAGGGGGAGGCACGGACACCGCATTAGCCAGGGAGAACCGCGATGGACAAACGCGAAGAATCCCTGCCCGAACAAGGCGTCGTCCTTGCCGACGACCGCGAAGCGGGCCGCGAACCACCACACCGCGAGGTCGAAACCGAACTCGACGAAGACGACCGGCTGAAACCCGAATTCGTCCGCGACGTGATCGACCTCGCCGAGGCCGGCGAAGGCGAGGCCGCGCGTGAACGCATCGGCCGCCTCCACCCGGCCGATATTGCGGACCTTTTCGAACTCGCCCGCTCCGACGAACGCCCGATGCTCGCCGCGGTGCTCGGCGACATGCTCTCTGCCGACGTGCTGGCGGAAATGAACGATTATGTACGCGAGGAGCTGATCGACCTCCTCGCGCCAGAGCAGGTCGCCGAACTCGCCTCCGAACTCGATACCGACGATGCCGTCGCGATCATCGAGGATATGGAGGAGGACGATCAGCAGGCCGTTCTCGAGGCGATGGAGCCCGAGGATCGCGCCGCGATCGAGGACGCGCTTTCCTACCCGGAGGAATCCGCCGGGCGCCTCATGCAGCGCGAATATGTCGCGGTGCCCGAGCATGTGACCGTCGGCGACGTCATCGACCGGCTGCGCGAGGATGTCGACCTTGCGACCGATTTCTGGGAAATCTTCGTCGTCGATCCGCTGCATCGCCCGGTCGGAACCTGCCAGCTGAGCTGGATTCTCCGCACGCCGCGCGACATTGCGGTCAGCGACGTGATGAAGCGCGAGCAGACGCTGATCCCCGTCGACATGGATCAGGAAGAGGTCGCGCTCCGCTTTCAGAAATATGCGCTGATCTCCGCGGCGGTCGTCGACAAGGCGGGGCGTCTCGTCGGGATGATCACGGTCGATGACGTCGTCCATATCATTCAGGAAGAGGCAGGCGAAGACATCCTCCGCCTCTCGGGCGCCGGCGACGGCGACATCAACGAGCCGATCCGCGAAACCTATGCGGCCCGCGTCCGCTGGCTGATCGCCAACCTTGGCACCGCGCTGGTCGCGTCGAGCATCGTCGGCATCTTCGGCGGCGCGATCGAGCATATGGTCGCGCTCGCGGCGCTGATGCCAATCGTCGCCGGCGTCGGCGGCAATGCAGGAACGCAAACGCTGGCGGTCACCGTGCGCGCGCTCGCGATGAACCAGCTCACCGATTCGAACAGCTATCGCGCCGTGTGGCGCGAAATAAAGATCGCGCTGCTCAATGGCGGTACGATCGCGCTGATCGCCGGGACCGCTACCGCGCTCTGGTTCGGCAATCCGCAATTGGGCGCGGTCATCGCCGCGGCGATGATCGTGAACATATTCGTCGCTGGCGTAGCCGGGGTAGCGATCCCGCTGCTACTGGACCGGCTCGATCAGGACCCTGCCGTTGCGAGCTCGATTTTCGTCACGATGACGACGGATTCGATGGGATTTCTCGCCTTTCTGGGGCTCGCGGTGGGCAGCGGGCTGACGTCGCTCTAGGTCAACGCTCTGAAATCCAAGCGATTCAAATGAGCCGCAAAAAAATTTCGCCTGCGTGATTTTTTTCGGGAACTTTTGGCGGGCACTGTCCGTTTCCCCTTCGAGCAGCGGTCATCGCCCCCCCGCAGCGCTGCTCAGCAACATTGGCCCGGCCCGCATTCCCTCCCCCCCCCCCTCGAAGCGTGCCGGGCCATTTTGCGTCCAAGAAGACCCGTGAGAGGTGAATCAAATGACGAGTATCCGTGTAATCCTCCTCACCCTGCTTGCTAGCTTTCTGGTCGCTGGCTGCAACACGGTGAAGGGCGTTGGCCGCGACATCGAGTCGGTCGGCCAGGCGGGTAGCGACGCCATTCACTGATCGGCGGGAAGCTTACCCTAAGCCTCTTCGAGAGGCTCGACAGGCGCCGCTTCGGCGCCTGTCTTGCGTTTGCGGCCCGTAAACCAGATCGCAAAGATCGACAGCTCGTAGAGAAACACGAGCGGAATCGCGAGCAGCAGCTGGCTGAGGATATCGGGCGGCGTGAACACCGCAGCGATCGCAAACGCCGCAACGATCATATAGCGCCGCGCCGAAATGAGCTGCTCGCGCGTCACGAGGCCCGCGCGTTCGATCAGCATCAACAGGATCGGCAACAAGAAGGCGATTCCGAACGCCATGATGAACTGCATCACGAAGCTCAGATAATTGCCGACCGAGGGCAGCGCCTCCTGCGTCACCCCGCCGACTTCGCCCTGGTATCCGAGCAGGAATTTGAGGGCGATCGGGATCGTAATGAAATAAGCGAAGCACGCGCCGACCGTGAAGAGCACCGGCGTCGCGAACAGGAAGGGCAGCAGCGCTCGCTTTTCCTTGCGGTACAGGCCGGGAGCGACGAATTTCCAGAGCTGGTTGGCGATCACAGGGAACGCGATCATCATGGCCGAGAACAGCGCGACCTTGATCTCGACGAAGAAGGCCTCGAACAGCTGGGTGTAGATCAGCTTCCCCTGCCCCGCGACGACCAGAGGATGCACGAGAATGCCGAAGATCGGCCGTGCGAAATAGAGACAGACTCCGAAAGCCAGCCCGACCGCGAGCAGCGATTTCAAGAGCCGCGAGCGCAGTTCGATCAGATGGTCGAGCAACGGCATCTTGCCGCCGGCGCCATCTTCGTCGGCCGTTACAGGGGTTTCGGCAGTCATGGCAGCGGCCCATCACGAGGCGGCACTTCGTGCGTCTCGGGCTTGGTGGCCGCGGCGGCATGATCGGGATTTTCGGGCGGTGCCTCGCCGCTGTCGGTCGCGGCAAGAATCGGCGGCGTCCCTGCCGCAGCGTCATCGATCCGCGGAAATTCGCGCATGATCGCGTCATTCTGCTCGCGCCACTGCTTTTCGAGCTCTTCCAGTTCGGCCTCGCGCATCATCGTGTCGAGGCCCGACCGGAAATGGCGCGCCATGCCGCGCGCCTTGCCAACCCATTTGCCGACAAAGCGCATCGCCTTGGGCAGATCCTTGGGCCCGATGACCACCAGGGCCACCACCACGACGAGCAGCAACTCGGTGGGCGCGACGTCAAACATGAACTAAAACTTCCCCCGCAGGCGGCGCGGCGCGATCAGCGGATTTCGGTTTCCGCGGTCGGCGTCGGAGTGGCGGCGTCGGGCGTCCGCTGCCCCTCGATCTGCTTCGGAGCGGGCGGGACATCGTCGTCGGCCATGCCCTTCTTGAAGCTTTTGATGCCCTTGGCGACGTCGCCCATCATGTCGGAGAAGCGGCCCTTGCCGAACAGCAGAAGGACAAGAATACCGACCACGAGCCAGTGCCAGATGCTGAAGCTACCCATCTCAAAATCTCCTTGAAGGGCTCATCTAGGCCTCTTCACCGTCTTTTACTAGGTCCAGTTCGCCCATTGCCTCCTCGAAAGCAAGGTCGACAGGGTCGAGCAGGCCGGCCGCCCGCAAATCCTCGATTCCCGGCAGGTCCTTGCGGCTGGTGAGGCCGAAATGTTGCAGGAAGGCGTCGGTCGTCTTGTAGATCAGCGGCCGCCCCGGAACCTCGCGTCGCCCGGCGGGAGCAATCCATTCGGCTTCCATCAAGACATCGAGCGTTCCCTTCGAGGTCTGAACGCCCCGGATCGCCTCGATCTCGGCGCGGCTGACCGGCTCGTGATAGGCAACGATCGCCAGCACTTCAGCTGCGGCGCGCGACAGCTTGCGCGGATCGTCACGCTCGCGGCGGAGCAGGTGTGCAAGATCGGCGGGGGTCTGGAAATGCCAATGGCCGCCGCGCTCGACGAGTTCGACCCCGCTGCCGTCATGGCGCTCGGCGATGCGGAGGATGATCGCGCGCACCTCGCCCGGCGTCATGTCATCCCCGAGCCGCCCCGCAACCTGCCGCGCGTCGAGCGGCTCGTCGCTCGCGAACAACATCGCCTCGATCGCGCGTTCCAGATCGTCGATCATGCTTTTGCGGCTTTCAGATAGAGCGGTTCGAAGGCGGCTTCCTGTTTGAGGTCGATGCGCCCCTGCCGCGCGAGTTCGAGCGCGGCGAGGAAACTCGACGCGATCGCCGAGCGGCGGAGCGGCCCCCGATAGTCGGACGGCAGGAAGTCGGATAGGTCGGCCCAGTCGAGCTGCGCGCCGATCAGTCGTTCGAGGTGGTGCAGCGCCGCATCGAGCGTCACCACCGGCCGCCGCGAAACCATGTGAACGACCGGTTCGGTGCGCAGCTTCACCTGCCCATAGGCCGAAAGCAGGTCATACAGGCTGGCGTCCCAGCGCCGCAACTTTACATCGCGCAGTCCCTCGGGCTTCGCGCGCAGGAAAACGTCACGGCCGATGCGGTCGCGCGCAAGCAGCCGCGCCGCCGCCTCGCGCATTGCGGCAAGGCGCTGAAGGCGCAGTTGCAGGCGGAGCGCCAGTTCGTCGGGCGACGGCTCCTCGAGCGGATCCTTGGGCAGCAGCAGCGCCGATTTGAGATAGGCGAGCCACGCCGCCATCACCAGGTAGTCGGCCGCCACCTCCAGCTTCGCGCGCATTTCGGCTATGAAGGCCAGGTATTGCTCGACGAGCTGGAGAATCGAAATCTGCCGGAGATCGACCTTCTGCCCGCGCGCCAGCGTCAGCAACAGGTCGAGCGGACCTTCCCAGCTGTCGAGGCTGAGTTGCAGCGCATCCTCGCGTTCCGTTGCCGCCGACGGGGCCAGTTCGAAATCGAGCGGCAGTTCGTCCATCGACGCCCTCAGGCGAGCGCCAGCAGCGCGTCGCGCTGGTCAACGAGCACGTCGAACGCCCGCGAATCGTGGGCGCCAACGATCCGGTCCATCGCCCCTTCGAGCCGCGCGAGCGACACGGTGCTGATCGGATCGAGCGCCTTCGCGATCCCGATCATATCGTCCATCTTCGCCCAGCAATTGAGCGCAATATCGCACCCGGCGGCGATGGCGTCGGCGGCGCGTGAGGGAACATCGCCCGACAGCGCCTTCATGTCGAGATCGTCGGTCATCAGCAGGCCGTGGAAGCCGACGCGCTGGCGGATGATGCTGTCGATGACGAGCGGCGAGAGTGTCGCGGGGCGGTCGGGGTCCCACGCCTCGAAAATCACATGGCAGGTCATCGCCATCGCCGCATCGCGCAGCGCCGCGAAGGGGGCGAGATCGGTCTGCAGGTCGCGGTCCGGGGCGGTGACGGTCGGCAGCGCCTCGTGCGTGTCGAGCAGCGCGCGGCCATGGCCCGGGATATGTTTCACCACCCCGACGACCCCGCCGTCCTGCAACCCCGACAGGATCGCCCGCCCGAGCGCGGCGACGCGCATCGGCTCGCTACCGAGCGCGCGGTCGCCGATGACGTCGCTCGCCCCCGGCTGGCGCACGTCAAGCAGCGGCAGGCAGTCGACCGTGATGCCGACCTCGGCCAGCATCGATGCGAGCGCCATCGCATTGAGCCTTGCGGCTTCGATCGCGCTGGCGGGCGCACGCTCATACAGCGCATCGAACGCGGCACCGCTCGGGAAATCGGGCCATTCAGGCGCCTTCATCCGCGCGACCCGGCCGCCCTCCTGGTCGATCAGGATCGGCAGGTTGGCGCGGCCGGCGAGGCTGCGCAGTTCGTCGGTCAGGCGCCGCAATTGCTCGCGGTTTTCGATATTGCGCCCGAACAGGATATAGCCCGCGGGGTTGCTGTCGCGGAAGAAAGCGCGCTCGTCGTCGCTCAGAGTCAGGCCCGAAAGGCCGAAAATCGCCGGTATCATGCGTCAAACTCCACTGGCCGGCACTTCCCGCGCAGCCCGGCCAATGCATGCATGATGACACGGCATTCCTATCGAACCAACGCTTTCTGCGGTAAAATGCGCAAATTTAGCGGACGACGACGCAATTTTCGCCCGCCACGCGCAATTTTCCGCACACGGCCGAGGCATTGCCGGCCGAACCGGCCGAAGCGCGCAGACGATAGACGGTGTTATCGCCGAGCTTCACGGGCGAAACGGATTTGCCGAGATCGGCCAAATAGGGAAAGCGCTTCGACAGGTTCGTCCACGCTTTGCCCGCTGCGGCTTCGCTGCTGAAGGCGCCGAGCTGGATCATCGCCGATCCGCCCGTCGCCGCCTTGTCGGCTTCCTTGGCGCCCGGCGTCTTGACCGACATGGCTGCGGGCTTGGGCTTGCCCCTGTCGGCGGCGGCGATGCGCGCGGCCTCGTCCTTGGCGGCAGCCGCCTTGTCGGCCTCGGATCTGGTCTTTTCGGCCTTTGCGGCGGCTTCGCGCTCGGCCGGGGTCACCGCCGGCTCTTCGGGCATCCGGCTCGCGTCGACCTTGCCCGACGGTTCGGCGCCTTCGGTTGCGGCAAAGCTGGCATCGCCCTCGCCTTCGAACATCTTGGCGCCATCGGTTTTCGGCGCGACCTTGTAAGCGCCCTTTTGCGCGACGATCAGTTCGCCATCGCCGCGCGCGCCGCCATTCTGCAGCCACCAGAGGCCGCCAAGCACCGCGCCGATCAGGATCAGACCGCCGAGCACCATGACGAGCAGGCGAACCGGCGATACCTCGCCATCGTCGCCCAGATCGTCGGCCGCTTCGAGCCAGGGAAGCCGATCTTCGTCCTCCAGGCCCAGTCCCGCGTCCTTGTCCTCCGCCATCAGCTCATCTCCTCGAGCGCCTCTACCCCCATCAGGTGGAGCCCGTTTCGGATAACCTGCCCGATTCCATCGGCGAGATAAAGGCGGGTCGCGGTCAATTCGGGGTCATTTACCAAAATGATACGGGCGTCGGGACGATCGTTACCCATGTTCCACCAGGCATGGAACGCGGCCGCGATCTCGCCGAGGAAGAAGGCGATCCGGTGCGGTTCGCGCGCCGAGGCGGCCGATTCGACGATCCGCGGGAATTGCGCGAGCAGCTTGACAAGCCCCAGCTCGTAATCATCGAGCCGCGCCGTGTTCGGCGTGGCCGGCGCGACGCCTGCGTCCGCGAGCCTGCGCTTCAGCGAGGCGATCCGGGCGTGGGCGTACTGGACATAAAAGACCGGATTGTCCCGCGACGCCTCGACCACTTTCGCGAAGTCGAAGTCCATCTGCGCGTCGGCCTTGCGCGTCAGCATGGTGAAGCGCACCGCATCCTTGCCGACCTCGTCGACGATGTCGGCGAGGGTCACGAAATTGCCCGCCCGTTTCGACATCTTGAACGGCTCGCCATTCTTGAGCAGCCGGACCATCTGCACCAGCTTGACGTCGAAACGGGTCTTTCCGCCGGTCAGCGCCGCGACCGCGGCCTTGATCCGCTTGACCGTTCCCGCATGGTCGGCGCCCCAGATGTCGATCAATTCATCGGCGTTCTGGCTTTTCTGGAAATGATAGGCGAGATCGGCGCCAAAGTAGGTCCAGCTGCCGTCCGATTTCTTGATCGGCCGATCCTGGTCGTCGCCGAACTGCGTCGAGCGGAACAGCGGCAGCTCGACCGGCTCCCAATCCTCGGGTGTCTCGCCCTTGGGAGCTTCCAGCACGCCATCATAGACGAGATCATGATCGCGCAGCCACTTTTCAGCAGCCGCGGGCTTGCCTTCGGCCTGCAATTCGGCCTCGGACGAGAAGAGATTGTGATGGATGCCAAGCTTTGCGAGGTCGGCGCGGATCATGTCCATCATCGCCGCGACCGCGGCGGTGCGGAACGGAACGAGCCATTCGCTCTCGGGCGCGCCGACGAACCGCTCGCCATATTCGGCCGCCAGCTTCGCTGCGACGGGTTTCAGATAGTCACCGGGATAGAGCCCTTCCGGGATCGCGCCGATCTCTTCGCCAAGCGCTTCGCGGTACCGCATGTGCACCGACCGCGCGAGCACATCGACCTGCGCGCCCGCGTCGTTGACATAATATTCCCGGATGACCTTGTACCCGGCATATTCGAGCAACGCGGCCAGCGCGTCGCCGACGACCGCGCCGCGACAATGACCGACGTGCATCGGTCCCGTAGGGTTCGCCGATACATATTCGACATTTACCGAGCGACCTTCACCCATTTTCGAACGGCCATAATCCCCTGCATCGGCATGGATGAGCGCGAGTTCGTCGCGCCAGCTGTCATCGGCGAGGCGCAGGTTGATGAAACCCGGGCCGGCGACGCTCGCCTCGGTCACTTCATCGAGCGCGCCGAGTTCGGCGACCAGCAGTTCGGCAAGCGTGCGCGGGTTGGTGCCCGCAGGTTTGGCAAGCACCATCGCGGCGTTGGTGGCGACGTCGCCGTGCGAAGGGTCGCGCGGCGGCTCGACGCTGATCGCGCTGCGATCGAGCCCGGCAGGCAAGGCATCGCGGGCGACAAGCGCATCGAGCGCGGTGCCGATATGGTCGGAGAAACGGCTGAACAGGGTCACGGCGGATCCTAGCTGTGGGTCAAATATCGTCGGGGGGCCCTAGCCTAGGCGGGGCAACGCGAAAAGCCCTGCGTCGCCAAAAAGGCGTCGCAGGGACGAACGAAGCGCAGGGCGCGAACGGGCGCCGCCGCGCGGCTTATCGTCGGACGTTATATTCGAGCTGGTCCTGGGTCAGCTGGAAGCCGACGAGCAGTTCGAAACTGGCGCGCTGCACCGCGGTACGCACTTCGGGGATGCTCAGGGGGTCGACCGCTGCGTCTTCCTCGCCTGCCTTCCGCTTGCGCGTGATGCGTTCCTGGATGTCGGCAGGCAGCGTCGCGGCCGCGCGGTCGACATAGGCGGCCGCCTGACCATGGCCCGTCCCGCGCACCTGGCCGTCGGCAAAGCTGACCGTCACCTGGCCGATCCGCTTCGACACCACCGCGGTGCCGCCCTGCACGACGGTCGAGAAATAGGGCAAGGTCACCGTCCGCGCCGGGCCGGCATCGCGGCGCGTCGCGATAACGTCGAAATTGGCGAGCTGATAGACTTTCTCGCCTTCTTCATTGCATTGCGGCGTCAGGTTGGTGATCGTCGCGACGACGTCGATCGCGCTCGCATCGCGGCTCGTCGCGGGGTCGAAGAGGGTGATGTCGCCGGTATAGGTCGGGACGGCGATCGCAGGGCACGCGCTGCGCGTCGAGGTAATGCCGACCCCCGACGAAACATCGATATCATTGTCCTTTGCGCAGCCCGCCACCGTCGCCAGCGCCGCGACTCCGCCGAGCAGGGCAACAAATTTACGGGAGGACAACGAAGATGACATCATAAAAACCGGACTTTCCAAACTCGCGCGGAGGCATCGAAGGGCTGCTCGCCCCTCCATGCGCGCCGCTTCTTATCGGTGCGATGAACGAGGCGCAACACGGACGAAGCCGCTTTACCGCGATAGTTGTGCTGCGCTAGAGCGCGCGGACCATGAACGCTCCCGACAATATAGTGCGCCCGCAAGGCAGCGAAAGCGCGATCCTCAATGTATTAATCGCGGCGCCGCGCGGCTTTTGCGCCGGCGTCGACCGCGCGATCCGCATCGTCGAACTGGCGCTGCTGCGCTATGGAGCGCCGGTCTATGTCCGTCACGAAATCGTGCACAACCGCTACGTCGTTGAATCGCTGAAGGCCGAGGGCGCGATTTTCGTCGAATCGCTCGACCAGGTCCCCGACGGCGTCCCGGTCGTGTTCAGCGCGCACGGCGTGCCCAAGGCAGTGCCCGCCAAGGCCGAAGCGCGCGGGCTCGACTATATCGACGCGACCTGCCCGCTGGTGTCAAAAGTGCATCGTCAGGCCGAGCGTGCGCATGAGGCCGGACGCCACATCGTCTTTGTCGGCCATTCGGGCCATCCCGAGGTCATCGGCACGCTCGGCCAGTTGCCACAAGGAGCGATGACGCTGGTCGAATCGGTCGACGATGTCGCCGCGCTATCGCCGCCCGATCCGGAAAATCTGTCCTTCCTGACGCAGACCACGCTGTCGGTCGACGACACGCGCGACATCATTGCCGCGCTACAACATCGTTTCCCGTCGATCAGTGGCCCGCGCGGCGAAGATATCTGTTACGCGACATCGAACCGGCAGGACGCCGTGAAAGCGATCGCCGGACGGTGCGACCGCATGATCGTGATCGGCGCGCCGAACAGCTCGAACAGCCTGCGCCTCGTCGAAGTCGCCGAGCGGCTGGGCACCCCGGCGCATCTGGTCCAGCGCGGAACCGACATCGATTCAGACTGGCTGCGCGATATCGCGACGCTCGGCATCACCGCAGGCGCGAGCGCCCCCGAGATGCTGGTCCGCGAAGTGATCGACGCCGTCGCGGCGCATCGGCCGATCCGCGAGGAGGTCGTTGTGACGGCCGAAGAAAATATGGTCTTCAAGCTGCCGCGCGGGCTCGAACCGGCGGCGAACTGATGGCGGTCTATACGCACGTCGACCCCGACGACCTCGCCGCGCTCGTCGCGCGCTACGACATCGGCACCGTCCTGTCGTGCAAGGGGATCGCCGAGGGCGTCGAGAACAGCAACTTCCTGCTGGAAACGACCGGTGGCCGCTTCATCTTGACGCTCTACGAAAAGCGGGTGAGCGAAGGCGACCTACCCTTCTTCGTCGACTTGCTGAATCATCTCGCGCGTCGCGGCAGCCCCGTGCCCGCGATGATCGAGGATCGCGAAGGCCGCACGATCCAGCGCGTCTCCGGGCGCGCCGCCTGCATCATCCAGTTCCTGCCAGGCATTTCGCTGACCCACCCCTCGCCGCGCCAATGCGAGGCGGCGGGCGAAGCACTGGGCACGATGCATCGCGCGGTCGCCGATTTCGCGGGGGGGCGCGAAAACAGCATGGGGCACCGCCACTGGCGCGGTGTCGCAGCAGCGACGGGCGATCTCGATACGGTAATTCCGGGGCTGCAAGCGGTCGTGGACGACGAACTCGCCTATCTCGACGCCCACTGGCCGTCGGGACTGCCGGCCCATGTGATCCATGCCGACCTGTTTCCCGACAATGTGCTGATGCTCGGCGACACGGTCACGGGGCTCATCGACTTCTATTTCGCGGCCAGCGACTTTCGTGCCTATGACGTCGCGGTCACGCATGCCTCCTGGACCTTTTCGGACGACGGCGCGACCTGCGACACCGGGCGAGCAAGCGCGCTGATGCGGGGTTATGCAAAGGCGGTCGCGCTGTCCGAGGCCGAGACGGCAGCCCTGCCCCTGCTCGCGCGCGGCGCATCGCTGCGCTTCCTGCTGACGCGCGCGCACGACTGGGTCCATACGCCCGCCGACGCGCTGGTCACGCGCAAGGATCCCGCGCCCTTCCTGAACCGTCTGCGCCGCTATCAGGCCGCCGACGCCGCCAGCCTGTTCGCCGCATGACCGAGGGCCGGACTGTGATCGTCGCCACCGATGGCGCGTGCAAGGGCAATCCGGGGCCCGGCGGCTGGGGCGCGGTGCTGCGCTGGGGCGATGTCGTGAAGACGCTTTCGGGCGGCGAAGCCGACACGACCAACAATCGCATGGAATTGATGGGAGCGATCGAGGCGCTCGCGGCACTCAGGCGGCCATGCAACGTCGAATTGTCGACCGACAGCGTCTATGTCCGCGACGGCATCACCAAATGGGTTTTCGGCTGGCAGAAGAACGGTTGGAAGACTGCCGCAAAAAAACCGGTCGCCAATGCCGACCTGTGGCAGCGGCTGGTCGCCGAGGCGAAACGGCACAAGATCGAATGGATCTGGGTCAAGGGCCATGCGGGACATGGCGACAATGAACTGGCCGACAAACTGGCGAGCGATGCGGCGTTGGAGGCGGCGCGGGCGCGCTGAACGCCCGCGCACCGTCGATTATTCGGTCTCGCGCACTTCCGCGCCGGGGCCATTCTTCAAAATCGACTCGATGGCATTCTTCGCGGATGCCTTGCTGCTATAGCCTTCGGTCCAGAAGATCGCTTCGCTATTATACTTGAAATAGGCGACAAATTCGCCGGCCTTGTTCTTTTTGATCTCGAAATAATGGGCCATGCCATCCTCCACAGGTCGGGCCGTGCCGGGGGTGACGCAGCCAAACCCATGCTAATGCGCCTTTTTCTCCGCGCAAGCCGGTAGATTGGTCAGGCAAAGCGCGCGGGCGCGAAAGGCGCAGGATCGACTTCACCGATCGCGCCACCCGGCCGCGGCGCGCCAAGCTCCGCCGCAAGCAGCCCGCCGATCGCCGGCGATGTCTGAATGCCGAACCCGCCCTGCCCCGCACACCAGACGAAGTCCGGAACGTGCGGATCGGCACCAAAGACGGGCAGCCGGTCGGGGGCGAAACTGCGAAGGCCCGCCCATTTGCGTTCGACGGCGGCGATCGGCCAGTCGACGACCTCTTGCAGCCGGTCGATCGCGATCGCGACATCGAGTTCCTCCGGCGCGGCGTCGCAGGGCGCGGACGGCGTCTCGTCATGCGGGCTGAGCCACACCCGTCCCTCGCTCTCGCCCTTGAAGTAGAAGCTGCCGCCGACGTGAATCACGAGCGGCAGCGACGCGGGAACCGGGACGCCCAGCCGCAACTGCACGACCGTCCGCCGATAGGGCTGGATGCCGAGCGGGCGGGCGCCGCATCGCACCGCGACCGTATCGGCCCACGCCCCCGCCGCGTTGACGATGACATTGGCGTGCAACATGTCCGTCCCGACCTGTACCTCCCAGCCGGAGGCCGTCCGCCGCGCGGACGTCAGCGTGGCGCTGGTCGCGAGCTGCGCGCCCGCACGCTTCGCCGTGCGCAGAAAGGCCGCGTGCAAAGCGCCGACATCGATATCGCTGCAGGCCCCCTCATAGGCCGCCTCGCTCCAGTCGGGCCGGATGCCGGGCACGATACGCGCCACCTCAACCCCGCTCATGCGCTGGATATCGACGCCCTTCGCCGCGAAGCCCGCGGTAAATTCGTCCACGACCGCGGCCTCGTCGCGCCGTCCCAGATTGAACGCCGCCCGCGGCGACAGGAAGCCGCGCTCGGAAAAATCAGCCGGAGGATCGCGCAGCAGGTCGAACGATGCCTTCGACAGCGGCTGGATGGCCGGGCCGCCATAAGTTTCGTGCCAGAAGGCCGCCGACCGGCCGGTCGCATGATAGCCCGGCATGGCTTCGGCCTCGATCAGCAGCACCCGCCGGTGCGGGGCCAGCGACGCCGCGAGGCTGGCCCCGCCAATGCCCGCGCCGACGATCAGGACGTCGATGGAGGAAGGGAGCGAACCGGTCATAGCCGCCGCATATCGGCTGGCGAGCGGAATGCAAGCCGCGCGCGGCCCGATCATGGTTACTTTTTGGTAAGCCATGATCACTAGGGGAAGTCCGATGCAAAACGGTTCTATCACGCTTGGCCTGATGGCGCTTCTCGCGGTGCTGATGATCGTCGCGGCGGTCAGCGACCTGCGTACCCGCACGATATCGAACCGCCTGAATGCCGGGATCGCGCTGCTCGCCATCCCCTTCTGGATCACCAGCGGTCTGGCACTTTGGCCCGAAATCCCGCTCCAGTTCGGCGCCGCCTTTGCGGTGTTTATGGTCTTCGCCGGTCTGTTCGCGCTGGGCGCGATGGGCGGCGGCGACGTGAAGATGATCGGCGGCGTGATGCTGTGGATTCCGCTCCCGTTGTTCATTCCGATGCTGACGCTCATGGCAATCGGCGGCGGGATCCTGTCGGCCGTGATGCTGATCCACTCGAAAATTCGCCCTTCGGACAAGATGATAGAGGTTCCCTATGGGGTCGCTATCGCCGCAGCCGGGCTTTGGGCGCTTCACCAACACTATCTTAACCAGTTTCAGTTTATCGCTGTGAGTTGAGGGCAAGCGCCACCACCTCTGGTTGGCGCAGGAGGCGAAAAATCGTCATGGATACGCGAAAGATTATGCTGATCGTCGGCGCGCTGGTGATTGCCATCGGCGCGGCGTTCGGGGTCAACCAGATGATGCGGGGCGCAACGGCGCCGCAGGCACGCGCCGCGGCCGCACCGGAAATCAATGGCCCCATGATCCTCGTCGCAACGCGGCAGCTGCCGGCGGGCACGATTATCGGTCCGGACAGCTTCCGTTTCCAGCCCTGGCCGAAGGAACTGGTCGAGAAGGCCTATTTCCTGAAGGAAGAGACCGAAGTCCAGAATCTGGTCGGCACGGTCGTTCGCTATCCGATCACCGCAGGGCAGCCGCTGACGCAGGGCGCGCTCGTCCACCCCGACGATCGCGGCTTCCTCGCCGCGGCGCTTGGCCCGGGGATGCGCGCCGTGACGGTGAAGGTCAGCCAGGAACAAGGTGTCGCCGGCTTCGTCTTCCCCGGCGACCGCGTCGACGTCGTCCTCGCGCAGAAGCTCTCGGTCAAGGAAGGCAGCGCCTATCCCGACGATGAGCTTTACACCGCCGAAACGATCGTGCGCAACGTCCGCGTCCTTGCGACCGACCAGCGCTACGACGCCGAAGATGAAACCGGCAAGACGCCCGTCCGCACTTTCGGCTCGGTGACGCTCGAAGCGACGCCGGAAATCGCCGAGAAGATTGCCGTCGCCCAGAATATGGGCCAGCTCTCGCTGGCGCTCCGCCCGCTCGCCGAAAACAGCGGCGACCTTGAGGCGGCCATTGCTTCGGGTGAAGTGAACGTGCCCGCCGGCGGTGGTACCGCCGCCGAAAAGAAGATGCTGGCCGAAGCCGCCGCGCGTCCGACCTCGGCCAAGTCGTCGGCGACGACCGGTGGCGACGTCTCGCGCTTCTGGGTTCCGGTTCGTGGCCGCGTGTCGGCTCCGCGCCAGCCGCAGCAACAGCAGTCGTACAGCGGCGCGCCCGTTTCGATGGGCCCCGCGGCGCCCCAGGGTCCGGTCGTTCGCGTGACCCGCGGTGACAAGGTGACCGAAATTACGGTTGGGGGTAAGTAAGATGAACAGCAAAGCCACTTTCAAGGTCGCGGCGCTCGCCCGCACCCTGGCCATCGGCCTGGTCGCAGCGACCTTGGTCTCGGCCCCGGTGCAGCAGGCGGCGGCGCAGGCGACGCAGAACGCCAGCAGCAGTGTCGACCTGTCGGTCGGTCGCGGCCGCCTGATCAGCCTGAGCGCGCCGATGACCGACGTGTTCGTCGCCGACGACAAGGTCGCCGACGTCCAGGTCCGCTCCAGCCGCCAGCTCTATGTCTTCGGCAAGGCGCCCGGCGAAACGAGCATCTATGCGACCGATGCCAGCGGCCGGGTCGTCTATTCGACCGTCGCCCGTGTCGGCAACAACATCGAGACGATCGACCAGATGCTGTCGCTCGCAATGCCCGATGCAAAGATCGCGTCGAACACGATGAACGGCTTCATCCTGCTGACCGGCACCGTGCCTTCGCCCGACGATGCGGCGGAGGCCGAGCGCCTCGTCCAGGCGTTCGTAGGCGACCAGACCAAGGTGCTGTCGCGCCTTCGCACCGCAACCCCGCTGCAGGTCAACCTGCAGGTCCGCATCGCCGAAGTGAACCGCACGCTTCTCAAGGAAATCAGCGGAAACCTGCTGACCCGCGACCGCGACGGCCAGTTCGGCAACGGCTTCCTCGGCAGCGTGGTACGGGGCCGCACGGCGGGTACGATCACGTACCCGGGCGAGGGTTCCTCGGGCGCGACCGGGACCACCTATCAGTTCACTACGCCTGCCGGCGTCAACAGCTTCGGCGCCGCCGGCCGCCTCTTCGGCCTCGATGTCATGGCCTCGCTCGACATCGGCGAACGGTCGGGCATGGTCGTCACGCTCGCGCAGCCGAACCTGACCGCGATTTCGGGCGAAACCGCCGACTTCCTCGCGGGCGGTGAATTCCCGGTTCCGATCCCGGGCAATTTCGCAAGCACCACGATCGAGTATCGCAAATATGGCGTCAGCCTGGCCTATACGCCGACCGTTCTTTCGAACGGCCGCATCAGCCTGCGCGTGCGCCCGGAAGTGTCGGAACTGTCGACCGAAGGCGCCATCGAAATGGACGGCTTCCAGGTCCCGGCGTTGACGATCCGCCGCGCCGAGACGACGGTCGAACTGGGTTCGGGCGAAAGCTTCATGATCGCGGGCCTGATGAACAACCGTTCGATCGGCGCGATCGACAAGGTTCCCGGCCTCGGCGACGTTCCGCTTCTCGGCACGCTGTTCAAATCGGACAGCTTCCGCCGTGGCGAGACCGAGCTGGTAATCGTGGTGACGCCCTATCTCGTCCAGCCGGTCACGGCGAACGAGATCAAGCTGCCGACCGATGCCTATCAGGACTCGAACGACCTGCAGCGCCTGCTCCTCAACCAGACGAGCGACGGCGTGACGGGCGGCGACCGGCCGAAACCGAAGCTCGATACGTCGGTCGGCGATGCCGACCGTCCGCGCGCTGCCGGCACGGCCGCGCCCGGTTTCAGCGTCGGCAAGTGACACGCCGGTTTTCAGGAGCAAAGTGATGAAGAAGATCGTAACATGGACCGCCCTGGCACTGGCAACCACGCTCGCCGGATGCACGGGCGCGGCAAATGGCAATCGCGGCCTCGAATCGGTCCACCAGCCGGTGGTCCGGAACACCATCTATCAGTTCGATGTTGCTGCCGGATCGGGCGACATCGCGCCGAGCGAGCAAGGCCGGCTCCAGGGCTGGCTCGACGCGCTGGGCGTGCGCTACGGCGACCGCATCGCCATCGAGGATCCGTCGGTCTATGGCGCCAGCGAGGCGCAGGCGACCGTCCGCGCGATGGTGGAGCGCCGCGGGCTGCTACTCAGCAACGATGTACCGGTGACTACCGGTGCCGTTCCCCCTGGATCGATCCGCGTCGTCGTGACGCGCGCGACTGCGCATGTCCCGGGGTGCCCCGACTGGTCGAGCAAGTCGGCGATCAACTTCACCAATGCGACCTCGTCGAACTATGGCTGCGCGACGAATGGCAACCTCGCCTCGATGGTCGCCGACCCCAATGATCTGATCAAGGGTTCGGCCGCCAACAGTACCGACCCGAGTACCGCCACGCGCGCTATCAAGACCTATCGCGAGAAGCCCCCGACGGGCGCCGGCGATCTCAAGGGTCAGTCGACCACCAACTCAAGCGGAGGCAGCCAGTGAACGCTCCTTTCAAAGCAGCAGGGCTGCGTGACCCCTTCAACGCGTTCGTCTGCGACGACGATACGCTGGAGCTGATCCGCGTCGCGGCCGCCGACATGGGCTGGCCGACCGAGAAGTGCAACAAGGGCGGGCTGCGCAACGCCGTCCAGTCGCTGTCGGTCTCGGCGAGCCCGAACATCCTGTTCGTCGACATGTCGGAATCGGGCGACCCGATCAACGACATCAACGCGCTGGCCGAGGTTTGCGAACCCGGCACCGTCGTGATCGCGGCGGGTCAGGTGAACGACGTCCGCCTGTACCGCGACCTTCTGTCGAGCGGTATCCAGGACTATCTGCTGAAGCCGCTGTCGCTCGATCAGGTCCGTGAATCGCTGACGATGGCGCAGGCGATGCTGTCGGCGCCGAAACATGCCGACATGCACGACGACAAGCCGCATCACATGATGGCGGTGGTCGGCGTGCGCGGCGGCGTCGGCGCGTCGCTCGTTTCGACCTCGCTCGCATGGGCGATCAGCGAACAGGCCGACCGCCAGACCGCGCTGCTCGATCTCGATGTGCATTTCGGCACCGGCGCGCTGACGCTCGACCTCGAGCCCGGCCGCGGCCTGATCGACGCGATCGACAATCCGAGCCGGATCGACGGCCTGTTCATCGAGCGCGCCATGGTTCGCGCGTCGGACAAGCTCAGCCTGCTGTCGGCCGAAGCGCCGATCCACCAGCCGGTGATGACCGACGGCTCGGCCTTCTTCCAGCTGGAGGAAGAGCTGCGCAACGCGTTCGAGATGACGATCGTCGACATCCCCCGGCACGTTCTGATCCCCTTCCCGCACCTGGTGCAGGAAGTCGGAACGATCCTGCTGGTCAGCGACGTGACGCTCGCCTCCGCGCGCGACACGATCCGTCTGCTGTCCTGGTTCAAGCAGAATGTTCCGGGTGCGCGGGTGATCCTGGTCGCCAACAAGTTCCAGAATGCCGTTGGCGAGCTGTCGCGCAAGGAATTCGAATCGTCGATCGAACGTCCGATCGACTTCACCATTCCGTTCGATCCCAAGCTGGTCAGCCAGTCGGCGAAACTCGGCAAATCCTATGCCGAAATCTGCAAGGGCACAAAGGCCGGTCAGGTCTGGACCAGCCTGATGCGCCTCGTCATCGACGGTGCCGACGAAAGCGCCGAAGAGGCGCCGGTTGCGCCGGCAAAGGCAAAGGCCAAGTCGGGTGGCTCGCTGTTCGACAAGATCGGCGGGCTCGGCACGCTGGTGACGAAAAAGGCCAAGTGAACCGGCCAGAGCGGCTTGCCGGGTGGCAGGTTGCTCCGGCCACCCAGGGATAAGGCGGGCAAAGGGCAAACATGAACCTGCAATTGATCCTCGTCGTTGTTGCCGCCCTCGTCGCGGTCGGAATGCTGGTCATGGCGCTTGCCGGTCCGTCGGTCAGCGGCGTGAAGAAGCGCCGGCTGTCGTCGGTGCGCGACCGTCACGCCGCCTCGACCGAAGCGGTCGTCGCCGCGCAGATGCGCAAGACGATCCAGGCCCGGAGCGGCGGCGCCGCGAGCATCTCCAACCTGATGCCGCGGCGCGAGCTGATGGAAAAACGTCTGCGCCGTACCGGCAAGGGCTGGAATCTCAGCCAATATATGTTCTGGTGCATGGGGCTGTTCGTTGTCGTGACGGGCGCGCTGCTCGTGTTGCGGACCCCGTTCCTGCTCGCCGCGCTCGTCGGGCTGATGGGCGGCGTCGGCCTGCCGCACATGGTCGTGGGGCACCTGATCAAGAAGCGCGTCAACGCCTTCAATACCCGCTTTCCCGACGCGATCGACCTGCTCGTCCGCGGCCTGAAATCGGGTCTTCCCGTCACCGAAACCTTCCAGGTGGTGAGCCAGGAACTGCCCGGCCCTGTCGGCGACGAATTCAAGGGCGTGGTCGAACGCATCCGCATCGGCAACACGATGGAAGCAGCGCTGCAGGAATCGGCCGAAATGCTTGGCACGCCCGAGTTCCAGTTTTTCTGCATAACCATCCAGATCCAGCGCGAGACGGGTGGCAACCTTGCCGAAACGCTCGCGAATCTGTCCGACGTTCTGCGCAAGCGGGCGCAGATGAAGCTGAAGATCCGCGCGATGTCTTCGGAAGCCAAAGCCTCGGCCTACATCGTCGGCGCGCTGCCCTTTTTCGTCTTTGGCATCGTCTGGTCGATGAACCCCCAATATCTCGCCGGCTTCTTTACCGAGCAACGGCTGATCATCGCGGGCGTCGGCGGGCTCATCTGGATGAGCATCGGTGCCCTCATCATGAAAAAAATGATCAGCTTCGAGATCTGAGGGGCGCGGACCGATGAACAGCAATTTCCTTCTCACCGCCGCCTTCTCCGGAGCCCAGAGCGGCCCCAAGCTGATGGGGGTCGATGTCGTCTGGGCTGCGACGATGCTGGCCGCGGTCGGTGTCGGCGCGGTGCTCTTCGCCATTTATGGCGCGCTGACCGTGCGCAATCCGATGACCAAGCGCGTCAAGGCGCTCAACGAGCGCCGCGAGCAGCTCAAGGCGGGCATCACGGCGTCGACCACCAAGCGCCGCGCCAAACTGGTCCGCAAAAACCAGACCGCCGACAGGATGCGTACCTTCCTCGGCAAGCTGCAGGTGCTGCAGGAAGAGCAGATCAAGGACGTTCAGCAGAAGCTGGCGCAGGCAGGCATCCGGTCGAAAGACCTGGCCGTTGCCGTCATCTTCGGCCGCCTCGTGCTACCGATCCTGTTCGGCGGCATCGCCGCGACGCTGATCTATGGCATGGACATGTGGCCCGACCTGACGACGGTCAAGCGTGCGGGCTTCACGATGGCGGCGCTGATCCTCGGCTACAAGGCGCCCGATCTGTTCGTCGACAACAAGCGTCAGAAGCGCACCGATGCGATCCGCAAGGGACTCCCCGACGCGCTCGACCTGCTCGTCATCTGCGCCGAGGCCGGCCTTACCGTCGACGCCGCCTTCTCGCGCGTGTCGAAGGAACTCGGCCGCGCCTACCCCGAGCTGGGTGAGGAGTTCGCGCTCACTTCGATCGAGCTCGGCTTCCTGACCGAGCGCCGTCAGGCATTCGAAAACCTCGCCTATCGTGTCAATCTCGAGTCGGTGAAGGGCGTCGTGACGACCATGATCCAGACCGAAAAATATGGTACGCCGCTGGCCAGCGCGCTGCGCGTCCTGTCGGCCGAATTCCGCAACGAACGCATGATGCGTGCCGAAGAAAAGGCCGCGCGCCTGCCGGCGATCATGACGGTGCCGCTGATCCTGTTCATCCTGCCGGTGCTGTTCATCGTCATCTTGGGGCCCGCGGCCTGCGCGCTCAGCGATGCCATGTCGGGCGGCGGCTTCGGTCGCGGGGGCGGCTGACCCCTATTCGCCAGCACGAACGATCGAGGGGCGGGAGCAATCCCGCCCCTTTTCGTATCAGGCGACGGTCTGCTCGATCGCCCCGAAAATGCTGTGATGATGGTCGTCGTCCATCCAGATGCGGACGGTGTCGCCCTTTTGCATGAACGGCGTCTTCGGTTCGCCCTGCAGGATCGTCTCGACCGTGCGGACTTCCGCAAGGCAGCTATAGCCGAGCCCGCCCTCGGCGATCGGCCTGCCGGGACCGCCGTCGACGTCGCGATTGGAAACGGTACCCGACCCGATGATCGTGCCGGCGCCGAGGTTGCGCGTCTTGGCTGCATGGGCGATCAGCGCGCCGAAATCGAACGTCATATCGACGCCCGCGTCGGCGCGGCCGAGCGGCTTGCCGTTGAGATCGACCGACAGCACGCCGTGCAGCTTGCCGTCCTTCCACCGCGCGCCCAGCGCGTCGGGGGTGACGAAAACCGGCGACATCGCGCTCGACGGCTTCGACTGGAAGAAACCGAAACCCTTGGCGAGTTCGGCCGGGATCAGGCCGCGCAGCGACACATCGTTGGTGAGGCCGACGAGCAGGATCTTGCCGCGCGCCGCGACCGCATCGATCCCGGCAGGAACATCGCCCGTCACCACCACGACCTCCGCCTCCATATCGCATCCCCACGCCGGATCGCCCAGCGGAATGGGATCGCGCGGGCCGAGGAAGGCATCGCTGCCGCCCTGGTACATCAGCGGATCGTGCCAGAAGCTTTCGGGCATCTCCGCATTGCGCGCCTGCCGGACGAGCGCGACGTGGTTCACATAGGCACTGCCGTCGGCCCACTGATATGCGCGCGGCAGCGGCGAAGCGGCGTCGCGTTCGTGGAAGCGTTCGCGCGGGATGGCTTCGTGGTTGACATCCTCCGCCAGCGCCGCGAGCCGCGGTGCCGCATCCTCCCAATCGTCGAGCGCGGCCTGCAGCGTCGCGGCGATCGCGCCAGCGTCGGCGTACCAGGCGAGGTCGTCGGAGACGACAACGAGCCGGCCGTCGCGGCCGTGCTTGAGCGAAGCGAGTTTCACATCTGTCCCTTTGTCTGCGACGCCGCGCATCGCATGATCGGGGGAGCGATGATCAGCGCGGCATCTGGATGGATGCGAAACAGGTAAAGCCGCTCTGCCCCGCCTGCAAGCGCCGGATATATTGCAGATAGGCCTGCGACTGATTGTAGCTTGTGCCCGGCAGCGTCTGGCCGCGAAAAGCGCGCCTCACTTCCTCGCCGGTGAACGGGCGCGGCGAGCCCGGGAAGGCGCCCTTGGTGCCCGGCGGCACGAGCTTGCCTTGCGCGTCGATATATTTCCCCGCCGCGGTCGGACCGGGCACGGGAATCTGGCAGTTCATCACCGACACGGCGGTCTGGGCAAAGGCCGGACGGATCGTCAGCGCCGCCGAGACGCCGACGGCACCGAGCGCCAGCATCCTGCGCCGCGACGGCGCGGCTTCGGCTGGATCGGTGGCATTTTCGGCGGGGATCGAGCTGTCTTCCATCGCGCAGCGCATAAACCAATGAAGCGCCGCGGAAAAGCAAAAGACCGCCTCGCCCCGTCCGCTTCCCTCTTTGGGACATTCGCGCGGCGGGGGTTAATTACCGTGAACATCCTTGCGGCACGCCCGGCTTCGTGCGAGGGCGCGCGAGCGATGTTCGACCGCCTCTCGAGCCTGGTTGCTGCCCTCACCCTTGTCGCCATCGCGGCCATCTTCGCGGCGTTGGCGGGCGGCGACGCGCTTTCGATCGCGATTATCGCCGTGGCCGGAGTCGCCGGCGTCGCGATCGTCTACGGCGCCCTGCCTTCACCGCTTCCCGACCCGCAAGGGCCCGCCACGATCGAAGAGCCGCCGGTTTCGCTGCTCCGCCATCCCGATTTTGCGCTGTGGGTCGACCAGGAGGACGAACCGTTGATCGGCGTTGCCGACAACGTCGTCACGATCGTCAACGACGCCGCGGTGCGCCTGCTCGGCCGCCACATCGTCGGCGCCGACATCCGCACCGCGATTCGCCATCCCGCCGCAACCGAATGGCTGGCGCGCATCGGGGGCGACGCACCGCTGGAAACGCTCAATCTCGTCGACTTCCCCCGCCCCGGCCAGCGCTGGACGATGCGCATCGCCACGCTGTCGGGCAGCGAGCGGATCATCTTCCTCTCCGACCGCTCGGCGATCGACGCCGCGGACCGGATGCGATCCGATTTCGTCGCCAACGCCAGTCACGAGCTGCGCACGCCGCTTGCGGCGATCCTCGGCTATGTCGAAACGCTGCAGGACATGAACGGCGAAGCCGACGCCCCGATGCGCCACCGTTTCCTGTCGATCATCGAGCGCGAGGCGCGGCGGATGCAGCAGCTGGTGATCGACCTCCTCTCGATCTCGCGCGTCGAGGCGGACCGCTTCCGCCGCCCCACCCGACCGGTCAATCTGGCCACCATCGTCAAGACGACGATCGCCCAATTGCAGGACAGCGAGGCCGCGCGTCCGAAGGATATCGTCGCAAGGCTCGGCCGCGGCACGCAGCCTATTCTCGGCGACGAGGCGCAGCTCGGACAACTGGCCCACAATATCATTTCCAATGCGATGAAATATGGCCGTCCCGGAACGCCGGTCACGGTCGAACTGGCGCGCGAGGGACAACGCGTCCGGCTCTCGGTCAGCGACGAGGGCGAGGGCATCGCCCCCGACCATCTGCCGCGCCTGACCGAACGCTTCTATCGCGTCGACGAGGCGCGCAGCCGCTCGGTCGGGGGCACCGGACTTGGCCTTGCGATCGTCAAACATATCAGCGAGCGCCACCAAGGGCAGCTCGACATCGAAAGCGAGCTCGGAAAGGGCACAAAGGTTTCGGTGACCTTCCCGCTGGCAAGCACCTAGTCGATCGTATCGAGCAGGTCGGCAATACGGCCGAACATCTCGTCGATCTGCACCTTCTCGACGATCAGCGGCGGCGACAGCGCGATGATGTCGCCTGTCGCGCGGACGAGCAGGCCATCGTCGAAGGCGGCGTGGAACAGCTCCATCGCGCGCGCGGTCGGGGCGCCGGGGCGCGGTTCGAGTTCGATCCCCGCGACAAGGCCGATGGTGCGGATGTCGATGACATGGCGGCGCCCCTTCAGGCCGTGCGCCGCATCCTCCCAATAGGCGGCGAGGTCGTTCGCGCGGTCGAACAGGCCGTCGCGCGCATAGAGGTCGAGCGTCGCAAGACCCGCTGCGCTGGCGAGCGGATGGCCCGAATAGGTGTAGCCGTGGAACAGCTCGATGCCGCCCGCGACGCTGTCCAGCACCGCGTCGTGCAACTCGCGCTTTACCGCCACCGCGCCCATCGGAACCGCCGCGTTGGTCAGCCCCTTCGCCATCGTGATGATATCGGGCGTGACGCCCCACGCCTCCGACGCCGTCGGTGCGCCGACGCGGCCGAAAGCGGTGATGACCTCGTCGAAGATCAGGATGATGCCGTTGCGGTCGCAAATCTCGCGCAGCCGCTGGAGATAGCCGACCGGCGGGATGAGCACCCCGGTCGAGCCCGCCATCGGTTCGACGATTACCGCAGCGATCGTCTCTGCGCCGTGCAGGTCGACCAGGCGCTGCAGATCGTCAGCCAGCTCGGCGCCATGTTGGGGGAAGCCGCGCGTGAAGGCGTTGCGTCCGATATCGTGCGTATGACGCAGATGGTCGGCGCCGGGCAGCGTCGAAAAAACGCGCCGGTTGTTGACGAGCCCGCCCACCGTGATCCCGCCAAAACCGGTGCCATGATACCCGCGCTCGCGCCCGATCAGCCGGGTGCGCGTCCCCTGCCCCTTCGCGCGCTGGATCGCGAGCGCGATCTTGAGCGCGGTGTCGACCGACTCCGACCCGCTGTTGGTGAAGAAGATGCGGTCGAGACCGTCGGGCATCAGCGCCGCGACACGCTGGGCGAGTTCGAACGGCAACGGATGGCCGAGCTGGAAGGTCGGCGCGAAATCGAGCGTCGATGCGGCCTTCGCGATCGCCTCGGCAATCTCGGGCCGGCAATGACCTGCGTTGCTGCACCAGAGGCCCGCGGTGCCGTCGAGAATTTCGCGCCCGTCGCTCGACCGGTAATACATGCCGCTGGCGGAGACGAGCTGGCGCGGGTTCGCCTTATACGCGCGGTTGGCGGTGAACGGCATCCAGAAAGACGCCAGCTGGTCATTGTCACCCCTCATCGATCGTCTCCATGCGGGGGCAGGACATTGGCTTGTCCGCCCCAAAGTTCACCAAAGTTCAGCCTTGTGCGACCGACTTTTGCCGTCCGCTCTCGACGCGAAACAAGAGGTGCGCCAGACAGCGCGATCACGGCACAAGGGCAGGACACGGACATTGCGCGACGCTATCGCGCCCGAATGATGTAGGACAGTGAAAAATCGCGCGGCAGGATGGCGGCTCTGGGGTGGTTTCCAGACATTCGTCACCCCGGACTTGATCCGGGGTCCACGACTTCAACGCCGCGATGGATCCCGGATCAAGTCCGGGATGACGAAGAAAGGAATATCCTCCCTGCGGCGCAGCCGTGGGGAGGGGGACCGTCGCCGCAGGCGATGGTGGAGGGGCGGCAACGTCGCGCCATTTGCCCCTCCGTCAGCGCTTCGCACTGCCACCTCCCCATGGCTTCGCCACGGGGAGGAACCATACGGCAACCTTCGGTCGTCTCCAGACAGTCGCCCACTGCATGGCCGCAGAAAAATGGCCGATACCGGCCCCTCTGGCGCTTCGCCGAACTTCGCGATAGGCTGGCCTTCCACAAACGGGCCGGCTCCTCGGCCCAATCGGGGGCACATGTCAGTCAATCTGGAACAATGGATCAGCGACCATAATATCGACGAAGTCGAATGTATCGTCCCCGACATCAACGGGGTCCAGCGCGGCAAGGTTCTGCCAGCCAAGAAGTTCCTCTCCTCGGTCAAGGACAAGTCGCTCCGTATTCCGGGCAGTGTCTTCATCTGCACGATCGACGGTCACTACCCTGAGGATATCGACGATATCTGGGACAAGGACCCCGACAAGATATTGATCGCCGACCCGACCACGATCTGCGTCGCGCCAGGTTTCACCTCGCCCACCGCCTTTGTGATCGCCGACGCCTTCAACGGCGACGGGACCGAAGTCGACATCGCGCCGCGCACGATCCTGAAAAAGGTTCTCGGCCTGTACGAGGACAAGGGCTGGAAGCCGATCATCGCGCCCGAGGTCGAATTCTATCTCGTCTCGCAGAACGCCGACCCCGATTTCCCGCTGACACCACCCGTCGGCCAGTCGGGCCGCAGCGAAACCGCGAGCCAGCCTTATGGGCTGGAGGCGATGAACGAATATGAGGAGATCATCGATCACATCTACGACGATTGCGAGCTTATGGGGCTCGATATCGACACGATGATCCACGAAATGGGCGCCGCGCAGCTCGAGGTGAACTTCATCCACGGCGACCCGCTGCGCCTCGCCGACGAGGTGTTTCTGTTCAAGCGCGCCGTGCGCAACGTCGCGAAGCAGCATAATGTCTATGCGACGTTCATGGCGAACCCGATGGCGGGCCAGCCGGGCAGCGCGATGCACATCCACCAGTCGGTCGTCGACGCCGACACCGGACGCAACCTGTTCTCGACCGCCAACGGCCGCGACAGCGCGGCCTTCCGTTCCTATGTCGCCGGCCTGATCCGCTTCATGCCGCAGATTTCGCCGATGTGGGCGCCCAACGTGAACAGTTTCCGGCGGATGCGACCCGACAGCGCGGCGCCCATCAACGTGCAATGGGGCGTCGACAACCGCTCGTGCGGTTTTCGCGTGCCGGTGTCGGACAAGAACAACCGCCGGGTCGAAAACCGCCTGCCGGGCGCCGACAGCAACCCCTATCTCGCGATCGCTTCGTCGCTGGTGTGCGGCTATATCGGGATGGTCGACCGCATGGTGCCACCCAAGCCGATCACCGGCAGCGCGTACAACCGCGCGCGCACCCTGCCGCGTACGCTGGAGGCGGCGCTCGACCGGTTCAGCTCGTGCAAGAAGGTGCGTAATCTGCTGGGCGACGATTTCTTCGAAATCTTCTTCGCGGTGAAGGATTACGAGCTGTTCAACTATCAATCGGTGGTGTCGAGCTGGGAGCGCGAACATCTGCTGATGCGGGTCTGACCCGGACCCCGATCATGACAGACCCGCTGAACCATAGCTATTACGCCGCGACGGCGGATGCGTGGCGGCCGCGCGCGTTCGACGGCGCGGATTGCGGGTGCGACGTCGCCGTCATCGGCGGCGGTTTCACCGGTGTCAGCGCGGCGATCGCCTGCGCCGAGCGCGGCTTTTCGGTGATCCTGCTCGAGCGCGAGCATATCGGTTTCGGGGCGTCTGGCCGCAATGGCGGGCAGCTGATCCCGGGGCTGCGCTGGACCGCATCCGAACTGGAGGCAGAGTTCGGACGCGACCGCGCCGATGCACTTTTCGACCTCTGCTGGCGTGATAATCGCGTGCAGGCGCGGATCGAGAAGCATGGCATTTCCTGCGACCTGAAAGCGGGCCATCTTGAAGCGGCGTGGACGCCGAAGGATTTCGATGCGATGCGGCGCGAGGCCGACTATCTTGCAAACCGCTTCGACTATCGGACCGATATCGTCGCGAAGGCCGATATGGGCGCACATATCGCGAGCCCGCTGTATCATGGCGGGGTCCATGACCCGCAGGGCGGGCATTTCCACCCGTTGAATTATGCGATCGGGCTTGCGCAGGCGGCCGAAGCGGCCGGCGTGCGTATCTGGGAGGGCGAGCGCGCCCATCGCATCACCGAGAATAGAGAGGGGCCGGGCGTGGTGACCGACCGCGCGCATATCGCTGCGCGTTACGTCATCGACGCGACCGATAGCTGGATCGGCGAGGTGGAGCCCGATCTCGGCCGCCACACCGTGCCGATCATGAACTACAACATCGCGACCGCGCCGCTCGCGAGCGCCGACGAACTACTCCCGACTGACGCCGCGGTCGCCGACAGCCGCTTCGTGCTCAACTATTTCCGCCTCTCGGCCGACAAACGCCTGATCTTCGGCGGGGGCGAGCGCTATTCGCAGACTCCGCCGCGCGACATCGCCGCATTCGTGCGACCGTTCATGGCCGAGGTCTTCCCGCAAATCGCCGACGCGACGATCGACTATGGCTGGGGCGGTGCGGTCGCGGTGACGATGAACCGGCTGCCGCACATCGGGCGGCGCGGGAATGTGTTTTTCGCGCACGGCTTCTCCGGGCACGGCGCGCTGGTCACGACAACTGCCGGCGAGCTGATCGCCGAGGCGCTGGCAGGCACGGCCGAACGCTTCGATGTGCTCGCGAACCTCCCCGCGAAGCCCTTCCCCGGCGGCAAATGGCTGCGCCGGCCGCTCGCGACCTTGGGCCTGCTCTACTATGCGCTGATGGACAGGCTCGGGTGATCGCCCACGCCGCCATCGCGCGCATCGCCGAACGCGAGACCGAGCGGTTTCGCGGTGCCAACCCGCATGCTTTCGCCCACCATGCTTCCGCAACCGGCTGGTTCCAGTCGGTGCCCTTTCACTGGATGAAAGACTGGCCGAGCCCGGTGCCGATCGTCGCCGCCTCGGCGAAGGACGCGATGCTGACCAGCATCGACGGCCAGACCTACGACGACTTCTGCCTCGGCGATACCGCGAGCCTGTTCGGCCATTCGCCGCCCGCTCTTGCCGCCGCACTGGCGAGGCAGGTAGGCGAAGGATTGAGCTATATGCTCCCGACGGACCGCGGCGCGGCTTTGTCCGAACGGCTCGCGGCGATGTTCAGCCTGCCGCAATGGCAGGTCACGACGACCGCCAGCGAGGCCAATCGTGCCGTGATCCGCTGGTGCCGCGGGATCAGCGGGCGGCGCAAGATCCTGATCTTCGACGGCGCTTATCACGGCGCGGTCGACGATGCCTTCGTCGATCTGAAAGGCGGCGCGCCGGCGATGCGCGCCAGCCTGGTCGGACAGGTCCACGATCTGCGCGGCACCACGGCGGTGGTCGAGTTCAACGACGAAGCGGCGCTGGCGGCTGCGCTGCGTGGCGGCGACATTGCCTGCGTCCTCGCCGAGCCGGTAATGACGAACGTCGGCATGGTGCGCGATGCACCGGGTTTTCTGCAGACGCTACGCACGCTTTGCGACGAGACCGGGACGCTGCTGGTCTTTGACGAGACGCACACGATTTCGTCAGGCTATGGCGGCCACAGCCTCACGCAAGGCCCGAAGCCCGACCTGATGGTGATCGGCAAATCGATCGGCGGCGGGGTGCCGTGCGCCGTCTATGGTTTCTCGTCCGATGTGGCCGGGCGCATGGCCGCACTCAACCGGACGCGACAGCCCGGCCACAGCGGCATCGGGACGACGCTCTCGGCCAATGCGCTGGCGATCACCGCGATGGACACGATGCTGGGCGAGGTCGTCACGCCCGCCGCATATGACCATATGCTGCGCGGCGCGGCGCGCCTCGTCGCGGGGCTGGAGCAGGAAATCGCGGGCGCCGGGCTCGACTGGCACGTCACGCAGGTTGGCGCCCGCGTCGAATTCCTGACCTGCCCTACCCCGCCGCGTAATGGCGGCGAAGCCAAGGCGGCGATGCATCCCGAACTCGAGGCGGCGATCCATCTCTTCCTTGCCAATCGCGGGATTTTGCTGGCGCCGTTCCACAATATGATGTTGGTGAGCCCGGTCACGTCGGACGACCAGATCGACCGGCTCGTCGGCACCTTCGCCGACTGCATGAGAGCGTTGAAGGAGTAGAGGGGCGATGTCGAAATCATCGGGCATGATCGCGCCGCGTTCGGAGGCCGAGGCGTTCTTCCGGGCCAATCCCGACGTCGATTCGATCGAGATGATCTACACCGACATGGGCGGTGTTCCGCGCGGCAAGCGCCTGCGCCAGCATGAAGTGATGGCGGTTTACGAAAGCGGCCGCATGTTCCCCGGCTCGATCACCGTCGTCGACATCACCGGACAGGACACGGTCGAAACGGGCCTGGTATGGGAGGATGGCGACGCCGACCGCTCGATGAAGCCGATCCCCGGCACCCTCGTCCGCACCCCGTGGGGCGGTGACATGGCCGCACAGTTCCTCGTCGATTTCTACGAGCTCGACGGCACGCCCCACGATCTCGACCCGCGGCACGTCCTCGGCCGCGTGATCGACCGCTTCGCCGACGATGGATTGACTCCGGTGCTGGCGGTCGAGCTCGAATTCTACCTGCTCGATCCGCGCCGCGCGCGCGACGGCAAAGTCCGCCCTGCCCGCCCCGCCTACAGCCGCGACACGCCGCGCAATGTCGAGGTCTATGGCCTCCGCGAGCTCGACGATTTCCGTCCCTTCTTCGATGCGCTTTACGCCGCGACCGATGTGCAGGGCCTGCCGCTCGAAAGCGCGATCTCCGAATTCGCGCCCGGCCAGTTCGAGCTCACATTGCGCCACAAGCCCGACGCGCTGCGCGCCTGCGACGATGCGATCATGTATAAACGCCTCGTCAAGGCGATCGCGCAGCAACACGGGCTCGAGGCGACCTTCATGGCCAAACCCTTCGCCGAGCAGGCGGGCAGCGGGATGCACATCCATGTATCGGTCAACGACGATACCGGCAGCAACATCTTCGCGAGCGAAGACCCCGAAGGCACCCCCGCGCTGCGCCACGCGATCGGCGGGATGATCGGCACCGTCGGCGATGCCTTTGCGCTCTTCGCGCCGCACGCGAACAGCTATCGCCGGTTCAAGGCGAACAGCTATGCCCCGGTCGCGCCAACGTGGGGCGTCAATAATCGCACCGTCTCGTTCCGCATCCCTGCCGGCCCGCCGGCGAGCCGCCACGTCGAGCATCGCGCGTGCGGCGCCGACGCCAACCCTTATCTGGCGGTCGCGGCCGTCCTTGCCGGGATGCATCATGGAATGACGAGCCGTACCGATCCCGGCCCAGCGGTGGTCGGCAACGGCTACGAACGCGACAACAGCGGCGATGACAAGCCGCCCTCGAACTGGTTCGCCGCGGTCGACCGCTTCGAGGCGTCGAGTCTGATGCGCGATTATCTCGGGACACGGTTTGTCGAGATGTTCAGCATCGTGAAGCGCGTCGAACAGAACAATTATTTCAGCGTCGTTCCGACACTCGATTACGACTGGTACCTGCGCAACGCATGAATGTTTCAGAATTTGTTGGTGCAGCGCAAAAAAGCCTCTTCCCAAGGTGACATTATTGAGTCAGCTTGACGTCACAAACAGGGAGGCCGTCAATGGATTTGAACGAACTGCTCGCGCAGGGCCGCAACCGTCGCTCGCTGCTTCAGGCCATGGGGGTGGCCGCCATCGGGATCAGCTTTGGCGGCCTTGCGGCGTGCAGCAAGGGCGAAGGCAAAAAGCTCTCGAACGGCGAGGAAGCCAAGCTCAACTTCTATAACTGGGACACCTATATCGGCGAGACGACGCTCGACGATTTCAAGAAATCGACGGGTGTCGAGGTCACGATGGACCTCTTCGACAGCAACGATACGCTGTTCGCGAAGTTCAAGGCGGGCAACCCCGGATACGACGTGATCGTGCCTTCGAACGACTTCGTCGAGCGCATGGTCCGCGCCGACATGCTGCAGCCGCTCGATCACGCGCAGATTCCGAACATCAAGAATGTCGACCCGAGCTTCATCAATGTCGACTATGATCCGGGCCGCAAATTCTCGCTTCCCTATACCTGGCTTGTCCTCGGCATCGGCTATCGCAAATCGAAAGTGAAGGCGAAGCCCGACAGCTGGAAGGTGCTGTTCGACAGCCCCGAATATGCCGGCCGCATCGCTTGGCTGTCGGAAGCGGGCGACATGTTCCGCCTCTACGGCAAATATCTCGGCAAGTCGGTCAACGCGCTGACCCCCGCCGACATCGAAACAATCTCGGCGATGATGGTCAAGCAGAAGCCCAATGTGAAGAAATTCCACGAAGACGACGGACAGGATCTGCTGCTCAAGGGCGACGTCGATGTCGTGCTCGAATATAATGGCGATATCGCGCAGGCGATGGTCGAGGACGACGACATCGACTTCGTCGTGCCCAAGGAGGGCAGCCAGCTCAATTCGGATACGCTCTGTATTCCCAAGGGCGCGCCGCATCCGAAGAACGCGCACGCCTTCATCAACTATATGCTCGATGCCGAGGTGGGCAAGAAGATCACCGAGACGATCCTCTATCCGACCCCGAACCTCGCGGCGAAGGCGCTGATGCCCGACACGTACAAGAACAACCCGGTCATCTTCCCGCCCGCCGATATCCTCGCGAAATGCGAATATGCGAAGTTCAACGAAAAGCTTCAGCCGCTCTACGAGGAAGCGTTCACGAAGGTTCGCGCGTCGTAACATCCTGAAGGGGGGCATGGGGGATGGCGGAGCAGGACTGGAAAGCGAACAAGCGGGTCTTCGCGGCGGTTTCTCTGCCGACGCTGCTCTGGACATTGATCTTCTTCGTCGTCCCGATGGCGATCGTCTGGTTCTACAGCTTCGGCGAGAACAAGGGACTGACCGAAATCGAATTTTCGGGAACGCTCGAAAATTACAAGCGCGCGACCGAGTTCCTCTATCTCAGCATCTTCGGGAAGAGCTTCGCGGTCGCGGCACTGGTCACGCTGATCTGCCTGATCATCGGCTTTCCGGTCGCGATGGCGATCACCTTCGCCAGCGAGAAATGGCGGCCGTGGCTGCTGCTCGGCATCATGCTACCCTTCTGGACCAATTTGCTGATCCGCACCTATGCGTTGATGATGCTGCTCGGCAGCCAGGGCTTCGCGAACAAGGGTCTCGAGACGCTCTGGGGCGGCGCGAGCTGGTTCAGGACGCTCGTCGGGTTGCAGCCGCTGCCGACGTGGGAGCCGGTGCAGCTGCTCTTCAACAATTTCGCGGTCGTCTTCGGACTCGTCTATGTCCACCTGCCCTTCATGGTCCTGCCGCTTTACGCGGCGCTCGACCGGCTCGACCGCAGCCTGATCGAGGCGAGCCTCGACCTCGGCGCCGGACATTTCCGGACGATCATGCGCATCGTCGTACCGCTGGCAGCCCCCGGCATCGTCGCGGGGGTGATGATCACGCTGATCCCCGCGCTCGGCGCCTACCTCACCCCCGACCTGATGGGCGGGACCGACAGCCAGATGATCGCCAACGTCATCGAGCGCCAGTTCAAGAAGGCGAATGACTGGCCCTTCGGCGCCGCGCTCTCCTTCATCCTCATCTACGCCATGTTCATCCTGATTGCGCTGCAGGCGATGCGCAAGAAAGTGCCGGAGGTTCGCTGATGGCCCTGTTCGCCCGCACGCCGCTCGCACCGCTCGAATATAGCCGCACCCTGTGGATGCGCGCGTGGGTCGGGCTGGTGATGCTGTTCCTCTATGCGCCGCTGATCGTGCTGATGATCTTCAGCTTCAACGACAGCAAGCGCAATGTCGTGTGGCGCGGCTTCACGACCAAATATTACGAGAAGGCGCTCGGCAACGACGTGCTGGTCGAGGCGCTGGTCAATTCGCTGACGATCGCAGCGCTCGCGACGATCGTCAGCCTGATCCTGGGCGCGGTGGCCGCGGTCATGCTCTGGCGCTTTCGCTTCCCGCTGAAAGGCGCGGTCGACGGAACGATCTCGCTGCCGATCATCGTTCCCGAAATCTGCATGGGGGTCGCCTTCCTGATCTTCTTCGCGAAGTGGCTCGAATGGCCGACCGACCTCATCTGGCCGTTCAATCTCGGCGCGATCACGATCGCGCACATCACTTTCTGCTTCCCCTTCGTGACGATGGTCGTGCGCTCGCGCCTCGCAAGCTTCAACCGCGAGCAGGAAGAAGCAGCGAAAGACCTCGGTGCCGGCGAATGGTCGGTGTTCCGCGATGTGCTGATCCCGCACATGAAGCCGGCACTCGTCGCGGGGGCGCTGCTGTCCTTCACCCTGAGCCTCGACGATTTCGTCATCACCTATTTCACCAGCGGGCCCGACACGATCACCTTCCCGGTGAAGGTTTATTCGATGGTGCGCTTTTCGGTAACGCCCGAGGTCAATGCAGCCTCGACCCTGCTCATTCTTCTCACCATCGTTCTGACCGCCGTCGCCCTGAAGCTTCAGGGCGTAAAGGCCATCGCGGAAACCCACTGACCATGACCGACGCGCCGAAAAAGCCGATCATCCAGATCCAGAATGTCACCAAGCGCTTCGGCCGGGTCGCCGCGGTCGATAATGTCAGTCTCGATATCCTGGCCGGCGAATTCTTCGTCCTCCTTGGCCCCTCGGGCTGCGGCAAGACGACCTTGCTGCGCATGATCGCGGGATTCGAGCTGCCGACCGAAGGCACCATCCTGATCGACGGGCAGGATATGGCCGGCATCCCCCCGAACAAGCGGCCGGTGAACATGGTGTTCCAGAGCTATGCCGTGTTCCCGCACATGAGCGTTGCGGATAATGTCGCCTATGGCCTGAAGATTGCGGGCGTGAAGGGCGGCGAGGTCAGGGACCGCGTCGCCGAGGCGCTCGACCTCGTCAAACTAGGCGGGTTCGAGGACCGGATGCCCGACCAGATGTCGGGCGGCCAGCGCCAGCGCGTCGCGCTCGCGCGCAGTCTGATCATGCGGCCCAAGGTCTTGCTGCTCGACGAGCCGCTGTCGGCGCTCGACGCCAAGCTGCGCGCGCAGATGCAGTTCGAGCTCGCGGAGCTGCAGGACCAGGTCGGCATCACCTTCGTCACGGTAACGCACGATCAGGACGAGGCGCTGTCGATGGCGAGCCGGATCGCGGTGATCAACAAGGGCGAGGTGTCGCAGCTTGCGGGACCATCCGACCTTTACGAATATCCCGCGAACCGCTTCGTCGCCGATTTCGTCGGGTCGGTGAACATCTTCGAGGGCAAGCTGACCTTGGACGAGCCCGACCGCGCGGCGGTCGATTGCCCGGGGCTCGGCAAGGTCTATCTGAACCACGGCGTCACCGGGCCGCACGGCGCCGACGTCTGGGTCGCGCTGCGCCCCGAGAAAATCTACCTCCACGTCCCCGGCGAGGGCAAGGCGGTGCGCGCGGCGGCGCAGGACGCCCCCGACGAGCATAATTTCGCGCGCGGCTGCATCAAGGGCATGTCCTATCTCGGCGACATCACCCTGTACGACATATTGCTCGAATCGGGCGCGCGCCTGCGTGTCTCGCGGCCCAACCTGTCGCGCCATGACCAGGAGGATTTCACCTGGGACGACAAGGTCTCGATGCACTGGCGGGCCGATAGCCCGGTGGTGCTGCTGGGTTAGACCTCCCGCCCCCTCCCAATCTTCGTCATTCCGGACTTGGTCCGGGTTCCATGACTTCGGCGCTGCTGTGGATCCCGGATCAAGTCCGGGATGACGAGATTAATGAGCCGCCTTCTTGCCTGGAATGAAGTGCAGCCCGCCGACGATCAGCCCGCCGAGCAATAACCCGAACACGCCCGCGCCGCCGGCGTTGATCAGCCACTCCCACAGCCCCGCGAGCGGGAGACCGCCGCCGATCGCATGCGCCGTGTCGTGCAGCCAGTGACCGATCCCGCCGATATGATATTCGTCGAGGCCGTGGAGCACGATCTGCCCGCCGACCCAGAGCATCGCGGCGGTCCCGATCGTCGCCAGCGCCGCGAGCAGCCGGGGCATCAGGACCACGAGCCCGCGCCCGATCGCCTGCCGCGCTTTGTTGCCCTCCTTAGCCATATGGAGGCCGATGTCGTCCATCTTCACGATCAGTCCGACGACCCCATAGACGGCAACGGTAATCAGCACCGCGACAAGCGCCAGCGTCGCGCCGCGCATGACCAGATGCTCGTCGAGCACCTCGTTCAGCGCGATCACCATGATCTCGGCTGAGAGGATGAAATCGGTGCGCACGGCCCCCTTCACCATCGTCTCCTCATGATCCTTGTCGGCGACGATCTCGGCGTCTTCTTCGAGGCTCGTCTTGTCCTCCTGCAACGAGTGGAGCACCTTCTCGGCACCCTCGAAGCAGAGATAGGCGCCGCCGAGCATCAACAGCGGCGTGATCGCCCACGGCACGAAAGTCGACAGTAGCAACAGCGCCGGCAGGATCAGCACCAGCTTGTTGAATATCGACCCCTTCGTGATCCGCCAGATGATCGGCAGTTCGCGGTCGGGGGTGAAGCCGGTGACATAACGCGGCGTCACCGCGGTATCGTCGACCACGACCCCCGCCGCCTTGACCCCCGCCTTCGACGCCGCGGCGCCAACGTCGTCGATGCTCGCGGCCGCCACCTTTGCGATGGTGGCGACGTCGTCGAGCAGGGCAAATAGGCCGGAAGGCATGGGAGAGATTTCTTCCTTTGTTAAAGCGCGCGGAGTTTCGGCAGCACCTCATCGAGTGATTTGCGGATGATGGCAACCATCTCGTCGATCTGTTCGGTGGTGATGATCAGCGGCGGGCACATCACCAGGCTGTCGCGGATGCCGCGCACCATCAGCCCGTTCGCGATGCAGGCGTCGCGCGCCATCGGCCCAGCCGTCCCTTCCGCGCCTCCAAAGCGCCCACGGGTTTCCTTGTCCGCAACGATCTCGACCGCGCCGAGCAGGCCGACCGAGCGCGTCTCGCCGACAAGCGGGTGGTCGTTCAGGGTCGCGAGTGCCTTCGCCAGATGCGGCCCCGTGACGCTGCCGGTGCGCTCGACCAGGCCTTCGCGTTCGATGATCTCGATATTCTTGAGCGCGACCGCCGCTGCGACCGGGTGGCCCGAGTAGGTGAAGCCGTGAACGAAATCGCCGCCGGTCTTGAGCACATCGACGACATGGCTCGCGACCGCGGTCGCCGAGATCGGCAGGTAACCCGACGACAGCCCCTTCGCCATCGGCATCAGGTCGGGCGAGAAGCCCATCGTCTCATGCCCCCACATCTTGCCCGTGCGGCCGAAGCCGCAGATGACTTCGTCGGCGACAAGCAACAGGCCATATTTGCGCACCACCGCCTCGACCTTCGGCCAATAACCCTTGGGCGGAATGATCACGCCGCCCGCGCCCTGCACCGGCTCGCCGATGAAGGCGGCGCAATTTTCGGGGCCGACCTCGAGGATCTTGTCCTCGATCGCCTGCACGCAGGCCTCGCAGAACTCTTCCTCGGTCATCCCTTGGCCTTCATTGAAAGCATAGGGTTGGCGAACATGCTCGACGCCGGGAATCGGCAGGTCGCCCTGCGCATGCATCGCCTTCATGCCGCCGAGCGAGACGCCCGCGACGGTCGAGCCATGATAAGCGTTCCAGCGGCTAATGAAGACGGTGCGCTTGGGCTCGCCCTTGAGCTTCCAATAGTGGCGCACCATGCGAAACACGGTGTCGTTCGCTTCGCTGCCCGAGGCGTTGAAGAAGACATGCGGCAGGCGGTTCTGCGTCAGGCTGGCGATCTTTGCCGCCAGCGTCACCGTCGGCGGCGTCGCGGTCTTGAAGAAAGTGTTATAGAAGGGCAGCTCGCGCATTTGCGCCGCAGCCGCCTCGACCAGCTCCTCGCGGCCATAGCCGACGTTGACGCACCACAGGCCCGCCATGCCGTCGAGAATGCGGTGGCCGTCGCCGTCGGTAATATAACATCCCTCGGCATGGGTGATGATCCGGCTGCCGCCCCGCCGTTCGATTTCGGCCCAGTCGGCCTGCGCGGGAAGATGGTGCGCGACGTCGAGGCGGCGCAGTTCGGCGATGTCGTGATTGCGGGGCATCAATAAAACTCCTGATTGTCGGGAAACGGAAAGAAACCGGCTTCCGGAAAATCAGGGCGAAAAGCTGATCCGCGCGAGATAGCGATCATATCGGGTGACGCGGCGGTTCATAATTCACCTCTTAACGCGCGCCCGAGAAGGTGGAAATAGGTCTGGCTCTGCCCGTTCGCATCGGTCCCCCATTCGGGATGCCATTGGACGGCGAGCAACGGGGCGCCGTTCGGCCGCGCGCTATAAGCCTCGACCAGCCCGTCGGGCGCGCGCGCCTCGACCGTCAGGCCGTCGGCGAGCTCGCCGATACCCTGATAATGGACCGAATTGACGTCGAGCGACGGCGTGTCATAGGCTGCGGCGAGCAAGCCGCCCGCAACCAGATCGACCTTGTGATGATGGTCGAACATCGCATCGAATGCCGCACCGTCGGGCGCGTGATGCGCGAGCAGCGCCTCGCTGGCCGAAGTGTCGCGCCGCAGCGTCCCGCCGAGCGCGACATTGATTTCCTGAAAGCCGCGGCAGATACCGAAAAGTGGCCGCTGCGCCGCAATCACCGCATCGACGAGGTCGAGCATCATCCGGTCGCGTTCGGGATCGAACGGCCCCTCGCCCTCGCGTTCGTCGCCATAGCGCGCCGGTTCGACGTTCGAGGGCGTACCGGTCAGCAGAACCCCGTCGAGCCGCCCGACAATCTCGTCCGCGCGCATAAATTCGGGCAGCGACGGAATGATCAGCGCCGCGCAGTCGGCGTGGCGCATCGCTGCGATCGCATAGCGGTTCATCACCGCCTGCGCGATCTCGGTTCCGACCGTGCGGTTACAGGCAATGATGCCGAGGACGGGGCGCGAGGACATGCCCCTTGCTGCCGATTTTAGCCGCCGTGCGCCAGCGAAATTTCACGCATATTGGCGCGCGAACGCCGCCGCCGCACCGAACAGGCCGGGCTGCGGATGCGTGATCAGCTTGACCGGGATCGCCGCCATGAAATTCTCGAACCGTCCCTTGGCGACGAAGCGTTCGGGGAAGCCCGAACGGAGAAGCTGGTCGCGTATGCGGAGACCGAGTCCGCCTGCTACCACGACCCCGCTCGCCCCCTGAGCCAGCGCGAGGTCGCCCGCGACGCTGCCGAGCGACAGGCAGAAACGGTCGATCGCCGCCGCGGCGAGGCTGTCCTCGCCAGCCATGCCGCGCGACCAGATTTCGCGATCGTCGAGCGGTGTGATCGCTCGCCCTTCCAGGCTCGCGAGCGTTTCATAGATATCGACGATGCCCGGGCCGGACACGATACGCTCGGTCGACACACGGCGATGCCGCTTGCGCAGACGCGCGAGGATCGCATCCTCGATGCTGTCGAGCGGCGCGAAATCCAGATGCCCACCCTCGGTCGCCTGCACCCGGTAACTGCCGTTCCCACGCCAGATGTGGGCGACACCGAGCCCCGTGCCGGGGCCGATAACGCTGATCGTACCGTCATCCGGCAACGGCGCGTCGGGGCCCGTCAGATGGGCGAAATATTCGGGCCCGGCCTGCGCGACCGCATGGCCCACCGCCTCGAAGTCATTGACCAGCACATGGCGATCGACGTTCAGCTTCTCGCCGATCAGCGCCGGACGGATGATCCAGGGATTGTTGGTAAAACGGATGATCTCGCCGCGCGTCGGGCCGGCGATCGCAATCGCGACCGCGCGCGGCAGCGTTCCGCCCTGCCGGCGTTCGAAATCCTGCCAAGCCGTCTGGAAGCTCGCATGATCCTTCGTATGGAGCGTCGTTTCCGCGCCCAACGCGACGACGCGGCCATCCGCCACTTCGGCGATCGCAAATCGCGCGTGCGTGCCGCCGATATCGACCGTGACGATCTGTTCGCTCATGACTCTCCCTTGCCGGCGTGCAGGGGCCGGTTCGACGGCCCGAATGTCGCATAGGCGGGGCCGAAGCAACAGGGCATAGCTATGCGCAGCGTCCGGCGAACGGCGGCAACGCTGCAAATCGGGCGATGTTCGGGAAAATGGCGCACCCGGAACGATTCGAACGTCCGACCCTCAGATTCGTAGTCTGATGCTCTATCCAGCTGAGCTACGGGTGCGTGGTTGTTTTTCAACAACTTATGTCGTCAACTCGTGGGATGCTCCAGCCACTCCGATGCCGGGGTTCCAACGACTCAACGAGGGGCGCTCTAGACTTGCCCCTCGTGATTCGCAACCCGCCGCGTCAGAAAATTTCAAATTCATGGCAGCGCGACCGGTTCAGCAGGTTTATCTTGCAGCACCTTCTAGGCCGGGTTCGGGCTAGGATCGCCGCGAAATTTGTGCGGGAGGATGATTGTGCCATATTTGCGCAATTGCCTGAAACCAAGTGTTGGCAGGATGGCACGCGACAGGTAGCAAAGCCCCATGACAACGCCTGCGGATGGTACGGTGTGGCAAGAGCTTGTCCCGACCGGCACGACCTCGGCCAATCATTTCAACACGATTCGCCTTGCGATGGCGTTGCTGGTAGTTTGGTCGCACAGCTTCGCGATCTACTATGGAACCGAGGATTTCGAACCCGTCTCTCTTTTGCTCGACGGAAAATATAATGCGGGCAACATAGGCGTCCGCGTCTTCTTCGCCATCAGCGGTTTTCTGATCGTTCAAAGCTGGGAACGCACCTCATCGCCCCGCTCGTACTTCGAAAAGCGCGTGAAGCGAATATATCCCGGCTATCTTGTCGCCCTGGCAATCTGTTCGTTCGTGGTCGTTCCTGCATATTCTTCGCAGGGATTTTCTATCATCACCCCGAACCTTATCGGGGAGTGGGCATGGAAGAATCTGCTGATGCGGAACTTCATCCCGGCGTCGGACGCATTTCCGGGCGATCCGCTTTTTGCAATCAACGGCTCGCTATGGAGCATCCCGTTTGAGTTCTGGTGCTACATTGCCGTCGCGGCGCTAGGCCTGACGCGGCTTATCGGCCGCGGCTGGTTCCCGCTCTTCGCGCTCATCGCGATAATTCTCGTCAAGGCATGGCTCGACGCCACGGGTCGCGAGATAGGCGGCCCGTTTGTGCATAAGATCTTCGGCTGGCCCTATCTTTGGTTTTCGATGGCTCCATCGTTTCTGGTCGGTGTCGTGACGCTCAAATTCGGCGAACACATCCCTCGATCGCGATGGATTCTGGTCGGGCTCGTCGTGGCAACGATCGCCACCGCCCATCTATTCGCCAGCCGGGTGCCATTCGACTTACTGTTCATTCCGACAATGGGCTATGCGCTTTTCTATATGGCCTTCAGCCCGATAAAGGTGCCGGACGCCGCTCGATACGGCGACATATCGTACGGCACCTACCTCTACGCATTTCCATGCCAACGGGTGCTTGTCACCTCCCTGCCTCTACCATTTCCGGCATATGTGGCGGCGTCGCTTGTCCTCGCAATGATAGCAGGCGCGCTAAGCTGGTCGCTTGTGGAGCGACATTTCGTTGGATCGAAGGCCGGCAGCGCCCCGCAGGGGACGCTCAAGCCGATTCGGCAATAGAGGATCGAGGGCGAGGACGCGCGAGCTGCGTCAGCTCGTCGTGGCGCCTTCCTACCCCCTCTTCAGCGCCGCCTGGGCTGCCGCCAGCCGTGCGATCGGCACACGGTAGGGCGAGGCGCTGACATAATCGAGGCCGGTCTTTTCGCAGAAATGGATGCTGGGCGCGTCGCCGCCGTGCTCACCGCAGATGCCGAGCTTGATACCGCTGCGCGTCGCGCGGCCGCGTTCGGCGGCGAGTTCGATCAGCTGGCCGACGCCCTCGACATCGAGGCTGACGAACGGGTCGGTGACGAAGATGCCCTTGTCGACATATTGCGTCAGGAAGCGCCCTGCATCGTCACGGCTGATGCCGATCGTCGTCTGGGTGAGATCGTTGGTTCCGAACGAGAAGAATTCGGCCGTTTCGGCAATCTCGCCCGCCATCAGCGCGGCGCGCGGCAGCTCGATCATCGTGCCGACGAGATAGGCGATCTCGCGGCCCTTCTCGGCGAACACCGCCTTGGCCTGCGCATCCACGACCGCCTTCATCAGGTCGAACTCGCGCCGCGTCGCGACCAGCGGGATCATCACCTCGGGGATCGGCGCGGCGCCGGTTTCGGCGGCGACGTCGCACGCCGCCTCGAAGATCGCGCGCGCCTGCATCTCGTAGATTTCGGGATAGGTCACGCCGAGGCGACAACCGCGGTGGCCGAGCATCGGGTTGAATTCGTGCAGCTCGTTCGCGCGCGCCTTCAGCGCCTCGATCCCGACGCCCGCGGCCTCGGCGACGTCGGCGAAATCCTCCTCGCGCGTCGGCAGGAATTCGTGAAGCGGCGGGTCGAGCAGGCGGATGGTGACCGGCAGCCCCGCCATGACGCGGAAGATCGCGGCAAAGTCGCCGCGCTGTTCGGGAAGCAGCTTGGCGAGCGCGGCGCGGCGGCCATCCTCGCTGTCGGCGAGGATCATCTCACGCACCGCGGTGATGCGCGCGGCGTCGAAGAACATATGCTCGGTGCGGCAAAGCCCGATGCCCTCGGCGCCGAAATCACGCGCAACCTGGGCATCCTGCGGCGTTTCGGCGTTGGTGCGCACCTTCATGCGACGCACCTTGTCGGCCCATCCCATCAAAGTACCGAAATCGCCGACCAGTTCGGGCAAAAGCGTCGGCACCTCGCCCGCCATCACTTCGCCGGTCGATCCGTCGAGGGTCAGGATGTCGCCTTCGTGCAGTTCACGGCCCGCGACGCGAAGCACGCGTGCGTTGCCGTCGATCGAAAGCCCGCCCGCGCCCGAGACGCAGGGGCGTCCCATGCCGCGCGCGACCACCGCCGCATGGCTGGTCATCCCGCCGCGTGCGGTCAATATGCCCTTCGCGGCGTGCATCCCATGAATGTCCTCGGGCGAGGTTTCGACCCGAACGAGGATAACGGCCTCGCCCATCGCCGCGGCTTTCTCCGCGCTGTCGGCGTCGAACATGATCTTGCCCGACGCGGCGCCGGGGCTCGCGGGGAGACCCTTGGTCAGCACGTCGCGCGGAGCCTTGGGGTCGAGCGTCGGGTGGAGCAGCTGGTCGAGCGCGCCGGGATCGACGCGACCGACGGCCTCCTCTTCCGAGATCAGCCCCTCGGCCGCCATGTCGACCGCGATGCGAAGCGCGGCCTTCGCGGTGCGCTTGCCCGAACGCGTCTGGAGCATCCACAGCGTCCCGCGTTCGACGGTGAACTCGATGTCTTGCATGTCGCGATAATGGGTTTCGAGCGTGTCGAAGACGCGGCCGAGCTCGGCGAAGGTCTCGGGCATCGCCTCTTCCATCGACAGCGGTTTGGCGCCAGCCTTTTCGCGCGCGGCGAGGGTCAGATATTGCGGCGTGCGGATGCCGGCGACGACATCTTCGCCTTGGGCATTGATCAGCCATTCGCCGTACCAGGCGCGCTCGCCGGTCGCGGGGTCACGGGTGAAGGCAACGCCGGTCGCCGAAGTGTCGCCCATATTGCCGAACACCATCGCCTGCACATTGACCGCGGTCCCCCATTCGCCGGGGATCGAGTTCAGGCGGCGATAGACTTTCGCGCGGTCGCTTTCCCAGCTCGCGAACACGGCGCCGACGGCGCCCCACAGCTGGTCGCTGGGTTCCTGCGGGAAGGGCGCGCCGGTCTCGCGCTCGACGATCGCCTGATACTCCTTGACCAGCGCCTGCCAGTCCTCGGCCGCCATTTCGGTGTCGAGATAGAAGCCGCGGTCTTCCTTGGCGATTTCCAGCGCTTCCTCGAACTCGGCATGGTCGAGCCCCATGACGACGTCGGCGTACATCTGGACGAAGCGGCGATAGCTGTCCCATGCGAAGCGCGGATCGCCCGACGCTTGCGACAGGCCGACGACGGTGCGGTCGTTGAGCCCGAGATTGAGGACGGTGTCCATCATCCCCGGCATCGACACGCGCGCGCCCGAGCGCACCGAGACGAGCAGAGGATCGGCGGCGTCGCCGAACCTCTTGCCCGTGATCCCCTCGATATGCGCGATGCCCGCGGCGACTTCCGCGGCGAGACCCGCCGGGAATTGCTCGCCGTTCGCATAATATTGGGTGCAGACGTCGGTGGTGATCGTAAAGCCCGGGGGCACCGGCAGGCCGATCGAGGCCATTTCGGCGAGGTTCGACCCCTTGCCGCCCAGCAATTCCTTCGACCGCTCGCGCGTCGTCGCGTCGCCGCCGAACAAATGCACCAACTTCGTCATCTTATGCTCCTGCTGCCCCGGGGAGGAGGTTGCGGCTGGGTAGGTATGCAATCGCACTTCGTCGATTCAGATTTACTTCGTTCGTTATAAGCTGCGGCGCATAGCCCGCCGTCAGCCCTCGATCTTCGAGAAATCGGCAACGCCATGCACGGCGCGGGTAAAGCGCGACAGCAGGCCGAGGCGATAGGCGCGGACCGCTTCGTCGGGATCGTTGACCATCACGCCGTCGAAGAAAGCGTCGATCGGTGCGCGGAGCGATGCAAGTGCGGCCATCGCGTCGGTGAAGCGTTCCTCGGCGACCGCGGCGGAGGCGGCGGGTTCGGCGGTGTCGAGCGCGGCGAGGAGGGCGGCTTCGGCGGGGTCCAATTCCCCCCTCCCGCTTGCGGGAGGGGTCGGGGGAGGGCCTGTTTCGTCGGAAGCGGCATCGGACATGCCCTCCCCTAGCCCCTCCCGCAAGCGGGAGGGGGACGTCTCGCCCGCCTGCTTCAGGATATTCGCCGCGCGCTTGTAGCCCGCGAGCAGGTTGGTGCCGTCCTCGGTCGCCATGAACGCCTGCAACGCCTTCACGCGCGCGAGCAGGCGAACGAGATCATCCTCGCCGCCGAGCGCGAACACCGCGTCGATCAGGTCGTGGCGGACGCCGGCCTCACGCTGCTGGACCTTGAGGCGGTCGAACATGAACGTCACGAGAGTACGAGCACGTGAAAGCATCGCCTCCGGCGTATCAAACCTCACAGCTTGCATCAGATCATATACTGCGCGCAGTTCGGCGGTTTCGACCTTCGGCTGCGGAGGGAACTGGTCCAAATAACCAACCTGCGTCGCGAACTCTCTCGCCGCAGTCCACCGATTAAGGGCGGCCGTTTGGCGCTGTGCTGGTGGCTTAGCACGCTCAGCCCAATTGATAGCGGTCTCGGCGTATCCAATGATCGCGTTCGCAAAAACAATCAGCAATGGCAGACGAAACTCGCCTCGCGTCTGTAGAGCTGCAATTGCGAGAGCCGCTCTTCGCAGCGCAAAGGGATCTCGCGAACCACTCGGCTGCTGATCAATAAGGAAGAAGCCAGTCAGCGTATCCAGCTTATCCGCCAATGCCACGGCCACCGTCACCGGCGCCGTTGGGACGTCGTCCCCCTGCCCGACCGGCTTGTAATGGTCGCGGATCGCGTCGGCGACGGCATCGGGCAGGCCTTCGGCGCGGGCGTAATAGCCGCCCATCAGGCCCTGCAATTCGGGGAATTCGCCGACCATCTCGGTGACGAGGTCGGCCTTGGCGAGGCGTGCGGCGAGTTCGGCCTGGTCGGCCAACTCCGTGCTCCCCGGCGAAAGCCGGGGTCCAGTTGCACCGTCGCTATGGGCCCCGGCTTTCGCCGGGGAGCACGACGTGACGATCCCCTCTTCGACCAGCCACCGCGCCAGCTTCGCCACGCGCTCGACCTTGTCCGCGACCGTCCCCAACTTCTCATGAAAGGTGATATTCGCCAGCTTCTCGGCATGCTGCGCGAGCGTCTTTTTCTGGTCCTGTTCCCAGAAGAAGCGCGCGTCGGACAGACGGGCGGCGAGCACCTTGCGGTTGCCCGCGACGATCTCGGCCCCGCCGTCCTTCGCGTCGATGTTCGCGGTGCAGACGAAGCCGTTGGCGAGCTTGCCGTCCGCCCCGTTCACGACGAAATATTTCTGATTCACGCGCGCGGTGAGCTGGATGACCTCGGGCGGCACTTCGAGGAACGCTTCGTCGAAGCGGCCGAGCAAGGGAACCGGCCATTCAGTCAGCCCGGCATTCTCGATCACCAGCCCCTCGTCCTCGACGAGGCTCAGCCCGGCATCGGCCGCCGCCTTGGCGGCACCGTCGCGGATGATCGCCTGCCGTTCCTCATGGTCGACGATGACGTGGCACGCACGCAGCTTTTCGGCATAGTCGGCCGCCGAGCCGATCGTGATCTCGCCCGGGCAGTGAAAGCGATGGCCGCGCGTCGCGAAACCGCTGGCGATGCCGCCGATTTCGCACGGCACCAACTCTTCGCCGAAGATCGCGACGATGCCCGACAGCGGGCGCACCCAGCGCAGGCTTTCGCTGCTGGCGCTTTCCTTGCCCCAGCGCATCGACTTGGGCCACGCAAAGCCGCGGACGATCGCGGGGATCGCCTCGGCCAGCACGTCGGCGGTCGCGCGGCCGGGCTTGTCGATCACGGCGAACCAGACGCCGTCACGGTCCTCGAGCTGGTCTTGGCGAAGGCCGGTCTTGCGGAGGAAGCCTTCGAGCGCCTGCGGCGGCGCGCTGCTGCGCGGGCCCTTGAGTTCTTCGCTGACCGCAGCGGTCGCCTCGGGCAAGTCGCGCGCGATCAGCACCAGACGCCGCGGCGTCGACCAGACGGTCAGCTCGCCCGTTTCGAGGCCCGCGGCGCTCAATTGCGCGCGGAACAATTTTTCAAGCTCGGCGCGCGCGCCTGCCTGCATCCGCGCCGGAATTTCCTCGCTGCGCAGTTCGAGAAGAAAATCGGTCACAGCGTCCACCCCGGATAGTTTTGGGTCCAGCGCTCGGACTGGCTGTCGATCCACGCCTTGCAGCTGCCCTTCGCGAGGTCGCGGACGCGGGCCATGTAATTGGCGCGTTCCTGCACGCTGATCACGCCGCGCGCCTGCAAGAGGTTGAACAGATGGCTCGCTTCGATCGCCTGATCGTAGGCCGCAAGCGGCACGCCCGCCTCGATCGCGCGCTTGCACTCGTCCTCGGCGGCCTTGAAACCCGCGAACAGCGTGTCGGTGTCGGCAACCTCGAAATTCCATTTCGAGAATTGGCGTTCGTTTTCGAGGAACACATCGCCGTAGCTGACCGCCGCTACATCGCCGACCGCGTCCGAAAACTTCAGGTCGTACACATTGTCGACATTCTGGATATACATGGCGAGGCGTTCGAGCCCGTAGGTGAGCTCGCCCGCGACGGGCTTGCAGTCGAAGCCGCCCATCTGCTGGAAATAGGTGAACTGGGTAACCTCCATCCCGTCGCACCAGACTTCCCAGCCCAATCCCCACGCTCCCAAAGTGGGCGATTCCCAATCATCCTCGACGAAGCGGATGTCGTGGAGCAGCGGGTCGATGCCGATCGCGGCGAGGCTACCCAGATATTGGTCCTGCAGGTCGGCGGGCGACGGCTTCAGGATCACCTGATACTGGTAATAATGCTGGAGGCGGTTGGGGTTCTCGCCATAGCGGCCATCGGTCGGCCGGCGGCTCGGCTGGACATAGGCGACGTTCCACGGTTCGGGGCCGAGGCTGCGCAAGGTCGTCGCGGGGTGAAAGGTGCCCGCCCCCACGCGCATGTCATAGGGCTGCAGGATCGCGCAGCCGCGCGCGCTCCAATAGGCGTGCAGCGTCAGGATCATGTCCTGAAAGCTCAGGACTTTCTTTTCCGCCCCTTCGGTCACCTTTTTTCCGTCTTTCGCAGGTGCAACAAGTGTCGTCGCCCTTGGCGCAGCGGGGCCGCAGGGTCAAGGGACGGCGCGTCCATGATGTGGGCAATGTCACCCTCGCATTGCAAAATGTAAGGCGTTGTTGACACAGTCAGCGAATCATGTCATTTAGTCAATAACAGCTGACACAATGTCATGCTTGGATGACTAAAGGTGATGCATGGAGAACCGGCTCAAGGTGCTTCGGGCGATGCGAAACTGGAGCCAGGCCGAACTTGCCGACCGGCTCGACGTTTCGCGGCAGGCGGTCAACGCGATCGAAACGGGAAAATACGACCCCTCGCTGCCGCTCGCCTTCAAGCTCGCGCGGTTGTTCGAGATGCCGATCGAGGAGATTTTCGATGACGGTTTCAAGGGAGCGGAAAATGGCGAATGATCGCAAGCAGGGCGGAGCCCCGGGCATGGGAATCCCGATCGCCATCGGCATCGGCACCGCGATGCTCGCCGGAGCTTTCGCGGGATATAATGAATCGACCGTCGAGGCAGGCGGCAAGCCGCTCGCGACATGGATCGGCCCATTGGTCGCGCTCGCGATCGGGGCTGCGGCGATCGCCTATTATTTCCGGCGTCACGCCGATTGGCTGCGCAGCTGGTCGCCGCGCAAGCGCCTGTACTGGATCAGCCTGCTCCTGGCCGGGGCGCTCGGCTTTGTGACCGCGATTCTATTGCAGTCGACGGGCACCGGCGGACTTTTCAACGATGAGGCCATCAGCCCCGCGGTAGCGATTCTCCTGTCGCTGCTGTGGACCGTCGGACTGATGGTCTCGCTGATAATCTATCACCGCAATGTCGACGACCATGAAATGCTGGCGTACCGTCGAGGCGGCCTGGCTGGATTTTATGCCTTCATTTTCCCTTGCCCCGTCTGGTGGGTGCTGGCGCGAGCCGATCTCGCGCCGCCGGTCGAGGCCATGCCGCTCTTCGCCCTGTCGCTCACCGCCAATGCGCTGGCCTATCTCTGGTTCAAATTTCGCTGAACTCGCCTCTCCCCTTCCCCAACTCCACCGGCCATAAGGCCCATCAAGAAAGGTGTTTTTCGATGAAGACCTGGTTCAAGACGCTTGCCGCGACCTGTGCGATCCTGCCCGTCGCCTTCTATGCCGCGCAGCCCGCAAGCATCGCGCTGGCCAAGGAGCCCGCCGCCGCCGAAATGACCGTCAAGGTCAAGCCCGCCCTGTGGGCGGTGAAGGATGCCGACACCACCGTCTATCTGTTCGGCACTGTCCACGTCCTGAAGCCAGGCCTCAGCTGGTTCGACGGTGCGGTGCAAAAGGCGTTCGACAAGTCCGACGAACTGGTGCTCGAACTCGTCCTGCCCGACGATCAGTCCGAGGTTGCCAAGGCGACCCTTCCGATGGCGATGGACCAGAGCGGCAAGCCGCTGCCGCAGAAGCTCGATCCCGAAACGCTCGCCGCCTATCAGGCGACGCTCACCGGGCTCGGCCTGCCCGCCAACGCGTTCGACGCCTTCGAACCCTGGTTCGCGGGGGTCACCCTGTCGGTGCTGCCGCTGACCAAGCACGGCTATGACCCCAATCAGGGCGTCGAAAAGCAGCTCACGGCAAAGGCCAAGGCGGGGGCCAAGCCGATTTCGGGGTTCGAGACGCTCACCGAACAGCTCGGCTTCTTCGATACGCTGCCCGAGGTCGAGCAGGTCAGCTTCCTGAAGTCGGTCGTCAAGGACATCGACAAGCTGGGGCCGCAACTCGACAAGATGGTCCTGCTCTGGGGCAAGGGCGATCCCGACGGACTGGCCGTGACGATGAACGAGAGCATGGAGGCGACGCCCGAACTCGCCAAGACGCTGCTGTTCGATCGCAATGCGCGTTGGGCCGACCAGATCAAGACGCGGATGGACAAGCCGGGCACCGTGTTCGTCGCGGTCGGCGCGGGTCATCTCGCGGGCGAGAAGAGCGTGCAGGACTATCTGGCGGAGCGCGGGCTCAAGGCGCAGCGAATCCAGTGATGCGGGCCGGGGCCTTCCCCTTCCGGCACGGGGGTCGCCGCATCGCGGCGGCCCTTTTCCCGTTGCTGCTCGCAGCGTGCGGCAGCCAGCCGGCTGTCGAGGCGCGTCCGGCGATGTGGCTCGTCGAGGACGACGACACGCATATCTATATGCTCGGCACGATGCACGCGCTGCCCGCCGGGACCGACTGGGACGGCGGCAAGGTCGCAACGGCTGTCGCGGCGGCGGACGAGCTGGTGCTCGAACTCTCGCCGCGGCAACTTGCCGAGGCGGGGCGGGTTTTCCGCGAACTGGCGCCGCGCGAGAAGCCGCTCGCGATGGATGCGCGGCTGCCTCCCACCGCGCTCGCAGCTTACCGCAGGCTCGAAGCCGGAAGCGACTTCGGCGGCGACGCGCTCGACGACTGGGCCATCCTCGTCCTGATGGGGCAGCGCGTCGCCGACGAGGCCGCGCTCTCGCCCTCCGACGGCGTCGAGGCCGGCCTGACGGCGGCGTTTGACAAGGCAGGCAAACCGATATCGGGCCTCGAAAGCGCCGAGAGCCAGCTGATGCTGTTCGAAACGCTCGATCCCGCCGCGCAGCGTGCGATGCTCGTCCGCGCGGCGGAACATGCGGGCGACGCCGTCCGCGATGTCAAGGCGATGGCGGCCGACTGGTCGCGCGGCGACGCCGATGCGCTGGCAAAGATCGTCAACGAGGACGTCGACAGCGTGCCTGCCGCGCGCAAGGCGATCCTCACCGACCGCAACCGGCGCTGGAGCGCTTGGGTCCAAAGGCGGATGGAGCGGCCGGGCACCGTGCTGATGGCGGTGGGCGCGGGGCATCTGGTCGGAAGCGACAGCGTTCCCGCAATGCTCGAAGCTGAGGGCTATAAGGTCAGCCGCGTGCAATAGCCGCCGCGGCGCTTGCATTTCCGCCGCTTCCCCGCTATGCGCCCGCGCTTCCGTCATGGTCATCCCTGGAGGCGTGGCGGAACTGTGTAACCGTACTCGGAGAAAAACTATGAGCGATCAGCTGACGCTGACGGCCGAGACGCGCGAACGCGGAGGCAAGGGAGCCTCGCGTGAACTGCGTCGCAACGGTCGTGTCCCCGCCGTCGTCTATGGCGGCAAGGAAGAACCCCTGATGATCCACGTCGAAGAAAAGCTGCTGATGAAGCAGCTGATGACGGGTCACTTCATGAACTCGGTCGTGATGATCGAAGTTGGCGGCAAGACCATTCGCACCCTGCCCAAGGACGTTGCGTTCCACCCGGTCAAGGATCGTCCGATCCACGCCGACTTCCTGCGCATCTCGAAGGACGCCAAGGTCCATGTCGAAGTGCCGGTCGTGTTCGCGAACGAGGAAGCCTCGCCCGGCCTGAAGCGCGGCGGCGTGCTGAACATCGTCCGTCACGAGCTGGAACTGGTCTGCGAGGCGGACAAGATCCCCGACGAGATCTCGATCGACGTTACCGGCTTCGACGTCGGCGATTCGATCCACATCAGCAACGTCACCCTGCCCAAGGGCGTCGAAAGCGCGATCACCGACCGCGATTTCACCATCGCGACCATCGTCGCCCCGTCGGCGCTCAAGTCGAGCGACGGCGACACGACGAAGGACGACGGCGAAGCGACGGCTGAAGCTTAAGCCCTTTTTGGAAGCGCCCTTCCCGATGGGAGGGACGCTTCTTCTTTCCCCAGAAAGTCAGCGCCATGCAGCTCTGGGTCGGCCTCGGCAATCCCGGGCCCCAATATGCGATGCATCGTCACAATGTCGGCTTCATGGCCGTCGACGTCATCGCCGACATGCATGGCTTTCCGGCCCCGGCAAAGAAATTCCAGGGCTGGTTCCAAGACGGCCGCATCGGACGGCACCGCATCCTGCTCCTCAAACCGGGCACCTTCATGAACGAAAGCGGGCGCAGCGTGCGCGCCGCGATGGATTTCTACAAGCTGACGCCGCAGGACGTCACCGTCTTCTACGACGAACTCGACCTCGCGCCGATGAAGGTGAAGGTAAAGCAGGGCGGCGGCGCGGCGGGCCACAACGGCATCCGCAGCCTGATCCAGCATATCGGCGACGATTTCCGCCGCGTGCGCATCGGCATCGGCCACCCCGGACACAAGGACCGCGTCACCGGCCATGTCCTCGGCAATTATCACAAGAGCGAAGTCGAACCGCTGACCGATCTGCTCGGCGCGATTTCGGCCGAGGCGGCATGGCTCGCCGACGGCGACGACGCCCGCTTTCAGAGCGACCTTGCCTTGCGCCTGAACGGGTGAGACGTGCACGACCGCCGGGTTCCGGCCGGCGGCGCGGCGGGTCTGCCGGTCCGCACCATTTTCGACTGACCCATTGTCAGAACCTTGTAATATAAATCCTTTCTTCGCGACACGGTGACGCAACACCCCTGACACCTCCCTCTGCAATCGGGAGCTACCTGGAAAAGGCCGGGACGCCGGGTCCCGGGGCTCAACCGAAAAAGGGGACTGCATGTCACATCTCACCGACGAAGCGCGCGCGCCTTATCGCCGCGACACCGACGACCTTCACGGACCGAACAGCCTGGAAGCAATCGTCGCCGAAAATCCGTCGCGCCGTTCGCTGCTTCGCAACGGGCTGTTCGGCCTGTCGGTGCTGCCCGTCGCCGCGCTTGCCGCCTGCGGCGACGATAGCGGCACGCCGCCCGTCACGGTGAACCCGACCCCGACGCCGACCCCGACGCCCACCCCCACCCCGACCGCGAGCTATGCGATCAATTTCGCATCGGTCGCGGCGAACCAGAACGATGGCGTGACGGTGCCCGCCGGATATACGGTCGACGTGCTGCTGAAAGCCGGCGATTCGGTCGAGGCCGGCGCAGCTTATGCGGGCAGCTTCCCGACCCCCGCCGTCGCCGAGAAATGGGCCGGCGGCAATCACGACGGGATGGAATATTTCCGCCTGCCCGGCACCGATCCGAACCTTGGCGGGCTCCTCGCGCTCAATTTCGAATATCCCGACTTCAACATCCTGATGGCCGGAAGTTACAACGCGGCGACCGCGACCGCCGACCAGAAGGCGCTGGCGCTGTCGGCAGTCGGCATCGCGGTGATCGAAATCGCCAAGGGCAGCGACGGCAAATGGGCGGTGCGCGCGGGATCGACCTACAACAAGCGCTATACCGGCAACAGCAGCTACCGCGCCGGTGGCCCCGCCGCGGGCCTGCTGTCGGGTACGATCAAGGGCATGCTCAACAATTGCTCGAGCGGCCGGACGCCGTGGGACACCTATCTGACGTGCGAAGAGACGACCGACAATTACCTCGACCCGACGCAGCCCGCGACCAACTATGGCTGGGTGGTCGAAATCGACCCGCTGCGCGAGCTGTCGCCGCCGACCAAACGCACCGCGATGGGCCGTTTCAGCCACGAAAATGTCGCCTTCATGCAGAACAGCGACCGCCGCGTCGCTTTCTATATGGGTGACGATTCGACGCCGGGCTGCATCTACAAATTCGTCCCCGACCGCGCGTACAGCACGATCCGTTCGGCGAACGCCGACCTGCTCGACTATGGCACGCTCTACGTCGCGCGCTTCAATGCCGACGGCAGCGGCGAATGGCGCGCGCTGGTCGCCGGCCAGAACGGCCTGACCGCGGGCGCGCAGGATCCGGGCAACGTCAGCCAGAGCACGACGCCGCCGACCCCGACGACGGTCAACTTCAACAACCAGGCCGACGTGCTGATCAACACCCAGTCGGCGGCGCGCGTCGCCGGCGGCACCGTGATGGACCGCCCCGAGTGGCTGACCGTCGCCCCCGACAACAAGTCGGTGTTCGTGACGCTTACCAATAACAGCGGCCGCCGCGTCACCGATCCGATGAACCCGCGCGTGACCAACCTGCACGGGCACATTCTGAAGTTTCGCGAGGAAGGCGACTCGCCGCTGGCGACCAAGTTCAGCTGGGAGATTTTCCTCCTCGCCGGCGATCCCTCGCTGTCGTCGGGCGGCGCCAACCTTGTCGGCAACATCAACGGCGACACCTTCTCCAGTCCCGACGGCCTCCGCATCGACCCGCAGGGCCGCCTGTGGGTGCAGACCGATCATAGCGTGCCGGGCAACTCGGGCGTGTCGGGCCGCACGATCGATCAGGCGTTCGGCCACAACGCGATGTTCTACGTCGATCAGACCACGAAGCAGTCCAAACGCTTCCTCGTCGGCCCGGTCGGCTGCGAGATCACGGGCATCGCCTATACGCCGGATCTGACGACCTTCTTCGTCAACATCCAGCACCCGACCGGAAACTGGCCGGTCGCCGGCGAGCAACCGCGCTCGTCGACGATCGTCGTGCGCCGCACCGACAATCAGCCGGTCGGTAACTGATCGAAAAGGGGCGTCCCGGCGTCAGAGAAATTTGACGCCGGGATAGATCCATCCCCACGGCATTCCGGTTTCGCCGAGGATCGACCCTAGGATCATCGGCGACGCCGCCTCCGCCCGCGCGTCGTTCGACAGCAGCAGCACGCAGCGCTGCCCGCGTTCGAGGCAGACGAGCATGTTGCGGGTGGAATCATTGTACCCGCCCTTGAAGAAACCCGGCCCCTGTGGCCCGGCAAAGGTCACGACACCAAGCGCCGCCGACAGACCCTCGATCTGTTCGGACGCCGGCGCGTCCTCCTGCAAGACAGGAAATTGCGTAGCCGACCGGATCGGCAATTGCAGCCGCACAAGTTCGGCGCGCGCGGCCTCACCCAGACCGGTTCCCGACACGAAGGCCGCAACAAGATTGGCGAGATCGGTGATCGTCGTATCCATCGACCCTGCGACGCGGATGCGGCTGCGCTCGTCATGCGGTTCGATGCTGCCGTCGAGCCGCCAGCCGTCGGCAAGATTTTCGGCGAAATCGGGGCGCCATTTCAGGCTGGTCCTGGGCATGTCGAGCGGATCGAAGACGAGCCGCTGCAGTTCGTGGTCCATGTCGAGGCCAAGTCCCTGCTCGAGCGCGAACTGGAGCAGGATCATCCCCTCGCCCGAATAGCTGTAGCGGCTGCCGGGCGCAAAATGTATGCGGAGCTTGCCATCGGGTTCGAGGAAGGAGAAATTGGCGAAGCCGGTGCTGTGCTGCAACGTCATCCGCGGCGTGATCGCCCGCCAGCGATCGTCGCCCGCCAGATCGCCCCACGCGCCATAGGCGTCGAGATTGCCGTAATCGGGAAGCGGCTTCGGCAGCATCGCGGCGATCGGCCGGTCGAGATCGACCCTTCCTTCGTCGACCAGCCGCATCACGAAATAGCCGAAGAGCGCCTTGGTGATCGAGGCGCCGTACATGACGGTGTCAGGCGTCAACGGATCGCCCTTGGCGTTGCGCGCGCCGAAGCTCTGCACCGACACGACCTTCCCGCGATCGATCACCGCAATTGCCAGGCCCCGCGCGCCCGTCGCGGCCATCGCCTTTTGCGCGGTCGACGCAATCGCGGCCTTGTCGGGGAGCGGCTTCGCTTCGGCTGGCATGGCCCCGGCAAGCAGCGGCAGGATCAGGGCCATTTTCGCACGTCGGATCATGATCGCTCCTGTTTTCAGCGAGATCACTGTTATATTATGGCAATACAGTTGACAAGGCGGCTATGGCGCCGATCGCTGCGGGGGAGGTGGCGGCGAGCCGTCGCGCGTCGGAGACATCAGGATCACGCACATCAGGCGATAATGCGGGTGCGACCCGCAGGCGACGCCGGCATAGCGCAGGTCGCTGCGCAGCAGACTGAAGCGGTGGCCGCGCCCCGGAACGCCGTCGTCGATCAGTAGCTGGTGGATAACCCCCGGCGGCGTCTGATGGCCATAGGTGATGACCTCGCTGACGTAGGGGCCGCCGCCGCGCGCGCGCATCCTGACGCCGGGATCGCTGTTGTTCGAATAATGGCCGACGGCACCCGACCGCGATTGCACCGCGACATGGTCGGCGGCAGCCCGCTGGAGCAGGTCGCTCCAAACGAAGGACGGTCGCGGCGCCTCCGATCGCAACGCACGGATCGCCTCATTGACCGCGGCGACGCCCTCGTTCGTCATGATGTCGATGTCCTCGCCCTCTTCGGCGATCAGCAGCTTGCCGTCGAAGCGATCGCGATAGCCGGTCAGGTCATCGGCATAGGCCGCGGGATCCTCGCGGAAATGGTTGAGATCCTTGAACACCGCCGCCTCGAAGCCCGAGGGCGCGGCGGAGGCGGCGGCAGACACCGCCATCGCAGCGAGACCCGCGATCAGGAATCGGTTTCGCATAACCGGGACGTAGCGCACCGCGTCTGAATTTCCTGCATCTTTCGTCCAGTCCCTCGTTCGGTTCGGCGCACCCACGCGCCATTGCACCGCGAACTCCATCGTCGCCGGGCCACGTGCATCGCCCTCCAGCCGGTCTGGCGCGCCATATGGCTGGCATCGGACGCGACTTGGCGCTAGGGGCGCGGGCAAGACATGGCGTTCCATCCAGCAGCGCGCCAAACCTCACGGAGTTTTTATGGGTTTCAAATGCGGGATCGTCGGCCTGCCCAACGTCGGCAAGTCCACCCTGTTCAACGCGCTGACCGAAACCGCGGCGGCGCAGGCGGCAAACTATCCCTTCTGCACGATCGAGCCGAACATCGGCAATGTCGCGGTGCCCGACGACCGGCTGGAAAAGCTGGCCGCCATCGCGAGCAGCAAGAAGATCATCGCGACGCAGCTCGCCTTCGTCGACATCGCCGGGCTGGTGCGCGGCGCGTCGAAAGGCGAAGGGCTGGGCAACCAGTTCCTCGGCAACATCCGCGAGGTCGATGCGATCGTCCATGTCCTGCGCTGTTTCGAAGATGACGACATCCAGCATGTCGAAAACCGCGTCGATCCCGTCGCCGACGCCGAGACGGTCGAGACCGAGCTGCTGCTCGCCGACCTCGAAAGCCTCGAAAAGCGCGTTCCCGCCTTTGCCAAGAAGGCCGCACAGGGCGACAAGGAGGCGAAGATCGCCGCGTCGGTCCTCGGCCAGGCGCTCGACCTTTTGCGTGACGGCAAGCCCGCACGCCTCGTGGAACCCAAGGATGACGAGGAAGCCCGTGTGCTGCGGACCGCACAGCTGCTGACCTCGAAGCCCGTCCTATACGTCTGCAACGTCGACGAAGGCAGCGCGGCGAAGGGCAACGCCTTTTCGGAAAAGGTCTTCGCCAAGGCCGCGGCCGAGGGCGCGCAGGCCGTTGTCGTCTCGGCGGCGATCGAGAGCGAGCTGGTGACGATGGACATGGCCGACCGGCTCGAATTCCTCGAAGAGATGGGCCTGCACGAAACCGGCCTCGCGCGCGTCATCCGGGCCGGCTACGAGCTGCTCCACCTCATCACCTTCTTCACCGTCGGCCCGCAGGAAGCGCGCGCGTGGACCGTCCGCACCGGCGCGACCGCGCCCGAAGCCGCGGGCGAGATCCACAGCGATTTCCAGAAGGGCTTCATCCGCGCCGAGACGATCGCCTATGACGATTATGTCACGCTCGGCGGCGAGGCGAAGGCGCGCGAAGCCGGCAAGCTACGCGCCGAGGGCAAGGCCTATGTCGTCCACGACGGCGACGTGATGCACTTCCTGCATAGCTAGGCCGGGTCGAACGCGGCCAGAATCGGGCACGGCCCCTTGTCGCTCTTCGCGCACTGATCAGCGAGGCGCGCGAGAGCAGCCCGAGTTTCGGTCATCTGCGAAATCTTCTCATCGAGCACCTCGATCCGCTGGCGCGCCAGCGCACGCACGCGCGGCCGATCGTCGCTCTGATCGAGCTCGAGCAGTTCGGAAATCTCGTCGAGCGTGAAGCCCGAGGTCTGCGCCGAGCGGATGAACTTAAGGCGGCGCACATCGTCCGCATCGTAGCGCCTGATGCCGCCACCCCAGCCGTCGCCGCCGCTGCGCGCGGGCGTGCCCATCAGCCCGCGCCGCTGATAATAGCGGATCGTTTCGACCCCGACGCCGCCCGCAGCCGCCAATTTACCGATCGTGAGTTGCATCGCTTGACTCCGTACCATGGTACAGAAGCTATATGGGTCGCATGACGAAGCAAGCAACCCTCCATCGCATGGTCTTTCCCGACCATATCTGCCCCTTTGGCCTAAAGGCGAAGCATCTACTCGAACGCCGGGGCTATACCGTCGATGACCGCTGGCTGACGACGCGCGCAGAAACCGACGCTTTCAAGGCGAAGCTTGGCGTCAAGGCGACGCCGCAAACCTTCATCGATGGCGTCCGCGTCGGAGGCTACGACGATCTCCGTCATCATTTCGGACTGAAAGTCGCCGACGCGAACGCCACCAGCTATACCCCGGTCATCGCGCTGTTCACGATGACCGGGCTGATGGCGCTGGCGGCGAGCTTCGCGGTCGAGGGCAGTGCCTTCACGCTCCGCGCCGCCGAATGGTTCATCTCGTTCAGCATGGTCGTGCTGGCGCTGCTGAAACTGCAGGACCTCGACCGGTTTGCGACGATGTTCCTGAACTACGACCTGCTCGCCAGGCGCTGGGTGCCCTATGCCAGCATCTATCCGTTTGCCGAAGGTCTCGCTGGCGTGCTGATGACCGCGCACGCGCTGCCCGGACTGTCGATCCCGATCGCGCTTTTCATCGGCGGCATCGGCGCGGCATCCGTGTTCAAAGCCGTCTATATCGACAGACGCGACATCAAATGCGCGTGCGTCGGTGGCAGCAGCAAGGTGCCGCTGGGCTTCGTCTCGCTGACCGAAAATGTCATGATGGTCGCGATGGCGTTCTGGATGATGCGGATTTGGTTTTGATGGCCCCGCCTTTCCTCTTCCCGTTCGGCCGTGCTATGAGCGGCGTGATGTTGCGACATTTGTTCCTCGCGCTGTTCCTGATCGGCTTGTCGCTGCCCGCGATGGCGCTGCCGGCGCAGGGGCAGAGCGCGCCGGTCGATTGTCATGGCACGCAACCCACGCACAAGCCTGACGGCAATGCCGGCAAAGTGGGTCATTTCTGCATCGGCTGCGTCGCCAATCCGGCGCTGCCGGCCGCGGAAGCACCGCTGCCCCTTCCCCCTGCCGCGCCCGTTGCGCAGCCGATGACGGCGCTCGCGGGCGCCAACGCGCCGCCGAGTACCCCGCCCCCCCGCATCTGACGAAGACGGAAACCCCATTCCCCCTTCCTTGTCAGGATATTTATATGTCGAAACTGCCTTTTCTGGCGGGCGCCGTGGCGCTTGCCTTCTTTTCCCCGTCCGCGGCCGCGCAGGATCCTGGAGGACATGACATGTCCGCCGGAACACCCTCAGGCGACGAACCGATGGATCATGCGCGGATGGATCATTCGGCGATGGACCATTCGGCGGTGGGCCACGGCGATCCGGCAAGCCCCGCCGAGGGGTCGGGAACCGCGCGCCTGCCCGCCAACGAAGGCGGCCATAGCGGCCTCCACATCGACGTCGGCGATGGCTGGATGGTCATGGCGCACGGCTTCGCCTGGGGCGTCTATTCGGACCAGTCGGGGCCGCGCGGCGACGACAAGGCCACTATCCAGTCGATGCTGATGCTGTCGGGCGAAAAGGACACCGGATGGGGCCGCATCCAGCTCAAAACGATGATGAGCCTCGAGCCGCTGATGTCGAACCGCGGCTACCCCAACCTGTTCGCGACCGGCGAGACCGCAGGCGGCGAGCCGCTTGTCGATCGCCAACATCCGCACGACCTATTCATGGAACTGGCGGCTCGGGTGCACATCAATGTCGGCGACAATGGCGAGCGCATCTTCCTCTATGGCGGTCCCGTCGGCGAGCCAGCCATCGGGCCGAGCGCCTTCATGCACCGCGGCAGCGCCCGCTATAATCCCGAGGCGCCGATCACCCACCACTGGTTCGATTCGACGCACATCACCTATGGCGTCGCGACGTTGGGTTATCAGACGCGGACGTTTCAACTAGAGGGCTCGCTCTTCACCGGCCGCGAGCCTGACGAGAAGCGCTGGAACATCGAAACGCCGCGCTTCGACAGTTGGGCAGTGCGTGGCACGTGGACCCCAACGCCCGAATGGGCGCTGCAGGTCAGCCATGCGCGCCTCAAGGAACCCGAGGCGCAGCATCCGGGCGAGAACGAGCATCGCACCACCGCGAGCCTCCAATATGCGAACGGCAAGGGTCTGTGCGCAAGCGCAGCGTTCAGTGCGAAGAACCGCGATCCCGGCGACACGCTGACGGCGTATCTCGCCGAGGTGAATTGGGACATCGACGATCATCACACGCTGTTCGGACGTATTGAGAACGTGAAAAATGACGAGCTGTTTTCGGACCATGACGACCCGCTTCACGATGTGCCGTTCCGCGTAACCAAATTCCAGGCGGGCTATGCCTATCGCATTCCGCTCACCGGTCCGCTGAACCTCGCGCTCGGCGGCAGCGTCGCGGCGTTCGACAAGCCGCGACTGCTCGATGCGGCCTATGGCAAGAACCCGATCGGCGCGACCGTGTTCGCTCGGCTCAGTATCGGGCGGTAGCTATTGCCCAACTGTCCTTGCCTCGTCACCCCGGACTCGATCCGGGGTCCAAGCGGTCGAGCGCGGCGGTGGATGCCGGATCAAGCCCGGCATGACGAGGAAGGTCAGTCGCGCTTGTCTTCGTCGGCGGGCGCTTCCCATTCGGAGGCGTCCATCGCGGGCTTGCGGCCGAACAGTCCGCCGATGAAATTGCGGAAGCCAGCAAAAAGCGCGACGAGGCCGATAAGCAGGAATTTGCCGAACTTGGCGAGGACCGCCAGCAAGCCGACCTTCTTCGCGACCGCCGCCGCGCCACCGGCCGCGACGAGCCCTGCGAGGCCATATTCGGCCTTCTTGTCGGTCGACGCGTTGTAATCGGCATAGCGCGCGCCGGCATGGAAGCTGCCGACGCTGGCGAAGGTCTTTGCCGCCCGGCGCACTTCGTCGAGCTGACTCATGCTTGCGAGGATGTTCATGCTCAGCACACCCTCGCGTCCGAGCAAGCGGATGTCGTAGTTGAGCGTATCTTCGGGCGTATCGTCGAACTTGATGTCGCGCGCCCAGACGAGCGAATGCCGACCCGCATCGTAGGTCGGTGCCTGCGCCCAGCGCTGGAGAATGCCCGCGGGATAGCCCTGCGCACGGATGTCGGCCGCCTGCGCCTCGTCGCTCGCCTTCATGTTCGCGAGCATCTCTTCATAGTCGATCGTCTTGGCATCATCGTCCGACACATAGCCGGTGCCCTCATAGGTGATCACCGCCGACCAGGTGTCGTCGATGAAGCTCTTGCCCTTCGGAAACACCATGCCGAGCACACCGTTCGCCGACGCGGGCGGGTTGCGCCAGATGTCGACTAGGATCGTGCGCGACTGTTCGGGCCCGACGAAATAATATTGGTCGCCCAGATTGAGGTCGGCCTTCGCCGCCCGAATCGGGATCGTCCCCGTCTGGCGGTCGAGCTCCTTCAGCAGCTTCTCGGTCGCGGCGCGCTGCCGCACGATCATCTCGCTCTCGGCCGAGCTGGCGGTGGTCGTCGGTGCGGCCGCATGAAGAATGGTAGTTGGCGCTGCCGCGATCGCGAGCGCCCCTGCCAAAGCCAATGCGCTGCGCTTGTTCGATATTCTGCTCATGATCATCCCCCCGGTTGATCACCGGTCTGTCTCAAACTTGGGCGATGCTGACAAGCGGCAAAAGGGCCAAAGCGGCGCATGGGCATGCGTGGATGGCTCGGCTATGCCGTTCGCGCTGAGTCGCAACTTTCGTTTTCGGAGCCGCCATGCTGAACCGCCGCCATTTTCTTGCTACCGCGACGCTTGCCGGGCTGTCGGCGCCCGCGATTCTGCGGGCGGAGGCCGGCATCTTCCGCGACTTTCCGTTCGGGCTTGGCGTCGCCGCGGGCGATCCGGCGAGCGATGGCTTCGTCATCTGGACGCGCCTCGCGCCCGAGCCGATGGCGCCGCACGGCGGGATGCCGCCGGTCAACGTGCCTGTCGATTGGGAGGTCTCTCCCCACAGCGGCTTTCGCGAGGTCGTCGCCAAGGGAACCGAACTCGCCCGTCCGGAACTCGGCCACAGCGTTCATGTCGAGGTTGCCGGGCTCCAGCCGAACCGCCCCTATTATTACCGCTTCACCGCAGGCGGCGAGCGCAGCCTGCGCGGGCGGGCGAAAACGCTGCCCCCGGTCGGCGCCAACGTCGATGCGCTGACGTTCGGCGTCTGCGGCTGCCAGCATTATGAATCGGGCTTCTATGGCGCGTACCGTCATCTCGCCCGCGAGGACCTCGCCTTCGTCTACCACTACGGCGATTTCATCTATGAGTATCAGCAGGATTACCTGTTTCCCGACGGCCTGCCCGTCCGGCCGGTGCGCCAATATGCGTTACGCGGACTCCAGGATCTCGGCGACTTCCGCACCGCCTATTCGCAGACATTGTTCGACATCGACATGCAGGCGGCGCGATCGCAGCACGCGTTCGTCTCCAGCTTCGACGATCACGAGATCCGCAACGACTGGGTCTCGGTCTATGACGACTGGAAGATGGACCTCGACGGCAACGACCCCGACGCGCCGCCGCCCGAGGTCTTCATGCTGCGCCGCCAGGCGGCGTTCCAGGCGTGGTACGAGCATATGCCGGTGCGCAAGGCGCTGCTCCCGCGCGGCGGCTTCATCGCGGCAAACCGCGAGCTGCGCTACGGCAATCTGATGGCGATGCAGATACTCGATACGCGGCAGTATCGCAGCAATCAGCCTTGCGGCGACGGCTTCAAGCCGGCGTGCCCCGAAGTGTTTGCCAAGGATGCGCAGGTGCTCGGCAAGGCGCAGGAGGACTGGCTCGCGAAGAATCTCGGCGAAGGCGGCGCGACGTGGAACGGCATCGCGCAGCAGGTGACGATGATGTCGCTCGACCGCCGCCGCCGCGAGGACGAGCCGAAGAAGATCGTCAACCTCGACAGCTGGCCGGGCTACGACGCCCCGCGCGAGCGCATTTTATCGCGTTTCGCGGGGCTCAAGAATACCATCGTGCTGACGGGCGACGAGCACCAGAATTTCTGCGGCGATCTGGTCCACAGGGACAAGGTCGTCGGAGCCGAAATCGTCGCGACCTCGATCTCGAGCGGCGGCGACGGCAGCGACCAGCGCAAGGGCACCGACGTGTTCCTGAAGCTGAACCCCGAGCTCAAATTCGCGAACGACCAGCGCGGCTATGTCGTGTGCGAGGTCGGCAAGGAGGCGTGGCAATCGCACTTCATGGTCGTCGACAAGGTCACGACGCCGACCAACACGCTGTCGAAGCGCGCGACCGCTGTGGTCGAGCGCGACGTCGCCGGGATCAAGATGGCCTGATCCTGTCGCCGGAGCGTCATATATCGGGCATAGCGGAGCGCGCATGACACGCTTTCTCTCGCTGCTTCTGCTTCTGTTCGTCGCCGCGCCCGTCGCGGCGCAGGAAACCCGCAAGCCCGTCACCATCCTGATCTCGATCGACGGCTTTCGCGCGGACTATCGGGAGCGCGGCATCACGCCGACCCTGTCGAAGCTGGCGGCCGAGGGCGCGCATGGCGCGCTGCGCCCGTCGTTTCCGACCAAGACCTTCCCCAATCATTATGCGATCGTCACCGGGAAGCGCCCCGACACCAACGGAATCACCGGCAACAACATGATCGACCCGCGGCGACCCGCGGTGAAGTTCAGCCTTGGCGACCCCAAGCAGTCGCTCGATCCCTTCTGGTGGGACGAGGCGGAGCCGGCCTGGGTGACCGCGAACAAGGCCGGCGTCCGCACCGCGACGATGTTCTGGCCGGGCAGCGAGGTCGCGATCCACGAGATACGTCCGCCCGACTGGCTCCGCTACGACGAGAATGTCGGCTATGCGCAGCGCGTCAACACGATCCTCGACTGGATGCGCCGTCCCGCCGACATCCGCCCGGCCTTCGTGACGCTCTATTTCGAGGCGGTCGACAGCGCGGGGCATGAGTTCGGTCCCGACAGCGCCGAAGTGAACGCCGCGATCGCGGAGGTGGATGCACGGATCGGCGATCTCGTCGCAGGGCTCGCTGCGATGGGCCAGCCGGCGCAGCTGCTCGTCGTCGCCGATCACGGGATGCGCGCGATCGACGAAAGCCGCGTGATCCAGCTGGCCGACCTGATCGACCTGCCCAGTATCATCGCGGTCGAGACGGGCCCCTATGCCGCGATCGAACCCGCCGCGGGGACCGACAACCGCGTCTATGACGCACTGCTCAAGCCGCACGACCATATGACGTGCAACCGGCGCGAGGAGCTGCCCGAGCGGTTGCACTATGGCAAGAATCCGCGCGTCGCGGCGATCATCTGCATCGCCGCGCCCGGCTGGTCGATCCTCGCCGGCCCGCCGCAATGGCCGGTCAAGGGCGGCGCCCACGGCTATGACAATCAGGATCCGCAGATGCTTGCGCTTTTCGTGGCAAGCGGCACGCCGCTGAAGGGTGACGTCGGCATCGTCGACAATATCGAAGTCTATCCGCTGCTCATGCGGCTGATCGGCGTCGCGCCGATCCCGGGCGACGCCAGCGGCGCGCTCGTCAAACGCCTGCCGCGCTGATCAGCGCACCACCGCCATCGCGCGGATGGAGGCGTTCGGCGCGTTGACGATCTGGAGCAGGTAGCGGCCTTCGGTCACTTCGAAGTCGACCGTCTTGCGGATTCCCGAGCAAGCGGGGCCGTGCCCGTGGCTGACCGACGCTACTGTCTTTCCGTCGTGCACGAGATCGATCCACGCGCCCTCGTCGAGCGCGACGGTGAGGCGGCCGGGTTTCTTGACGATGATCGGCACCATGCCGCCGAACTTGAACGGATCGGGCTCGCGCGCGGGCGCGATCCAGTAGCTGAGGCTTTCGTACCGGTGGAGCGCGAGCCCGGTGCGCGCGGCCGCCAGCGGCGGCCAGTCGGCAGCACGGGCGTCACCATAGCCGTAGATGGTCTTGTTCGAACTGTTCCGCGCCCAGCCCGACAGCTCGGGCGGCAAGACGGGCTTGGCGAGGCAGGCGTCGGGCTTTTTGGCCGGGGCAGCCATCACGAAAGGCACCGGTACGGAAGATGCCGCCAATAGCAGTGCGATTGCGAAAAACCTCATCCTATTTCCTTCCGAACAGTTTCTCCACATCGTCCATTGCGAGTTTCACCCAGGTCGGGCGGCCGTGGTTGCACTGGCCCGAATGCGGCGTCACCTCCATCTGGCGGAGCAGCGCGTTCATTTCGGGTACGCTGAGGGTTCGTCCGGCCCGCACCGAGCCGTGGCACGCCATCGTCGCGGCAACGAGTTCGAGCTTTTCGGAGAGGCCGAGCGCGGCGTCATAGCCCGCGAGATCGTCGGCGATGTCGTTGACGAGCTTTTGCGTGTCGATCGCCCCGAGCATCGCGGGCGTCGCGCGCACCATGACCGCCGCCGGGCCGAAGCGTTCGAGCTCGACGCCGAGCGCGGCGAGCTGCGGCGCGGCGGCTTCGAGCCGGTCGCACGCGGGTTCGTCGAGTTCGATGACTTCGGGCAGCAGCAGCCCCTGCGATGGCACGGCGCGCCCCGCCATGCCGTGGCGGAGCTGTTCGAGCACGAGCCGTTCGTGGGCCGCATGCTGATCGACGATCACAAGCCCGTCCTCGGCCTCGGCGACGATGTAGGTTTTGGCGATCTGGCCGCGCGCGATGCCGAGCGGGTGCTCGTCGGCCATCGGCGGCGGCGCGACGGCGACCTCGGCGCGCCCCGAGGGCGGCGCGGGCGCCGCCGACGCAAAGGGCACGAGCCGGTCATAGACGCGCGCGACATCCTCGCCCGCCGGCGTGATGTCGGCACCGAACAGGTGGACGGCGGGCTCGGTACGGCGACCGAAGAGGAAACCCGTCGCGGGCTCGGGCGGCGGCACCGGCTCTTGCTGCCACGCCGACAGCGCCGCCTCGGCGGGACGCTGCACGCTGCGGAACCCATGCTCGTCGAGCGCGCGGCGAAGCCCGCCGACGATCATCCCGCGAACGAGTTGCGGATCGCGGAACCGCACTTCGGTCTTCGCGGGATGGACGTTCACGTCGACCTCGCTGGTCGGAATATCGAGGAACAGCGCGACGACCGGATGGCGATCGCGCGCGAGCAGGTCGGCGTAGGCGCCGCGCAGCGCGCCGACGAGCAGCCGGTCCTTCACCGGGCGCCCGTTGACGAACAGATATTGATGGTCGGCGATGCCGCGGTTGTAGGTCGGCAGGCTGATGACGCCGCCAAGCCGCGCCTCGCCGCGTTCCACATCGACCCCGATGCTGTTCGCCGCCAGCTCGCGCTGGGTGAGCGCGGCGACCCGCGACAGCTGATCCTGTCCGCCCTGCACGTCAAGGACGCGGCGCCCGTCATGTTCGACGACGAAGGCGATGTCGGGGCGCGCCATCGCAAGTCGCTTCACGACGTCGAGGCAGGCGGCATATTCGCTGCGAGGGCTGCGCAGGAACTTGCGCCGTGCCGGAACGCGCGCGAACAGATCCTCGACGAGAAGGCGCGTCCCTTTCGCCAGCGCCGCCGGCCCTTCGGCGATCACGGCGCCGTTGTCGACCACGCGTCGCCACCCCTCGCCACCGGCAACCCGGCTTTCGAGCGTCAGCCGCGCGACGCTCGCGATCGAGGGCAACGCCTCGCCGCGGAAACCCATCGTCGTGACGTCCTCGATCGCATCGGTCGGCAGCTTCGAGGTCGCATGGCGTTCGAGGGCCAGCGCCATGTCGGCGGCGGTCATTCCGCAACCGTCATCCTCGACCTCCAGCCGCGCCATCCCGCCCTCGGCGATTCGCACCGAAATGCGAGTCGCGCCGGCGTCGATGGCGTTTTCAACCAGCTCCTTGAGCGCCGCGGCCGGTCTTTCAACCACTTCACCGGCCGCGATCCGATTTACGAGCTTTTCCGGCAGGCGGCGTATTGACATGGAAGCTCTCCTAGCGCAGTCGGACGCAAATCGCGACCCATCCGCACAGCCTGATCATTTTATCCAGCCATCCGTTCGGACAGGCCGGACTCTCCCCCTGATTGCTGCTGTTGACGGCGGGACATGCGGAGTCAAAATTCTACGGGGGCACGGTCCATCCTGGACCGGCGGCGCCGATGACAGGAAGCAGTATAGATGTCCTTCTTTTCTCGCTGGCTTAAATTCAATTCCCAAGACATGGCTATCGACCTCGGCACCGCGAACACCGTGGTCTATGTGCGCGGCAAGGGCATCGTGCTCAACGAGCCGTCGGTGGTGGCGGTCGAGACGCTGAACGGTATCAAGCGCGTGAAGGCGGTCGGCGACGATGCGAAGCTGATGATGGGCAAGACCCCCGACAGCATCGAGGCGATCCGTCCGCTGCGTGACGGCGTCATCGCCGACATCGACGTCGCCGAACAGATGATCAAGCACTTCATCACCAAGGTGCATGGCGGCAAGCCCAATGCGTTCCGCAGCCCCGAAATCGTGATCTGCGTCCCCTCGGGCTCGACCAGCGTCGAACGCCGCGCGATCCGCGACGCCGCGTCGAACGCGGGCGCCAGCGAAGTGTGGCTGATCGAGGAGCCGATGGCCGCCGCGATCGGCGCCGACATGCCAGTCACCGAACCGATCGGGTCGATGGTGGTCGATATCGGCGGCGGCACCACCGAAGTCGCGGTGCTCTCGCTCCGCGGCCTCGCCTACACCACCTCGGTCCGCGCCGGCGGCGACAAGATGGACGAAGCGATCGTCTCCTATGTCCGCCGACACCATAACCTGCTGATCGGCGAAGCGACCGCGGAGCGGATCAAGAAGGATTTCGGCATCGCGCGCATCCCCGCCGACGGCGTCGGCATGACGATCCACATCAAGGGCCGCGACCTCGTCAACGGCGTGCCCAAGGAAATCTCGATCAACCAGGCGCAGATCGCCGAGGCGCTGTCCGAACCGATCGGCACGATCGTCGAGGGCGTCCGCATCGCGCTGGAGAACACCGCGCCCGAACTCGCGGCCGACATCGTCGACCAGGGAATCGTGCTGACCGGCGGCGGTGCGCTGATCGCCGAGCTCGACGAACTGCTCCGCGACGCGACCGGCCTGCCCGTCACGGTCGCCGAAGACCCGCTGACCTGCGTCGCGATCGGCACCGGCCGCGCGATGGAGGATCCGGCCTTCCGCGGCGTGCTGCAGCAAGCCTGATCGGGTAACGTCGCACCATGGTCCGCCCGGCACATCGGCGTCCGGGGCAATCCCGAAAGGCCCAGTACAGCCTGTTCGTTGCCTATGTCATTGCGGTGACAGGGGCAGTGGCGGGCTTGCTGCTGGCTGTGCTTTCGGTCGTCGATCCCGTCGGCTTCGCTGCGCTGCGCGTCGCGAGCCACGAGGTCACGGCGCCGATCGCGCGCGCCAGCCGGTCGGTCATCGGTTCGATCTCGGGCATCGATGACGCCGTGTCCGCCTATGTCGGTGCAGGATCGCAGAACCGCCGGCTCCGCAAGGAACTCGCCGCGACCCGCCGCCAGCTGGTCGCAACCAGCTCGCTGCAGGAAGAGAACCGGCAGCTCAAGACGCTGCTCAAACTGCAGGAGGCCGACAAGACCGCGATCGCCAACGGGTATCTGCTCACCTCGACCTCGACGAGCAGCAAGCGCATCGCGCTGCTCAGCATCGGACGCAATCTGGGTGTCGCGGCGGGTCAACCGGTGCGCGGTGCCGACGGTCTGATCGGCCGCATCCTCGGCTCGGGTCCGTCGGTATCGCAGGTGCTGCTGATCACCGATATCGACAATATCGTTCCCGTCCGCCGCGCGCGCGACGGTCTGCCCGCGCTTGCCTATGGCCGCGGCAACGGCGATCTCGACATCCGCACGCTCAATATCGCGAACAATCCGTTCAAACCCGGCGATATCCTCGTCACCTCAGGAACCGGCGGCCTCTATCCGCCGAACATCCCGGTCGCGATCGTCATCCGCCGCCAGGACGACGGCGCCCTCGCCCGTCCGCTCGCCGACCCCGCGAAGGTCGACGCGGTGTCGGTGCTTCGCCCCTATACGCCCGACAATGCCGAGGCGCTGCTGAAGCCCGACGCCGACGCGGTGCCGGAGGTTCCGAAGGCGCCATGAACCAGAAAGGGCCGCGTCTCGGCGAACCGGCATCGCTGTGGCGGATGCGCGCGGTGCCGGTCGCCACGGTGATGATCGCATCGGCGCTGCCGCTGATGCTGCCTTTGGTCGCGAGTTCGCCGGTGCTGCCGCCGCTCGGCCTGCTGTTCTTCCTCTGCTGGCAGCTGCTGCGGACGGAGATGTGGCCGGTGTGGATCGGCCTGCCCCTCGGCCTGTGGGACGACCTGTTCAGCGGCGCGCCGATCGGCACGGCCGTCTTCCTGTGGACCGCGGCGAGCATCGCGATCGCCTATCTGTCGCAGCGCATCTATTGGCGCGGCTTTTTCCACGACTGGGCGATCGGTGCGCTGCTCGTGGCGCTCGTCCAGTCGATCGCCGCGCTGCTCACCCATCCGCACGCCGAGACCGGACGCGTTTTGGGCCTGGTCGCGCCGCAAATCATCGTTTCGATCCTGCTCCTCCCGCTCTTCCTTCGCCTCACCGGCAAGTTTGACAATTTCCGCCTGAAACGTCGATAAAACCCCTTCATGTTTGGCAAAAAGAGTCCCCCGATCACCGAAGCCTGGCGCGGCTTCACCTTTACCCGCCGCGCGCTCGTCGTCGGTGGCGCGCAGGCGGCGGTCGGCGTGGCGCTCGCCGCGCGCATGGCCTATATTTCGGTGATCGACAACGAACGCTATGTGCTCGAAGCGGAAAGCAACCGCGTCAATCTGACGCTCGTCCCGCCGCGCCGCGGCTGGATCGTCGACCGGAACGGCAAGGCGCTTGCGAACAATCGCGTGTCCTTGCGCGTCGACATCATCCCCGACCGGCTGCACAACAAGGAGAATGTCCTAGGGCAGCTCCGGACGCTGCTCCGCCTCGACAATGACGCGATGGAACGAATCGAGCGCGACTTGAAGGCTGCATCGGGCTTTCAGCCCGTCGCCATCGCCGAGGATATGACCGAGCAGGAATATTCGTCGATCCTCGTCCACCTGCCGGAACTGCCCGGTGTCGCGCCGCAGCGCGGGTTCGCGCGCAACTATCCGACCGGCGCCGCCGTCGGGCACCTCATCGGCTATGTCGGCGCGCCGACCGCCGAGGAATATGAGAAGGTCAAGGACCCGCTCTACATCACCCCCGGCTACAAGACCGGCAAGGACGGGCTCGAGAAATATTTCCAGCAGATGCTGCGCGGCAAGCCCGGCGCCAAACGCGTCGAGGTCACCGCGCGTGGCAAGGTCGTGCGCGAACTGTCGACCCAGCCCGACGTGCAGGGCAAGACCGTTCACCTGACCATCGACGCCGACCTGCAGGACTATGTCGCGCGGCGCATGGGCCCCGAGTCCGGCGCGGCGGTCGTCATCGACACACATACCGGCGACATCCTCGCCTTCGTCTCGATGCCGAGCTTCGATCCGAACAGCTTTTCGGACGGGATCAGCAATTCGGAATATAGCTGGCTGCGCGCCGACGATCACCAGCCGCTGATCAACAAGGCGACGCGCGGCCTCTATCCGCCGGGATCGACGCTGAAGCCGATGGCCGCGATCGCCGCGATCGAGCATGGCATCGACCCCAGCGAGCGCCACACCTGTATCGGCGGCTACCGTCTCGGCAGCCGCTTCTTCCGCTGCCTTGGCACGCATGGCAGCCTCGACATGCCGCACGCGATCATGAAGAGCTGCAACAGCTATTTCTACTGGGTTGCCCACCGGCTGGGCTATGATGCGATCGCGCCGACCGCGCGCCTGATGGGGCTAGGCGAGGAATTCCAGCTCGCGGGCAGCAACCAGCGTTTCGGGACGATTCCCGACAGCGCCTGGAAAATGAAGAAATATGACCAGCCATGGTCGGCATCGGACTCGCTGAACGCGGTCATCGGCCAGGGCTATGTCAGCGTGAACCCGCTCCAGCTCGCCGTCATGGCATCGCGCATCGCGTCTGGCCGCCGCCTCTATCCGCGCCTCGTCAACCGGCAGTTCAAGAACGAGGCCCTCCCCTTCTCCGCCGAGGCGCTGGCCACCGCACGCGAAGGCATGGACCTCGTCGTCAATGGGCCGGGCGGCACCGCCGGGCGCAGCCGCCTGCCGCTCGACGGCATCGCGATGGCGGGCAAGACCGGTACCGCGCAGGTGCGAGGCCTCAACACCGGTAACGGCAAGGGGGGGACGTGGCGCTTTCGCGACCACGGCCTGTTCATCGGCTTCGCACCGGTCGACAATCCCCGCTACGCGATTTCGGTCATTATCGAGCATGGCATGGGCGGCAGCCGCGCCGCGGCGCCGGTCGCCAAGGACGTCTTCACCTTCATCTACGATCGCGAAAAGGGGATGGAGGCGCTCGAGACCTTCGAGGCCGGCTGGGGCGGCACGATCAAGGACCGCATGGACCGCAACTACGCCGCCTGGAAGGCCGGCATTGCGGCGCCCGATCCGGGCCTCGCCCAATGATCCCGGTTCCACCCGCGATCCAGCGCTTCCCCTGGAAGCTCATGGCACTTTTGGCGGCTATCTGCGGCTTCGGTCTGCTCGTCCTCTATTCGGCGGCGGGCGGCAACTGGTCGCCTTGGGCGTGGCAGCAGGGTGTCCGCTTCCTCGTCTTTCTGGGCGCCGCGCTCGTGATCGGACGCCTCCCGCTCCGTCTCTTCGAGGATTTCGCCTATATCGGCTATATCGGGGTGCTCGCGCTGCTGATGGCCGTCGAACTGCTCGGTTTCGTCGGCGGCGGCAGCCAGCGATGGCTGAACCTCGGCTTCATCAACCTCCAGCCATCCGAGCTGATGAAAGTCGCGATCGTGATCGCGCTTGCACGCTTCTACACGCAGCTGCCCCCGGGCAATACGCGTACCTTCACCGCGCTCTGGCCCGCCCTCCTCGCGATCGGCTTTCCGGCGGCACTCGTCATGCTCCAGCCCGACCTCGGCACGGCGCTCGCGATCTCGATCGGCGGCGTCGTGGTGATGTTCGTCGCGGGCCTCCCCTTCTGGTGGTTCGGCAGCGCAGCAGGCGCCGGCGTCGCGGCGCTGCCCATCCTCTTCTCGATGCTGCATGACTATCAGCAGAAGCGCGTCCTGATCTTCCTCGATCCCGAAAGCGACCCGCTGGGAGCAGGCTATCATATCAGCCAGTCGAAGATCGCGATCGGTTCGGGCGGGATCGGCGGCAAGGGTTTCCTCAACGGGTCGCAGAGCCATCTCGACTATCTCCCCGAAGGCCACACCGACTTCATCTTCGCAACGATGGCGGAAGAATGGGGACTGATCGGTGGCCTGGCGCTGCTCTTCGCCTTCTTCCTGCTGCTGCGCTGGGGCACGCGCGTCGCGCTCCGTGCCCGGACACGCTTCGGCCAGCTCACCGCGGCGGGGCTCACGATGACGATCTTTTTCTACATCGCGATCAACCTGTCGATGGTGATGGGCATGGCGCCCGTTGTCGGCATCCCGCTGCCGCTCTTTTCCTACGGCGGTTCGTCGATGCTGACGATCATGACGTGCGTCGGCATCATCCTGGCGATCGAAAACGACAGCAAAACCGGGACACGCCGCTTTCATTGAAGAAAATCTGCAATTGGGCATTGCCAAGCCCGAAACACCATGATAGCGGCGCGCTCTCTTCGCGAGACAGGGAGTTTCCCGGCCCCGCAGAAGAATGCCGAAACCGGCATGTGGACGCATAGCTCAGTTGGTAGAGCAGCTGACTCTTAATCAGCGGGTCCTAGGTTCGAGCCCTAGTGCGTCCACCACTTTCCCCTTATTTTTCAGTCGAATACCAAGCTCGTCGGTTCGAGCGGCCGGGAGCGTTTTTGTGCTAGGTAGCGCTCTAGGTAGCAGCGCGCTAATTCGGCGCTGCGGTTGCTCAGCCTCCACACATCAGCGTCCACGGTGAAAGATTCATGGCCTACGCTTTGTCCGACTGCCCTTGAGCGAGTCGTCCTTTCACCTCCCAATCAGCGCGACTGCTAAACCCATCTTGCTCCGCACCAGCATCACCCGCTGGGATGGCCGTTAAGAGCCTCGAGGATCACGGGGAAATAAGACAGCTAAGCCACCCGAGCTCCGATCCAAATTACCCGGCCGACAATATCGACGCCCTTGCGCTGGATGCCCTGCCAGCTCGGATATGCGGGGTGATCGGTAAGAACGGTCAGACGGTTCTTCGTTGGGTCGATCGCTATCCGCCTCACGAAGATTTCAGAAGACCCACGAATGGCATAAAGGCCTTCACGCACGCTCTCCTGGGTGCGAACTCGGCTAATCATAACCTCGTCGCCATTGCAGAGGGTTGGCTCCATCGCCTCACCAACAATTGGCAAGATTGCGACACTGGCGGGCTGATCACACAGCCGACCTAGCCAAGCCGCATCAACCAGACGCCATTGTGAGCGTGAATCGTTGCCTGTCCCGTTCAGTAGTGGGACTTTGACTATCGAGCGCTGCCCGACTGTCGGCCCCACCTTTCCACCCAGCACCTCTACGGGCACGTCAAAATGCAATGCCAGCAGCGCTATGTCGCTTTGGTCAAAGCGGGCTGGAGAACCTCGTTTAATGAACTGCTGGATGTATGCCGAGTTTCTCCCGAGGAGGCGCGAGATCGATGCGTAGGTCTCTCCTCGCTCGCTGATTAGGCCATCCAACGCCTCCCGCGGCTCCATCCTATCATCTCCTTCGATTTCCTACCTCTCTATCACACGCCTGAGGACGAATCCTAGTCGGACAGACCCCACAAGGTCAGTAGGGCAAGCGAAGGAAGCAAACGCCGCACCGGAGCATAGATGCCACGGCACCAGCGCTATTGGGTCGGCCTCGACGCCGGCCACCTGGAGACTGCGGTCTGCCTCGTCGATGCCGAAGGCCACGTATTCTTCGAGGCAATGACTGAGACCCGCGCTGCTCCGATAAGAGATATCCTTCGACGGTTCGGCGTTGAGCCTGTCCAGTCTATTACGATCGAGGCCGGTGTCGGCACTCAAATGGTTCGGGATCTCCGTTCGTTCGGGTTTCCCGTTCAAGTCGTCGACGTTCGCAAATCAAGCAAATTCCTGGCGATCCGACGGCATAAGACCGATGCGAATGACGCCAGAGGTCTCGCCGAGCTCGGTCGGGTCGCCCAGTCAATGGGTCCTCAAGTTTTTGTGAAACCGGTGGAACACCAGGACATCCGCATAATGATCAACATCCGTCGAACCTTGCTAAAGCAACGTGCGAGAACGGATGCGTTGCTGCAGTCCATATTCAGATTACACGGCGCCAACATCAAGCTCCTGAATGGACGAGGCTCGCTCGCGGCTGAAGTCGCGAGCCAACTAAGGCTCTTGCGCACCGGTGGGGTCACCATCCGCGTCGATTTGGATCCTCTGGTCAGCATGGGAGAAGCTCTACGCTCTCATATCTCGAATATTGATCGAGAGATGCGCACAATGGCGACCAGCATCCCGGCTTGCGCCAGATTTCAGACAATTCCTGGTGTTGGGACAATCACGGCGCTGTCATTTTACAGCGCCGTCGGAGACCCATACCGATTTAAGAACAATCGGGATGTCAGACCTTATCTCGGCCTCACGCCGAATTTATATCAATCCGGCGTCACTGCGCGCCGTGGCCGGATTAGCCGATACGGAAACAAGCTGACGAGGTCGCACCTAATCACGGCAGCCACCGTGCTGCTTCGCACAATCAAAACCGAAAGTTCGTTGCGCACTTGGGGCCTGCAACTGGCAACCAAGATCGGATTTCTTAAAGCTCGTGTTGCGGTGGCAAGGAAGCTTGCTGTGATCATGATGGCAATGTGGAAGACGAGCACCACGTTTCATCCAGATGAATCGAGACCACGGTTGCTCCACCCGGAGCAGGCAGGCTTGGACCCCGTACGGATTTCTGGGAGCACGATCCCGTTGTAGGTAATTGGGCCAAGCCTGCCGTCTGATCCCGCTTCCGGCGGCCTTCTGTAGGACGTCGAGCCACAGTGCGACCGGCTAGGCCGCAATCGCACGATCCTCTTCGAACGTAAACGCGCGAGGCGTTGCGACGGCGTGCCCCTCAAAATTTCGCGTAATCTCGACCGCAATCAGGCTGTCACCGGGGAAGGCCGGGCTCAACTCCAAGGTGAGGTAATCGAACAGAGCGCGCTCGTGGACCGCGATGATGACCTGCCGATCCATGCTTTTCGACAATGTCCGCAGCAAAGCTGCAAACTGCGCAGTGTGGACATCGTCCATCGACTGAACGGGGTCGTCGAGTATGAGCCAAGGCATCTTAACCGGTACCGAGAGGTGAAGCGCCAAAAACAGCGTCAGCGCAGCAGTATTCAGATTGCCCTGACTAAGCATCGCGCCGGGGGATCCGGAAGCCTTGCCGGACCGATGCAATGTTTCCAAAACCGCTTCCACCTTACCGCCTGAGCCCGTCGGCAATCGAAAGCCTGGGACGAACTGTTCGGACGGAGCCAACCGAACGAACAAATCGCGCCAGATCTTATTCAGCGACTTGCTGAAAACCTTCTTCACTATCTCCGAACGAACCGAATCAGCGGCTTCCGACACCTTCTTTGCGTGCCCCCTGCTGGTCTCAACGTTCTTGAGCGCCTTCTCGACATCGGTCAGTCGCTTACCATCGCGGTCTCGCTCGGACTGCAACGTCCGCAGCTTCTCCAAGTCGCGTACGCGGCTATCCAGTTCGGCAAGCGCCTCGATGCGAAGTAAGCTCACCCGCTCGGCCGCTGCAATCTTCGCTTCCACAGCCCGAACGGCCTCATTGAGTGCGTCTTCTATTTCTGGATACGCGCTTGGCGATTGACCCAATGCGGCTTGGATCGCGGTTTCGATATCGGGAAGCATCGATACCGACAGTTCGTCCCGGCGCCTCGCGAGCACCAAGGTTTGGCGGGCGCCAGCAGATGCGGTAAGCAGACGGACGCCTTCTTGAGCTGCCGCTTCAAGATTTCGCAGTTGTTGGGCCAAGTCAGCCATCTGCGCCTTACGGACCGTATATGCCGCAACATCTTCAGCGCTGAGTTGGCCATTGCCCGCTCCCAGAAGATCGCGCTGCGCTTCGGACAAGCGGGCGCTTTCTTTTGCTCGCTCGGTTGCAAGGGCCTGCAAACGACCGGCCTCGCTGGTGAGAGACGCGATCTTGGCTGCTATGTGTGAAGAAAGTGGTCCGACATCCTGTTGGGCAAAATCACGATCGCAGACAGGGCAGGTGTCGCCGTGAATATGCGGAACGACGCCGGCCAGCGCGGTCGCGAGCGATCTCGCATCTTCCGCGGAACCGGCCAGGTCCTTGTTCAATTCCTCAATGCGGCTCGTGGCGCGCTGCACGACGGCGTTCAGTTTCTCCACGTTTTCAGTGGCCGCTGTGTGTGTGGCGAGGAGCGATTCCAAACGTGTTTCTTCACCCGCCGCGCGCCGCAAAGCTTCGCTTCGGGCCTTCTCTGGCCCATCGTCCAGCGAAGGAACATCTGAAAAGGCCGATCGCGCAGCATCAATCGCTCGATCCAGCGCGTTCCCCGTTCGCTCGTCCGCTCGCCACGCTATGAATAAATTCGACGCAGCTTGATCGGCTCGCTCCTTTGCAGCAACGTCACGGCTAGCCTCTCCCGAGGGAAGCGATTGCCACCGCTCAAGCAATCCCCGCAGTTCGGAACGTTGCCGACTAAGATCGCTAAGGCCGCGATCTCCGTCATGCGCCAATCGAATGTCAGCTCGCATCGCGCTGAGATCGGTCTCATCCGTAACGATCAGTGGAGCGTTGCCGCCAAGGTTGCCCAAGATTTCGTTGATTCTGGCGCGACGGGCCTCAGCCTCCGTTTTCGCCGCAGCGATGGAGCGATCAGACTTACCGATTTGCTCCTGCAACGATGTGTCCGTCGTCAGAACATTCGGCACAACTCGCGGCGTAGATTAGCGGAGTGCGGACCTCGTCAGGGGGTTGATGTTAGGCGGCGAACTTGCGGTGCTGCAAGCGCCGATGTTCGATGGTCTGTCGC
>JAESGH010000149.1_pt1 | contig 184563 bp, 176 predicted proteins | sample 9269641 | NCBI WGS metagenome assembly JAESGH01 (sample SAMN14515345, study PRJNA621665) | algae metagenome | isolation source: Phormidium tanganyikae FI6-MK23 and co-occurring heterotrophs from granitic... | place: USA: Fort Irwin, California | collected 1998-05-24
GATAATTCGATGCTTCCCTTGCGGCCTTTCGTCAGGAACATCATCTATTCGGGCATCGATCTCGACGAGTTGCTCGCACATGATCTGCCATCGGTTCGCCGGATGGTGGGGGACGTCGCGGCCCTCTTCGACGCCGGCCAGTTGCAGCCTCTGCCGCATCGCAGTTTTCCGGCTTCCGACGTCGACAGCGCCTTCCGGCTGATGCAGACGTCGGACCATGTCGGGAAGATCGTCGTCAGCCCTCCGAAAACGGCTCGCATCGACGTGGCCAGGGCCGAATTCCAGTCGAAACCGGGCCTCTATCTCGTCATCGGCGGAACGACCGGACTGGGCTTCGCCACCGCGAAATGGTTGGCAGGGAGAGGGGCCACGGCGATCGCGCTCCTGTCCCGTCGCGGCCAGGTCGATGCCGATTTGGCGGGCGCTGTGTCGGAGCTGCAGAAGGCTGGCGTCCAGGTTACCGCGCTCCCGCTCGACGTGCGTGACGGCGACGCGGTCAAGGCCGCCGTCGAGCGGCTCGTCGCCGATCATGGCCCCGTCCGGGGCATGGTCCATGCCGCAGTCCATCTCGATGACGGGCTCATCGCCAACCTGACACCGGAACGCCTGTGGGACGTGCTCAGCGCCAAGACCGACGGCATCGTTAATCTCGAGGCGGCTCTCGACGATCAGCCGCTCGATTTCTTCGTTGCCTACTCATCGGCGAGCGCCCTGATCGGCAGCCCCGGCCAGGCGGCCTATGTCGCGGCCAACACGTTCCTCGAAGGCTTCATGGCGCGCAGGCGGAAGCTCGGAAAGCCGGCTCTGGCGATCGGTTGGGGAGCGATCTCGGATGTCGGAATCCTGGCGCGGGACAAGCAGCTCGGCCAGCGCCTTCGTCGCACGACGGGTGTGTCCGCGATCAGCTCCGCGGAGGCCCTCGCGCATCTGGGCCGCCTGCTGAGCCTGGGAGATGCGGTCGGTTCCGTTCAGTACCTGACCAATATGGGCCGCTCGGCGGCGGCCGATAAGCTCGCCTTGCTGAAGAGCCCGACCTTTGCCGGCCTAGCTTTGATGGGGGCCGGCCAGGATCAGGACGCAGCCGACGAGGCCCTGCTCGATCTGGCGAACAAGGGCCCGCAGGAAGCGCTGGCCATCGTGAAGAACGCGATGCTGCGTGAGGTCGCCTCGATCTTGCGTCTGCCGGTCGACAGGATCGATCCCGACCGCCCTCTCGGAGAGATCGGTCTCGATTCGCTGATGGCGCTCGAACTGCACCTGGCGCTCGAAACCTCGCTCGGCACGCAGATCGCCCTGGTCGGTGTCGGGGACAGGACCCTGTCCGGCATGGCGCAGACGATCGTCAATCAGGTCTGCCGCGCCGAGGCTCCGGCTGATGACGGCCCGACGCTGGCCGGCGAGGGCGCTCCGTCAGCGGTGGTCGCGACGGGCGCCGAACCGATAGGGGATCAAGCCGCGATGCCCGAGCAGGCGCTGCGGGCAACGCATTCAGGGAAATTCGGACAATGAGCCGTGAGAGCGGCGCGCTGACGGACGGAGCGCTTTCCGCATTGTTCGATCAGATGCGGGGCACCAGTGAGCCATCCAACGCCGTGGCGCTCGCCGCAAAGAAGCTCAGCCACGATGTCGGTATCGCGAGCCACCCGCTCTATCAGCAGATCGAGCTTCAGAAGAATCTCGCGACGTTGGCTGGCTTGCCGAGCCCTTATTATCGCCGGCACGACGTGCGCGCCGGCCATGTCTCGGTCGTCGAGGGGCGCTCGGTTGTCAACTTCACCTCCTACGACTATCTGGGGTTGAATGGCGATCCGCGGATTCTCGAAGCGGTCGTCCAGGCGGCGGGCGAGTTCGGCACCTCGGTGTCGGCAAGTAGGATCACGTCCGGCGAACGGCAGATCCATCGCGATCTCGAGGAGGCGCTCGCCAGGAACTATGCGGCCGAGGATTGCGTCGCTTTCGTTTCCGGGCATGCGGCGGCCGTTTCCGCCTTGGCGACGTTGATGGGACCGAAGGATCTCATCGTCCACGACTCCGTCATCCATAACTGCATCGTCGTTGGCGCCCAGCTCGCCGGCGCCACGCGCCGCCTGTTTCCTCACAATGATTTCGATGCGCTGGAAACGCAGCTCGCGGTCGATCGCGAGCGTTTCCAGCGCGTGCTCATCGTGAGCGAGGGGCTGTTCTCGATGGATGGCGACGGGCCGGACCTGGAACGCCTCGTCGCCATCAAGGAACGTTTCGCGGCCTGGCTGATGATCGACGATGCTCATGGGCTCGGCACTCTCGGGGTGAGAGGCCGTGGCATCTTCGAACATCAGGGCGTCGATCCCGCTCGGGTCGATTTCTGGCTGGGCACCTTGTCGAAGTCGCTCGTCAGTTGCGGCGGCTACATCGCCGGCAGCGCCATGGCGGTCGAGTTGCTGAAGTCCTTTGCGCCGGGTTTCGTCTACAGCGTGGGCATGCCGGCGACCAACGCCGCCGCTGCGAAAGCGGCGCTGGATCTCATGAACGGCGAGCCGGAGCGGGTGGCGCGATTGCAGAAGCAGTCGCAGCGCTTTCTCGATGCCGCCAAAGGAGCCGGGCTCGACGTCGGTGACAGCTGGGGTGCCGGAATCATCCCGCTGATGACAGGCGATACGCTCGCGACCCTCGTCCTGGCCGAGCGGCTGCTGGCCCGCGGCATCAACGCTTTTCCCGTCCTGCCGCCGGGCGTGCCGGAGAACGGGGCCAGGGTGCGCTTCTTTGTCAACGCGACCCATAGCGACGACGAGATCGACCAGGCCGTTGCGATCGTCGCCGAAGAATTCGATGGCCTGCTGCGCTCATCCGCTACCGGCCGGGTCTGAGGAGACGCTGGAGCCTCGGGCCGAGGCTCCGGCTCCGTTACCTCGTTACGTTGTAGATCGAGGCGCCGCTGATGGCCGGACCCGCCACCAGATAGAACAGTTGCAGGGCCTTCTGCAGGTCGCTCAGCTGCGCGTTCGAGACATAGAGCAGATCGCGCGCATGGATCGGGAAGCGTTCGGCGAGGAACAGGCCGCTCGTGTCACGGAGGTTCAGACGATAGACGATCGGCACGCTCCGGCCCTGCTGGAGCAGCGGGCTTGCCGGAACGAGGCTCCGGGCAACCGCATAGGGCTCATAGCGCAGGATGAAGACGCCTGAGGGATCCGAACGGTTGTCGATCAGGCCTCCGGCTTTCGCCAGAGCCTGCGAAAGCTTGATCGCGTCGGTCTCGAACGGAATCTCCGCGTTTCGTCCGGTTGCGCCATAGGCGATGAAGGTCTGCGGCTCGCGCACTACGGTGATAAGATCGCTGGAGCGCACGAAGATGTTTTCACGCGGATCGGAAACGATGCGCGTCATGGCGACGCGGGCCGAACGCTGGCCGCGCGTTACCTGCACCACCGCCTCGTTGACGGGAATGCGGATGCCGCCGGCTCCCGCGATGACGTCCATCAGACGATCGCCCCTCGTCGACAGGGGGACGCGCGCGCCGGTCGCGACCTCTCCGGCAACTGTCACGGAGCTGCTGACCGCACGGGTGACGGTGAGCTGAACCTGTGGCTGGATCGCCTTTCCTTCGAGGCTCGCGACGATACGCTTCTGCGCCTCGTCGATCGAAAAGCCCGCAACGCGGACCCGCCCGCCATAAGGCACGGAGATAGATCCGTCGCGACCGACGGGTTGCTCGGGAATGGCGGCGCTCTTCGAGCCCGTAGTGAAGCGGTCCGTCACCATCGGCGCCGAGAACAGCCCGCCGGAGGAGGCTTCCCACACCGTCAGGACGACGAAGTCGCCGACGCCCACGACCGATTCGGCCGGCGGTTGGTGCGTGCCGAAGCTCGCCTGGAAGCTGTCGGGCGCCCGCCTCGCGAGCACGTTGACCACTTCGGGCGTGATATCGACGACTTCATAGCGCTGCTGCTCGGCAACCGCTGCCTGCTCGACCACGTCCTCCGCGGTCGGGCCCGAGGAGGGAAGCGCACTGCAACCGGTCAAAGCGGCGAGCCCGACTACGACAACGACGTTTTTACGCATGCTACCCCTAATCCCGAGCGCCAGAGCTTCTAGCACGAGGCAGATCGTGCAACCATGCCTCGGTGTCCTCGTCCGGAGAACTGTGCCGAAGTTGCAACAGGTGGCCGTCGGAAGGCTGAATCTCACCGCAAATGGGTTCTACCGTCGGCATCCTAAGATATTGGAAATGTGCCTTTCCGGGTGCCGGTAGCGGTAGATGAGATGATTCCTGAGAAAGCCAAGATGAGAGACATCGTCGTCGTCAGCAACCCGTCTTCGCTTGCAGTCTGGGGGTTCCATTTTCTCGAAAGCGCGCTTCGACTAATTTTTCCTTCTCTCGTTACGCGAAGGGTGGATCGGCTCGATAACGTCGATGATCTGGACGCTTCCCCGGCGCCGCGCCTGTTCCTATCGGCCTTTCCGCCCCCTGCGTTGGCCGCCGGCTGCGAGCGACTGAACAAGGCTCCGATCATCTTCCTCGACGATCTTCTTCCGTCCGTCGCCTATGTTCGCGCGGGAGGGACCGTGTCCACGCTCGAAGCCGTCCGAGCCCTGTCGGCGAGTCTGACGCTGTGTGGCGCCTGCAGGGCTGTTGTGGGCGCCCGGCTCGTCCGCCGCCAGGATGACCTTCGCCTGATCGATCTCCTGACGATGGCCGTTCGAGCCACCGAGGCCACGATTGGTCCAGAGGCTCTCGAAGCGGCCTGCCTTCCGTTCGGTGGAGCCACGAAACGCTGTAGGGACATGGTGGGGGAGTGGGAGGCCCGTGCGAACCTGCCCATGCTGACGGAAGAAGACGAGCAGCTCGCGCAGAGCGTGCTCGGTGGGTTATACGCTTTCGTCGACAACGGCGTAGTAGAAGCCATAGCATGGCCGGGACGGTCGTTCCTCCTCGGAGATCGGCCTGGGACGCCCGCGCCCGTGGTGTCGGAGGTCACCGGACGGGCGAGAATTATTTTCTATGGCCCCTATTTCCACCTGCCCTGCGGCCGGTGGAGGCTGCGCATATCGCTCGGCTTCTCCCACGATATTCGCGGCCTTCCGCTCAGCATTCAAATCGTTAGTACCGAGTCTCTCGGAGAGGTCAGGATTCTGGCCGAGCGTGCGGGCATTTTCGCGGTCAACTCCGAAATCGTCGTGACGGCGCCGCACGAGCCGATAGAAATTCGCACGATGAGCGAGCAGGGCGCGATCGAGGGACATATCGCCCTTGCGAGCGTTGAGCTCGCCTATCTCGCGGACAACTGATTGCCGACGAGGCGCGAAGGGGCAGCCTGTTCAATGACGGAAAATCCAATATGCATAATTGAGCACGTCGGAATGCCTTCGAGGTGTTCGCCAAATCCAGCCCACGGCCTTCGCCGTTTTGCGCTCAGCCGCATTTTTCGAGATCGGAGAAGGTCTTGTCCAGCCTACACTACCTCAGTACCGCAGATATCGGCCTGATGAAGCGAGAGGATGCCGAACGGGAAATTCAGCAACGCGTACAGACCGTCTATCTCGGCGGCGGCCTCATTCTCGCCCGCGTGCTCGGCGGCTCCAAGATGCTGTTGCGCTCCAGCGATCGCGGCTTCTCGCGTCACGTCATGCTGGATGGATATTGGGAGAGTTGGCTGACCGTCTTCTGTGCCCGCTTTTTGCAACCGGGCATGATCGCCTTCGATGTGGGGGCCAACCTTGGATATTATACACTGCTGTTCGCCAATCGGGTCGGTGCTGCCGGCCGCGTTGTCGCGATCGAGCCGAATCCGGAGACGTTCGAGCTCCTGAACGAAACGGTCGCCCTCAACGGCTATGGTGGCATGACCTCGCTCCTTTGCGCAGCTGCTTCCGCACGGTCGGGCGAAAGCGCGGAGCTGTTCGTTCCGCTTGGCGAGCCCAAGAATGCGACGATCGCCTTCAGTGGGAATAACCGCGCTTCCGAACTGACTGCATTGGTGCCGACCGTTTCGATCGACGAGCTGGCAAAGCCACTCGAGCGCGTAGATTTCGTCAAGATCGATGTAGAAGGTGCGGAGCCGCAGGTTCTCGAGGGCATGGCCGTGACGATCGAGCGTTTCAAGCCCACCATCTTGCTCGAATTCAATGCGAGTCGGTATCGGGATCCGGCCAGTATCCTCGACAGACTTGTCTCAGTCTATGGCAAAATCGGCGAGATCACCACTGAGGGCGCCAGCCGGCCAATTCCGCGTGAGACAGTGTTGTCCGAGCGAACTAATGAGGACCGGTTGCTGTGCTTCGCGACACCGGGACTGACCCTCTGAGGGATTTCGCGAGAATGTCCCGGAAAATTCTGATCGAGGCTCACGCATTAGCGCGAACCGGCGGCACCGGGATCGCCACCTATGCCCGCAACCTCGGCAAGACCGTCGCTCAGGCAGGCTATGCCGTCGAGCTGCTAATGGGGGTCGATCGCAAGATCAATCGGCGCGACCTCCTGCTGGCCGAGATCAGCCTCCACGACGCTAGGCCAAAGGAAGCGGATTGGCTTCGGGAAGTGGCGCGCGCCATCGACTGGGCGATTGGCTTGCCCATGGGGGCGCGGGCTGTGCCGCTGCCTCGGCAGCGGGTCGTCATCGATCCGGCCTCGGGGCAGGTGTCTAACAAAGATTACACGGCCCACGCGGTGGAGCGGCTGGAGGAACGGGCTTTCCAGCACTTCAACCGGTATGGCCGGCGGATGTCGGTTGTCCCCGCCGAGCGTTTCGACCTATTCCACGCCACCCGGCCGATCCCTCTCGCGCTGCCCAGGACGCCGAATCTCTATACGATTCACGACATCGTCCCGCTGCGCCTGCCGCATTCGACGCTGGACAACAAACGATATTTCTATCGCGTCGTGCAGGAGATCCTGAAGAAGGCGGATCACATCGTCACGGTGTCCGAATTTACTAAGCGCGACGTCATCGATGTCTTCGGCGTCGATGAAAGCCGCATCACCAACACTTGGCAATCGGTGTCGCTCCACAAATCCGTCCTGGAGCGGTCCGACGAAGACGTAGCACGGGTGGTCGAGCTGCAATACGGCCTCGGCTTCCGCGACTATTATCTGTTCCTGGGCGCCATTGAGCCGAAGAAGAACATTTCGCGCATGGTCGAGGCCTATTCGGCGAGCGGCAGCAAGCGCCCTCTGGTGCTGGTCGGTGGCCTGGGCTGGCAGTACGAACGCGACCTCGAGGCGATCGGCGACGAGCGGTTCGCGACCTGGCGTTTCGATGGCCAGCGCATCACCTCCGAGCGCCGCGTCAGGCGTTTGCCGTACGTGCCGAAGGCGGCTCTCTACACGCTCATTCGTGGCGCGCGGGCCGTTCTATTTCCATCGCTCTACGAAGGGTTCGGCCTGCCGGTTCTGGAGGCCATGCTGCTGGGAACGCCGACCATCACGTCCAATACCAGCTCGCTTCCGGAGATCGCGGGCGATGCCGCAGTTCTGGTCGACCCCTATCGCTCGGACGCCATCCGTGACGGGATCCGGGCCATCGACAATGATGAGGCGCTTTGCAGTGAGCTCGCGCGCCGTGGACGGGAACGTGCCGAGTTCTTTTCCCCGGAACGCCATGCCGAACGCGTCAAGGCCGTTTACGATCGTGTTCTGTGACAGGCTCGAGCCAAGCCTGGATTGCCGCGGGGCCGCTGCTCTGACTTTGAGCAGAGCCGACGCCAGTCGTGCAAAGGCTCCGACCAGTACAGCGGATTGTGGCATTGTGCCCGTGCTGGAAAAATGTTTCAGCTGAGACTGGGCTCTCCCGATAGGTTGCGCGTGCCGCTGATTATCTACCGTTCGCCGCAACTTTTGGTGAAAGCGGCCCATCGCGGCAGTGACTGCTGCGTGGTGACGTTCGACTCCTTCACAGATACGACGGAGCTTGACCGGTCTGCCTTCGGCGAAGAATTCCTCGCCAAGCACAGGATCTCGGCCGTTCATGTCGTCAATGGACGAAACCACTGGTATCACGAACCCGACTGGCGCGAAGCGGTTGGCGCTGCTCGCGAGGCCGCCTTCAGCTATGCTCGGATCCTGACCTATGGATCAAGCATGGGAGGATACGCCGCGCTTCGGTTTGCTGATCACATAGGAGCTAACGGCGTTCTGGCATTCTCCCCCCAGTATAGCATTGACCCGCGGAAGGCGCCTTTTGAGAATCGTTGGCCGAAATCCCGCCGCAGAAAATGGCTGCCCGAACTCTCCGGTCCGCTTTCATCAGCAATTCCTTCGGTCGTGGTTTATGACGCGACCATTGAACCCGAACGGCTACATGCTGAACGCATTGCAGAAGAAATGTCGGTGCAGACATTGATATTGCCTCATGCTGGGCATCACACCGCCGCATTCCTTTCAGAATGCGGACTTCTATCGGACTTCGTCCTCCAAATGGCCGCCGGACAGCCCGACCTCATCGCCATTGGACGCCAAGCTAAATCAAGGCGTAAACAGTCCCTGCACTATCTGATAGCGCTGTCTGATAGTGCATGGCGGAGGAAACGGAGCATCACTGCTCTGGCTATCGCGCGCAGAGCAACCGACATGGCGCCGGTTTCCCCCATCAGCTGGCATCATTTGGGTCAGCTGCTATCGAATCTGGAAAAGCACGACGAAGCACTGAGCGCTGTTCGCAGATCAATTGAACTCGCGCCTGACATCAAGGCCTTGAGATTACGTCTCGCCGAAACTCAACGCGCCCTTGGCGACCACAGTGGGATGCTGACGACTCTGCGTTTGCTTGCGGACACGCCGATGACGCAAGAGGCCAAGTGGACAATCCGCACCATGACGATCGAGGCTCACGCTCGGCGACTCGTCGCGCGCATTGCTCGTGCAATTTGTCATAAGGCGAGGTGAGCGCATTCACCCCGCAGGAAAGCGAGCAAGAGCGCCCCTGCCATTAAACCATTGGAAATGAGGCAGGTCTGCTGATGGGAATTTCTGCATGCCACGCCCGCGACTACAAATATAGCCCAATTTCAAATACATAAGTGTTCGCAGTTTTATCCTGAATGGCGCGCCAACAAAATCAAGCACTTACGAACTTTTTTGCCTTTCGTGCCACACAGTCGCGAAGAACGATGCGCAGCGTTTACGCGACGCAAAGCGCTTTCCGCAGCTTCCAATGCCAGATGCTCGTTGAGACAGAGGCCACGGATGCGAAGGGAACTGCGGATAGCTGGCGCGTGACACGTATCACCCGAAGCGGGCCGTGTTGAACGAATTTCATTGGCAAGCAAGCCGTCAGCCTTTGGCCCATTGCTGGCACCCGCAACGTCCGCTTTCTGGCACTGATAGTCTCCCGCTCAGGGCGGGCGGAGGCCCCAAGAGCCCTACGTGCGCTGCGCATTAGTGTAGAATCTAGATCGAAACATGAGACAAGGCGCTCACGCTATTCAAATGCAGGCGCATCTTGATGTCTTGGTTGTAGTTTCCAAAGCCGCGCCCGAAAATATTGATACCGCCCGGCCGCCCTTCGCGTTCATCGATGCCAATGCGCAAGCGGATCGAATGATGGCGATCCAGGTCCAGATCGCCTAGCACGACGTCGCCCAGTCGGCGCTCACCGAGGAATGTGCCCTCGGCGGTGATGCGCCACGTCGTCAGGATGCCGTACTGGGAGCCTTCGAGCTTCCACCAGGGCGGCGTGTAGGTCCCGCGCCGATCGCCGTAGTCGCCCGGGCAAGTCCAGGTGCCGACCTTATGCCCGTTGACCCAAAGGCTGATGTCGGACGGCCAGTCGGCATTGGTGCCCGGGACTTCCGACGACATCTCCAGATCGAATTCGAGCGCAGCGATCGTCCGGTTCAGCACCTTCGCGTTGTTCGGAAACTTGTATTCGACATAGCCGCGGCCGAACCAGATCAGTGCCGCCTGCACCCGGCGCGGATCGAGGAAGAGCTCGGGCACGTCGAGCACGCCAAGGATCCGCTGGGTCGAGCACAGGCCGCAAGGCGCCGAGACATTCGAGCTCGTGTAGAGCCCGAGCGGCATTTCGACCTCGACGATGTTGTTCTCGCGGCTCGGATCGTCCGGATCGAGGTTGACGACGATCTCGGAATAGCGCGCGGCACAAATCTTCTGCTGGCCCTTGGCGGCCTTGCCGAGCGATGTCGAGATCAGCTCGGCTTCTTCAAGAACCTGGACATTGGTCGCGATCGTCGATTGCGGCAGTCCCAACGCCTCGGCGATCTGGTTGATGTTCTTGGGACCGTGTCGGTTGAGCAGCTTCAGGATGCGAAGCCTGACCGGAGAGGCTAGGCCCCGCAGCACCTGATATTGCCGCCCGGCATCGACCACGAGGAAAGCCTGGCCCTGCCGACCCTCGGCCCGTGATGCAGCGCCGCCGTTGTGGCGGCGCGCGCGCGTTGAGGCTGTCGGGCTCTGGTCCATCGTTGTGGGCGCCGTTCTGTCAGCTCTCGAGCCTGATCACATTCCACGAGGCCGGCTGCAATTCCAGAGTGATTCTGTCCGGTTTCGTCGATACACCCTTGAGCGTCGTCGGTTTGACCTTGAGCGGCTCCTTCTTGCTGTTGACCGCTTGCAGATCACTGTGGCGCAGCTCGGTCGCCTCCGTGACCTTGAGCTCGCCGAACCCCCGCGCATCGATCGCAACATCGATGCTCTGTTCCAGGTCACGATTGAGCAGAAATAACGATACGCCCTTGTCGTCACTGACCACCGAGGCCTTCAGATACGGCGCTTCGATGGGATAGAAGAGGTCCTGCTTGCCGCGCGGATCGAAATAGCTTGCTTGGTAGCTTTCGGATTTGACGATGGCCTTGAGTACGGTTCCGCGCCCGAGCCGGCTCATCTGCGCGAACGGCCAGAAGATCGTCTGGCGCCAGGCCGGGCCGCCGGTTTCGGTCATGATCGGCGCGATGACGTTGACGAGCTGCGCAAGGCAGGCGGCCTTGACCCGGTCGGCATGGTTGAGCAGCGAGATGCAGGCGCCGCCGAAGACGAGCGCGTCCTCCATCGAATAGATCTCCTCGAGGATCGGCGGGGCCACCGGCCAGCCTTCCTTGACGCGGTCGGCCCGGACGCGGCGGGTCCGGTACCAGACATTCCATTCGTCGAAGCTCAGCATGATGCGCTTGTCGGAGCGCCGCCGCGCCGCGACCGCATCCGAGATCGCGACGACTTCCTCGATGAACTGGTCCATCAGGTCGGGGCTGGCGAGGAAGGCCTTCGTATCGCTTGCATAGTTGTTAAAATAGGTGTGCAGCGAGATGAACTCGACCTGGTCGAAGGTGTGCTCCAGCACCTCGTCCTCCCAGCGGCCATAGGTCGGCATGTTGCGGCCGGAGGAGCCGCAGGCGGCGAGCTGGATCGACGGGTCGATCCAGCGCATCATCTTGGCCGCTTCATGAGCGACGCGGCCGTATTCGGTCGCCGTCTTGTGCTCCATCTGCCAGGGGCCGTCGACCTCGTTGCCGAGGCACCAGAACTTGATATCGTGTGGCTTCTTCCAGCCGTGCTTGATGCGCAGGTCCGACCAGGCGGTGCCGCCAGGATGGTTGCAGTATTCGACGAGGTTGCGGGCGGCGTCACCGTCGCGCGTGCCGAGATTGACGGCGAGCATCGGCTCGATCTTCGCCGCGAGGCACCAGTCGACGAACTCGTTGGTGCCGAAGGTATTAGGCTCGGTGGTGAACCAGGCGAGATCGAGCCTCGCGGGGCGATCCTTGACCGGGCCGACGCCGTCTTCCCAGTTATAGCCCGAGACGAAATTGCCGCCGGGATAGCGCATGATCGTCGGGCCGAGCTCCTTGACGAGATCGAGCACGTCCTTGCGGAAGCCGCGCTTGTCGGCGGTCGGATGGCCGGGCTCGTAGATGCCGCCATAGACGCAGCGGCCGAGATGCTCGACGAAGGCGCCGAAGAGCCGCGGATCGGTATCGCCGATCGCGAAGGCGCGGTCGAAGGTGATGCTGGCTTGTCTCATGAGCTGGCTCCGGGTTCTGCAACGGCTTTCAGCGAATGGCCCGCACGGAAGGCTCCGGCGCTGTCGGGCGTGAGCACGGCGTCGCGGAGCTGGCGGGAGTAGGGATGCATAGGGGCGGAGAGCACGGCGCGAGCCGGCCCCTCTTCGACCACGACGCCCTTCCGCATGATGATCAGCCGGTCGCTGATGTAGTAGGCGGTGGCGAGGTCGTGGGTGATGTAGATGATCGACAGACCGAGATCGTTGCGCAGTCGGCCGAACAGATTGACGATCGACATGCGCAGCGAGGCATCGACCATCGAGACCGGCTCGTCGGCGACGATCAGCCGGGGCTTGGCCACGAGCGCGCGGGCGATCGCGACGCGCTGGAGCTGGCCGCCGGAGAGTTCGTGCGGGAAGCGCCCCGCGATCTCGGCCAGCGATAGCCCGACCTGCCTGAGCGCTTCGTCGGCCTGTCCCTGAGCGGCTGCCTTCCCGGAAGCACCGCCGAAGCGTTCCGCCGTCATGAACAGATAGCGGTCGAGCTGCTTCAGCGGGTTGAAGGCCTCGAACGGGTTCTGGAAGATCGGCTGGACCTCGGCCATGAAGGCCTGGCGCTCATAGGCCGCGACATCGCGCCCTGCGAGCCGGATGCTGCCGGAACTGGGCGCATGGATGCCGAGGACCATCCGGGCCAGGGTCGACTTTCCCGAACCGGACTCGCCGATCACGGTGAAAATCTCCGGCTTGTCCGTCTGGAGCGCAAAGCTGACCTCCTTCACGGCCTCGACGCGCTGCGTCGAGAACAGCCCGCCGCGCGAGAAATTCTTGCTGACGCGATCGAGTTCGAGCAGCGCGCTCATGCCGCCATCCCGGGATTGACCGCGTGGCAGGCGACGCGATGGCCGGGCATGGTCGCGACCATCGCCGGCACCGTCGTTGCGCAGATGGGCATGGCGAGCGGGCAGCGCGGATGGAAGCGGCAGCCCGGCGGCGGCTCGGCAAGGTTGGGCGGGGTGCCTTCCAGCCCTTCGCGCTGCTCGGTGTCGCCGATGCGCGGCAGGCTCGCGATCAGGTGCCGCGTATAGGGATGCAGCGGCTGGGCGAAGATCTCGGCCGTCTCACCATCCTCGACCAGCCGCCCCGCATACATGATGCCGAGACGGTCGGTCAGCGCCGCATGCACGCCCATGTCGTGCGTGATGAACAGGACGCTCGAGCCCATCTCGCGCTGGATCGAGCGGAGCATCGCCAGCACGTCCTTCTGCACGATGACGTCGAGCGCCGTGGTCGGCTCGTCGGCGATGATGAATTCGGGCTTGCAGATCGTCGCGAGCGCGATTGTAACCCGCTGGCGCATGCCTCCGGAGAGCTCGTGTGGATAGGCATCGAGCACGGACGGATCGAGCTTGACGCGTTCCAGATGTGCCTCCGCCCTGGCATCGAACTCGGATTTGCTCCCGCCGAGATGGCGCCAGGCGAAGTCGCGGAAACTGTACCTGATCCGCCTGAGCGGATTCAGCACGTTCATCGAGCCCTGCATGATGTAGGAGAGGTGTCGCCAGCGGATACCGCGCACGACCTCCGGTGGCGCTCGTCCCACCGCATCCCATTCCGGCAGGAAGGAGAAGCGGGCCGAGCCGCCGACCATTTCGAGCGGCGGCTTCAGCAGTCCGGCGATGGTCTTGACCAGCGTCGTCTTGCCGGAGCTGGATTCACCAGCGAGCCCATAGATCTCATTGCGGCGAACGGTGAAGCTGACCCCGTCCACCGCCCGGACTTCGCGATTGACGCCGAAATAGCGGGTGCGGAAATGCGCCTGGAGGCCGTCGACCTCCAGCACCGGCGCCTGATCGGCCGCGCCGCTCATCGGCTGCCCCCCATCCTGGCCAGGCGGCTGCGCGGGTCGATGTATTCGTTCATCGAGACTGCGAGCAGGAAGAGGCCGACGAAGGTCATGACCACCAGCCCGACCGGGAAGGCGATCCACCACCAGATCCCGGCGACCAGCGCGGTGTGCTGGTTCGCCCAGTAGATCATGCCGCCGATGGTCGGGGTGTTGATGTCGGTGAAGCCGAGCACGGCGAGCGTGACCTCGATGCCGATCGACCAGTTCATGTTGTTCATCGTGGTCGAGAACACGATCGGCATCACATAAGGCAGATGCTCGCGCGCCAGGATCTCGTGCGTCTTCATGCCCGAGAAGATGCTCGTCTGGGTGAATTCGCGCGTCTTGAGGCTGAGCGCGACCGAGCGAATCAGGCGGGCGTCATAGGCCCAGCCGAGGCAGGCCATGATGGTGGCGAGCAGCGGCGTCGACATCGTGTCGCGCAGCACGAAGTAGAACAGGATCAGGATCGGGAAGAGCGGGATGATGATGAAGGTATCGTTGATCGACATCAGCACCCGGTCGATCCAGCCGCCGCTGTAGCCGGCGAGCAATCCGACCACGAGCGCGATCACCCGCGACAGCAGCGCCACCATGATGCCGAAGCTCAGCGTGTTGCGGATCGCGAAGGTCAACTGCCAGAACACATCCTGGCCGCGCGAGGTCGTGCCAAGCCAATGGGCGGATGAGGGCGGCAGATCGGGCGGCACGAGATAGACATCGCCCGGCGGATAGGGCGCGACGAGAGACAGCGCCGCCATCACCAGCACGATGGAGACGAGCACGAGCCCGATCCGGAATTCGATGTTGTACCGTAGGAGGTCGCGCAGGATGGTCAGCATCAGCGCAGCTCCACACGCGGATCGATCAGCGGATAGAGCAGGTCGATCACAAGGACGCCGATGGAGACGGTGATGATCGAGACGGTGGTGACGCCGAGAACGAGCCCGTAATCGCCGGCATAGACCGCATCGACCAGGAGCGTCCCCACCCCGGGATAGCCGAAGACCTTTTCGGTGATCACCGCGCCGTTGAAGATGCCGCCGAGCGACATGGCGAGCCCAGTGACCTGTGGCGCCAGCGCATTGCGCATCACGTAGGAGCCGAGCACGCGGCGGCTGTCGAGCCCGGCAATCTCGGCATAGACGACATAGTCTTCGGTCACGACATTCGAGACCAGCGAGCGCATGCCGAGGAACCAGCTGCCGAGCCCGATCAGAATCAGCGAGAGCGCGGGCAGGATCGAATGCAGCAGGACGCTCGAGACGAACGGCCAGTTCCAGCCCTGCTGCAGGTTCATCGCCGATCCGCCGGTGATCGGCAGCACCGGCCAAAGGAAGCCGAAGACGACCAGTAGCAGCAGTGCGACGATGTAATAGGGGATCGGGTGCACACCCATCGCCACCACGCCCATCAGCTTCAGTGTGCGATTGCGCTGATAGTAGCCGGCGAGCCCGCCGAGCAGATTGCCGAGTACCCAGGTGATCACTGTCGAGACGATCAGCAGCCCTGCCGTCCAAGGCAGGGCCCGGGCGATAAGGGCCGAGACCGGTGTGGGAAAGGCGGAGAGCGAGGGGCCGAAATCGCCGCGCAGCACGCGGCTCCAGAACGTGACGTATTGCTCGGTGGGCGTTCCCTTGAGGCCATAGAGCTCCTGAAGCGAGGCGCGCATCGCCGCGATCGCATCGGGCGAGGTGCTGCCGAAGGAGGTCACGGCCGAGATCGACTGCTCGACCGGGTCGATCGGCGAGGCATGGGTGATCACGAAGGCCAGGTTGACGCCGATGAAGACGACCACGACGAACTGGACCAAACGTTTCGCGAGATAGGCGATGTAGGCGTTCATGCGATCCCGAAAGCTCCACCTGGCCGGCGGCGATGTGCGGCGCGCCGGCTGGCGATTGTCCTGGGGAAAGAGGTTGGGCCGCGCCGCAGGGCGCGGCCCCTAACGGATCACTTCGCCGGCTTCAGCCTGACGAACATGTAGCGGGAGTTGCCCCAGTTCGTGACCGGGTTCGCATAGGGATCGTCGGCAGTCGGGAAACCCGTCCAGTAGGTTTGGTCCATCGCGGTGAAGACGTTGTAGGCCATCAGCGGGATGATCGGCATTTCGCGCGTCATCAGCTTGACGTAGTCGCGCCCGAGCTCCACCCCCTTGGGATCATCGAAACCGATCTTGCGGATGTCCTCGATGATCTTGTCGAGCTCGGGGTGCGTCCAGCGCTGCCAGTTGCGCAAAGGCTGCGGCTGGCCGGGCTGGGCGACGAATTGCGAGTGCCAGCTGTCCATGAAATAGGACAGATCCTGGTGCCCGCCCCAGGTCTCGACGCTCCAGCCGATGAAGGCGTCGAAGTCGCCGGCGGCGCGCCGCGTCAGCAGCGTGCCCTGAGCGACATCGATGCGCGCGTCGATGCCGGCCTGCTTCCATTGCTGCACGATCATCGTGCCGGCACGCGTCATCACCGGCCGCAGATCGCCCTCGACCATCAGCTTGACAACAAAGGGCTTGCCGTCCGGCGTCAGCCACTGGTTGCCCTGCTTGCGGTAGCCGGCGCGCGTCAGCAATTCGCCGGCCGCCGCGACATTGGTCTTCCACCAGCCGAGGCCAAAGGAATTGGCGATGACGGCGGGATCGGACGGGATCTGATCCCCCATGGAGGGCCTCAGAAGGTCGGCGATCTGCTTGCCGACGGTCGGGTCGTAGGGCTTAACCTTGCTCTTGCCGGTGTCGATCTCGAAATCCTTGAGCCAGGCCTCCATCGGCTTGTGATAAGCCTCCGGATGGATGCCGGTCGGCGGAACGGCGATCGCCGAGATGGTCGCGGCGCCGCGATAGGCCGCCATCGACACCGCCTTGACGTCAATCATCAGCGCCAGCGCCCAGCGCACGTCGCGGTTCTTGAGGTTCTCACTCTGGGTGTTGAAGATGACCGCCGGCAGCGTCGGGTCGGGATGGCCATAGGGAAAGCCTTTGAACCAGGCGCGCGTGCCCTTGTCCTGCTTCGCCAGCGTGAACATGCCTTCGGGAGCGATGTCGTGGATGACGTCGAGCTCGTGGTTGAGCTGGGCGATGACGCGCTTGTCCGGCGGGCCGGGATCGACATAGGCGAGGTATTTCGGGCCCGGCTTGCCGAGACTACCGAGGGAGGTGCGCTGCCAGTCGTCGCGCAGCTGCCAGATATACCACTTTCCGTCGGGGTCGAAGGATTGCAGCGTATAGGCGCCAAGCGTGACCGGCTTGTTGAAGTCGAATTTCAGGGGGTCCTCGACCTTGTCGAAGACATGCTTCGGCAGGATCCAGATCGCACCCCAGCGTACGGTGAAATTGGTATGGAAGCGGGAATTCGGCTTCTTCAGCTTGAAGATCACGGTTTCGGCGTCGGGCGCCTCGACGGAGGCGACGTTGTTCGCCAGCACCGCGGAGAAGCGCATGTTGGTGTTCTTGACCTGGATGTCGACCGTCGCCTTGACGTCGGCTGAACTGAACTCGACGCCGTCGCTCCAGAACAGGCCGCGGCGGAGCTTGACCTGCATCTCGGTGAAGTCGGCATTGTAGACCGGCTTGTCGGCGGCGAGCGAATTGTACCAGGGGCCGTCGAGACCCTTCTCGGGATCGATATACCAGAGGGTGTCGAGCGCAGCCTGCTGCAGCCCGTTCGACTGGCTGCCGGCATTGATCGCCCAGATGTTGAACCAGCCCGCGTTCTTGATCGTCCCTTCGGGATTTTCGAGGATCAGGAGCTCATTGCGGGGAATATTCTGTGGAATGCCTTGCGCTGTGAGTGGCGCGGGCGAGAGCGGTATCGTCGCAGCCAACAGCGCAGCGGCAAGCAGCCAGGCGCGTAAACGCGTCATCGTCACCTCCCTGAACGGGGCGTTTTTCGCCCTTCATGCTCGGGAGCTTAGGCGTCGCTCAAAACCGGGGCAACGACGGATGTGATCCATATCAGAAGGTTCGATATGGAAGATTTATCATACTGATTTTTATGGGCTTTCGATAAATGGCTTACTTCAGAAACGGGACATTCGGGGCTGTCGGTCAGGGGAGATTGTCCCGCAGGAAAATGTCGATGCCGATGCGCTCCTGATCCGGAAACAGCGGGTCTCCGGAGCAATAGGCGAGAAGTACGCGCGCGGCCGAGCGCGCCTCGTGACCGGGGTTCTGGCTGATGATCGCGTCGACCTCGCCGCGCAGCAGGAAGCGTCGGGTGTGTGCGGTGAGTTCATGGGCGATCCAGACGATCGCAGTGCTGCGGCCCGCTTCGCTCAGCGCAGCGGCGATGCCGCGATTGCCGGCGCCAACATTGTAGAGTCCGATGAGATCGGGCTTCTCGCGCAACAGCGCTAAAGTGGCGCGATAGGTGAGATCGTTATCGTCCCGCCCCTCGACCGCCGGGAAGACGGTGAGCTGCGGGTATTCGACGGTCAGAACCTGATTGAAGCCGAACTGGCGCTCGGCATGGTCGCGCAGCGCCAGCGATCCGGCGATCACGCCGACCGCCCCAGATCTGCCTTGCAGGAAACGGCCCATCAAGTTCGCGGCTGTGCGCCCGGCCGCAGGATTGTCGATGCCGACATAATGCAGGCGCCTGGCACTGGGCACGTCGGACACCAATGTGACCACCGGAATGCCGCGCTCTGCCAGATCGTCGATTGCGGCGCGTATCCGCGGATGGTCCAGGGCGATGGTGGCTACGCCCGCATAACCGGGAAGGACCGTCTCCAGAGCCCGGGCCAGTGCGGCCGGGTCGAACACATCGACGTGCTGCACGTCTATGAAAGCGCGCTGGCTGGCGAGCCAGTCGGCGGTGCGAGCGACCTGCTCGGCCAGCAAGGTCATGAAGCTGTTGGCCCCGGACGGCAGGATGAACAGGAAGCGGAAGCTCTGGTTCCGAGCGAGACGGGCAGCGGCCGGATCGGCACGGTAGCCGAGGCGCGCGACGGCTGCCTCGACGCGCGCGATCGTCTTGTCGCGCACGCCGTCGCGACGGTTGACGACACGGTCGGCGGTCGCGAGCGAGACGCCAGCTTCGCGTGCGACATCTTCAAGTGTCGCCCGGCTCGCGAACCGTGTCTCGCTGTTAGCCATCAGCGCGCCGCCCAGAGCATCCCGCGCGTCATCATGGTGCGGATTTCCGGAACGTCGAGCTCATAGGCGCGATGGCCGAGCGAGCAGTAGAAGACGCGGCCGGCACCGTAACGCTTTTTCCAGACCACCGGCATCACCGTGCCGTCGATCCAGGGCGAATGCTCGCCACTGAAGGTCGTTGTCGCGAGCACCTCGTTGGCCGGGTCGACATGCATGTAATACTGCTCCGAACGGTGCTCGAAACTGTCGATCCCGGCCATGATCGGATCGTCGGGTCGGGTGATCTCGACCTTGTAGTCGATGATGTTGCCGGGATGGGCAACCCATTGCCCACCGCACATGAACTGGTAGTCCACAGACTCCCGGAAGGCATCGCCCATGCCGCCGTGGTGGCCGGCGAGGCCGACCCCGCCACGCACCGCCTCGCACAACGCCAGCGCTTCGGGCTTCTCGATCTTCGACATCGTATAGATCGGGATGATCAGCGAGAGATCGCGGATCGTCGGATCGAGGAAGACGGAGGTCTGCGTCTCGACACGGACTTCGAAGCCCTCCGCCTTTAGCCAGCCCCGCATCATCGAGGCGCACAGATCGGGGTCATGCCCCGCCCAGCCACCCCATACGATCATTGCCTTGCGCATGCCCGTCATCCCTTCGCTCAGTCGATCTGGCCGATTTCGCGCCCTGCAGGCAGGGCCGCGGGCCGCTCGACGCGACTCTCGATCTTGACCCGCCGGCCTTCGTCGGCCGAGGTCTGGAACGCCTCCATCACTTCCAGCACATGGAAGGCGAGCGCGCCGCTGGCGCGGTGAGGGCGATTCCCGAGGATCGCCGCGGCCATGTCGGCGACGCCGATCGAGCGGAATTCGCCCTCGGCATGGCCATGCGTCAGCGGGAACGTCTCCCAGATGCCGCGCGGCTTTGCCAACTTGACCTCGCCGCCGAACTTGTTGGGGTCCGGAACCAGAAGGCTCGCCTTGTCGCCATAGATCTCGATCGGCGCATGGGCGTGCTGGGGCACATCGAAACTCATCGTGATCGAGACCACAGCGCCGTTCTCGAACTCGAGTGTGCCGGCGACATGAGTCTGGACCTCGACCGGAACCAAGGCGCCGTTCATCGGCTGACTGGTGACAAGTCGCTCCGAGCGCGGCCGCGCGGTCGAGCCCATTACGGAGGCGACCGGGCCGAGCAATTGCACGAGATCGGTGATGTAGTAGGGACCCATGTCCAGCATCGGCCCGCCACCGCGCAGATAATAGAAGCCGGGCGCCGGATGCCAGCTTTCATGGCCCGGGCAGCCGAAGAAGGCGCTGCCGCCGACCGGCTTGCCGATCGCGCCATCGTCGATCAGCTTGCGCGCCGTCTGATGGCCGCCGCCGAGGAAAGTGTCGGGCGCGCAGCCGACGCGCAGGTTCTTCTGCGCAGCGAGGTCCATTACCTTGCGCGCCTCGACCGTGTTGATGCCGAGCGGCTTTTCAGAATGGACATGCTTGCCCGCGTTGAGCACGGCGAGGCTGACATCGGTATGGGCGAGCGGCACGGTCAGGTTGACGACGATCTCGACATCGTCGCGCTTCAGGAGTTCGCCGACGCGCAGGCCCGGCACGCCGAATTCGGCACCGCGCTTCTCGGCCGCGCTGCTGCGCATGTCGGCGACGGCCTTGAGTTCCAACATCGGGAAGCGGCGCATCGCTTCGAGATATTTGGTGCTGATGTTGCCGCAGCCGACGACACCGATTCCGACCTTCCGCATTCCCATTCTCCAGTTTCGACGTAAGCTTGTGCCAGCGGCCTAGCCCTTGACCGCGCCGGCGGTCAGCCCGGCGACGATGTGCTTCTGCGCGAGGATGAAGAGCAGGAAGGTCGGCAGGATCGTCAGCGTGATGAACGCCAGGATCAGGTGCCATTCCGCAGAGAATTCGCCCTGATAGATCATGATGCCGAGCGGCCAAGGATACATGGAATCCGAGTTCAGCATCACCAGCGGCAGCAGGTAGCTGTTCCAGCTATGGACGAAGGTGATCGTGCCGACGGTGGCGAGGATCGGCCGCGACAAAGGCAGCGTCACATGCCGGAAGAAGTCGATATAGCTGCAGCCGTCGACCAGCGCCGCCTCAAGCAGTTCGTGCGGCAGATCCTTGAAGAAGCGACGCAGCAGCAGGATGCTCATGGCGAGGCTGAAGGCCACCTGTGGCAGCGCGACGCCGAGATAACTGTCGAGCAAGCCGAGATCACGCACCTTGATGAACAGCGGCAGGATCGCGGTCGCGGCCGGGAACAGCAGCCCCATGGTCAGGTAGCTCAGCAGCATCGAACTGCCGAAGAAGTGGATATGGGCGAAGACAAAGGCCGCCATCGAGGCGACGATCAGCGTCAGCACCACAGTCAAGGTCGCGATCACCAGCGAGTTCCACAAGAGCTGCCAGTAGCGCTGCGAGAACAGGATTCCGGTATAGTTCTCCCACTCCCAAGTCTCCGGCAGGCCGAACGGGTTGGTCCGCAATTCGCCGAGCGACTTGAAGCCGCCGAGCACGGTCGCCAGCAGCGGCACGATCACCAGCAGGGCGACGACGCCGAGGAAGACGGCCTTGTAGAGCGGCATGAGATCGAGCGGCCGGCGCGGAGCGAGGGCGTCACTCATTGCGCATGAACCAACGCTTATAGGTGAAGGCGAAGGTGACGCAGATCACGAACAGGATCACGCCGATGGCGCTGCCATAGCCGACCCGCATGCGCGAGACGCCGTGATTATAGAGGAAGCTCACCATGGTGTTGGACGAATCCGCCGGCCCGCCGCGGGTCAGCGGCATCACCAGGTCGAAGAGCTGCAGCGAGCCAACGACGGCGAAGAAGATCGAGAGCTTGATCGTCGGATAGAGCAGCGGGATCACGACATAGCGCAGCACCTGCCAGCGCGAGGCGCCGTCGATGCGCGCCGCCTCGACCAGATTTCGGTCCATGCCCTGCAGCGCAGCGATGAACAGCATCATGTGGAAGCCGAAATACTTCCATACGACAACGATCAGGATCGCCAGCATCGAGGTTTGCGTACTGGCCAGAAGATGCGGGGCTTCGGCTCCGAAAGCCCTGTAGATCGAGGCCAGAAGCCCGTAATTCCCATCATAGATAAAGCTGAAGATCAGGCCGGTGGCGATCTCGGCGAGCACATAGGGCAGGAAGAACAGCATCCTCAGCGCCACCGAGCCGCGAAAGCGCTCGGCCAGGATCAGCGCCAGCGCCAGCGCCAGCGGCAGCTGGATCGTCAGAGACACGACGATGATCAGCAGGTTGTTCTTGAACGCCGTGCCGAAGCCGCGCGAGTCGAAGACGAAGCGGTAATTGTCCAAGCCGATCCAGCGCGTCGGCTTGCCGAAGCCATTCCAGTTGAAGCCCGAATACCAGGCGGCTTCGCCGATCGGCAGCACGACGAAGAGCGTGAACAGCATCAGCGCCGGCGGCAGGAACAGCAGGAGCGCGGCAAGGCGCGAATCGATGGCGCCGCGCCGGCCTCGGGCCGCAGGCGCGCGCGCCTCCTGCGGTATCGCGATGGTGCCGCCGTGCTGGCTCATCGTCGGTTCCGCCTCCGGCCTTGCAGCCCGTCGCCTCAGTTGCCCTGCTTGAAGGCGTCCTGGATCGCCTTGGCGGCCTGTTTGGGCGTCATCGAGCCGCCCGCGATCTCGGCGACCGCATCGTTCACCACCCGCCCGACCGAGGGGCCGAGATCCTGGTCATAGAAGTTCTGGTGGTAGTTCGAGGCGGCGATGTTCTTGGCGACGTTCTGCATGAAGGCGGCGCTGAGCGCGGCCTCCGAACCTTTGAAGGTCGGGATGATGAAATTCTGGGCCGCGAGGGCGCGCTGGACTTCGTCGGAGACGAAGAACTTCAGGAAGGCGACCGCTTCCTTCGGTGCCCCCTTGGTCACCAGCCAGCCATTGACGCCGCCGAGCGTGTCGGTGAGTTGGCCCTTGCCGCCGGCCGGCATCGGAAAGTCGATCCAGCCGAGCTTGTCCTCGGCTATGCCCTTCTTGTCGGCGGCAAGTGCGCGCTGCGTCGCCGAATGATGCGAGATGGCGAGGTTCATCGCCGCCTTGCCGTCGCCGAAGAAGCCGAGCGCCTGCTGATTCTTGAACCCAAGGAAGCCGGTCTGGAACGGCTCCAGATCGACGAGCTGCTTCATCAGCTCACCCGATTTCTGGAAGACCTCGCCCTCGAAGCCGCCGTCCTGGCCCTTCAGCGCCGCCTCGAAGGCCGGCTTGCCGCCGAGGCGGACTGCCAGATGCGTCCAGTAGAAGTGCAGCGGCCACTTGTCGCCGCCACCGACCGCGATCGGCGTCACGCCGGCCGCCTTCAGCTTCTTCACCGCGTCGAGCAGATCGTCCCAGCTCTTGACCTTGCTGCCGTCGACGCCGGCCTTGGCGAACAGGTCCTTGTTGTACATGAAGCCGACCTGCGAGACGTTGTAGGGCAGGCCGTAGAGCTTGCCGCCGACGGTGAACGCCGCGACCGCGCCTGCCGACAGGTTATCTTTGTAGGCCCCGACGCCAGCGGTCATGTCCTCCAGGACATCGGCTTCGATCTGGGCTTTGAGGACACCACCGGCCCAAGAATAAAGGATGTGCGGCCGGTCGCGCGATTGCAGGATCGTCGGCAGCTTGGCCTTGTAGGCCTCGTTCTCGAGGAACTGCATCTCGACCTTTACGCCGGTATTCTGCGCTTCGAATTTGCGCGCGACCTCTTCCCAGATCTTCACCTGGGTCGGGTTCTGCTCGATGTGGAGCCATTTGACCGTGGTCTGGGCCGTAGCCGAGCCGGCGGCGAGCAGCAGTCCGGCGGCGCCGAGCGCGAGCGTCCTCAGATATCCCATGCTGTCCTCCCATTCCCGCGCTCTGGTCGGCGGGTTGACGAAAGACTAACTCAAATTCTGAGGTGCGCAACTCAGAATTTGCCGTATATGATCGGAGCCGGGCGCAGGAGTTCCCCATGCGCCCTGCGAGCGACGACGGAGTGGATGATGGCTGCCGTATATCCAGACCTTGCCGGCAAGGTCGTTCTCATCACCGGTGGAGCCTCGGGCATCGGTGCTGCGATCTCTCGCCGTTTTGCCGAGCAGGGCTCAACCGTGATCCTGTTCGACATCCAACGCGCCGCTGGCGAAGCCCTGGCTGCCGAGCTGACGGCCGACGGCAACTCTGCGCACTTCTACGCGGTCGACCTCACCGACATCCCGGCGCTGCGGGCCGCCGTCGAGCTGGCACGCGCGGCGCATGGCCCGATCCAGATCCTGATCAATAATGCGGCGCATGACGAGCGCCACCAGACCGAGACGGTGACGCCGGAATATTGGGACGACCGGATCGCAGTCAATCTGAAGCACCAGTTCTTCGCGGCGCAGGCGGTCCTCCCTGACATGAAAGCGGCCAATGGCGGCGCCATCGTCAATTTCGGCTCGACCTCATGGATGGCTGGCCAAGGCGGCATGGCGGCCTATACCGCCAGCAAATCCGGCGTGATCGGTCTGACACGGTCGCTGGCGCGCGATTACGGCCCTTACAACATCCGCGTCAACGCGATCGCGCCCGGCTGGATCATGACCAAACGGCAGATCGAGAAATGGCTTACGCCTGAGGGGGAGGAAGAGCTGATGCGACGGCAATGCATCAAGCGCCGTCTGGAGCCCGACGAGGTCGCGCGCGTTACGCTGTTCCTCGCCTCGCAGGAGGCCTCGGCCTGCACAGCGCAGCACTACATCGTCGATGGCGGGTGGGTTTAGGCTGCAGGCAAGACAATCCCGTCCATCCTAGAGCGGGTTTTTTCAGCACTTGTTTCCTCACCACGCGAGGAAATGGACGTTCCTGAGGGGCCATTTTCGGTTTGCCAGCGGACTGCGAGGCATTTGGCGGATCGTCGCTGATGTTACGAGGCGCCACTAGGAATAGCCGCGCGTCGGTCCGCAACGGTTGGGACCCGACCCGCTGCATTCCTCTGCTAATGTCCGCTTCCTGGCGACTTCACAGAGTCCGCTATTGGCGCATCTTGCTGAACGACAGCGACATCTTTCGGGTCGGTTTCAACTGCGTGGTCGGGCTTCCCTAAGCCCGGCGTCGGCGCAGAATTTCTGAGCGCTGAACATCGGACTCCGACAAGCGCGCCAACGTCTGCGTTATCGGCCCTTAGATACGTTCCAGTAGACCGGGACGCCAGGCGAAAGCAGGCCTTGAAGGCTGGCCTGTTGACCGCGCACGAGCCAGAACTGTCCCACGGGCACGTAAGGCACCGTCTCAACGGCCCGCTCCTGGATCTTGCGCGCAATCGCCTTGCGAGCATCGAGATCGGGGGCCATCGTGAACTCGGCCCGCAGCTTCTCGATGGCCTCGTCGCAGGGCCAGCCGAACCAGGAGCTGTCGCAATTGGACCGCAGCGCCAGATGGCCGACGGGCTCGGTCATGTCAGGCGCGGCCGGACCGGAGGCGAAGGTCGACCAGCCGCCCTGGTCGACCGGGTTCTTGCTGGTGCGCCGGCTCGACAGGGTGCCCCAGTCCATCGCCTGATAGTCGACGTTCAGACCGGCATCGCGCATGAGCTGCGAAACGACGAGGGTCTGCGGGCTCAACGCAGTTTCCGTGGCATCGAGCACGACGATCTTCTCGCCCTTGTACCCGCTTTCGGCGATCAGCTTCTTGGCTGCCGCCACATCCGGCTTCGGCCAGGCCGCATCGGTGAAATAGGGCGAGTCGCACATGTAGAAGGACGGGCAGGCTGTATAGAGCGCCTTGTCGTCGACATAGGCACGGACCGTCTGCTCTTGGTCGACCAGGCGCAGGATCGCCTGCCGCAATTTGGGATTGTTGAAGGGCGGCTGCGACTGGTTCATCCGGAAGACGCCCTGCAACGCAGCGAGCTTGGAGACGGTGATCTTCGCGTTGCCCTTCACGAGCGAGATCATGTCCGGCGGCATCTCCTCGAAGATGTCGATCTCGCCGGCCTGCAGCGCGTTCAGCGCCGTCTGGGCATCGGGCATGATCAGCCATTCGACACGGTCGACATTCGCCTGCTTGCCACCGGCGAGCCCATCCGGAGCTTCCTTGCGCGGCTGATAGGTCGGGGCCTTGACGTAGACGATCTTCGAGCCCGGCGACCACTGGTCCTTGACGAGCATGAAGGGGCCGGAGCCGGTCGTATCGGTGATGTTCTGGTTCGATGGCGTGGCTGCGATGCGCGCGGGCATGATCACCGGCAGCATCGAGCTTGGCTTGCCCAGCGCGTCGAGCACCAGGCTCCAGCGATCCTTGAGCACGAGTGTGATCGTCTTCGGATCGGTCGCCGTTAGCGAGGCGGTATGCGCCATGAGCTGCTGGCCGAGTCCGTCGCGCTCGCCCCAGCGCTTCAATGAGGCGACGACGTCGGTGCTCGTCACCGGCGTGTTGTCGTGGAACTTCAATCCGTCGCGAAGCACGAAGGTCCAGGTCAGGCCGTCGGCGGAGGTCGTGAAGCTCTCCGCCATTTGCGGCTTGATCAGGCCCTTGGCGTCCTGTGCGAAGAGCGTGTCATAGACCATGTAGGCGTGATTGCGGACCATGTAGTCCGAGGTCGTCATCGGATCGAGCGTGCGCAGGTCGCCGAAAGGACGGACCTTCAATACGGTCTGCGCGGCAGCAGGCAGTGCCGCCAGCGACAGGGCGAGGCCGCCGGCCAATGCCATTCGTCTCGTCAGGCTTGTCATCATTTTCCTCCCTATGGATTGTTCCGGGTTCTTGTTCTTATGGGCGGCCTCAAACCCTGAGCTTGCGGGCGAGGCGGGGATCGATGGCGTCGCGCAAGGCGTCGCCGAGCACGTTGACCGTCAGAACGAGCAGCGCGAGCGCCACGCCCGGAAAAGCGATCATCCAGGGCGCGCGCTGCATGAAGGGGCGGGCCTCGGCCAGCATGTTTCCCCAGCTGGGGATCGTCGGGGGCGTACCAGCACCGAGGAAGGACAGGATCGATTCCATGATCATCGCCGAGGCGAAGACGTAGGTCGCCTGAACGATCACAGGCGCGGCCGCATTGGGCAGGATGTGGCGCAGCAGCATCCGCGGCAGGCCCGCGCCGTTGGTGATCGCCGCCTCAACATAGGTCTGCTCGCGCAGCACCAGCACGGAAGAGCGGACGACGCGGGCCATGCGCGGGATCTCCGCGACGCTGATCGCGATCACCACGTTCTGGACGCTGGAGCCGAACAGCGACATCAGCGCAATGGCCAGGAGAATGCCGGGGATGGCCATGAGGCCGTCCATGATCCGCATCACCGTTCCGTCCAGCCATCGGACGAAACCAGCGACAAGCCCGATGCCGAGCCCGAGGGTCACAGTCAGGATCGTGACGAGCGCGCCGATCGTCAGCGATATCCGGGTGCCGTTCAGCGTGCGCGACAAGGTGGAGCGCCCGAGCTGGTCGGTGCCGAACCAATGATCGATGCCAGGCGGCCTCAAACGCTGGATCGGATTGACCCGGACCGGATCGGGCAGGATGTAAGGCGCGATCAGCGCGACGCTGGTGAAGGCCGCGAGAACCGCGAGGCCGATCAGGATCGTGGGGTTGGCGCGCAGGAAACCGCCGAGGTTCTGGAAGAGGTCGGGCGCCTTCTGCGCGACGGAGCCGGTCACGGTCATCGACACGGCGCCCTCAATAGCGGATGCGCGGATCGAACAGCACGTAGCTGAGATCGACCAGCAGGTTGACGGTGACATAGACGAGCGAGAAGACGAGGATGAGCCCCTGGACCACGGGGTAGTCCCGTCTCAGGATCGCATCAGTCGTCAGCCGTCCCAGGCCCGGGATGTTGAACACGGTCTCGGTCACCACCACGCCACCGAGCAAGGCGGCGATGCCCACGCCGACGACGGTCACGACCGGGATTGCGGCGTTCTTCAAGGCATGGCGCAGCACGACGCGCCGCGGCTTCATGCCCTTGGCATGGGCGGTTCGGACATAGTCCTCCGAAAGCACCTCGAGCAGGCTCGCGCGCATAACGCGCGCCAGCAGCGCCGCATAGAGCATGGCGAGCGCCAACCCCGGCAGGACAAGGCTGTTCAGGCAGGGCAGAATCCCTTGCGACAGCGGCACATAGCCTTGCGTCGGGAACCAGCCAAGCGACAGCGCGAAGACGTAGACCAGAAGGAAGGCGACGACGAAGACCGGAGAGGAGAAGCCGACCATCGCGAATGCCATCACCGCCCGGTCGGTCCGGCTGCCGGCCTTGAGCGCGCTCAGCGTGCCGAGCGGCAGCGCAATGGCGAGCGCCATCACGATCGCAACCAGCGCCAGCATCGCGGTCGGCTCGATCCGCATGCCGATCAGCCGGGTCACCTCCATGTCGGAAAAGACCGAGCGGCCGAGATTGCCCTGCGCAAGCTGGCCCGCCCAGGCGAGGAGCTGTTCCGTCAACGGCTTGTCGAGGCCGAGCTGGCCCCGGATCGAGGCGATCTGCTGCGTCGTGGCCTGATCGCCGGCGATGAGGATCGCCGGGTCGCCCGGCGTCAGCCGGAGCAGGAAGAACACGAAGAGGCCGACGAAGGCGAGGACGGGTACGGTCGCGGCAATCCGGCGCAGGACATAGGAGATCATGGCCTCACCAAGCCTTCTGCTGCGGACAAACGCTCGCACACGGACCGGGCTCCCTCATGATTTTGTAACGTTTCAATCAAGCTCTCACAGAGGAAGACTGATCGCAAGAGGCAGCGATTTTCGGCTTCCTGCTTGCGGAATGCATTCTGATCCGCAAAGCTGAAGGCAATTTTGAACCGTTTCATCGAGGGGGTGGATGGCAACGATTCGGGATGTGGCGCGTCTCGCCGATGTGTCGGTGGCCACCGTGTCGAACGTGCTCAACAGTGTTGATCGCGTCAGTCCGGAGCTGTCTGCGCGCGTGCGTGCTGCCATGGAAAAGCTGAGCTATGCGCCTCATGCCGGCGCACGCTCGCTGCGCAAGCGATCGAGCGGGCTGATCGGCCTGATCGTCGGCGACATCACCAATCCGTTCTTCTCCGATCTGTTCGAGGCAGTGGAGGACGCCGCTGCCGCTGGCGGCTATCTGGTGCTGCTGTGCAATTCGAACGAGCGCAGCGAGCGCGAGGAGGCGCATCTGCGCATGCTCCGCACGCAGCGTATCGATGGTCTCATCCTGGCGCCTACCGGCGCTGCTTCGATGAACAGAGCTTCACTGCTGGCCCAGTTGGAGATCCCGGTCGTGCTCGTCGACCGTGCGATGGAAGGGTTGGGCTACGACGCCGTCGTTCTCGACAACCGCCGCGCCGGCTTCGAGGCGACGCGGCATCTCATCGGCTGCGGGCACAAGCGGATCGGCCTGGTCAACGGACCGGATGTGTTGCGCACAGCGGCCGAGCGCCTCGCAGGCTATCGCGAGGCGCTGCTGGGCGCGGGCCTGCCTGTGGATCCCGAACTCATCCGCGACGGCACTTTTCGCCAGCAGCCGGCTGAGCAAGCCATGTCCGAGCTGCTGGCCTTGCCGCAGCCGCCGAGCGCGGTCTTCGCCACCAACAACCTGATGACGGTTGGCGTGATGAAGGTGCTGGCGGATCGCGGCCTCGCCTGCCCCGAGGACATCTCGGTCATCGGTATCGACGATCTTCCCTGGGCGGAGGCTGTCTCGCCCCAGCTCAGCGCCGTCGCCCAGCCTGTCCGCGCCATGGGCGAGGCGGCGCTCGATCTTTTGCTCCGGCGACTCTCCGGCTCCTTGCAGGGGCCCGGAACGACCAGCGTGATGGCGCCGCGCCTCCATATCCGCCGCTCCTGCGGCATGCCCGCGACCGGACGACCTGCCCATGTCGGATGAACTCATCAAGCTCGGCGCGCTTGCCGTGCGCGACCTTCTCGCTGCCGGCGAAATCACCTCGGTGGAGCTGGTCGAAGCGGCAGCGACGCGCCTTGCCGTCATCGAGCCGCAGCTGAACGCCGTACCGACACTATGCCTCGACCGTGCGCGGGAACAGGCGCGGCTGGCCGATGCGTCACGAAGAAGCGGGAAGCCCACTCTGCTCGGTGGGCTGCCGATCGTGGTCAAGGACAACAATGACGTCGAAGGCGTGCGAAATACCGGTGGCACCTCGATCTTTCGCGACCGCATCTCGACCGAGTCCGATCGGACCGTAGCGCTGATGGAGTCGAACGGTGCGATCACGCTCGGCAAATCGAACCTGTCGGAACTTGGCGGCGCACAGACGACAAACAGCGTCCATGGCGCGACGCGTAACCCCTACGACAGCCGCCTGACCTGTGGCGGGTCGTCGGGTGGTGCAGCGGTGGCGCTCGCGACGGGAGAGGCTTGGCTCGCTCATGGCAACGATTACGGCGGCAGCCTGCGCATTCCCGCTGCGTTCTGCAACGTGACAGGCCTGCGTCCGACCCCGGGCCGGGTGCCGCGCAAGCGACTGGCGGACCCGTTCGATACCATCGCCGTCGAAGGGCCCATGGCGCGCGACGTTGCCGATCTCGCGCTCTTCTTCGACGCGATGATCGGCTACGATCCCGGAGATATCCTGACCGCGCTGACCGGCGAAGCGCCGTTCCTCAAGGCTGCTCTCGCTCCGAGCAAGCCCGCGCGAGTCGCTATCTCGGCAGATCTCGGGGCGCTGCCAATCGAAGAGCCGATACGCAGCGCGCTTGAGACTCTCGCCGCGATGCTGAGCAGGGCAGGGGTTTCTGTAACGCAAGCCGCGCCGGGCGTAGGGGGCGCGATGGATGCATTTCGCGTGCTTCGCGGTGAGGGATTTTACGCGACCTTCGAGCCGCTTTTCGAGAAGCATCGCGACGAATTTCCTCCGCCGGTCGCCGCCGATCTTTTGCGCGGTCGCGATCAGCCTGGCGAAGCTATCGTCTCCGCCAATCGGGCCAGAAGCGAGTTGTACCGTCGAGCGGTGGATTTTCTCGACCAGCATGACTTCCTGATCTGCCCGGCAACACAGGTGATGCCCTTCGCTGTCGAAACCTTGTATCCGACGGAAGTCGCGGGGCAGCCGATGACAGACTATCTCGACTGGATTTCCATCACCGCCATCTGGTCACTGACGGGCTTGCCTACCATCGCCATTCCAATCGGCTTCTCGCGGGAAGGCTTACCCATTGGCGTGCAGATTCTGTCGCATGCTCGGCAGGAGGCTGATCTATTCCGGTTGGCAGCCTGGATAGAACGTGAATTGGCCTTGCCGAAGGGACCCATTTTTCCGCGATAGGGCTACTGGCCGGCGAAAATTGGCGTCTGGTGCTTTTTTTTGGCTGCCGAGCCGCTTCTTGGCAAAACATAGATGCCGCCTTGACTCACGGAGGGGTCAGCCTTTCCAACGCAGCGCAACTTCCGAGCAGCGGCTCAAGCCTCGATCTGGCGCTCAGCGCTCCGAATGAATCGAGCCGGCTAGGTCAGGCATCGGCTCCGGCCGATGGGGCTTTTGCTCTCTGGCACCTGCCGCTGGGATGACCGATCTGGCGAAATTAAAGATCTCGCGACGTGTCAGCGTGACCGGCTCCATGGTGCCTCATGGCCGAAGCTTGCGGCGACGCCAGATATCCGCGGCGGTCCAGAATCGCTTGCGGATAGTGCTTGGAGACCTTTGGTTGTGCACTGCCAGGCAGCGGCCTCAGGCACATTGCGGAACTGACTGACCTCTCCGCAGTTCTCCCGGCAGTCCCGCCAGTCGCGCCACCGGAGAACAGCTATGGACGACGTTATTTATCTGGTCGGCCTCGTGGTCGTGGTCATGGCGATCCTCTCCTTCTTCGGCCTGCGATAGGAGCGTGCCATGGCAAACCAAACCGATGTCTTCGTCGTTGCTCCGACCCAATCTGCCCCGCGCTCCGGCTCCTATCTCGAATGGAGCGCGATCTTCGGTGGTGCAGCCCTTGCTGCGGCCATCACCACCCTTTTTACCACCTTTGGCTCGGCGATCGGCCTCTCGCTTGTCTCATTCGAACCTTCGCGATCGACTGGTGTCACAGCGCTGGCCATTGCGGGCGCCCTGTGGGCGCTTTGGGTGAGCGTCACGGCCTCGGCGGCTGGAGGCTATCTCGCCGGCCGCATGCGGCGCCCTGCCGCCGACGCCAGCCTGCATGAGCGGCACGTGCGCGACGGTTCGCACGGCCTGGTCGTCTGGGCGGTCGGTGCGCTGCTCATCGCGAGCCTTGCGGCATCGTCCGTCGCCGGTCTGGCGAGGACGGCCGCTACAGGAGCCGCTGCCGCTACCACCGCCGCCGGCGCGGCGCTCAGCCAGCAACCGGATCCGCTCGCGACCGCCGCCGACACGCTGACCCGCTCGACAGGCGCCGAACCCGTCACGCAGGCCGAGCGCGACGAGGCTTCTCGCATCCTGGTGCGCAGTCTCGCCAGCGGCCAGCTCGATCAGGCCGATCGCTCCTATATTGCAGGCCGGATGGCGGCGCGGATGAACATCGCCCAGCCCGAGGCTGAAAAGCGCATCGACGACGCCTTCGCTCGCCTCAATCAGGCGAAGGAGACCGCCAAGCAAGCGGCCGAACGCGCCCGCAAGATCGGCGTTCTCTCGGCATTCCTGACGGCAGCGGCCTTGTTGGTGGGAGCCGCGGCAGCCTGGATGGCAGCCCAGCTCGGCGGCAAGCACCGTGACGAAGAACTCGATCTCACCGCCCTCTGGGGGCCGCGCTGAAGCAGAACCAAAGGATCTCATCATGCGTGACGGACACGGCAATCCACTCAGCCCCGAGCAGGAAGCGGCGGTGAAATCCCGCGAACCGGCAAAGCAGGATGCAAAGGGCCAGTTCGCGTCCTCCCAGGCGAAACCCAGCCCAAATGGACTGGTGAGCGCCAACCCGGTCGTGCTCTCCGGGGATGGCGATGCGACGCCCGGAAACGGTCATGGCCGCGATCGGGACTCGAGCAAACCTCGCTCGGGTTGATCGGAAAGCGATCGATGGTGATACCGACGATAATCGTCCTACCGTTCGAGGAGCGCGGATCGATACCGAACAATCCGCGCTTCCCGGCTCTCGTCTATCAGCAGGCTTTCCGGCCGGATCACGCTGATCTCGCCGCCATGATGGAACAACGCTTTGAGGAAAATGGCTGGCCGCCGGCTTGGCGCAACGGCATCTACGACTTCCATCACTATCACTCGAAAGGGCACGAGGTCCTCGGCATCGCGAACGGCTCAGCCGAGCTGATCTTGGGCGGAGACGGCGGCCGGGAGCTTGCTGTTCGCGCGGGAGATGTCGTTCTGCTGCCGGCCGGCACGGGCCATTGTCGGCTCAGCGCCAGCAGCGATCTCCTCGTGGTCGGTGCCTATCCTCCCGGGCAGAGTGGGGACATTCTGCGCGATGCGCCGACCGCCGCGATCCGCGCTGCCATCAGCCGACTCGCAAGGCCTGCTGCTGATCCCGTATCTGGTAGGGACGGACCGATGCTCACACAGTGGAGCGACGGGCTGTAACGACTGCGTCAGCGAGGCTCATCTCGGACACGGCCAAAGAGCCGGTCGGTTACGCGCAAGGAAATCGGCTCGTGACTAAGCCTCGCCTGGTTCTGTCTGTCCAGTTGGATGGCCGCACGGAGCAAACCGCCAGGCACGATCATGTCCTGACGGAGCAGCCAGGCGACGGAACCGACACTGCGGCCCGACAGGCGCCCGAGCGCATTCAGCATGTCGTCTTCGTTCATCTGCAGGAGGAAGCGCTCACGCAGCGCTTTGCCGCTCGGAGGAGCACGGTAGCTCAGCGGCACGACCTGATTGACCAGTTCCGGAGAATGATGGCTCATCGCGCCCTCCTAGCCACAGGGGAACAACGCGACAGGAGCTGATCGGTTCGCTCTCCAGCACTCGCTTTTCAGCGTTTGGCGAAAAAACTCCAAACCGCCCGCGCAGCGGCCTCCGGCGCTTCTTCCACCACGCGGGGCCGCTGGCTATCGCGAGCCCCGGAGATCGGGCGCCCATGACCGCCAGAGGTCCAGTACATCCCCATACGGCTAGGGCAGATCATCGCGCTCGGAGCACAGCCAGAGGAGCGGCACCGTTCGTGACGGCGGAACCTCGCGCTCGGCTCAGGGTTGTCCGCGAAACGCCACCAGGGGAGCCTGTCATGCCGACACCAAACGAGTTGGAAGCCAAACTCTGGAAGGCTCTCCGTTCCGATATGACTGTCATGCTTGGGCTGGAGAGATCAGGCGACAATCTGATGCGACCGATGACAGTGCAGGTAGATGGCGATGCCGATCACGGGCCGTTGTGGATATTCTCCGCCAAGGACACCGAACTGGTGAAGGCGCTTGCGGGGGGCGAGAACGCCTTCATGTCTTTTGCCGACAAAGGGCATGGCCTCTTTGCCAAGATCAACGGCACGCTGGCGCTCCACAACGATCGTGCGGCCATCGATCGGCTCTGGAATCGCTTCGTCGCGGCCTGGTACGAGCACGGGAAGGACGATCCCAAACTCGCGCTGTTACGGTTCGATCCACACCAAGCGGAGATCTGGGAGAACGAGTGGAGCCTGATCGCCGGCATCAAGCTGTTGTTCGGCTCCGATCCCAAGAAGGATTATGCAGACAAGACAGCCAATGTGCAGCTCGACTGACCATCCGCGTGCACTCTTAGCTGTAATGCCGAGCGCGAGACATGATCAAAACCATACTCAATAGCGTTGCGACTGCCTGGATTGCGCGCGACGCCGAGCGCGGAGATATCCCAGAGGGGATGTCGATTCCATTGACGCTGCTCGCGGCGAGGCTGCCAGCGCCGATCCTCGTTGTCGGAGCGATCGGCTACGGCCTCTATCGGCTGAAGATCGAAACGCGAGCGCGCCGGGCCAAGGACGTTACTCCGAAGCGTCGGCGTGCAGCATCGCGGAGAACATCTTCAAGTCCAAATCGCCGGGGCAGCCGCGGCAAGGCTCGGAGCTGATCGGCGCAAGAGCAATGCCGCGTCAGGTCTTCTTCGTTCGCGTCCGATCGGGCAAAGCGTCGATAGCCTCGTCAGCGCCCTGATCCTTCCGAAGCACGCCTTCACGCAGAACCTTCCGAGCAGCCTCGTCCTTCTTACTGGAGTCGGTCGGGATGCCTTTTGTCTCGGGCGTCGCCTCAAGGCCGATATCCTTGGGCTTTTTGCCAGCATTCTTGGCGCTGGCGGCAAAGGTGGCGAGGGCTTCCGGTTGCTTGGCCATGGCGTTTCCTCCGATTGCGATTGCAACCGGAGCGGAGGCTTGTTGTTCCCCGTTTCGGGGAGCCACCCACCGACCGGTCGGTGGCGACGCGCACAAGCGGCGGAGGCGGCTACTCTGCCTTGAGATTTTCGGCCGAAGACTTGCCGGATCGCTTGTCCGCAACGACCTCATAAGAAATCTTCTGGCCTTCAAGCAGCTCGCGAAGGCCGGCGCGCTGTACCGCGCTGATATGGACGAACACGTCCTGGCCGCCGCCATCCGGCTGAATGAAGCCAAATCCCTTGGTCGTATTGAACCACTTCACAGTGCCGGTCGCCATTCCTGCCTCCTGGTCGGGGTCGCGAGCATGACCGCCATCGTCTCGCCGAGCAACTGTCCTGCAACGGCTTTTTAGTTCTGGAACTCTGTCATTTGCTATTGCATCGCTCAAGGGCTCCAGTCATGGAGGCCGGCCCTTAGAGTCAGCTGATGCCCATATCTCCCACGCAATTCCTCAGATCGAACCTGCTTTTGCTCGCCGGTGGGGCGATTGCGCTGTTGGTCATCGTCTTCGCGGCCTTCTGGCTGACCCAGGCTTCGGAACGCCAGTTCGACGAGGTGGTCGCCGTCCGCGAGACACGCAGCGCGACGGCCGACCTCCTCTCTCTCGCGCAGGACGCCGAAACCGGTCAGCGCGGCTATCTGCTGTCGCGAGACGCAGCCTATCTCGGCCCTTACACCGATGCCGTGGCCAAGTTCGAGCCGACGCTGCAGCGGGTGAAGGCCGCCGCTGGCGCGGCCGAGCTGGCCCAGGCCGAGGTCGCGCGCCTGGAAAGCGCCTTGCGTCGCAAGCTGGCGGAGTTGGCAGAAACCATCGCCTTGGCGCAGCGCGGCGGCTGGGACGATGCAATCGCCGCGCTTCGTCAGGGCTCGGGTCGCAACCTCATGGATGAGGCTCGTGCCGGGCTCGGCAAGATCATCGCGCAATCCGAGCAGCGGCTTCGACAGGCGATCGCCGACCAGGAATCCGCATCCGCGCGGCTGCGCTGGACGATCGTGCTGGGGGCGCTGGTCATCGTCGTCTTCGCCGGCGCGGCTTTCTGGACGATCGGGCAATATACGCGCGAGATTCTCGCCGCCCGGTCCGAGGTGGCCGCCCTCAACATCGGGCTCGAAGAACGCGTGCAGCAGCGCACCGAAGCGCTCACCCGGGCCAATGAAGAAATCCAGCGCTTCGCCTATATCGTGACGCACGATCTGCGGGCGCCGCTCGTCAACATCATGGGTTTCACGAGCGAGCTCGAAGCGACTGCGGCGCCGATCAAAGCCTATTTTGATGCCGGCGAAGCGGCGACCCCGGCAGCGCTTGAGGAAGCCCGCATCGCTGTCGATGCGGACCTGCCGGAAGCGATCAGCTTCATCCGTTCCTCGACGCGAAAGATGGATGGGCTGATCAACGCCATCTTGAAGATCTCGCGCGAAGGCAAGCGCGTCCTGCGCGCCGAAGCGATTGACCTTCCTGCCGCGCTGCAGGCCGCTGCGGCAGCCGTGCACCATCAGGCGAGCGAGAATGGCGACGGCATCACCGTCGAATCTCCGCCGCTGAAGATTCGCAGCGATCGGCTGTCGATCGAACAGATCTTCGGTAACCTCCTAGACAATGCGATAAAGTACCGGTCACCGAAGCGCGAGCTCAAAGTGGTCATGCGCGCAAAGCGGGAGAAATCGGGCTGGGTCGTCATCGAGGTCGAAGACAATGGCCGGGGCATCGCACCGACCGATCACGAACGGATTTTCGAGCTCTTTCGTCGATCGGGTGCGCAGGACAAGCCGGGCGAAGGCATCGGCCTGGCGCATGTCCGGACCATCGTTCGCAATCTCGGCGGCGACATCACCGTCAGCTCCGAACTGGACGCTGGCACGACATTTTCGATCTTGTTGCCGCCTGATCTCAGCGCGGTTCAGCGGAGTACCGCCACATGAGCAATGCAAAGCCGGTTTCGATCGTCATGATCGAAGATGACGAGGGTCATGCTCGCCTTATCGAGAAAAACATCCGCCGTGCGGGCGTGAACAACGAGATCATCCCCTTCCAGAACGGCACGGACGCCTTGGCGTTCCTGTTCGGCGCGGACGGGACGGGTGAAGCCAGTTCCCGCCGGCAGCTGCTTATCCTGCTCGATCTGAACCTGCCGGACATGGCTGGCGTCGACATCCTGGAGAAGGTCAAGGCCAACCAGCATACCCGCCGCTCGCCGGTCATCGTTCTGACCACGACCGACGACAGCCGCGAGATCCAGCGCTGCTACGATCTCGGCGCGAATGTCTACATCACCAAGCCCGTCGACTATGAGGGCTTCGCCAATGCCATCAAGCAACTGGGATTGTTCTTCTCAGTGATGCAGGTTCCGGAAACCGAATGATTCTGTCGACGGCGAAGCGGTAATGCCCAACCGCATCATCAAGGCGCTCTACATCGACGATGACGCGGCGCTCGGGCGGCTCGTCCAGCGCATTCTTGGTCGCCGCGGCTATGAGGTCGATCACGTCACGACTGCGGACGCTGGACTGGCGCGATTGGCGGGCGGAGACATCGACGTGGTCATCCTCGACCACGACCTCGGTACGACTTCGGGGCTCGCCGTCCTCGAGGAGCTGAGAGCACGCGAGCAAGCGCCTCCGGTCGTCTACGTCACGGCCTCGACGGAACTCTCCATCGCGGTCCAGGCTCTCAAGGCGGGCGCCGTCGACTATGTGGTAAAGGCGATCGGCGAAGACTTTGAAGTGCTGCTGGTGGCTGCGCTCGAACAGGCTGTCGAACGCGCCCGTTTGATGCGGGCAAAGGAGGAGGCCGAGCAGCAGGTTCGCCAGGCGAAGGATCGGGCCGAGATGCTGCTGGCCGAGGTCAACCATCGTGTCGCCAATAGTCTCGCGCTCGTCGGGTCCCTGGTCCGGATGCAGGCCGGCGCCGTGACGGAGCCCGGCGCCAAGGCGGCGTTGGCAGAGACGCAGGCACGCATCACCGCGATCGCGAACCTGCATCGCAGCCTCTACACATCGACGGATGTCCAGCAGGTCGACCTTGCGGCCTATCTGGAAACGCTGGTCGGCGAGCTGGGCAATTCGATCACCGCCTCGGGCAGGACACCCATCGTCAAGCTCGACGCCGAGCCAGTTTCGATCAAGACGGACCGAGCCGTCTCAGTCGGCATGATCGCGACGGAGTTGGTCACCAACGCCCTGAAATATGCGTACCCGGTTGGGGAGGGCGAGGTCCGCGTCAGCGTTTCGCGGACGCCATCCAATCAGATCATGCTCAGCGTCGCGGACGATGGCGTCGGCTGGACCGGCGACGGGACCGCCAAGGGAAGCGGGCTCGGCGGCAAGATCATCGCCGCGATGTCGAAAAGCCTCGGCTCTCGTCTCGAATATCGCAATCAGCCGATCGGTACGCTGGCGTCCATCACATTCGATGAAAAGCTGGGATAGGGATGGGACAATGCACGGCGAACGAATGACCGTCAGCATCGTTCTAGAGATTGATCGCGAGCGCCAGCGCCAAGTTGAGCGCCAAGGCCAGGTAGATCCAGAACTCCAACGAAACGCCAAACCGCATCGGATCGTCCCTCACTGGTCGCGAAGAAATTCCGCATCAATCCGATCGTTCCGCGTCCCCCGGTATTTGATGCAAATGCCGGGAATGTTGGTGAACGTTTTGTTGCGATTGCCCGCGATGGGACCTGCCAGAATGCTTGAGCTCGTGTCGCCGTGCACGCGACAGGCGGGCGTAACATGAACTGGATAACGATCGCGGGTTCGGTTGCCGCGCTTTGCTCGATGATCAGCTTCGTGCCGCAAGCCTGGCGTATCGTCAAAAGCCGCGACACCGGCTCGATCTCTCCGGTGATGTACAGCTTCACAGTGTCTGGTTTCGCGCTTTGGACGCTCTACGGGATCGGGCTGGGCGAGTGGCCTTTGATCGTGACCAATAGTGTCTGCCTTCTGCTGGCATCCTTCATCCTGCTGATGACTCTCCTGCCGCAGGCGAAAAAGGACGCGATGGCTGATACGGTGGATCCTGACGCGTGAGATCGAGGGCCCATGGACAAGGACCACTATCTGGAGAGGCTCGTTCGGAAGCTCGAAACGAACTCGCCCTTGCAGTCCGAGGAGCGAGACCAACTGCTTCGACTGCCGCTGGTCCTCAAGCAGTTCGAAGCTGGCCATGACATCGTCAGCGAAGGAGAACGGACAAAGAATTGCTGCCTCGTCGCCGAGGGGCTGGTTTGTCGCTACAAGATCGTGGGCGACGGACAGCGCCAGATCCTTTCCTTGCACCTGCCGGGAGACATTCCCGATATCCATTCGCTCCTCGTCGAGCAGATGGACCACAATCTCGGGACGCTCACGCCCGCGACGGTCGGGTTCATCCCGCACGAGGCCGTTCGGTCGCTGACGCGCTCTCATTATCGGATCGCCGAAGCGTTCTGGCGCGAAACCTTGATCGAGGCCGCCATCTACCGGGAATGGATGGTCGGTATCGGCCGGCGCTCGGCACCGAGCCGGATCGCCCATCTGTTCTGTGAGTTCATCACCAAGATGACTGCGATCGGCCTGTCAGATGGAAAAACCTGCGAGCTGCCGCTGACGCAGCCGGAAATCGCCGACGCGCTTGGTCTGTCCACCGTCCACATGAACAAGAAGCTGCGAGAGATCAGGCAGGCTGGGCTGGTGCGCCTGCGGTCGAACAGGCTGACCATCCTGGACTGGGCCGGCCTATGCAAACTGGCTGAATTCGATCCCGATTATCTGCATTTGCGGGAAGCCAGCTCTAAAAAACGACGCTGAGCTGGAACACCGGACGCCGCGCCGCATTTGACAGGCATGCCTCGGTACTTCTTCCACACGCGCGATGGCGAGCAGGTCGAATTGGACGACGAGGGCACTGATCTGCCCAATGACCAGGCCGCCAAGAACGCTGCCAAAGAGCTGATCTCCGGGCTGAACCGCGAAAAGCTCCCCAATGGCGATCATATGGAGCTTGCAGTCGTCGTAAGGGATGCCGCAGGCGCAGACATCTACACGGTGACCCTGAATTTGGACGGTCACTGATCACTCGCGATTTTCTTCCGCCGCTACTGGTGACTGCCACATGCCGATCGCCGCCGGCCGATCGGTTTCCTGGATGCAGGTCCGGAACTTCTCCTCGCGGCTGCCGTTGTCTGTAGAACTTGGCTAACTATTTGCCACATAAGGAGATTATGATGCGCAACGTGGCTCTCGCGTCCCTTTTCTGCGCCTTGATATCGACGGCCGCCATCGCCCAAACGTCGACCACAGCGCCGACGCCATCACCCAGTGCTCCGGCCGATGCGAACGCGCCTCTGCCCGGCGCCAATAGCTTCACGGAGGGGCAGGCCAAGAGCCGTCTCGAGGCGAACGGCTATTCCAATGTGAGCGAGCTCAAGAAGGACGACAACGGCGTCTGGAAGGGCACCGCCACCCATTCCGGTGCGCAGGTCACCGTCTCGGTCGACTACCGCGGCAACATCACCCGGAACTGACCTTCGGCCTTTAAAGATTTACGAGGAGGAGAATTCTCATGCGTACAATCACCCGATCCTATGACAGCTACGATATCGCGCGCCGGGTCGTCGAGGAGCTTCAGTCAGCCGGGTTTCCGTCGACCAATATCAGCCTGATCGGCCGCCATGAGAGCACCGATAACAGCAATGCCGGCGAAGGAGCGGGCATCGGTGCCGCGCTCGGCGGGGCGGCCGGCCTCCTTGCCGGCCTCGGCTTGCTCGCGATACCCGGCATTGGTCCGGTCGTGGCGGCCGGCTGGCTAGCGTCAACGGCCGCAGGTGCCGCAGCAGGCGGCGTCACCGGCGGCCTCATCGGTGCGTTCACCAGCGCCGGTGAGGACGAGGACAGCGCCAACTATTACGCCGAGACCGTCCGACGCGGCGGCACCGTAGTTTCCGTCAAGGCGCATGAGGACCAGGCGCCTGCTGCCGAAGCGATCATGGACGGCGCCACGCCGGTTGATCGCGATGCGCGGCTCACTGACTATCGGAATGAGGGCTGGACGCGCTTCGACGAGCGCGGAGAACCCTACCGGCCTCTAATCTGAGCGAGCTTCGGATCAAATCGACAGCCCCGCCGGCTCACGCCGGCGGGGTTTTTCGTATGCCTAGACTGCCGCCGCCGCCGCCGTGATGCATGGACGTACTCAGAATCTTCAGCTGCGACGACGCGAGCGCGTACCTCATTATCGGCCTCCTGCTCGGCGGCTTCGTCGGGGAAAGTGATCTACCTATCCGGTGCCCGCACGCGCATAAGGCGGCTCTGGTTTCTGACTGGCACGGTCGTGGGTGTTTTCGCTGGAAGCGCCAGCTACTGGTTCTTGAATGGCGGCTGCTTATAGTACCCCATCAGCCCACCCGGGATTGTTCGCAGCACGGAACAGCGCTCGACTTGCGCCACGAGCCGACCTTCGCGCCTTGCCCGAAAGCGGGCGCAAGCGGTTCTGGAGCAAGCTGTCGGCTCTCCCCCTTGCCTAGAAGTCGCCGGCGGTTCGGCAAGGGGGTAAGGCGGAAGCCTAGCCGAGGCGGTCGCGCCAGTCGCGCAGCGCTTCCAGGAGCTGGCGGATGAAGCCGGCCGTGGCCTCGTCCGTCAGCTTCCCCGCCTCGTCGAACTTCGTTTGGGCGGCGCCGATCATCACCTCCGGCTTGTTCAGCGGGAAGGCGTTGAGGAAGATCAGCATCTGCCGCAGATGATACTGCGCCCGCGCCGTCCCGAGGATGCCGCCGCTCGCCCCCGTGATCGCCACGGGCTTGTTGTCGAAAGGCTGGCTCGGCGGGCGCGAGGCCCAGTCGATCGCGTTCTTGAGCACGCCGGGGATCGAGTAATTATACTCCGGCGTCACGAACAGGATCGCGTCGGCCCCTGCGAGCTGGTCGCGGAAACGCTGGACCTGAGGCGGATAGCCGGCGACGCGCACATCGTCGTTGTAGAGCGGCAGGTCGCCGATCTCGGCGATCTCGATCGTCATCCCCTCCGGCGCCAGCGCGATCGCGGCCTTGAGCGCGGCGGTGTTGTAGGATCCGGCCCGCAGGCTGCCCGAAATCCCGACGACCCGGATCGGACGGCTATCTTTGGTCATTGCTGTTGTCTCCTGAAACGCTTGGTCGATTGTCGGGCTCAGCCCTGGCGCCTGATGAAGCCGGTGATCGTGATGCGATCCCAGATGCCGGCGGCGTGGAACGGGTCGGCCTTGTTGAAACGCTCTACCGTTGCACGGTCAGCGGCTTCGATCACGAACAGGCTGCCAATCATCGTCGCGCCGTCGTCGCCCACCAATGGCCCCGACATCACGATCGTGACGTTCAGCGCGGAGGTGTCTGAGAGAAAGGCCTTATGCGCGTCGTAGCTGGCGAGGCGGGCATCGAGCCCGCCCGGCCTGTCGAGGGCGTGGATCACGAACAGCATGCAATGTGCTCCTGAGGCGACCGGCAAGCTGCCGGCCGCCACGATGGGTTAGGATCGGTTCACTTGCTGGCCAGGGCCGCAGCCTCGCTCCAGCTCGGGCAGCTGCGCGATTCCAGCGGGCTGTCATAGGGCTGGAAGTTCGACGCGTTCACCACGGTCGGCTTCAGCACCACCTCGGTGACGATCGGTTCGTTGCGCAGGGCCCGGATCGCAACGAGCGTGCCGATGCAGCCTTGCAGGAAGCCGTTATAATCGCCCGAGGCGAGCAGCTTGCCGGTCTTGATCGCGTCGACCGCCTCCTTGGTGCCGTTGATGCCGACGACCTTGGCCTTGCGGTTGGCGCCGTCGAGCGCCTCGATCACGCCGATCGCCATCGCGTCATTGGCGGCGAGCACGCCGTCGATCTGCGGATGCGACTGCATCAGGTTCTCCATCACCTGCAGGCCCTGCAGGCGCTGATAGTTCGCCGGCTGGCTGGCGAGCAGCTTGACGTCCTTGAACTCCTTGATCGCGTCGTTGAAGCCGCGCACCCGGTCGATATTGGTCAGCGAGCCCTTGACGCCCTCGAGGATGACGACATTGCCCTTGCCGCCGATCTCCTTGAGCAGGAAGCGCGCCGTCTCCAGGCCGAGGCTGTAATCATCGGCCCCGACGAAGGCGAGGAACTTGCCGCCGGCGCTGCGGTCGGTGACGTTGACGATCGGGATCTTGGCATCATTGATCTGCTCGACGCCCGGCACCATCGCCTTGTAGTCGACGGGAACGAAGACGATGGCGCTCGGCTTCTTGACGATGACGTCCTCGACCTGGCTGAGCTGCTCAGGGATCGAGTCCGGCTTGGTCGGGATGTAGTGCACCGCCTTGGCGCCGAGCGACTTCGCTGCGACCTCGGCGCCGACCCGCACCGTCTGGAAATAGGGGTTGGTCTGGTTCTTGGTGAAGACCGCGATCGTCTCGCCGGCGGCGAGCGCCGCGCTGGAGATCAGGATAGCGGGCAGCGCGGCGACGAGAAATTTCGACTTGGGCATGGTTTCCTCCCTTGGTTTTCTGCTTGGTTGGTTCAGGTGCGCCGGCGGCCGACCATGTCGAACCAGACGGCGAGGATGACGATCAGGCCGGTGACCAGCGGCTGCCAGTTGGCGTTGACGGCGAGCAGGTTCATGCCGTTCAGCACCAGCGTCAGGATCAGCGCGCCGATGAAAGTGCCGAAGACGCTGCCGACCCCGCCGAACAGCGAGGCTCCGCCGATCAGCGCCGCCGCGATGGCCGGCAGGGTCATCGCCTCGCCGATATCGCCCTCGGCCGAGTTCAGCCGGGCGAGAAAGACGATCGAGGCGACGCCCGCCATGGCGCCGGAGAAGGCGTAGACCAGGATCAGGCGGCGATCGACCGGGATGCCGGTGAGGCGGGCCGCGACCGGGTTGGCGCCGATGGCGTATATCTGCTGCCCCCAGATCGTGCGCTGGGCGAAGATCGTGCCTGCCAGCAGGAAGCCCAGCATCAGATAGACCGGGATGGGCACGCCGAGGAAATAGCCCGAGCCGATCTGGCGGAAGCCGGGCGGGAAGCCATGGATGGTTTCGCCGGCCATGTAGTAATAGGTGATGCCGTGCAGCACCCAGAGCATGCCATAGGTGGCGATGAAGGACGGGATGCGCAGCTTGGCCACCATCAGCCCATTGCAGATGCCGATGACGAGCCCGGTGGCGAGCCCCGTCAGCGTGCCGAGCACCGGCGAGCCGGTCGCCTTGATCACCGTCGCCGCGAAACAGGCGGAAACGCCGATATTGGCGCCGACCGAGAGATCGAGCCCGCCGGTCAGGATCACCAGCGTCAGCCCCGAGGCGAGGAAGAAGAGCAGGCTCGCCTGCCGGAGCACGTTGAGAATGTTGTTGGCGGTGAAGAAGGCTTCGGTCGCCACGCTCAGGGCGAGGCAGAGCAGCGCCACCGCGAGCAATCGATAGGCGAGCTGCTGCGTCTCGCGCGAGAGATGGAGGCCGACCGGCCGGGTAGTGGCGTCGCTGGCGATGCTCATGACCGTGTGCTCCGCAGGCTGTCGACGAGAAGGGCGGCGATGACGAGGGCGCCGATGCAGGCGACCTGGACCGAGGAAGGAACGGCCATCAGGTTGAGGCCGTTGCGCAGCACGCCGACGGTGAGCACGCCGAGCAGCGTGCCGAAGAGCCAGCCATTGCCCTTGTCGAAGGAGGTTCCACCCAGCGCCACCGCGGCGATGGCGTCGAACTCCAGGCCGATCGCAGCCGTCGGATGGCCGGCATTGATGCGTGCGGTCATCAGCAGGGCCGCGACCCCGGCCATGGCGCCGCCGAGCATGTAAACCGCGACGAGCAGGCGCTTCCAGGCGACGCCGGCCAGCGTCAGCGCATCGCGGTTGCCGCCGAGCGCGCAGACATAGGTGCCGAAGCGGGTATGGTAGAGCAGGATGTGGAAGAGCGCGTAGAAGCCGGCGCCGATCAGGATCGGCGTCGGGATGCCGAAGGTCTCGCCGGAATAAACCAGCCGGACGAAACGCGGGATGCCGACGACGCTCTGGCCGTCGCTGACCACAAGCGCGAGCCCTTGCGCCGCGCCGAGCGTGCCCAGCGTCGCGACGAAGGGCGGGATCGACAAGCCCGCGATCAGCCAGCCATTGACGAGGCCGAAGGCGAGCCCGACCGCGAGCGCGCCGATGAGACCGAGCGCCAGCGACTGCGTCGCCACCACGATCAGCGCCAGCACCAGCGAGGCCAGCGTCAGTACCGCGCCCATCGAGAGGTCGAGCCCCTCGGTCATGATGATCAGTGTCATCGGCAGGGCGAGCAGCAGCAGGATGACCGATTGCACCAGCACATTGGAAAGGTTGCCGGCGGTGAGGAAGCCGGGGCTCGCCAGCGCAAAGAATAGCGAGAGCCCGGCCAACGCGACGGCGACGCCCGGCACGGCCGGGAGGCGCGGTGAAGCAGAGGAGACCGCCTGATCAGTCATGGTGCATCCCCATTCGGACGATGTTCTCTTCGGAGAGTTCGGAGCGGGAGAGTTCGCCGACGATGCGCTTGCCGCGCATGACATAGGCGCGGTCGCAGACATGGACGATCTCGGCCTGCTCGGAGGAGATCATCAGCACCGCGGCGCCATCGGCGACGAGCTGGTCGATCAGCGCGAAGATCTCGGACTTGGCGCCGACATCGATGCCGCGGGTCGGCTCGTCGAAGATGAACAGCCGCGTGCCGGCGGCGAGCCATTTGCCGATCACCACCTTCTGCTGGTTGCCGCCGGAGAGCAGCGCGACGCTCTGGTTCGGCGAGGGTGTCACGATCCGCAGCCGCTTGATCAACTCCTCGGCCGAGCGCCTGGCCTGAGCGGGCGAGAACAGCTTGTTCGGGAAGAGCTTGGGCAGGCCGGCGACGGCGAGGTTGTCGGCGACGGTGCGGATCAGCGCGAGACCTTCGGTCTTGCGGCTTTCCGGGATGAGGCCGACGCCGGCCATGGTCGCGGCGTCAGGCCCTCCCCGCCTAGGCTTTCCGAAGATGCTGATCTCGCCGGCCGTGACTTCGTCGGCGCCGAAGATGGCGCGCGCGACCTCGCTTCGGCCGGAGCCGACCAGGCCGCAGAGACCGACGATCTCGCCGGCGCGCACGGTGAGATCGATGTCGCGGATGCCGTTCTTCGACGAGAGGCCCCTCACCTCCAGAGCGATCTCGCCGGGCTTCTGCGCGAAATTGCGCGGATAGCTCATGTCGACGGTGCGGCCGACCATCATTCGCACGAGCTCGTCCGGTGTGGTCTGCCCCGGCCGCGCCCGGCCGACCAGCTTGCCGTCCCGCAGCACGGTGATGCGATCGCCGAGCGCGAACACCTCCGCCATGCGGTGCGAGATGTAGACGATGGCGACGCCCTTCTCCTGCAACTGGCGCATCACCGCGAAGAGCCGCTCGGTCTCGCGATCGGAGAGTGCGGCGGTCGGCTCGTCCATGACGAGGATGCGCGCGTTCTGGGAGAGGGCCTTGCCGATCTCGACCATCTGCTGCTGGGCGACGCCGAGCGTATGGACCTTGGTCCTGGGATCGATGTCGAGGCCGATCAGATCGAGCACCGCCTGCGCCTCGCGATAGAGCCGCCGGCGGTCGACGAGCCCCGGAATACGCGACGGGAATTCGCGGCCGAGGAAGATGTTCTGCGCCACGTCGAGATAGGGGACGAGCGAGAACTCCTGGAAGATCACGGCGATGCCGAGCTTGCGCGCATCGGCCGGCGAGCCGATCTCGACCTTCTCGCCCTTGTGGAAATACTCGCCGGCATCGGCCTGATAGGCGCCGCACAGTACCTTCATCAGCGAGGATTTGCCGGCGCCGTTCTCGCCGAGCAGCATGTGCACCTCGCCCGGCCAGAGCGCGAACGAGACGTCGTCGAGCGCCTTCACCCCGGGGAAGGTCTTGGAAATGCCCCTCAGCTCGAAGAGCGGTGTGCCTTCGGCTGCCGCGGGCGGTGGCGAGGTGGTGTCGAAGTCAGGCTTGATCGCCATCAGCGCGCTCATCGGGCGCCTCCCATCTGCGCGGACGAGCGGAAGATCTTGCCGGGGTTCATGATTCCCAGCGGGTCGAGCGCCTGCTTCACCAGGCGCATGGCGTCGACGGTGTCGCCGAGCTCCAGTTCGAGGAAGTCGATCTTGCCGAGGCCGATGCCGTGCTCGCCGGTGCAGGTGCCGTCGAGCGCGATCGCCCGCCTGACCAGGCGTTCGTTGAACGCCTTCACCCGGGCGACCTCCTCGGCGCGGGCGGGATCGTGCAGGACGAGCAAATGGAAGTTGCCGTCGCCGACATGCCCGACCACCGGAGCGACGAGGCCGCTCTCCGCGATGTCGGCAGCGGTGGCGACAAGGCATTCGGCCAGGCGCGAGATCGGCACGCAGACATCGGTGACTAAGGCGCGCGCGCCCGGCCGCAAGGCGAGCCCGGCATAGAGCGTGTTGTCGCGGGCCTGCCAGAGGCGGCTGCGCTCCTCAGGCGCGGTCGCCCAGGAAAAGCCCCGCCCGCCGAACTCTTCGGCCAGCGTCTGCGCGGTCTCCGCCTGCTCGGCGACGGAGCCGTTCGAGCCGTGGAACTCGAAGAAGAGATGCGGTGCTTCCGGCAGTCCTAGCTTCGCGTGCAGGTTCATGCCGCGCATCATCACCGCGTCGAGCAGTTCGATGCGCGCCACCGGGACGCCGGACTGGATCACCGCGATCGCCGTGTCGACCGCGGCCTTGAGGTCGGGGAAGCTGCAGACGGCCGAGGAGATGGCCTCCGGCTGCGGGTGGAGCTTCAGCGTCACCTCGGTGATGACGCCGAGCGTGCCTTCCGCACCGACGAGCAGGCGGGTCATGTCGTAGCCCGCGGCGGATTTGCGGGCGCGCCGGGCCGTGCGGATCACGCGGCCATCGGCGAGCACAGCCTCGAGCGCCAGCACATTGTCCTTCATCGTGCCGTAGCGCACCGCCATGGTGCCGGAGGCGCGGGTCGAGGCCATGCCGCCGATCGAGGCGTCGGCGCCGGGGTCGATCGGGAAGAACAGGCCGGTGTCGCGCAATTGCGCGTTGAGCTGCTTGCGGGTGATGCCGGGCTGGACGCGGACGTCCATGTCCTCCGGGCTCGCCGCCAGCACCTTGTCCATGCGCGACATGTCGAGGCAGACGCCGCCGAGCGGGGCAGCAGCATTGCCTTCGAGCGAAGTGCCGGCTCCGAACGGAATGATCGGCAGCTGGAGATCGCGGCAAATCGTGACGATGCCACGCACCTCCTCGGTGGTTTCCGGGAAGACGACGAGATCGGGAGGAGCGGGCGCATGATAGGCCTCGCTGCGGCCGTGATCGGCGAGCACGCCGGCGGCGCGGGTGACGCGCGGGCCGAGGATCTGCGCCAGCCGCGCCAGCGCCGTTTCCGTGGCGCCGCCATCCGGGGATGGTCTGGTCAACATGGTTTCTCCCTCCGCGATGGGCCCGCTGCCCGGGCTCTCTCGATTGCGGTCGATGGTCGGCGCCTCAGGCCGCGCGATGCGCAGCCTCCGACGCCGGATTGAGCTGGAAATCGTAGGTCAGGCGGCACCACGGCCGGTCGAGCGCCCGGCCATCCGGCGCGATGCCCGCCGGCTGCTCGGTGAAGTGGCTGATCAGCGAATCCTTCACGCCGAAGACGGCGTCGGAATCGAGGTACTGGTCGCCGGAGACGAAGACATGGGTCACGAGTTTTTCGTGGCCCGGCGCGGCGATCATGAAGTGGACATGGGCCGGTCGCCAGGGATGGCGCCCCTGTGCCTCCAGCATCTTGCCGACCGGCCCGTCATGCGGGATCGGGTAGGCCGCCGGCTTGATCGACCAGAAGTGGAAACGGCCCTGCGCATCGGTACGGAAACGGGCCCGGGCGACGAGATCGGCCGCGTCGTCGGAATGCTGGACGTCGTAATAGCCGTCTTCGTCGGAATGCCAGACATCGACGATCGCCCCGGCCAGCGGGCTGCCATCGGCGGCCGTGACGGTGCCGGAGACATGCATCGGCACGCCCGGCAGATCGCCGGATATGTCGCTGCCCAGCGCCGCCTCCGGCGGTCCCTCGACATAGAACGGGCCGAGCACGGTGCTCTCGGTGACGGCGCCTTGATGGTCGTGGTTGATCGCGTCGACCAGCATGGAGACGCCGAGCGTATCGGAGAGCAGGATGAATTCCTGCCTCGCCCCGGTGCACATCTGGCCGGTGTCGGTCAGGAAGGCGATGCCCCTGGCCCATTCGTCCTGGGTCGGGCGGACCTCGCGGACGAAATCGTGGAGGTGGCGGACCAGGGCCTCGCTGATGTGCCGGGTGCGGGCATCCGGCGCGGCGGCGACGCGTTCGAGCACCGCCTGGGTGATGCTGTTCTGGTCGAAATTCCTCATCCGAGCCTCCCTTCCTTCGTATCGAGAACGGGTTCGCCGAGGCCGGCGAGCCATTCGGCGAGGCGCACGGTCGAGATGAAATCGGCCTCGCCCTCGCCGCGCCCGATCAGGGCGCCGTAAGTCTCGCGCGTCAGGCTCGCCAAGGGCAGCGCCATCTCGGCGGCCTGACCGGCGCCAATGATCAGGTCGAGATCCTTGGCCATCTGCCGGCAGGAGAAGCTCGGCGAGAAGTCGCGCGTCTCCAGGCTCTTGGCCTTGTAATGGACCATGGGCGAGCCGACCGCGCTGTTGGTCAGCACGTCGAGAATGTCCTGCCAGGCGAGATTGCCCTTGCGGGCGAGCACGATGCTCTCGCCCATCATTGCTGCCGAGACCGCGATCATCAGGTTGACGGCGAGCTTGGCGAAGCGGGCTTCCTCGGCCTCGCCGAGATATTTCTGGGCGCGGGTGAAGTCCTGCGCGATCGGCAGGACCGCGTCGAAGGTGGTGCGCGGCCCCGAGACGAAGCAGGTCAGATTGCCGGTATGGGCGATGGCGGCGTTGCCGGAGACCGGCGCACGCAAATAGGCGACGCCGCGCCGCGCGGCCGCCTGCGCCACCTGCGCCGAGATGGTCGGGCTGACGGTCGAGGTCTCGACCAGGACCGCGCCTTCGCGCATCGCGTCGAACAGCCCGCCGGACAGCGCGACGGCGGCGAGTACCTTGTCGTCCGGCAGCGAGGTGAAGACGATGTCGCGTCTCGCCGCGTCGGCAAGCGTGGCGGCTGGCTTCACTCCGCCTTCCACAGCCTCGGCGATGCGCCGCTGGTCGCGGTCGAAGCCGGCGATGTCGTGTCCGGCCGCTGCAAGCCGGCTCGCGATGGGCAGGCCCATCTTGCCGAGCCCGATCCAGCCGATGGTTTGCGTGTGCATCATCTCGTTGTCCTCAAGCCGCGCGCTGCCGACGGCGCAGTTCCTCGACGATCCGGGTACCGGAGGCTGCAAGGCGTCCCAGCTTCTCGTCGAGCCCTCCCGCCAGAAGCCTGCCACCTCGCTTCACGAAGCGGCCGGCGATCATCACGGCTTCGATATCGCCGCGCCCGGCCTGCATGATCACCGTGGCGGCTGGATCGTGCAGCGGCTGCAAATGCAGCGCGCGCGCATCGATCAGGGTGATATCGGCCTGCTTGCCCGGAGCGAGCGAGCCGATGCGGTGATCGAGCCCGAGCATGCGCGCGCCCTCGATGGTGATCCAGGACAGAGCCTGCCGGACGGGAATCGTCGAGGTCGGCGGAATGGCGCCGGTCCGTCGGCGGCTCTCGGCATTGTCGAGCGCGCGCTGCATGCCGAGCGCGATGCGGGCAACGCCCATCATGTCACCGGCGAGCACGGATTCGAGATCGACGCCAAGCGAGGGCGCCACCCCGCGCGCCAGTAGCCGGCCGGTGATCGGGAAGCCGTGGCCTTGCGTCATCTCGTTCTCCGGCGTCACCGAGAAGGAGACGCCGAGATCGACCAGCTGCCCGAACAGCTCGTCCGAGAGGTCGTTGCCATGCACGATGTTGATGCCGGGCCCGACCAGCCCTTCGGCGATCAGTTGCTCCCAGCCACCCGGCGTCTTCGCCGCGCCACCGCCCTGATGCATCGAGGCGACGAGGCCGAACTCGCGCGCGAGGCTGAAATCGGCGCGCGCGACCTCCATCGTCGCATAGTGCGGGCCGAGGATGGCGAGGCCGAGCGTCAGCAGGCCGTCATCGCCGGCGAAACGGCCGCGTCGCAGGCGCTCGACCTCGGCGCGCGGATGCGGCACTTCAGAAAAATGCGGCTCGCCGGGCCTGGGATCGGGTTTGGGTGAGCCGTGGAAGAAAGCGGCGCGAATGCCGCTCCCGGCCAGCGCCTCGACGGCAGCGTCGGTGTGCTCTGGCGTCGGATTGTTGTGGCACCAGTCGACCAGCGTCGTGGTGCCGGCATCGATCTGGCCGAGCGCGCCCATCAGGGTCGCGATGCCGATGTCCTCCGGCCTGAACAGCGTTGCGAGCCCGGCATGGACCCAGCGGAAATATTCGAGCAGCGTCCAGTCGGCCGCGAGCCCGCGCAGGCCGGTCTGCCAGCTGTGCAAGTGGGCGTTGACGAAGCCCGGCACGGCGATGCGTCCTGTCGCATCGACGCGCTCGGCATGATCAGCCTCTATGCGCGGCGCGATCGCGACGATCGTCCCGTCGGCGACGAGGATGTCGCCTTTGGCCAAGTCGCCCGAGGCGGCGTCCATCGAGAGGATGGCAGCGCCCGAGATGAGGATGCGGCGGGCCATGGCTCAGGCCGCCTCGTCTTCGGCCATAGCGGCTCTGGGCCGCTCGCCGGCATAGGCCCTGGCGATCAGGTCACGGATGCCATCACGCGTCACCGGGCGCGGATTCCAGTAGGGGTTCTCGACGGCGATGTCCGCCGCCTTGTCGATACCGTTTTCGGGCATGCCTAGCTGGGCCAGCGACAGCGGCACGCCGAGCGCCCGCACCAGATCGTAGAGGCCCTGCGCCGCATCGGGCGCGCCGAGCGCCCGGCTGATCGCCGCCATCGCCTCCGGCGCGGCCGGGGCATTGTAGGCGACCGCATGCGGCAGCACCACGGTGTGCGTCTCGGCATGGGGCAGGTCGAAGCTGCCGCCGAGCGTGTGGCAGAGCTTGTGATGCAGCGCCATTCCGACCGCGCCGAGGCAGCAGCCGCAGAGCCAGGCGCCGTAGAGCGCATTCGAGCGTGCCTCGATATTGGCCGGCTCATGCACCAGGATCGGCAACGCCGAGGACAAAGTGCGGATGCCGTCCTCGGCCATCAGCGAGATGATCGGATTGCGATCTTTGGCGTAGAGCGCCTCGACTGCATGGGCCATGGCGTTGACGCCTGATGTCGCCGACAGCACCGGCGGCAGGCTGAGCGTCAGCTCGACATCGTAGAGCACCGTTTCGGGGAGCACATCGAGCGAGCGGATCGTCGTTTTCCGGCCGGCTTCGGTCTGGCCGAGGATCGGCGTCATCTCCGAGCCGGCATAGGTGGTCGGGACCACGACCTGCGACACGCCGGTGCGCAGCGCCAGCGCCTTGCCGAGCCCGGTGGTGGAGCCGCCGCCCAGTGCCACGACACAGTCGGCCCCTGTCTCGCGCAGGGTTTCGAGTGCTCTCTCAGTAACCTCGACCGGCGTGTGCATCGTCGCGTGGTTGAAATAGCCAGCCAAGGCGGAACCGAGCAGCGCACCGAGGCGCTCGCCCGCGGCCGCCTGCTGCGGCGTCGTCAGCACCAGCGCCCGCTTTGCGCCGAGGCGTTCGACCTCCGCGGCGACCTCCTTGATCGCGCCGCGGCCGAAGCGGACCCGCGACGGCAAGGCCTCATAGGCAAAGGTCTCGATCATCGAAGGCTCCCTGCGGATGAGGCGTTGATCGGATGGCGCCGGCTCACTCGCCGGCCACGGCTTCGCGAAGGCGGCGCAGACTGCTTCCCGAGACGGCGGGCGCATCGTTGTCGGCGAGATAATCGACCTGGAAGCGCGCGATCCTGAGATCGGCGAGCTCCTGCCGGACCCTGAGATGCTCGGGATGGCTGCCATAGGCTTCGAGCGCGGCCCGGTCGGCGAACTCGCTGACCAGCACGACGTCGCAGGCATAGTCGACGCCGCTGACGTCAGCGCCGATCTCGATATGGGTGAGACCGTCGATGCGGCCCCGGAGCCCCTCGAAGGCGGCCTTGACCTTGGCGCGGGCATCGGCGCGCTCTTTCGGCGTGTCGCCGCGCAAGCGCCACATCACGATGTGGCGGACCGGACCGGGCATGGCGTTTCCTCGACCTTGAGCCCTTGTTCTTGGGCCGTCGTTGTCGGGAGAGTTAAGACTTGCGAAAGTCGGAAATAAAGCCGAGCTTCAGGAACTCTCTTTTGCGAAAATCGGAAATATGGACCGCTTCACGCAGATCGAAGTTTTCGTGAAGACGGCGGAGCTGCGGAGCCTGTCACGCGCCGCCGAGGCGCTCGGCATGTCGAACGCTGCCGCCAGCCGACACCTCGCCGCCCTGGAGGAGCGCCTCTCGACCCGGCTGGTGGAGCGCAACACGCGCCGTCTCTGGCTGACCGAGGCGGGGGAACAATTCTACCAGCGCAGCGGCGCGCTGCTAACCGAGTTGGGCGAAGCCGAGGATGCCGTCAACGCTCACACGCTGGCACCACAAGGGGTGCTGCGCGTCACGAGTTCGCTCTCCTTCGCGACGATCTATCTGGCGCCAATGTTGCCAGCCTTGCGCCGGCTCTATCCCAAGCTGAGCGTCCACATCGCCGTCGCCAACCGCTATCTCGACTTCATCGAAGCGGGCATCGACGTTGCAATCCGCACGCGCCTGCACGAGCCCGATAGCAACATCGTGGTGCGGCGGCTCGGTCGCATGCGCCGCGTCCTCGCTGCCTCCCCGGCCTATCTGGAGGAGCGCGGCCGTCCTGCGACCCCAGCCGACCTCGCCCAGCACGATATGCTGGTCTACAACCTCGCCGCCGACCCGTTCTCGCTGCGTCTGACCAAAGGGGATACCGAGCGGATCGTGCGGATCGGCGCAGCGCTCGACTGCAATGACGGGCAGGTGATCCGCCAGGCCGCGATCGCCGGGCTCGGCATCCTCATCCAGCCGCTTTACATCGTGCAGGCCGATATCGAGGCAGGGCGCCTGATGCCGGTTCTGCTCGACTGGCAGCTACCGATGCTCACGATGAACATCGCCTATCAGAACCGCGATCACCTGCCGGCCAAGATCCGGGTGTTCAACGAGTTTCTCGTCAATCACGTGCGGTCCACGTCGAACAGCCAGATCTGGTCAGCTTGACCGCCCCTGGCGGTGCCGTGAATATCGGCAGGCATCCCGTCTTCCCACCAGAACGCCTGCGACCGAATTTCTTCCGCGACTTCGTAGGGGGTTACCGAGGTGAGGGGCCGATTTGCACTCCAACGCAGCAACGCACGAGAAGCGCCAACAGCAGGCATGACATCGGTGCCGGCGAGCAGACATTCAGCAAAAGGGGCGTTGCCTTGCCTAGGGAGGCATGGCGACGGTCCAAGATAATCCCACAAGGTCAAATCCGCTCCACGACGTCCTGCTTGAACAGGAGCGAGAGTTCCGGCGTCATGCCGTCGAAGACCGGCAGCGTCGCAGCACCGAGAGCCGGCGTATCTGGCCCCATCTCAGCGGCGATCAGGCGCGGCGTATCGGCCGCCTTGTTGAGGCTGACGCTGCGCGGCAGCGGCTCGATCCGGGCGACGAGCGCCTCCAGCACCGGCCGAGGCAGCACCCCGCCGAGGATCACCGTCTGCGGATCGAGCATGTTCTCGATCATCACCACAGCTTGCCGCAGGCTGGAAGCGGCCTCGCCGAGCCAGGCGAGCAGGCGCGCGTCGCCGTCCGCGAGCGCTTCGGCGATGCGGTCGAGATCGCCATGCCGGACGGTCGCGGCTTGGATGTCGCCGAGCGCTTTCAGCGCGAGCGAAACCGAAGCGTAGCGTTCGAGGCAGCCGCGATTACCACATGGGCAAGGCCGCCCGTTGGTGTCGACGACGAGATGACCGATCTCACCCGATTTGCCGTAGCCGCCGCGATAGGGCTGGCCGCGCAGGAAGAGCCCGCCGCCGATGCCGGCGCCGATATAGATATAGGCGAAGTCGGTGAGCGTACGGCCGGCGCCGTAGAGCCGCTCGCCGATCGCCGCCGCCGTGGCGTCGTTCTCGAGCAGCACCGGCAGGCCGAGCTTGTCCTGCAGCGACTGGCGCAGTGGGAAATCCTTCCAGCCGGGCAGCGCGACCTCGCCGAGCACAACGAGCCGGTCGTCCTGGAACAGGGCGGGAATGACGAGGCCGACGCCCCAGACGCGCTGACGCGCCACCTGCTGACGCTCGAGCATGGCTGAGATCGTCGCCGCGATCTGGTCGAGGACCGCCTCGGGCGCATCGGAGGCAAGGTCGAGCTCGGCGCGATCGCGCACCGTGCCGGCGACGTCGGTCAGGATGACCAGCAGGACACCATGGCCGAAGGACACGCCGAAGGTGAAGCCGCCATCGGGATTGATGTCGAGATCGACCGCCGGCTGGCCGCGGGCGCCGCTGCGCCGGCTGACGCTGCGGACCAGCCCGGCCTGGGTGAGCTCGCCGATGATGTTCGAGATGGTCTGTGGCGCCAGACCGGTGGCGCGGGTGATCTCGGCACGCGAAAGCGGCGCCTGCAGCCGCACCGTTTCCAGCACGACCCGTCGGTTGAACCGGCGGGCATGGTCCATGTTGGCGCCGAACAGCTTCATCTGTGCCCCTGCTTCCTCGCTCCTGCCTACACCCGGGCGCTTGCCAGCCGAAGTGCTCTCTGATTAAATCACTTCATTGGAATAAATCGGGCGGCAGCGAAAGACCACCCGGAACCAGCGGGGAACACACCATGACGCAGCAGCGCGAAACCAAGACAGGCTTGTCCCGCCGGACGGTTCTGGGCGCGGCGGGGACGATGGCGGCGAGCGCCTATGGCTTCGGCGCGCGGGCGCAGGAGATGAATGTGCGCTTCGTCGGCGAGCGCTATCCGGCGCTGGAATTCTACGTGAAGAAGCTGCAGGGCGCGCTGCCGAATGTGAAGGTCACGGCCGACCTGATGCCGAACGCGCCGCTGAAGGAACTGCAGACGATCACGCTGTCGTCGGGCGCCGACTCGATCGACATCATGCTCGGCAACGACCTGACGATCGCCAATTTCGCCCAGAATGGCTGGCTCGAGCCGCTCGACGAGTACATCGCCAAGCACAAGGACGAGTACAAGCTCGACGACTTCGCCAAGACGGCGATGAGCTCGGCCTCGTTCGGCGGCAAGGTTTATGGCCTGCCGGTGCTGACCAACACCCAGCTCATGGCCTATCGGCAGGACCTGTTCGAGGCCAAGGGCCTGAAGCCGCCGACCTCGTTCGAAGAGTATATCGCTGCCGCCGGCGCGCTGAACTCGCCCTCCGTCGCGGGCACGGTGATGACGCTGAAGGGTGACGGCGTCCTCAATGAAGGCCACTGGTATCTGAATGCGCTTGGCGACGGCTGGTTCGACGCCAACAAGAAGCCGGTGTTCAACAGCCCGAAGGGCATCGCCGCGATCGAGACGATGAAGTCGCTGACGCGCTTCGCGCCGCGCGGCTACACCGCCAACGGCAACGACGAGTCGACCATCCTGTTCCAGCAGGGTGCCGCTGCCATGGGCATGCAGTGGCTGACCCGCACCGCCGCCATGGACCGTCAGGACCAGTCCAAGGTGATCGGCAAGATCAACTGGGCGCCGCCACCGCGCGGCGGCCAGGTCGTCGTCGCCGACACCTTCGCCATCTCCAAGTTCTCGTCGCGTAACAAGGATACGCTGTTCCGCCTGCTCGCTGCGACGCTGTCGCCGGCGAACCAGCGCGAGGGCGCGAGCCTCGCCTGCCCGACGCGCGTCTCGGTGCTGGAGGATCCCGAGCTGCGCCAGCGCTTCCGCTATTACAACGTGCTGGTGCCGGCGCTGGACAAGGGCGCGATCTTCCCGAAATTCGCCGAGTTCAAGGAAGTCAGCGAGACGGTGACGCGGCGCATCCTGCAAGCGGTCACCGGCGAGATGCCGGTCAAGGAGGCGCTCGATACCGGCGCCAAGGAGGCCGAGGAGTTCCTGACGCGCCGCGGCGTCTACAAGTGAGCAGATTCGCTCCCGGAACGGTCCGGACCTGAATCGGGCCGCTCCAACAAGGCATGGATTGATGGCGTCGTCGTCGGCGCGGGCCTATCCCCGCGAAATATCGCTCTGGCTGTTCGTGGTGCCGAGCGCGCTCGTCGTGCTCGGCGTGCAGCTCTACCCGGTGCTCTACGCCGTCTATCTCAGCTTTTTCGACTACCATATCGGCCAGGCGCAACCGCGCTTCGTCGGCGCTGAGAACTATCTCGCCTTGCTCGGTCAGGATCGCGTCTGGGCCTCGCTCAGGACGACGGTGATCCTGGTCGCCTCATCGCTCGCGATCGAGTTCGTCCTCGGCCTGCTGCTCGCGCTCGGGCTCTACAAGCTGACGCGTGGCGCACGCCTCTTCTCGACGCTGATTTTCGTGCCGTATCTGATCACGCCGGTGGTCGCCGCGCTGTTCCTGCGCTGGATCTTCGCGGCGCGCTGGGGGCTCGCCGACGCGGTCATCGCCTCCTTCGACATCTTCCCGCCGGACTGGCTGGGTTCGCCGGTCTGGGCCTTCGTCACCATCATCGTCGCCGATGTCTGGCAATTTACGCCCTTCGTCATGCTGATCCTCTATGCCGGCCTGCAGGGCATGGACGAGGCGCTGCTCGAAGCCGGCAAGATCGACGGCGCCTCCGGCCCGCGGCTGGTCTGGCACATCATTCTGCCGTGCTTACGCCCACAGATCCTGTTCGTGCTGGCAATCCGGCTGATGGATTCCTTCCGCACCTTCGACAGCATCTATGTGCTGACCGGCGGCGGCCCCGGCACCGCGACCGAAACGCTGACAATGTACACCTACGCCATGGCCTTCAAGCAGCTCGACCTCGGCCGCGCCTCGACGCTGGGCGTGCTGACCATGCTGATCGTCACCGGGCTGACGCTGATGATCATCTCGCTGATGTACCGGCGCGAGCGGGGAGCGTTCTGATGCGCGCCCTTCTTGGCCGGCCGCTGGTCGTCTTTCTTCTGTCGCTGTTTGCGCTGTTCAGCCTGACGCCGATCATCTGGGCGGTGCTGATCTCGATCAAGCAGCCGGCCGATGCCTTTGCGATCCCGCCAAAACTGTTCTTCGAGCCGACCTTCCGCTTCCATTACGAGATCTGGGTCGAGCGCCGCTTCGTCGAGTTCTTCCTCAACAGCTCGATCATCGCGCTCGGCACCGTCTTCATCTCGGTGCCGCTCGGCACGCTCGCCGCCTATGGCCTGTCGCGGCTGGAGAGCAAGATGGCGCGCTCCTATCTGATGGGGCTCCTGGTAATCCGGATGTTCCCGCACATCCTGCTGCTGATCCCGTTCTTCATCGTGGCGCGCTCGCTGGCGATGATCGACAGCTATCCGGCGATGATCGCGGCGATGGTGGCGATCAACCAGCCCTTCACCGTCTGGCTGATGCGCTCGTTCTTCCTGGAGATCCCGCGCGAGCTCGACGAAGCCGCGACCATCGACGGCTGCAACGCCTGGACGACCTTCACCAAGGTGATCCTGCCGCTGGCCAAGCCCGGTATCGTCGTCACCTCGCTGTTCAGCCTGCTGCTCGCCTATAACGAATTCCTGTTCGCGCTGATCCTGACCGGCAGCAACACCAAGACGCTGCCCGTCGCCATCGCCGAATATGGCGGCGAAGACCTGAACTACTGGTCACTCTCGGCGGCCGGCGCGATCGGGATCATGCTGCCGATCCTGCTGTTCATGCTGTTCTTCCAGCGCCATCTCGTGCGTGGCCTGACCATCGGCGCGGTAAAGGGATGACCATGGTCGACCAGAGCATCATCGACGGCTTCATAAGGGCGCAGGCACAGGTCGTGCCAGCGACGATCGCCGCCGTACGGCAGCGGCTGCACGAGCTCAGCTTGCCGCGGGCGAAGCATATCGCCCTCGTCGGCTCCGGCACCTCACTCAACGCGTTGATGGTGGCGAAACCGGCGCTGGAAGCCGGCGGCGCCCTCGTCGAGGTGCTGAACCCTGGTGCCTTCCTGCTGCGCGAGCCCGTGCTCGGCCGCGAGGCCCTGGTCGTCGCGCTGTCGCAGACCGGGACCAGCGAGACCACCGTCGCGGCGGTCCGGCGCGCGCAGGAGAGCGGGCGGACCTGCCTCACCATCACCGCCGAGGCCGAGAGCCCGATCGGGCAGGTGGCGACGACCAGGATCGTGATGCCTGTTGGCCCCGAGCCGGTCGGGCCCAAGACCAAGGGCTATGGCGGTTCGCTCGCGGCGCTCGCCGAGCTTGCAGCGGCGCTCTCCGGCTGCGCTGGGCATGATGTCGCCGAGGCGACGATCGCTTATTTGATCGACGAAGCGACACCGCCGGCCTTCGCGCTGGCGGCCGAGCTCGACGCGGTCGATGGCCTGCTCTTCACCGGGGAAGGGCGCCATTTCGGCACGGCGCTCGAAGCCTCGCTCAAGCTTGCAGAGATGACCGGCGTGCCCGCCGCGGCCTTCCCGACCGAGGAAGCGATGCATGGCCGCCTGCACGGACTGACGGGCAGGAGTCTCTGCGTCATGATCGCGGCGGATGCAGCCGAGCGCAGGCTCGCGGCTCATGCCGCCGGCGTGTTGGCTTCGCTCGACGTGCGCATCCTGATCCTCAACCTGACTGATGAGCCGACGCCGTTCGACTGGCTGCGGCTCGACGGGTTGGTGGCGCCTTATGACGCGCTCGCGGCGATCATCCCGGTACAGCGGCTGGCGCAGGCGATGGCGGCACGGCGCGGAATCCCGCCGCATCTGATGCGTTTCCCCGGCCTGTCGAAGAAGCTCGGCATCAAGATCGACCGCCTGCCATGAAGACCGTCTTTGCCTTCGATATCGGCGGCACCGCCGTCAAGTTCGGGCTGGTGGCCGAAGATGGCCGCCTGCTCAGGCAGGGCGAGGTGCCGTTCGAGCGTGACCTGGCCTTCGCAGCGCTCTGCGAAAAGCTGGCAAGGCTTTATGAGGACACGACAGCAGGCAGCCGGGCGGATGCGCTGGCGGTGGCGATGCCGGGCTTTGCTGCGCCTGACACAGGCGTCGTCATCGACGGCGGCGGCAATGTTCCGGCGCTGCGTGACGGCTCGATCGCACAGGCCCTCGAACAGCGCCTCGGCTTGCCGGTCTGGTTCGGCAATGATGGTGTCGCCGCCGCGCTGGGCGAGGTCAGATACGGCGCCGGCCGAAGGTTGAATCGTTTCGTCCTGATCACGATCGGGACGGGTGTCGGAGGCGCTGTCATTATCGATGGCCAACCGATCATCGGCCGAAACGGCCATCCGCCCGAACTCGGTGCCGTCGTCGTCGGTAACGACGATGCGGGAGAACCGCTCTCACTCGAAGCGCGCTCCTCGGCGCCAGCCATGCTGCAGGCCTACGCACGTCGGACTGGCACCGCAGCTGGCTCGGTGCGACAGCTGTTCGAGCAAGCCGAGGCTGGGGATGCGGCAGCCGAAGCGGCCATCGATGCGACCTGTCGCGGTATCGCCCAGGCGGCGGGTGCCCTCACCAATGCGCTGATGCTCGAAGCGATCGTGCTCGGCGGCGGCGTGTCGGGAGCGGGCGAAGCTTTGACACGCCGGCTTCACCTGCTGCTGCCGGCCTATGTCTGGCCGTCTCTGGCGGCACAAGTCGATGTCCGCATCGCCGAGCTCGGAAACACGGCCGGGCTGTTGGGCGCCGCCTCGCTCGCTTTTGAGGGGCTAGCCACCTCGACACATCCTCGTAGGGCCTGGCAGGCGGCCAAATCCTGAACCACGATCTGGTGACCGGGTGAAACTCCCGCCGTCAGCGCGCTGCGGATTGGCGCTGCTGCGCACGCGACATGGCCAGAACCCAATCTCTGAACTGCGCACCGAATGGTTTCTCCAGCGCGGCCCGGTCCCAGGCCAGGAAATAGCTTTCGCCGAGCTGCAGCCGCCTGTCGATCGGCACGACGAGCCGCCCGGAGGCGAGATCCTCGCGGATCATCGCGATCTGGGCGAGCACGAAACCACGGCCGTTGACGGCGGCATCCAGAGCAGTGCTCGACAATGAGAAGGCGAGCTCCGTCGAAACGTGCCCCACGGAGACCCCGACGCTGCGTGCCCACTCGTCCCAGCTCGGCGGAGGCTTGTGTGATCCCTCCCACTCGATGCCGATCAGGGGGTAGGAGAAGATATCTTCCGGTGCCGTGACGGCCTTGCCGGCGATCAGGCCCGGTGCGCAGGCCGGCACGACACAGTCCGTGAAGAGCGGTGCGTAGTGGTCGAAGGACTGGCTCTTCGAACCGTATGACAACCTGAAATCGACCCCGTCCTCGAAGAGGCGCGGCTCGGACTCCGCGCCGACCAGGCGAATCTTCGAGGCTGGATTCAAGGCTTGCCAGTCGAAGAGCTGCGGGCCGAGCCAGCGGCTGGCAACGGTCGCGAGGCAGCTGACGACAAGCCCAGAACCGGCGCGCTTGCGGTGAAGCGTGGCATGGGCCTGGCGGAGCGCCGCGAAGGGGCCGGTGATGTCGAGCTGGTAGGCCGCTCCCCAGGACGTCAATTCGACGCCGCGCCCATTGCGCTCGACGAGCCGGATGCCGAGGCAGCTTTCCAGCTTCTTGATCTGCTGGCTGATCGCACCGGGCGTGACGAACAGCTCGGCCGCCGCATCGGACACGCTCCCCAGTCGCGCGACCGCCTCGAATGCCTGAAGCGCCTTGAGCGGCGGCAATGCCAAACCTGCCTCCCATCCTGTCTTCACATTTTAGCAAATCTAAAATGTAACGCAATACTTCGGACTCAAGCCGGCGCCGCATCGCTGCCTATCATCCCGTGGATGGCGATTGATGGGAGGGCGTCGATGTTCCTGAAAAATGCCTGGTATGTCGCGGCCTGGGACCATGAGGTCCGGGACCAGCTCCACCCTGTGACGATGCTGTCCGAGAAGGTCGTGCTCTACCGGCGGCGCGACGGAAAGCTGGCCGCGCTCGAGGATGCCTGCCCGCACCGCAAGCTGCCGCTGTCGATGGGGCGCATCAAGGGCGACGACGTCGAATGCGGCTATCACGGCCTGACCTTCGACTGCACGGGCACCTGCACCCGCGTTCCCGGCGCCGAGCGGATTCCGCATGTCGCCCGCGTCCGCTCCTACCCTGTCGAGGAACGCTACGGCCTGATCTGGGTCTGGATGGGCGATCCGGCGCTGGCCGACCCCGCGCTGATCTTCGCCGTCGACCATTGGGGCGATCCCGCCTGGGGCGTCAACCAGGGCGACGGCATGACGATCGCCTGCAACTACCTCTACATGACCGACAACCTGCTCGATCCCTCCCACGTCGCCTGGGTGCACCAGAGTTCCTTCGCCGGGGCCGGCACCGAGGAGACACCGCTGGAGACGACCGTAGGCGAGGACGGGGTCACGGTCTGGCGCTGGATGATGGATGCCGAGCCGGCGCCCTTCTACGCCCCGTTCCTGAAGTTCAAGGGCAACTGCGACCGCAAGCAGCACTACGAGGTGCGCTACCCCAGCCAAGCCATCATCAGGGCGATCTTCACGCCGGCCGGAAGCGGCGGCGTGGGGCAGCCGCCTCATCCGGACGTCTTCCTGATGGACAGCTACAACTTCATGACGCCGGTCGACGAGAACAGTACCCGCTACTTCTGGTTCCAGATGCGCAACTTCGCGCCGAACGACCCGGAGATCTCGGCGCAGTTCGCCCGTTCGGTGCGCGGCGCCTTCGAGGAAGACCGGGCGGTCCTCACAGCCGTGCATCAGGGCATGGCCAACAAACGCACGCCCAATCTCGACCTCAAGATCGATGTCGGCCCGCTACGCTTCCGCCGCCGCCTGGCTCAGATGATCGAGGCCGAGACGGCCGCCAGCGCCCGGCAGGCGGCGGAATAGGCGCCGCCATGGCGGGCGCTGCGCAAGCTGCAAGCCGGTTCCGGCCGTTCCGCGTGGTGTCGCGGACGCCGGAAAGCCGGACGATCACATCCTTCGTACTGGAGCCGCTCGACCCCGCCGACTGGCGAGCCTTCGAGCCCGGACAATACCTGCCGGTCCGCATCCCCGGTACGGACGCGCAGGCAGCGGCGCTGAGGACCTACAGCATCTCGTCGGCGCCATCGGACACTGCGCGCTATCGGATCACGGTGAAGCGCGAGGGCGCCCCAGCGCCGGGCCTGCCGGACGGAATCGGGTCCTGCTTCCTGCATGACCGCGTCGCTATCGGCGATCTCGTCGAGATCGCGCCGCCACGCGGAGAGTTCGTGCTGGCCATGGATACAAAACGGCCCGTCATCCTCGCCAGCGGCGGCGTCGGCCTCACCCCACTCGTCTCGATGCTCCATGCCCTGACGAGCGAGCCGGAGCGCGAGGTCCATTTCCTGCATGCCTGCGACGATGGCGAGGTCCATGCCTTGCGCCGGGAGGTCGATGCACTCGTCGGCAGCCGCCCCGGCCTCACGGCGCGCTATTGCTATCGCGTCCCTTCCCCGGCTGACGCCGCGAGCGGATCGCATCATGCCGAGGGACTCCTGACCAAGGCTCTGCTGCGCAGCTGGCTGCCGCTTGGCGATTACGACGTCTATCTCTGCGGGCCGCCGCCCTTCATGGCCAATGTCTACGCCGCCTTTCGCGAGCTCGGGGTGCGCAAGGACCGGATCCGCTACGAGTTCTTCGGCCCGGCGACCGTGCTCGAAGCGGTGGAGGCGAACCCGCTGGCACCGCCACCGGCCGAGCCCCTGCCGCCCACCAGCGAACCCGTTGCCGCCGCTGCAGCGAACGGGGCCGGGGCCGGCCTGCAGATCAGCTTCGCGCGATCGCAACGCGCCGCCGCATGGGACGAGGCGACCGACACCAACCTGCTCGCCTTCGCCGAGCGGCTCGGCCTCGATCCACCCTTCTCCTGCCGTGCCGGCGTCTGCAGCACCTGCCGCACGGGCCTGCTGCAGGGCGAGGTCGACTATGTCGAGGAGCCACTCGATCCACCCGGACCGGGCGAGGTGCTGCTGTGCTGCGCCAAGCCGCGCGGCCCACTCGTCCTGGATCTCTAAGAGAAGCCGTGCCCATGAGCGAAGCATCGATCCCCATTATCGACGTGGCTAAGCAGTCCGGCGGTTCGCTCGTCCTCAATCCGCATGTCGCGGCGCTGCCGCCCTATAATGCCGGCCTGACCGTCGCAGTGGCGCGCGCCGCGAGCGGGCGCTCCGACATCGCCCGGCTCGCCAGCAACGAGAATCCCGATGGCTGCTCCCCGGCCGTGCTGGAAGCGCTGCGCTCGTCGCAATTCGAGCCCTGGCGCTATGCCGATCCGGCCTGCACGGAACTGAGGACCGCGCTCGCCGAAAAGCTCGCGGCCGCTCCCGAGTGCATCGTGGTTGGAAACGGTTCGGAGGAGATGATTGCGGCGATCGCGCGGGCGGCACTGATGCCGGGCTGCGAGGTCGTGACGGTCACGCCGAGCTTCGGCCTGCACGAGATCGAGCCGCTGGCCGCCGGCGCCCGCGTGACCAAGGTTCCGATGGGCGCCGACCTCGGCTTCGATATCGCGGCCATCGCCGCCGCGCTCGCGGCCGAGCCGCGCATCCTGTTCCTGTCGTCGCCGTCCAACCCGGTCGGGCCCGCCCTCGATCATGCGCAGCTCGAACGGCTCGCGCGGGCGGCCTCGCCGCGCACGCTCTTCGTGCTCGACGAAGCCTATTTCGAATATGCCGACGAGGGCGCTCCCGATGCGCGCGATATCCTGGGCGCCGCCGGCTTGCCGCATGTCGTGCTGCGGACCTTCTCGAAGGCGTATGGCCTCGCCGGGCTCAGGGTCGGCTATGCCGTCTGTTCCGATGCCGGGCTCGCTCGCGCCGTCGCGGCGGCGAAGACGCCGTTCAACGTCAACGGCGCCGCCCAGATCGCCGCCATGGCGGCGTTGCGGGACGAAGCCTGGATGAAGGCCTCCACCGCGCGGCTGCGGGCCGAGCGCGAGCGGGTGCGAGCGGCTCTGCACCGGCTCGGCCTCAGGCCCGCGCCCTCGCAGACCAATTTCCTGTTCCTCGACATCGGTGCCGACAGTGACGGCATCGCCGCCGCGCTGCTGCGCGAGGGGATCATCGTCAAGCCTTGGCGCGAGGCCGGCTACCGCAGCTATCTGCGCCTCACAATCGGCCATGCCGCCGACAACGACCGGCTGCTCGCCGGGCTCGCCGCCTGTCTCGGCACAGACGGGCCACCAGCATTCAACGAGAGCGAAAACCGCTCCGGCAACACAGAGGGAAACCGCAATGACCAACCACGGATATCCAGATAGACGAAGCCTTCTTCTCGGCGCTGGCGCGCTCGGCGCAGCGCAACTCCTGCCCTCCCGCGCCTTCGCGCAGGCGCCAAAGCGCGGCGGCGCCTTCAGGGTCGGCATTTCCGACTTCGCGACCTCGGACTCGCTCGACCCGACGCTGGTCGAGACGCAGTTCTCGCAGCATCTGCAATGGCAGTTGCGCAACAATCTCGTCGAGGCCGGACCGGGTGGAAAGCTCGTTCCCGAGCTCGCGGAAAGCTGGGAAGGCTCGAAGGACGCAAAGACCTGGACCTTCAAGTTGCGCAAGGGCGTCACCTTCCATGACGGCAAGAGCCTGACGCCGGCCGATGTCGTCCACTCCTTCAACACCCATCGCCGCGACGGCTCGAAGTCGATGACCAAGCCGATCCTGGCCCAGATCGCCACGGTCAAGGCCGACGGCCCCGATGCGATCGTGTTCGAGCTCGTCGACGGCAATGTCGGCTTTCCCGCCCTGACGAGCTCGGTCGGCCTCGTCATCATCCCCGACGGCGACACCGACTATCGCCGCGGCATGGGCACCGGCGGCTACATCCTGGAGCAGTTCGAGCCGGGGGTGCGCTCGCGCGTGAAGCGCAATCCGAACTACTGGAAAGCCGGCAGGGGCAATTTCGACACCGTCGAGATGATCTGCATCAAGGACGCAACGGCCCGCGCCAACGCGCTGCTGACCGGCCAGATCGACGCCTACAACGCCGTCGATCCACGCACGGTGGCACTGCTCGAGCGCAACAGCGCGGTGCGCATCAACCGGGTCAAGAGCAAGGCGCATTTCGCCTTCCCGATGATGGTCGACCAGGCGCCCTTCGCCTCCAACGATGTTCGCCTCGCCATGAAATACGCGATCGACCGCGAGGAGATCGTCAAGCGCGTGCTCGGCGGCTTCGGCTCGCCAGGCAACGACCATCCGCTCTCGGCGGCCTATGAATTCTATGACGGCTCGATCCCGCAGCGCGCCTATGACCCTGACAAGGCGAAGTTCCACCTCGCCAAGGCGGGCGAAGCCAATCTGCGCGTGCAGCTTCATGTCTCCGAGACGCCTTTCGCGGGCGCAACCGACGCGGCGGTGCTGTTCAAGGCCCATGCGGCCAAGGCCGGCATCACCGTCGACGTCGCCAAGGAACCGGAAGACGGCTACTGGTCCTCGGTCTGGAACAAGAAGCCGCTCTGTACCTCGCGCTGGAGCGGGCGCATCAACGACGACGTGCTGCTGACGCTCGGCTATTCCGACACCGGGACTAAGGCGGGCTGGAACGAGACGCGCATCAACAATCCGCGCCTCAACACCATCGTCGCCGAAGCCCGCAAGGAGTTCGACACCGGCAAGCGCCGCGCCCTCTACAGCGAAGCGCAGCGTATCATCCATGATGAGGGCGGCTCGAACATCTTCGCCTTCGCCGACTTCCTCGATGCGACCAGCCGCAAGCTGGCGTTCGGAGAACTCGCCGGCGACTGGATGCTCGACGGCTGCCGCGCCTCCGAGCGCTGGTGGTTCGCCTGACGCGGTCCTCCGCGCGTCGCCTCCCGCATTTGGCCGCCTGACCTGCTCCCGCCGGGAGCCGGTCAGGCCAGCAAGGATCGTTCGATGCACGGCGTCCTCGCCATGATCGCCCAGCGGATCGCGCTCGGGGTCGCGACCCTGTTCGTGATCTCGATGCTGGTCTTCCTCGCCGTCGACATGCTGCCGGGAGACCCGGCGGAGGCGATCCTCGGCCAGAGTGCGACCCCCGCCTCGCTGGCGGCGCTCCGGCAGGAGCTCGGCCTGAACAAGCCGCTGGTCGTGCGCTATGCCGACTGGACGGCGGGCCTGATGCGCGGCGATTTCGGGCGCTCGCTCGCAAACGATCGGCCGATCTCCGAGCTGATCGCGCCGCGCCTCGGCGCGACCTTGTCGCTGGCGGCGCTGGCGGCGGCGATCGCGCTGCCGCTCGGGGTCTTGCTCGGCATCCTCTCGACCGTGCATCGCGACCGGGCGCTCGACCGGGTCGCCTCGACCGCCTCGCTGCTCGCGATCTCGTTCCCCGAATTCTTCACCGCCTATATGCTGGTCGCCTGCTTTTCCGTCGGCCTCGGCTGGCTGCCGGCGATCTCGCTGTCGAGTCAGGGCGGCTTCGTCGAGACGCTGACGATGCTGGCGCTGCCGGCCCTGACACTGTCGCTCGCCGTGATCGGCTATGTCCTGCGGATGACGCGGGCCGCCATCATGGGCGTCATGGCCTCTCCTTACGTCGAGATGGCCCGCCTCAAGGGCGTCGGACCTTGGGGCGTCGTCGTCCGCCACGCCCTGCCCAATGCGCTGTCGCCGATCATCAACGTCGTGATCATCAACCTCGCCTATCTCGTGGTCGGCGTCGTGGTGATCGAGGTGGTGTTCGTCTATCCCGGCCTCGGCCAGCTGCTGGTCGACTCGGTCGCGAAGCGCGACATCCCGGTCGTCCAGGCCTGCTGCATGCTGTTCGCCGGCACCTATATCGGCCTCAACCTGCTCGCCGATATCCTGGCGCTGCTGGCCAATCCGCGGCTGCGCCGGCCGCGCCAGCAGGAGGCACGGGCATGACCGGCGTCATGGCACTCCGCATGGCTCCGCTGTCCGCCCGGATCGGGCTGGCGATCGTCGCCCTCTACCTGTTCTGCCTGCTCTTCGCCCCGCTCGTCGCGCCCTATGGCGAGACCGAGATCGTCGGTGGTCCCTGGGCCGGCGGCTTCTGGGATCCGGCGGCGGAGGGCCCCGCGACCCTGCTGGGCACCGACCATCTCGGCCGGGACGTGCTGTCGCGCCTCATCTACGGCGCCCGCAACTCGATCACGCTGGCGCTGCTGACGACCACCCTCTCCTTCCTCACCGGCACGATTCTGGGGCTGCTCGCAGCCGTGCGCGGCGGAGTGGTCGATCAGGTGCTTGGCCGTCTCGTCGATCTCGTGATGGCCTTTCCAACGCTGATCTTTGCCCTGCTGGTGCTCGCCGTCGCCGGCTCGACGCTGCCGGTGCTGATCGGCGTCATCGCGCTGCTCGATGCGACCCGCGTCTTCCGGATCGCGCGCGCCGCCGCGATGGACGTCGCGGCCCAGGATTTCGTCGAGGTCGCGCGCCTGCGCGGCGAGGGAACCGGCTGGATCATGCGCCGCGAAATCCTACCCAACATCGTCGTGCCGCTCGCGGCGGAATTCGGCCTGCGCTTCTGCTTCGTCTTCCTGTTCATCGCGACGCTGAGTTTCATCGGCCTCGGCATCCAGCCGCCGACCGCCGACTGGGGCTCGATGGTGCGCGAGAACGCCGCAGCGATCTCGTTCGGCATCCTGATGCCGCTGTTTCCGGCCGGCGCGATCGCATTGCTGACTATCGGCATCAACCTGGTCATCGACTGGGCCGCCGCCGGCCATCACGGGGTGAGCGATGAACGCTGAAACCGCGGGCCTCGCCGAGGCAGTATCGCGCCTGCGGGTTGAGGCGGGCGGCGCGCCGCTCCTCGTCATGCAGGGCCTCGTGATCGAGACGAGCGGCCTCGGCAAGGTGCAACGGATCGTCGACGGCATCGATCTCGAGCTGCATGCCGGCGAGGTACTCGGCCTGATCGGGGAATCGGGCGCCGGCAAGTCGACGATCGGCCTCGCCGCGCTCGGCTATGTCCGGCCCGGCTGCCGCTTCGCCGGAGGCTCCGTCCTGTTCGACGGGCAGGATCTGCTCGACTTGCCGCCGCAGCGCTGCCGGGCGCTGCGCGGCACCCGCATTGCCTATGTCGCCCAGAGCGCCACCGCCTCCTTCAACCCGGCCCATCGCCTGATCGACCAGGTCGTCGAGACCGCCACGAGGCAGGCCGGCATGGGACGGCGCCAGGCCGAGCAGGACGCGCGCGAGCTGTTCGCGCGGCTTGCCCTGCCCGATCCCGACCATATCGGCGAACGCTTCCCGCACGAGCTGTCCGGCGGGCAGCTCCAGCGCGTGATGATCGCGATGGCGATGATCTGCCGGCCGGATCTCATCGTCTTCGACGAGCCGACCACGGCCCTCGACGTCACCACGCAGGTCGAGATCCTCGCCTGCGTCCGCAACATCGTCGAGGCCTTCGGGACGGCCGCGATCTACATCACCCATGATCTTGCGGTGGTAACCCAGCTCGCCGATCGAATCGTCGTGCTCCGCCATGGCCGCATCGTCGAGGAAGCCCCGACGCGGGCCATGCTCGCCGCCCCGCGCGAGAGCTACACCCGCTCGCTCTGGGCGGTGCGCCAGATCCGGAAGACGCCCGAGCCGGATCACGGCGCGCCACTGCTGGACCTGGACGGGATCAGCGCCTCCTATGGCTCCGTTCCTGTGCTCAAGGACGTCTCACTGAGGGTCAGGACAGGCGGCACGGTCGCCCTCGTCGGCGAATCCGGCTCGGGCAAATCGACCCTGGCGCGCGTCGTGGCTGGATTGCTGTCGCCCACGGCCGGGGGAGTCCGGCTGCAGGGAAACGGCTTGCCGAGACGCCTGCAGGATCGCTCGCGCGATCAGCTTCGCCGTGTCCAGCTCATCCACCAGAGCCCGGACGCGGCGCTCAACCCGCGCCACAGCATCCGTGAGGCGATTGGCCGACCGTTGCAGCTCCATTCCGGCCTCAAAGGCGTCGCACGCGAGGCCCGTCTGCGCGAGCTGATGGCGCTGGTCGAGCTGAAGCCCGATCTGCTCGACCGTTTGCCGGGCGCGCTCTCGGGCGGGCAAAAGCAGCGCGTCTGCATCGCCCGTGCGCTCGCTGCCGGCCCCGAGCTCTTGATCTGCGACGAGGTGACTTCGGCACTCGACCAGGTCGTCCAGGCCGGCATCCTCGCCATGCTCCAGCGGCTGCAGAAGGAGCTCGGCCTGTCCTGCCTCTTCATCACCCATGACATCGCGACGGTGCGCGCCATCGCCGACGAGGTCGTCGTCATGCGCCGGGGCGCCGTGGTCGAGAGCGGGCCGCGCGACGCCGTGCTGGAGACGCCGTCCGAAGACTATACGCGACTGCTGCTCTCCTGCGTGCCCGACGTCGATCCGGACTGGCTCACACGGTTGCTGCAGCAGCGCGCCACCGCCGGAGACTTGACTGATGCTCGTTGAGGACATGCCTGTCGGGTCCGCGCTGGACCGGATCGCTTCCCTGCGCGCGCATCTGCCGGGCAGCCAGGTGCTCGACCGCAGCGCGCTCGCGGCGCGTGATCCCGGCTGGGACACCGGCAATCTGAACGCCTTCGCGCTCGTTCGCCCCGGCTCCGTCGCGGATGTCGTAGAGCTGGTGGCGTGGTGCCGGGCGCATCGTTGCGCCTTCGTGCCGCAAGGCGGGCGGACCGGCCTCGTCGGCGGCGCCGTCACGACGCCCGACCAGCTGATCTGCGATCTCGGCGCGCTCGACACGATCGAGGAGATCGACCCCGACAGCGGCATCGCCGTGGTCCAGGCTGGCGTCACGCTCGGCGCCCTGCAAGAGGCCGCGGCGACCGTCGGACTCCATCCCGGCCTCGACCTCGCCGCGCGCGGCTCGGCCACGGTCGGGGGGTTGATTGCGACCAATGCCGGCGGCATCACAGCTTTCCGCACCGGCGTGATGCGCCATCGCGTGCTCGGCCTGGAAGCTGTGCTTCCCGATGGGCGCCTCGTTGACGACATGACGCGCGTCCTGAAGACAAGCGCCGGCTATGATGTGAAGCAACTGCTGATCGGGGCCGAGGGGACGCTCGGCATCGTCACGCGAGCGGTGATCCGGCTAGATCCTTTGCCGAACGGCCGCGCGACTGCGCTGCTCGGCACCGCCGGCGCGGCGCAGGCGCTCGACATCGTCCGCCATTTGCAGGGTGGGTCGGCGCCATTGCTCGCGGCGGAGATCATGTGGTCCGGCTTCGCGGCTGTGACTTGTGCCGCGCTCGGCCTCGATTCAGCGCAGTTGCCGCTACGCTCGCCCTGCCTGCTCTTGGTCGAGCTCGGCGGCGCCAGCTTCGAGGCTGCCCGCACTGCGCTGGAAGACGCGCTCGCAGCTCTCGTCGAGACGGAACCGGACCTCGATGGCATTGTCTGCGCCTCGATGGCCCAGTCGGCGCAGCTCTGGCGGCTGCGCGAGGACACGGACGCGCTCTATCGGCTCCACCCCCAGGCGCCTTCCTACGATATCTCGCTCCCAGCACGCGAGTTCGATGGGTATGTGGCGCGCCTGCGGCCGGCTTTGAAGGCGATCGATCAGGCCATCGAGCCTTATCTGTTCGGCCATCTCGCCGACGGCAACCTCCACATCGTCCTGAACCTGTCCGGTCCGCTCCGGCAGGATGTCCGTACGGCCATAGAGACTGTGATTTATGATGAGTTGCGTGGGCTCGGCGGCTCATTCTCCGCCGAGCATGGCATCGGCAGCAAGCGGATCGCAGCCCTGAAACGCAACGCCGACCCGGTGAAACTGGCGCTGATGGCCCAGCTCAAGACGCTGTTCGATCCCGACAATCTCTGCAATCCCGGCAAGGTCGTTGCCTGAATGTGGCGAGCCGACGAGGTCGTCTACGCATGCGGCCGATCGCCCCCGGGGCCCGCGCCACTCACGCAAAGCGCCACAAGCACGCGTTAGCCTTCGCCAGGAAGCCGGACTCTGGGTCGTGCGCCAAGCAGCCTGTCAGAAACTTCGTGCAGAGCTGGAAGCCCGTCGAGCTGCTGCGTCGTCAACTTGCAATGCTGCAGGCCATTTCCAGACAGACTCGATGGATCCGCCCATCACTGCAGGTAGCGCTCCGGCTCGCCTGGAAAGGCATCAGCCTGATCGAGGCGACATCTGCGCCTCGATCAGCTCCGCCGTCCTCCGATAATGCGCGGCAAGAAGAGCCTGGGCCGTGTCGGCATCTCTCGCCAGAGCCGCGTCCATGATCTGCCGATGTTCGAACGCGACGTCGCGCGTGCCCGTCGGCATCTTTCCCGCGAGCGCTGGCAGGCGATAGCGCTGGGTCTCGACATGGAGCTGATCGGACAGATTGATCAGCCGGCGTGAGCCGCATTTGGCGATGAGTGCGCTGTGGAACTCCTGATGACGGACCTCGAGCGCTGACAGCTCGTCGACGCTGAGTTCACGACCGAGCGGAGCGAGCCGGCGCACCTGCAGGTCGAGGGCGTGAAAGGCCGCGACGATGCCGGCTTCCCAGTCATCATCGCCGCGAGCGATGGAGCGCTTCAGCGCCTCGCATTCGATCAGCGATCTCGTCTCCGTCACATCCCACATCTCCTCGATCGAGACCGGAGCGACGGAGAAGCCGCGCAGCGCAGCCGCCAGGACGAGCCGTTCGGTCTGCAGGCGGTTCAAAGCCTCGCGCAACGGCGAGAAGCTCAGCCCATAGCGCTGGCGCAGGAACTCGAGCCGCAGCGGCTGTCCGGGCTCGAAGATGCCCGCGACGATGTCGCTCCGCAGCTTCCGGTAGGCAGTTTCGGCCGCCGTGAACGACGCCTCGGGGGACGCCGTCTCCTCATGGCTCGCCAGAGCTGTCGCATTCCGCTTCACGCGCACGATTCGATCCCAGTTCGTGTTTCCGGTCCGACCGTACACGAATGCACATCTAACGCAAAAATATCTTTCTTTCGAAAATCCTGCATGCTAACCAAAATCTGCAATTTGAGAGGAGGTCGCCATGTCAGCTCCGAAGCAGAATCATCGTGAAGACGTCGCGGGGCGCGCGAACGTCGAGGACACGCCAGAACTGTTGGCCTATTACGAGGAGCTGGAGGCGCTCGAAGCAGGCGCGCTCTGGACCGTGGCCAACAAGATCGAGCCCTGGGCGCCCAAATCGGCTTCCGTTCCCGTCCTCTGGCGCTATCGCGACCTGCGCGAACATGTCCTGCGCTCGGTCGAGCTTGTGACGCCCGAAAAGGCCGGCCGGCGCGTGATCTATCTGAACAACCCCGGTCGGCGGGACGTCTCCGCCGCCGTGGGCTGGCTCTATTCGGGCCTGCAGGTCATGCATCCCGGCGAGACCGCATCCGCCCATGCGCATTCGGCCTCGGCGCTGCGCTTCATCATGGAAGGCGCGGGCGCCTACACCATCGTCGACGGCCACAAGATGACACTCGGCGCCAACGACTTCGTGTTGACGCCGAACGGCACCTGGCACGAGCACGGCGTCTCATCGGACGGTTCGCCCTGCATCTGGCAGGACGGTCTCGACATCCCGCTGGTCAATACACTCGAGGCGAATTTCTATGCGGTCCATCCGGATCTGCGCCAGGCGGTCGGCTATCCCGTCGACGACATGACCGGAGCCTGGGGCAATCCCGGCCTGCGGCCGGCCGGCCATGACTGGGGCAAGCCCTATTCGCCGCTGCTGAAATACGAATGGGCTCCGACCTACGAGGCGTTGACGCGCTTTTCCAAGGTGACGGATGGCTCGGCCTTCGACGGCGTGCTGATGAACTACATCAACCCCATCACTGGTGGCCCGGTGATGCAGACGATCGGCGCCTCGATGCAGTTGCTGCGGCCCGGCGAGAAGACCAAGGCGCATCGTCACACCGGCAGCTTCATCTATCAGGTCGCCAAGGGCAGCGGTCATTCCGTCATCGACGGCAAGCGCTTCGATTGGCAGGAGCGCGACATCTTCTGCGTGCCGTCCTGGGCCTGGCACGAGCACGCCAACGCGTCGGCCAGCGACGATGCCTGCCTCTTCGCCTTCAACGACATGCCGGTGATGAACTCGCTCGGCCTCTATCGCGAGGAAGCGTTCGGCGACAATGGCGGCCACCAGCCGCTCGCTCTCTGAGGGTTGCCGATCATGCGTCTCGTTACCTATCGCAGCACGATCGAGGCCGCAGCACGGCTCGGCGTCATCGAAGGCGATCTCGTCATCGACGTCGCCACCCTTGGCGCCTGTGCCGATCTCGACCTGCCCTCGGCGATGCTCGATCTTATCGATCTCGGGCCGGCCGGGTTGGCGTCGCTGAGCGCCGTGCTGGACCTGCATCGCGGGCGCTGGCCCGCCCATTCCGCCTTCCCGCTCGCCAATGTCAGGCTGCTGGCCCCGATCCCGCGGCCGCGGAAGAACATTTTCGGCATCGGCCTGAACTATGTCGAGCACGTCGCGGAATCGGCCGCCGCGCTCGACACGTCGAAAGACCTGCCGAAACAGCCCGTGATCTTCTCGAAGCCGCCGACCAGCGTCGTCGGTCCCGGAGAGGCGATCGAGCACAACGGCAAGATCACGCAGCAGCTGGACTGGGAGGTCGAGCTCGCAGTGGTCATGGGTCGCACCGCGCGCCGCGTCACTGAGGCCGAGGCGATGGGCTTCGTCTTCGGCTACAGCGTGATGATCGATGTCAGCGCCCGCGACAATCGTCGCGCCGGCCAGTGGATCTACTCGAAGGGCCAGGACACCTACGCGCCCTTCGGCCCCTGCATCGTCACGGCCGACGAGATCACCGAGCCGCACGCGCTTGATCTCTGGCTGACCGTCAATGGCGAGACCAAGCAGCGCTCCAATACGCGCCACATGCTGTTCAAGATCCCGGTGCTGATCGCGGACATCAGCGCCGCGATCACGCTGGAGCCCGGCGACATCATCGCCACCGGCACGCCGGACGGCGTCGGGGCCGGCCGGACGCCGCAGGAATGGCTCTGGCCGGGAGACGTGGTCGAGGCTGGCGTCGACGGCATCGGGCAAATCCGCCACCCCGTCGTGGCCGCCTGAATCCAAGCATCAACGACAAAATGGCAGCGGCGACGACCGTGCCGCAACGGAGGGGAATTCGATGAGCAGGTCAGCATTCACGCGCCGGATGATCGTCGCCGGCCTCGCATCGGCGGCAGCGCTGCCGATGGCGCAATCAGCCTTGGCCCAAGCCGGTGCGAGCGCCCCGGTCACGATCGGCTTCATCACCACGCTGTCGACGCCGGCCGGCTATATCGGCGAGGATATCCGCGCCGGCTTCCAGCTCGCGCTGACTGACGGGAAGCTCGGCGGCGTGCCCGTCAACCTCGCGATCGAGGACGACGCGCTGAAGCCGGCGAACGCCAAGCAAGCCGCCGACCGGCTGATCCAGTCCGGCGTCAAGCTCTTCACCGGCGTGAACTTCTCCAACGTGCTCGCCGCCGTGGTTCCCGGCGTCCTGGAATCGGGCGGCTATTATGTCAGCCTCAATCCCGGCCCCTCGTCCTTCGCCGGGGAGCGCTGCCACCGGAACTACTTCGTCGCCTCCTATCAGAACGACGCCTTCCATGAGGCGGCGGGGCTCTCGGCCAACCGGCTCGGCTACAAGCGTGTCGCGCTGCTGGCGCCGAACTATCAAGCCGGCCGCGATGCGCTGGAGGGCTTCAAGCGCACCTTCAAGGGCGAGATCGTTAGCGAGATCTATACCAAGCTCGACCAGACCGACTTCTCGGTCGAGCTTGCGCGCGTGCGCTCGCTCGCGCCGGAAGCGATCTACCAGTTCCACCCCGGCGGCGCCGGCATCAATTTCGCCAAGCAATATGCCAATGCCGGCCTGGGCAAGAGCATTCCCATGCTGATCCCGGCCTTCTCGATGGATGCGCACATGGTCGGTGCGACCGGCGATGCCGCCGACGGCATCTATGCCTCGGCGCTCTGGACGCCCGAGGCTACCTCCCCCGCCTCCAAGGCCTTCGTGGAAGCCTTCCGCAAGGCCTATTCGCGAACGCCGACCATGTATGCCCAGCAGGCCTATGATACGGCCAACCTGATCGGGAGCGCCCTCAAGGCGGTGAACGGCGACCTCGGCAAGCAGGACGAGTTCCGCAAGGCGTTGCGGGCGGCGCAGTTCACGGCCGTGCGCGGGAAGTTCTCCTTCGGGCCCAATCAGCATCCGGTTCAGGACTACTATCTGATGAAGTTCGAGAAGCGCCCGTCCGGCGAGATCGTGCAGACGATCGTGCGGAAGATCGCAGAAGACTACGGCGACGCCTACGCGGCGCAGTGCAAGCTCAACTGACCGCTGCGCCCCCGTCAGCACGTTGGACGCCTGATTCACCGCGCAATAAGGGCGTGTGGAGATGATCCTTTTTGTCGAGCAGGCGCTAAACGGCCTGCAATACGGATCGATGCTGTTTCTTCTGGCATCGGGATTGACGCTGATCTTCGGCATCATGGGGGTGATCAACCTCACCCATGGCGCCTTCTACATGGTCGGCGCCTATAGCGCGGCATTCGCTGTCCTCTCCACCGGCTCCTTCCTGGTCGGCATCGCGGCCGCCCTGCTCGGGGCCGGGCTTTATGCGGTGCTCGTCGAGGTCGCGGTGGTGCAATGGCTGTATCGCCGCGACCATCTCTACCAGGTCCTGGCGACGCTCGGCCTGATCCTGTTCACCAACGAGGCGGTGAGCATGATCTTCGGCCGCCGCCCGCCATTGATGGACATCCCGCCCTTCCTGCAGGGCTCGATTCCTCTCCTTCCGGGCCTCGACTACCCGCTCATGCGCATCGCCTTCATCGTGACTGGCGCGCTGGTCGCGATCGGCCTGTGGGCGCTGGTCAACCACACGCGGGTCGGCATGCTGATCCGGGCCGGCGCGGACGACCGCGAGATGGTCGATGCGCTCGGCATCGACATCCGGCGGCTCTATACGCTGGTCTTCGGGCTGGGCGGCGCGCTGTGCGGCCTCGCCGGCGTCATGGCAGCGCCGCTGCTGGCCATCGAGATCGGCATGGGCGAGCGGGTGCTGATCACCACCTTCGTGGTCATCGTCATCGGCGGCGTCGGCTCGGTGCGCGGCGCGCTGGTCGGCGCTCTGCTCGTCGGCATGGTCGACAGCCTGGGACGGGCCTACATCCCGCAGCTCCTACAATTGTCGCTGCCGGCCTCGGCCGCCGACACGCTCGGCGCGGGGCTGGTATCGGCGAGCATCTACGTGCTGATGGCGATCGTCCTGCTCGTGCGCCCGAACGGCCTGCTGCCGGCCAGGAGATGAGCACGATGATGACCTCCCGTCTCCGTCTGGCCGTTGTCGCCGGCGGTCTCGCCCTCCTGCTGACGGCTCCCCTGCTCGCGCAGCTGACCGGCTCGGCCGGGCTGCTCGGCCTCGCCAACCGGATCGCAATCTATGCAATCGCCGCAGTCAGCCTCGACCTCATCCTCGGCTATGGCGCTCTGGTCAGCTTCGGCCACGCCATGTTCTTCGGGCTGGGCGGCTATGCCGTCGGCGTCATCGCCTTCCATACCGGCGCGGGCGAGCCTCTCTTCGGCTGGCAGGGCTCGAACGCTGCGCTGATCGTCTGGCCACTGGCGCTGGTCGCCTGCGCGCTGCTGGCCACTGTCGTCGGGACGCTCTCGCTGAAGACCAGCGGCGTGCAGTTCATCATGATCACGCTGGCTTTCGCGCAGATGGTCTTCTTCGTGCTCATCTCGCTGCAGAGCTATGGCGGCGACGACGGCCTGCTGCTCGACCGGCGCAACACGCTGCCCTTCATCGACCTCTCGCGGCCGATGACCTTCTACTATGTCTGCGTCGCACTGCTGGTCGCCTGGACGGCCTTCTGCGCCAGGGTGGTGAACTCCCGCTTCGGCCTCGTCCTCCAGGCGCTGCGGCAGAGCGAGCGGCGCTCGATCAACCTCGGGGTCGATCCGTTCCCGTTCCGGCTCACCGCCTTCGTCATCTCCGCGATCGGGACAGGTCTCGCCGGCGTGCTCTGGGCCAACTACGCCCGCTTCGTCTCGCCCGACATGGCCGCATGGAGCAAGTCGGGCGAGTTCATCGCGATCGTCGTCCTCGGCGGGCTCGGCACCCTGCTCGGCCCGATCGCCGGGACCGCCGTCTTCATCGCGCTCGAACAGATCCTTTCGATCTGGACCGAGCATTGGATGATCGTGATGGGGCCGATCCTGACGCTTGTCGCGCTGTTTGGCCGCCGGGGCATAGCCGGGCGCCTGTTCGGAGAGCGCAATGGCTGAATCGTCCTCTCAGCAGCGGGCGCCCATCCTCGCGATCGAGGGGCTGCGCAAGACCTTCGGAGCGCTGGTCGCGACCGATGAGGTCACGCTCGACATCCGCCCTGGCGAGCTCCACGCACTGATCGGTCCGAATGGCGCCGGAAAGTCGACGCTGATCACCCAGATCTGCGGGGAATTGAACCCGGATGCAGGACGCATCCTGTTCGATGGACGCGACGTCACCCGGCTGCGTCCGCATCTGCGCTCCCGGCTCGGACTGGGACGGACCTTCCAGATCACCCAGCTCTGCCCGGACTTCACTGCGATCGAGAATGTATTGCTGTCCATCGAGACCCGGGGCGGCGGCTCGTTCGACATGTTGTCGAATCCGCGCGGCAATGCCAGCGCTGTCTCCAGCGCGCGGGAGCGGCTCGCCGAGGTCGGCCTCGATGATCTCGCCGACAGGCGGGCGGAGACGCTCGCCCATGGCCAGCGCCGGCAGCTCGAGATCGCTGTCGCACTCGCCCGCGAGCCGAGGCTGCTGCTGCTCGACGAGCCGATGGCGGGGCTCGGGCCGGAGGAATCGGGGCGGATGACGCGGCTGCTCAACGGGCTGAAGCGGCGCTACGCGATTCTCCTGGTCGAGCACGACATGGCTGCCGTGTTCGCGTTGGCCGACCGCGTCAGCGTCCTGGTCTACGGCCGCGTCATCTTCACCGGCACGGTGGCGGAAGTACGCAGCGACCCAGCTGTCCGCGCCGCCTATCTCGGGGGAGAGCCGGCATGCTGAACGTGCGCGAACTCGCAGCTGGCTACGGCCATGCACGGGTCTTGTTCGGATTGTCCTTCGAGGCTCGCGCTGGCGAAGTCGTCTCGCTCATCGGCCGCAACGGCATGGGCAAGACCACCACCATCCGCGCGATCATGGGGCTGACGCGGCCGACCGGTGGCGAGATTTCCTTCGATGGCCGGCCACTTGCCGGGCTGGTGCCGAATGCGATCGCCCGGCTCGGCATCGGGCTCGTACCGGAGGGGCGGCGGGTGTTTCCCTCGCTCACGGTGGAGGAGAACCTGGTCGCCACCGCACGCAGCGGCAGCGCCGGACACTGGACCTTGCCGCGCGTGATCGAGCTGTTTCCGCGCCTCGGCGAAAGGCGACAGCAGTCGGCGCGAACCTTGTCCGGCGGCGAGCAGCAGATGCTGGCGGTCGGCCGGGCCCTCATGACCAATCCGCGCCTGCTCATACTCGACGAGGCGACGGAGGGGCTCGCGCCGCTGATCCGCGCCGAGATCTGGCGCTGCCTGCAGATGCTCAAGGGCGCCGGACAGACCATCGTCGTCGTCGACAAGAACCTGGCGGAGATGGCGTCGTTGGTCGACCGCCATCACGTCGTCGAGAAGGGGCGGATCGTCTGGGCCGGCACGCCGACCGCGCTCCACGACGATCCCGATCTCGCCAGCCGCTATCTCGGTCTGTGAGGGCACCGCCATGGCACTGATCGCCAGCGAACCGGTCTATCGTAGCTTCGACCGCGCCGCGCTCGACCGCGAATACAATGCCCGTGAAAGCGTCGCCTCCTTCGATGCGGAGTATGCGAAGTATGTCTCGGTCAGCGCGCAGGTGCAGCAGGAGCACGAGCGCATCGCCGACATCGTCTACGACGAGGCCAGCGGCGAGACGCTCGACCTCTATCCGGCCGAGCCTGGCGCACCGCTCTTCCTCTGGATCCATGGCGGCTACTGGCGGGCGAGCTCGAAGGACGACAACGCTTTCGTCGTGCCGGGCCCGAAGGCGCATGGCTTCGCTGTCGCTGTGATGAACTACACGCTGGCGCCACAGGCCTCGCTCGACGAGATCGTCAGACAGACACGCGCCGCCGTCGCCTTCCTCCATGCCCGGCGCGCGCAATATGGTGCCGGTAGCCTTGCCGTCGGTGGCTCCTCGGCCGGCGGTCATCTCGTCGGGATGCTTCTGGCCGGCGGCTGGCACGCCGATTTCGGGCTTCCGGACGATGCCGTTACGACTGGCATGGCTCTGTCGGGACTGCACGACATCGAACCGCTGCGCTCCACCCATGTCGATGCTTGGCTCGATCTGGATCAGGCTGCGATCGCCCGCAACAGCCCGATCCGGCACATCCCCCAGAAATCGCCCGCCCGATTGCTGGCCTCGGTCGGCGGGCTGGAAACCAGCGAGTTTCGGCGCCAGACGGCAGACTATGCCGCCGCCTGGATGGCGGCGGGGCATGGTGGCGAGGTGATTGCAATGCCGCGGCATAACCATTTCGATATCGCGCTCGACCTGGCCTGCCCCGATGGCGTGCTGGCACCGGCTCTCGCCAAGGCGATGGGTATCGCGCCTGATGACCCCGGGTTTGCTTGACCACAGGCGACGATGACCAGGTCAGCGCGGTTATCCGCGCCGTCAATCCGCTCCCCACGCTTTTCAGTCCACGAGGCGATCGGCTGTGTTCCAAGATTCGTTCAAGGCCGCGGTCGCGCAGGCGGCTTCAATACCGGGCGACCCGCTCGCCTCCGCCCGCAAGGCGGCCACTCTGATCGCGCAAGCTGCGGCAGCCGGGGCGCGGCTCCTGGTCTTCCCGGAGGCCTTTCTCGGCAGCTATCCTAAGGGCAACTCCTTCGGTGCACCGGTCGGCATGCGCAAGCCCGAGGGTCGCAAGGCGTTCCAATCCTATTGGGAGCAATCGATCGCCTTGGACGGCGCCGAGGTCGAGGTCATCGCCGAAGCGACCGCCCGGACTGGCCTCTTCGTCGTCATCGGCTGCATCGAGCGCGAGTTCGGCACGCTCTACTGCACAGTATTGTTCTTCGACGGCGGTCGCGGACTCATCGGCAAGCATCGCAAGCTGATGCCGACGGCGGGCGAGCGCCTGATCTGGGGCTTCGGCGACGGCTCGACCATGCCGGTGTTCGAAACGCAGTTCGGCCGTGTCGGCGCAGTGATCTGCTGGGAGAACTACATGCCGATGCTGCGCATGCACATGTTCGCTCAGGGCATCGAGATCTACTGCGCCCCGACCGCCGACGATCGCGAGACCTGGCTACCATCCATGCGCCACATCGCCCTGGAAGGGCGCTGCTACGTCCTGACAGCTTGCCAGCACATCACCCGGGCATCCTATCCGGACGAGGACGAATGCGCGCTCGGCCAGGATCCGGCGACGATCCTGATGCGTGGCGGCAGCGCGATCATCGATCCGCTCGGGGCCGTTCTGGCCGGGCCGGACTTCGATGGCGAGACCATTCTCTATGCAGAGATCGATCCCGGTGCGGTCATCCGCGGCAAGTTCGACTTCGACGTCATCGGCCACTACGCCAGGGCCGACGTGTTCCAATTGACGGTCGACGACCGGCCAAAGCAGGCCGTGTCTGTGGTCAGTCGCCCAGGCTCCGGGCCGAAGGACTGAGGCCGGACATGATCTTCGACATGGGGGCGCTGCCGCCGCAGGATCGCTACAAGATCATGACGGCGACGATCGTGCCGCGGCCGATCGCCTGGATCACCACGCTGTCGCGCGACGGCGTGCTCAACGCCGCGCCGTTCAGCTTCTTCAACATGATGGGCAACGATCCGCCGACCGTCGCGATCGGCATCATGCCGAAAGCCGGCCAGCTCAAGGATACCGCCGCCAACATCCTCGAAACCGGAGAGTTCGTCGTCAACCTGGTGGCGGAAGCGGACGCATCGGCGATGAACCTGACCTGCATCGACGCGCCGCCCGAGGTCGACGAACTGGCGCTGGCCGAGCTGGAGGGCGCGGCCTCGCGCTTCGTCGCTCCGCCGCGCATCAAGTCCGCGCGGGTCGCGTTCGAGTGCCAGGCTCTCACCTCGCTCGTCACGGGACCGCTGCAGACCATCGTCATCGGCCGCGTCCTGTCAGCCCATGTCGAGGACCGCTTCGTGCTGGACGCCGGGCGCTGCCATATCGACACGAGAGCGCTCGAGCTGATCGCCCGCATGCATGGCGGCGATGCCTATCTCCGAAGCTCCGACCTGTTTCATCTCAAGCGGCCGAACTGGACAGAGTGGCGGGCGCAAGCTTCCCGTGAGGAGCGCGCCGCCACGACCTGAGCTTGGTCCAGGGTTCAACCACTCTACATTGCCATGCTTCCGGATCGGGATGCTGTCACCCGTCGAGTTCAAACGACAGCACAATAGGTAGCCTGAAGGCGCCTACGAAACTCGGGGCTATTCAGCACGCTTGTGGCCGCGGGCTCCACGCCACGATGAAGAGCCCCTGCACGCTCGCCTGAGCCGGGCTTTCGAGCAGACGACGGGGTCCGCGCCGGCCGACCAGAGGCCCCAAAGGTCAAACCACGCCCACCCGCGGTACAGGGCAGCCTGAACCTTTGCATAGGGTCCCTCATTCTCGACAGCTCCGATGCGTTTCCCCATAAAGGACGGGCCGAGGAGATTGGCCGGCCGGGCTGACGAGAGCTGCAATGAGGCCAAGGCTGCCTCGGCACCTGAACGGATGAAGGCCTGACCGAGACCTGTCAGCGACATCCAGCATCAGGCGCCATGCCGCTTTCGACTGATTTCGCTCGTTCACCACACGCATCCGCCGGCAGGTCAGGGATGTTCGCGGCGGTGGAATGGCGAGCTGTTCTTTACCGTTGCTTTCAACAAGAACGAGGAGATCTTCCATGCCCAAGAACATCGTGGTCATCGGGGCCGGCTTCGCGGGGCTGATGGCGGCGCTCGGCGCCTCCCGCCAGCGCCATGACATGGGTGTTTCGCCGGACGACGTGGCGATCACCGTGGTGTCGCCGGCGCCGGAGCTGGTCATCCGCCCGCGTCTCTATGAACGCCACCCCGAACAGATGGTCGCCCCGCTGACCGAGTTGTTCGCTGCGACCGACATCAACTATCGCAAGGGCAGCGTCGAAAAAATCGACAGCGCCGCATCGACGATCACGGTCGCAGCGCCCGATGGCACGTCGGCGACCTTGCCCTATGACCGGCTGGTTCTCGCGGCGGGCAGCACCGGCTTTGCGCCGCCGATCCCTGGTCTTGCCGAATTCGGCTTCGCCGCGACGCAACTGGCCGAGGCGGTCGAGCTTGATCGTCACCTGCATGATCTGGCGAAGCGGCCGGCATCGGCAGCGCGCAATACGGTGGTGGTCGGCGGCGCCGGCTTCACCGGGCTGGAATTCGCGACCGAGATGCCGGACCGTCTGCGCGAGATCCTGGGCGAGGATGCCGATATCCGGGTCGTCATCGTCGACCGGTCGGAGCATGTCGCGCCGGCGATGGGTGCGGACCCTCGGCCCTTCATCGAGGAACGGCTACGCGCGCTGGGCGTGGAGACGCGGCTGAATGTCGGCATTGCCGCGCTCGATGAGAACAGCGTCACGCTGAGCAATGGCGAGCGGATCGAAACCGCTACGGTGATCTGGTCCGCCGGCATGCGCGCCTCGCCACTGACCGAGCAGTTGCCGGCAGAGCGCGACAAACTGGGGCGCCTCGTGGTCGAACCCGACCTGCGCGTACCGGGCGCCTCCAAGGTCTTCGCGACCGGCGATACGGCGAAGGCGCGGACCGACATGGCCGGGAACTATGCGGTAATGTCCTGCCAGCACGCCCGCCGCCTCGGCGCCTTTGCCGGGCACAACGCCGCCGCGGATCTGCTTGGTGCGCCGACGCTTCCCTATGACCAGCCTGCCTATGTGACCTGCCTCGACCTAGGCCCGGATACGGCCATCTTCACCCGCGGCTGGAACTCCAAGGTCGAGATCACCGGCGCAGACGCCAAGAAGGTCAAGAAGGAGATCAACGAGGTCTGGATCTACCCACCGGCTGCGGATCGCAAGGCAGCCTATGAGAACGTGCTCTACGCGCGCACCGTCGACTTCTGACAGCGCCGGCCCGCGGCGACAGGCTGACAGCGGGGCCACGTCTCCCCGCTGTCATCTCAGCCGCAACGGCGTGGTCGTCCGGCAGGGGGCTGGAGATGAACATCAGACCGAGATGCCCTGACATGGCGCCTATCGGGTCGAAACCGGGCCAAGCGCCGGACCATCATGGCATCGGCTCTTCCCGAACGAAAATCGGCATCGCAATGGCGCTGGGTACGCTCGCAGCGGGCTGTGTCGCCAGCGGGGACCGGGCTGCTGTCCCGGTCAGCCTCGCGACGTCTGCGCGGATCGAGCAGATCGAGCTCGCCCGCGTCTGGGGCGATCGGACCACGCCGGAGATGCGCACGCTTCTCGACGTCCAGTATCGCCAGACGAAAGCCGCGGTCGCATCGGGACGGCGCCCGGCTTACGCTCTGAAGAAGGCCGATTTCCTGGCGATCTCGGGCGGCGGTTCCGATGGCGCCTATGCGGCTGGCGTCCTCGTCGGCTGGAGCGAGAAGGGCGGCCGCCCGCAATTCGAAGTAGTCACCGGCGTCAGCACCGGCGCGCTCGCGGCGCCGTTCGCATTCCTGGGGTCCCGCTACGACGACGAACTCCGGCAAGTCTATACGCTCTACGGCGACAGCGACATCTATACGAGCCGCGGCCTGTTCGGCCTCGCCGGAAACAGCCTGAGCGACAATGCGCCCTTGCGCGCGCTGATCGGCCGCTATCTGACCGACCAGATGATCGACGAGATCGCCGCCGAGTACCGTCTCGGGCGCCGCCTCCTGGTCCAGACCACTAATATCGATGCACAGCGGCCGGTGATCTGGGACCTGTCGGCGATCGCGGCGAGCGGGCGCCCGGAGCGCAGGAAGCTGATCATCGACATCCTGCTGGCCTCTGCTGCGATTCCGGCCGTCTTCCCGCCGGTCCGGATCGAGGTCGAGGCCGGTGGCGACCGTCGCCAGGAGCTCCATGTCGATGGCGGCACCATCGCGCAGCTGTTCTTCGCACCGCCGGAGATCCGCCTCGGCGATTACGAGCGCCGCCATTTCGGACATGTCCGCGCGCGGCGCATTCATCTCATCCGCAACGGCCGGCTCTATCCGCAATATGCGACAACGCAGGAATCGACGCTCGCCATCGCGCGCAGGGCGATCGAGACGATCGTCAAATATCAGGCGATCTCGGACCTGACCCGGATCAAGAGCCACACCACGGCAGCTCACGCACAACTGCGCTTCGTCGCCATCCCCACCGAATTCACGGAGCAGGCGAAGACGGAATTCGACCGCGACTACATGCAGCGATTGTTCGAAGTCGGGCGCCAGGTCGGACGAAAGGGCGTCTGGCGCCCCGATCCTCCACTGACCGCTGCATTGGCCACGCAGAATGAGCCGAGCGAATAGCCGGCGGACATTGGTGCCCACGGAATACGGTCTGGAGCGTCAGATGCAGGCCCCTTCGTTACCAGTGAATCACGTCCATGCTCGGCGATGACCCTTCCCTGCCGCTTGCTCTGGTCAACATCCTGGGGATCGGCGGCGTAGTCGTCTGGCATGTCCAGGGCGGCAAGCGTCCAACCGCCCGCCTGATCGTCCAGATCCTGTTCTTCGCCGGCATGAGCCTCGTGCTCCATTTCGGGAGCATCGCTCCGCATCAGCCCGACGATGTCTACACGGAGGGTTTTGCCGGGCTGCTCTCCAAATCGGCCAGGGTTCTCTGGTGGACCCATCTTGACTGGACGATCATCGGCTTCATCCACATCTATGTCAGGCTCAACCGCAAGCCGCGGGAAGCCCATCTCATCTTGGACATGGCGGTTGCCGTCATCTATCTCGGCGTGGCGCTCTCGGTGCTGGGCTTCGTCTTCGGGATACCGGTCGCGCCCCTGGTGACGACCTCGGGTGTGGTCGCCCTCATCCTGGGCCTGGCGCTGCAGAGCACGCTCAGCGACGTTTTTTCCGGTATCGCGCTGACCCTCGGCAAGGCCTATGCGATCGGTGACTGGGTCCAGCTGAGCGACGGCACCGCGGGCCGCGTCATCGAGACCAACTGGCGCTCCACCAACCTGCTGACCGGCGCGAACAACATCGTCGTTCTGCCGAACAGCATGCTGGCACGGCAGGGCCTGACCAGCCTCAGCCGCCCCGACGAGACGCATCAGATCACGCTGGGCGTACGCTTTGCCGCCCTGCAGCGACCGCGCGCGGTCGAGGGCGTCATGCGGTCGGTGCTGCAGGCCAGTACCCGGATCGTGAAGGACCCGCCGCCGGCCGTGGCCCTCAAGGCCATCGACGCGATCGCGATCGAGGTGGAGTTGCAGTTCCGCGTCGCGAGCCTCGCCATGGCGACTGCCGCCAGGAACGAGATCATCGACCTTATTCATGGCCAATGCCAGGCAAGCAGCCTTTCGCTGGCGATGCCGGCCGAAAGTCTCGTCTTAGTGACAACGGCAACCGGCGGCGAGATTTCCGGTTCGAGTTCTGAAACGGTCTCATCCCGCCCGGTCTAGAGCCTGCTGGAACGCGCCGCCCTGGATGACCCGCGGCGTTTCGCGAACCGGGTTCTTTCCGAAGCCGGCTAACGTGACATTGCGCAGTTTCTGTCGCCTGGCTCGCCGGCTTTAGGCATGTCCCTTCAGACGGCCCATTGCCCCGCCGGAGCGGAGCGCAAGACGAACTTCGGCTTCGCTTCGCTGGCCGACTCCAGTGGAAGCACACACGCGAGCAACACCAACGCCCAGAAACACTGCCAACCACGTTCATCCTGATGAGCGCCGCGGAAGCTATACAGATTAAAGATACGATCATGCGTTCCTGCAATAAAATCATCTGAATTCGGTTAAGAATGCCACACGGCATGAGCCAGCGAACTTTCAATTGAGAATTATTCCAGATAATATTTTCGATGAGACATTGTTTGCGCCATCAGTAAGATTGTATAGCTTGAGAAATTGGCGGAGCCGGCACTGGGCGGGCACGTCACCGAGCCCGGTCGGCCGCTCGCATTGAGGCTGACGGCGCGCATCTGCGCTATGGCGCGGGCAAGCCCGCTGCGGTCAACAACGTCAGCCTCATTGTCGAGCCCCGAAAGACCGTCGCCATTGTCGGGCCGAGCGGGGCCGGCAAGTCGAGCCTGCTCGCGCTGATGCTGCGCTTCGTCGATCCGACCTCCGGCCGCGTCCTGCTCGGCGGCACCGATCTCTCGACGCTCGATCCTGCCCGGCTGCAGGCGCTGACCGGCTTCGTCAACCAGGACGTCCACCTCTTCCGCGACACCTTGCGCGCCAATCTCCTGCTCGGCGATCCGCAGGCGAACGAAACGAAGCTCAACGCTGCGATCCGGGCAGCGCGGCTGGACGAGCTGATCGCCGCCCTGCCCGCCGGTCTCGATACCCGCATCGGCGAAGGTGGGCGCACGCTCTCCGGCGGCGAACGTCAGCGCGTCGCCGTCGCCCGCGCCTTGCTGAAGGATGCGCCGATCCTGCTGCTCGACGAGGCCTCCTCGGCGATGGACCCGCTCAACGAGCGCGCCATCCAGCAGGCAATCTCGGCGCTGGAAGATGGCCGCACGGTCGTCGTCGTGGCGCATCGCCTGCCCAGCATCGCCGGCGCCGACCAGATCCTGGTGATGGAAGCCGGCCTGGTCGTCGAGCGCGGCCGGCATGAGGAGTTGCTGGCGCTCGGCGGTCTCTACTCCCGGCTCTGGCAGGCGCAGGACCGCGCCGCCGGCTGGAGGCTACGTTGATGACGGCGGTAACCCGTTCACGAAGATCGTCCGAATAGCTGCGACCCATGATCCACATCCAAAAACGGTGAATCACAAAGCCGCCCTCAAGGGGATCCCTCGATCCCGATTTCAAGTCCGACGCTCTAGCCGGGTGTCCGCCCCACGGTCCCGCGGCGCCAGGCGGCCGGCGTCTCGCCGACCATGCGGCGGAAGACGCGGGTGAAATGCGCCTGATCGGAGAAGCCCGCATCGGCCGCGATCTCGGTCAGGGCTCGGTCGCCCGAAGCAAGCAGGCGCTGACCGCGCTCGATGCGGGCCTTGAGCTGCCATTGATGCGGCGGCAGGCCGGTCGAGGCCTTGAAGGCGTGGCTGAAATGCGATTGCGACATGCCGACGAGCTCGGCGAGATCCTGCAGCCGGATCGTCCCAGCCGCGTGCTCGGTGATGTGGTCGGTCACCGCCTTGAGCTGCCAGCTGCTCAGCGGTGCGCGCCGGCGCGGTGCGCTGGCACGCACGCCGAACAGATCGATCAGCACGGCGAGCACCAGCCCGTCGCCATAGAGATCATGGCGTGCATCCGGCTCGGCGCATTCGCCGGCGATCAGACGCGCCAAAGTGATTATGCGCGGGTTCGAGAAGGCGATGCGCGGCTGCGCCAATCGCTCGGGCGACAATGCCTCGCCCAAGCGCTCGCTGACCGTCGCGGCATCGAAATGCAGGTCGAGATGGCGGATGCGCATGCGCTGCTGCGTGCGGCCCCAGACCGGAACGCCGGCCGGCATGAAGCTGATGGCGTTGGCGCGGGCGCTGCTCGAAATGCCCGGCTCGTTCGGATTGAGGCGGGTCTCGAAATGGCCGCCGACCTTGTCGAGCACCACGAACAGGCGCGGGTGCTCGGAGACGTACTCGCCGCTGGCGCCGGCCTGGCATTCGGCCTGCCAGAGATCGGCGACGACGCCGTTCCAGACCCGGTATTTCAGCGCGCCGATGACGCTGATGCCTTCGCGGACCGAACGCATGCGCGGCTGGAAACCCATCTGAAGCCTCCGAGGCAGCGAGGAATCGCCCTTGCGGCGCGTGTTCAAAATGCAACGTGGTGAAGACAATTGTAGACTCGCGCCCAAGATCATTCAATGCATGACAGGAACGATCAATCCCGCACGGCACGTTGCTGATATTGCCCAACGGAAAGCTGAACTCCGCCTTTGAACGATTCTAAATTTGATCAGTTCTGAAATGGCGGCATTTGCTGGGGCCGAGATTGAAAATGTGCTACACGCAGAAGATGAAGACTAGATTTATTCTTGGGTCGACTGTCTCGTTCGCCGTGCTCTGCGCCGGCGCTGCCCTGGCGCAAGGACAGCCTGCCACCACGGTGCAGCTCGACACCATCACGGTCGAGGGCGAGGGTGGCACCGCGACCGGCCCGGTGAACGGCTATGTCGCGACGCGTTCGGCGACCGGCTCGAAGGCGAACACCTCGATCCTCGCCATCCCGCAGGCCGTCTCCGTGCTCGGCCGCGACGAGATCGACGACCGCAAGGCGCTCAAGGTCGACGAGGCACTGCGCTACACCGCCGGTGTCGCCGCCCAGACCTTCGGGCCCGATCCCGATACCGACTGGATCTTCATCCGCGGCTTCCAGGCGACGCAGACTGGCGTCTTCATGGACGGGCTGCAGCTCTATTCCTACGGCTTCGGCGGCTTCCAGATCGATCCCTTCCTGCTCGAACGGGTCGAGGTGCTGAAGGGCCCGGCCTCGGTGCTCTATGGCGGCTCGACGCCGGGCGGCATCGTCAATCTCGTCAGCAAGCGCCCGAACGGCCGGAATTTCGGCTATGTCGAGGCCGGCATCAACAATTGGGGCAATGCCTATACCGGGATCGATATCGGCGTCAGCGACAAACAGGGCATCTGGAGCACGCGCCTGACCGGCAGGCTCTCCGGCGGCGACCAGTATACCGACTACTCCAAGGACTTCCGCGGCGTGATCATGCCGCAGATCAGCTACCAGCCCAATGGCGCCACCCGCTTCACCGCCTATGGCATGTATGCGGCGCTCGACCAGGTCCATGTCGGCGGCGGCTTCCTGCCCTATATCGGCACGGTCAGGAACGCGCCTTTCGGCAGGATCCGGCGCGAGGCCTTCTTCGGCGAACCCGCGATCGACGATCAGGAGCGCACCCAGGCGCTGCTCGGCTATGAGTTCCAGCACCAGTTCGCCAACAACTGGAACTTCAGCCAAAACCTGCGCTACGGCGTGATGAAGGGCTCGCAGCTCGGCCCCTACGGCTTCGGCTATGCCGGCCCCGACGCGCCGTTCGGCGACCGCCTGCAGCCGGTCGGACCCGACAATCAGCTCTACCGGATCGGCTTCCAGGAACGGACGCGGGTCCGCACCTTCACGGTCGATAACCGGATCGACGGCAAGGTCGTCACCGGGCCGCTCGAGCACTCGCTGCTCTTCGGCGTCGACTACAAGTACTTCAACATCGACCACACCCAGGCTTCGGGCGGCGCGACCACGATCAGCGTCACCAACCCGGTCTATGGCGCGCCGCAGGGGCTGCCCGGCGTCTATCTCAACCAGGACCTGAAGCATCACCAGATCGGCTTCTACGCCCAGGACCAGATCCGCTTCGGCGGCGGCTGGCTGCTGACGCTGAACGGCCGCTACGACTATGTCGACAAGAAGTCGGTGAGCCCGGCCAACCTGCTGTTCTCGCCGACCTACGACAAGAAGGAAGCGTCCTGGAGCGGCCGCGCCGGCCTCGGCTACGAGTTCGCGAACGGCCTGACCCCTTATGTCAGCGCCGCGACCTTCTTCACCCCGGTCTTCGACGCCGTGCCCAATCTGCTCGGCGGCCCCGGCCAGCCCTTCCGGCCTGAGGAAGGCCAGCAGTTCGAGGCCGGCGTGAAGTACAAGCCGACCTTCATGGATGCACTGCTGACGGCCTCGGTCTTCCACATCAGCAAGCGAAACGTGCTGAACCCCGCCCCGACCGCGCTCAACCCGTTCGCGCAGCAGCAGCTCGGCGAGGTCACCTCGCGTGGCTTCGAGCTGGAGGCCAAGGCCAACATCACCAAGGACTTGAAGCTGCTGGCATCCTTCACCGCCTTCGACCTGACGACGAAGAAGGACACCCGCCCGCTGCTGGTCGGCAAGACGCCGGTGGTCGTGCCCGAGGTCACCGGCTCGGCCTGGCTCGACTACACCGTGCCGGATGGCGCCTTCAAGGGCCTCGGCCTCGGCGCCGGCGTCCGCTATGTCGGCCGCTCCTACGCCAATGCCGAGAACACGCTGAAGGTGCCGGCGGCGACCGTGGTCGATGCCGCGATCCGCTACCAGATCGGCAATTGGGGCATGGCGCTCAACGTCACCAACCTGTTCGACAAGGTCTATGTGAAGAGCTGCAACGGCCAGTCCGGCTGTGGCTATGGCGACGCCCGCACCGTCACCGTCTCGGCCAATTATAAGTGGTAGGGCAAGGGATCCGCACGACATCGGAGGGCCACGGCTCCGCGCCGCGGCCTTCGCCCATGCTAGACCCGCGTGCATGAACCTGAGGCTCCCAAGACGACGCGACGCGCTCGCCATTCTGGCGGCGGCCGCCTTGCCGCCCCCGGCGCTGGCTGCGGGCCTTCGTGTCGCGACCGTCGACTGGTCGGTGCTGGAGACCCTGCTCGCGCTCGGCATAGCCCCGGTCGCCGCTCCCGAACTGCTACAGTTCCGCGAGGTCGCGGTCGAACCTTCGGTCCCGGCAGGCGTCACCGATCTCGGCCTGCGCGGCACGGTCAATTTCGAATTGCTGCTGCTCTCCCGGCCGGAGCTGATCTACTCGTCGAGCTTCTATGTCAGCTCGGAGCCGAGGCTCGCCCGCATCGCGCCGGTCGAGCGCTTCTCGATCTATGTGCCCGGCCGATCGCCCTACGAGCCCGCAGCCGAGATGATGCACAGCATCGGCGCGCGCCTCGGCAGGAGTAGCGAGGCCGAGCGCTACATCGCCGACACCGAAGTGGAGTTCGCGGGCCTTCGCGAGCGGCTGAAGCCGCATGCGGCGCGCCCGGTCATCCCGATCAATCTCGGCGACGCCAGACATTTCCGCGTCTTCGGCGCCGACAGCATGTTCGGCGAGGTGCTGAAACGGCTCGGCCTCACCAATGCCTGGACCGATGCCACGAGCTATTCCGCCATGGCTCCGGTCGGCATCGAGGCGCTGGCCCGCATGCCCGACGCCTGGATCGCGCTGATCCCGCCAGTCCCGCCCGGCGCGCTCGACGTGCTCTCCGGCAGTACCTTCTGGAACGCCCTGCCGAGCGTGCGCAGAGGGCGGTTGCTGCAGCTTGCTTCGATCAATCCCTTCGGCGGCTTGCCGGCGGCGCGGCGCTTTGCGCGGCTCCTCGCCGAGGCGCTGCTGACGGAGCGGGTCCATGGCTGAGGCCGCCCTGCCTGTCCGCCCGCAGCCGCACCGGCAGCCGGTGATCTGGCTCACCACGGTCCTCGCGGCCGCCGCACTGTTCGCTGTCGTCGTGATCACGCGCCCGTCGCTGACGGCTCCGCCCGAGATTGCGCGCACGCTGGAATCGATCCTGCTCTGGCACAGCCTGCTGCCGCGTTCGGTCACGGCGTTGATCTGCGGTGCCGCGCTCGGGCTCGCGGGCCTGCTGCTGCAGCGGGTTCTGCGCAATCCGATTGCCGACGCGTCGACGCTCGGCGTCGTCTCGGGCGCGCAGCTGGCGCTGACCTTCGCGACGGCCTTCGCTCCGGCAGCGATCGTCTTCTCGCGCGAAGGCGTTGCGCTCGCCGGGGCGATCACCGCCGTCGCGCTCGTCCTCGGCCTGAGCTGGCGGCGCGGGCTCGAACCGCTGACGGTAGTGCTCTCCGGCATGGTCGTCGCATTGCTCGCGGCGGCCTTGAGCGCGACCGTCATCCTGGCCAAGGGCGAGTACATGCTCTCGCTCTTCATCTGGGGCGCGGGCTCGCTCAGCCAGCAGAGCTGGGATGCCGCCCTGTCGCTCGGCCCGCGCCTGCTGCTCGGCTGGCTCGCCGCCGCGCTGCTGCTGCGCCCGCTTGCCTTGCTCAGCCTCGACGACGGCACGGCCCGCAGCCTCGGCCTCGCTTTGCACGCCACCCGCATCGCCGTGCTCGGCGTCGCGATCTGGCTCGCGGCGAGCGTCACCGCCGAGGTCGGCGTCATCGGCTTCGTCGGCCTCGCCGCACCGGCGCTGGCGCGCGAGATCGGGGCGCGCACGCCGCGCCAGCTGCTGGTGGCGGCGCCGGTCGTCGGGGCTCTCCTGCTCTCGATCACCGACAGCACCGTCCAGCTGCTCGGCTCCGGCTTCGCCGATTTCGCGCCGACCGGCGCCGCTACCGCCTTGTTGGGCGGACCGTTGCTGCTCTGGCTGATGCACCGCGTGCCGGCAGCGCCACCCGCGCAAACCGTCGATGCCATGGCCCTGACGCGCCGGATCGCGCGGCCGTCGCTCTGGCTTGCCGCACTCGCCTTGGCGATTGCCGTCATCGCAATGCTCGGGCTCGTCCTTGGGCGCGGGCCGCAGGGATGGGGGCTGGCGACAGGCGCGCTCTTCGGCGAGTTGCTGCCCTTCCGCGGGCCGCGCCTCGTCGCTGCCGGAGCCGCTGGAGCCCTGCTTGGCGCCGCCGGCTGCCTGATGCAGCGCCTCACCGCCAATCCGCTGGCCGGGCCGGAGGTGCTGGGCGTCAGCGCCGGCGGTGGTGTCGGCCTGACACTGGCGCTCGCCTTGTTGCCCTTCAGCCCGTTCTCGATGCTGGCCGGCATCACCGGCGGCTCGCTCGCTGTGCTCCTCGTCATGCTGGCGCTCGCGGGGCGCCCGGGCATCGGCTCGCAGCGCCTGCTGCTCGCCGGCATCGCCATGGGCGCGCTCTGCATGGCGCTGGTCTCGACCGCGCTCGCCAAGGGCGATCTGCGCGCCTATGTGCTGCTGACCTGGCTCTCGGGCTCGACCAATCGCGCCGGCGAGATCGAGGTCTGGGTCGGGCTGGTCGGCTGCCTGGTCTTGTTAGCACCACTCTTCCTGGCGACGCGCTGGCTCGACCTGATGCCGCTCGGCGAAGCGACCAGCCGCAGCCTCGGCCTCAAAGTCGAACGCAGCCGTCTCGTCCTCGCTGCCATTGCTGCACTGGCGACCGCGGTCGCCTCACTGTTGATCGGCCCGCTCAGCCTGATCGGGTTGATAGCGCCGCATCTGGCGCGCCTCGCCGGCTTCGCCCGCAGCCGCGACCAGCTTGTCGCATCGATCCTGATCGGCTGCGGCGTGATGATCCTGGCCGACTGGCTCGCCCGCCTCGTCGCCTTCCCTTATCAGGTGCCGACCGGACTGTTTGCGGCCCTGATCGGCGGGCCCTATCTGATCTGGCTGTTGAATCGAACAGGACGCCGGCATGGCTGACGACATCACTCTGCACGCAACTGCACGGGTTGCTCTGACCGACCCGGCCGGCATGCTCGACCGGATCTGCGACCATTTCGTCAGCCATGGCACGGTGACGCGAGAGGCCGGCAATGCCCGGCTTGAGGGCACCTTCGGAGCGGTCCAGCTGACGCTCGAAGCGGCTGCGCTCGCCATCGCCGTCGCCTCGCCAAGCGAAAGCTATCTCTTCGTCGTCAAATCCTCGATCGCCGAGCACCTCGTCGAGCTCGCTAATGGCGAGAGTATCGCGCTGCACTGGCAAGGCGACGCCGTCGGGGAGACCCGTATCCCCTATTTCCGCGAAGTGGTGGTGCGTGGCGCCCGCGACATCACCCCGGCGATGCGGCGCGTCACCGTCGCCTGTGACGATCCCGGCCATTTCACCAGCGGCGGCCTGCATGTGCGTGTGCTGATCCCGCCGCGCGGGCGCGAGCCGGTCTGGCCCAGCGTCGGCCCCGACAGCCGGGTGATCTGGCCGGATGGCGAGGATGCCCTGGCGAAGCGCACCTATACGATCCGCGCGATCGATCATGCCCGCGGCGAGCTCGACATCGACGTCGTGCTCCATGACGACTCGCCGGGCTCGGTCTGGGCGCGCGAGGCGAAGGCAGGCGACCGCATCGGCCTTCTCGGGCCGGGTGGCGGCGACGTGAGCCCGGCTGATTGGTATCTGCTTTGCGGTGACGAGACCGCCTTGCCCGCGATCGCGCGCATCGCCGAGAACCTGCCCAGCTCCGCCCGCGCCAGCATCGTCATCGAAGTGGCGGATGCGAGCGAGCGGCAGGAGATTGCCTCCAATGCGTCGATCGAGGTGACCTGGCTGCATCGCAACGGCGCGCCGGCCGGCTCGACCGATCTGTTGCCGCAAGCGGTGCGCGACCTCGCCCTGCCGGAACAGGGCAAACCCTTCGTCTTCGCTGGCTGCGAGCAGGCGGCGGCGCGCGCCATCCGCAAGCACCTGCGCGCCGAAAAGCAGCTGCCGAGGGACCGCCATCTCGTCGCCGCCTATTGGCGCCGGGGCCATGCCGATGTGCACGATCATGGTGAGTAATGCAGACTGAAGCGGTTGCGGGCGCGGCCGAGCGCTCCCATGCCATGCCCCTGGTGATCGAGGCCTCTTCGCAGGCGAACCAGCCCCTGTTCGCGCTCGACGCCGTCGGCTTCTCGATCGCCGAGCGTGTGCTGCTGGAACCGCTGTCGCTCGATCTCGGCGCCGGCAAGGTGATCGGCATCCTCGGCCATAACGGTTCGGGCAAGTCGACGCTGGTGAAGCTGCTGGCGCGTCAGCAGCGCCCCTCACGCGGCATCCTACGCTTTGCCGGACGACCGATCGAGATCTGGGATAGCCGCGCCTTCGCCCGCAAGATCGCCTATCTGCCGCAGCAGACGCCGCCTGCGGCCGGCATGCTGGTGCGCGAGCTGGTCGCGCTCGGGCGCTATCCTTGGCACGGCGCCCTCGGCCGCTTCGGCCAACGCGACCGCGACAAGGTGCGCGAGGCGATGGCGCTGACCGATATCGAGCCCTTCGCCGATCGTCTGGTCGACACCTTGTCGGGTGGTGAGCGCCAGCGCGCCTGGCTCGCCATGCTGGTCGCGCAGGACGCCGAGTGCCTCCTGCTTGACGAGCCGATCGCGGCGCTCGACCTCGCCCATCAGCTCGAGGTGCTGACGCTGGTGCGGCAGCTCTCGCATCAGCGCGGCCTCGGCATCGTCGTCGTGCTGCACGACGTCAACATGGCGGCCCGCTTCTGCGACGAGATCGTCGCGCTGCATTCCGGCCGCCTCGTCGCGCGCGGCACGCCAGAGCAGATCGTGCAGCCGGACATCCTGCGCGCGATCTACGGCGTCGAGGTCGGCGTGATGCCCCATCCGCAAGGCGGGCGCCCCCTCGCCTACGTGTGAGCGTCATTCACCAGATTGCCCGACAGCAGACTTTCCGAACGCCGGCTATGCCATGCTCGGACGTTGAGCGACATCAATGACCGCGGGCTCGGCAGCTCGGGCCTTCAACGCGCTCCAACTCCGCCATGGCGAGCAGGAGATGGTACAGGACACGCACCGGGATCAGGTCCTGCGCGGGTGTTCCGGCCCTCGTGACCTGGTTGAACCAGAGCCCCGTCTCGGGCGCGACGAAGCTGCGGAACAAGGCGTCGAGATGGATGTCGAGGCGTCGGGCAGCGTCGGCGTCGCCGAGCAATTCGACCCGCGCTAAGAAGGCCTTGATCGCCTCGGTCTGCGGCCAGAGCAGCTTCGTCGCGGCGACGAGATGTCCGGTCCGGTCGACCCCGTCGAAAGCCGCCATGGGGCCAGCGCCGCCATCGTCGAGACCGTGCCTGATGCCGAAATCGTAGAGCCTGCCGGCCAGATCGCGCGCCTGCACATCGCCAGTCAGCCGCCAGTGATGCAGCAGCAGCCAGGTCCATTCGAAATGATGCCCCGGCTCGCGCAAGGCACCGGCTTCGCCGGGAACCGGCCGCCAGTCTTCCGTGAAATACTCGCCGAGCGAGCCAGTTTCGGCATCGACCATCCGCTCGCGCGCCAGCCGGACGATACTGCAGGCATGACCAAGCCAGCGCGGGTCGCCGGTGGCCTCGGCAAGCGCGTGGAACGCCTCCAGCAGATGCATATGCGGGTTCTGCCGTCGCGGCAGCGTGCCCAGCGTATCCTCGGCAAAACCGCCCTCTGGATGCGACAGCTCGCGCTCGATGAAGCCGATCACATCGTTCGCGATGGCGAGCGCCTGCTCGTCCTGCGTCGCGCGATGGAACCAGGCCATGGCGAACAGGACGAAGGCGAGGTCGTAGAGATCGGTGCGAGCGTCGATCGGCGTGCCGTCCTCGCCAACGACATGCAGGAACCGCCCCTGCTTGTCCCGGCAGGCATCGCGCAGGAAGGCGAAGCCATGCCGCGCCAGAGCGAGCGCCCCGCTCGCCGGATCGAGCAGATGGGCATGGCTGAAGACATAGACCAGCCGGGCTGTCACCAACGTCGTCCTGACCGCGCCGGCCTCCTGCACCGCGGCTGCCGGATCGAACCATTCGACGAAGCCGGGACGGCCGGGCTGCACGACCCGATCGATCCAGCGCGGGATCAGGACCTGCCGCAGCCAGTCCCGCCCCGGCAGGCCAATGCCGGCCTCAGGCGCATCGAGCTGCTTCATCAGACGACATCCTCGGCGACGAACGCCTGGACGAAGGCGGCGAGCTGCTCGTAGTCCGCCTCTTCGTTATAGGCCTGGGCCGAGAGCCGCAGCCAGAGTCCGTTACCGATCGCGGAGACCGGCGCATCGCAGCCTCTGATCTCAAGCTGTCGCCGCGCCGCCAGGGCTCGCTCAAGGCTCGCTTTGCCTTGGATCGGAAGCCGGACGAGCCGCATCGCCGCAGACAGCGCGGAGCCGGCGCCGATCTCGGTTCCCAAAGCCGAAGCGAGAATCTCGGCCCCGCGCTGGGCGAGCGCATTGTTGCGGGCCCGCAGGGCCGGTCCGCGGAGCATCTCATGGAAGTCCACCGCCGCCTCGATCGCGAGGAAGGCGCTGGGATCGCGCGTCCCGGTCCAGTCGAACTCCTCGATATAGCCGCGGCCGAAGCCATGCGAGATCGTCAGCGGATGGATAGCGCTTTGGTGTTCGGGCCGGGTCCAGAGGAAGGCGCAGCCTTTCGGCGCCATCAGCCATTTATGGCAGTTGCCGACATACCAGTCGGCATCGAGCGCGTTGAGGTCGAGATCGACCAGGGCTGGCGCATGGGCCCCGTCGACCAGTACCGGTACGCCCGCCTTGCGGCAAAGCGCGGCCAGACGGGCGATGGGCATGACCAGCGCACTGGCCGAGGTGACGTGGTCGAGGACCGCAATGCGCGTCCGCTCGCTCAGGGCTGCGCCGACCGCGGCGACGATCTCGTCGGCATCTGGCTGCGGGAACCGAACCTCCGCCTCAACAATCTTGAGGTCATGCCGCTGCGCGAGATAGCGCACCGTATTTCGGACCGCACCATAGGCATGGCTCAAAATCAGGATTTCGTCGCCTGGAGCGAAATCCAGCGAGCGCAGCACGGCGTTGCAGCCACTGGTCGCATTGTCGACGAAGACGAGATCGCGCCCATCGGCACCGATGAAGCCGCCGAGGCTGTCGGCCGCCTGGCGCAGGGCCGGAGGCAGCGTGAGGCGCATGAACAGCGAGGGCTGCGCCTCCATGCGCCGCCGCCAATCCTCCTGCGCGGCGAGCACGCGCTTGGGCGCTGCACCATAGGCACCGTGATTGACGGTGAGCTTGCTCCAGTCGAGCAGCCACTCATGGCGGATGACGGCGCCGAGCGGGACGAGTGGGGTAGCAGGGGTCATGCGTGCCGTCACCGCTTCAGTCCGGAGGCCGCAATGCCCTCGATGATGTGCTTCTGGAACATCAGGAAGGCGGCGAAGACCGGGACGAGGCTGAGGATCGACATCGAGAACAGCGGCCCCCAGGCCGAGCGGCTGGTCGAGTCGATGAAGCCGCGCAAAGCCAGCGGCACCGTATAATTGGCGACATCAGTGAGATAGAGCAGCGGGCCGAAGAAATCGTCCCAGGTCCAGATGAAGGAGAAGATCGCAGCGGCCGCCAGCACCGGCCGCGACAGCGGCAGCATGATGCTCCAGTAGATTCGCCAGGGCCCGCAGCCGTCGATCACCGCGGCTTCGTCGAGCTCGCGCGGGATGCCGCGGAAGAACTGCACCATCAGGAAGATGAAGAAGGCGTCGACCGCCAGGAATTTCGGCACGACCAGCGGCCAGAAGGTATTGAGCCAGCCCAGCTTCTGGAACAGGACATATTGGGGGATGAGTGTGACGTGATAGGGCAGCATGAGCGTGCCCAGCATCGCGGCGAACCAGAGCTTCTTCAACGGAAACTCCAGCCGCGCGAAAGCGAAGGCCGCCAGCGAGCAGGCGACGAGATTGCCGATGACGGCCAGCCCCGAGACGATCAGCGAATTCAGGAAGAACCGGCCGAACTGGATGCCGAGGCCGAACCAGCCCTCGACATAGTTCATCAGCGTGACCGTCTGCGGCCAGAGCGAGAGGTCGCTGAAGATCTCGTCCTCGGGCTTGAACGAGCTGCTCAGCATCCACAGCAGCGGATAGAGCATCGCCAGCGAGGCCAGCATCAGCGCCGCATGCTTGGGCAGCGCCCGCCAGGAGCGGTCGACCTCCTCGGCCGCGGCGGCGCCCTCAGCGCGGATCGTCTTCATAATGGACCCAATAACGTTGCGACAGGAAGGCGAGCGCCGTGAAGGCGGCGATCGTCAGAAGCAGGATCCAGGCGAGCGCCGAGGCATAGCCCATGCGGAAATAGGCGAAGCCCTGCTGGTAGAGATAGAGCGTGTAGAACAGCACCGAATCCACCGGGCCGCCGGTGCCGCCGCTGATGATGAAGGCCGGCGTGAACGCCTTGAACGCCTCGATCGTCTGCAGCACCAGATTGAAGAAGATCACCGGGGCGAGCAGCGGCAGCGTGATCTTTGTCAATTGCTGGCGGCGGCTGGCGCCGTCGATGCTGGCGGCCTCGTAGAGATCGCGCGGAATCTGGCGCAGGCCGGCGAGGAAGATGATCATCGGCGAGCCGAACTGCCAGACGCTGAGCAGGACGAGCGTGTAGAGCGAGGTCTCGGGGTTCGAGATCCAGCTCGGGCCGTTGACACCAAAGACCAGCCACAACAGCTGGTTGACCAGGCCGTCATAGCCGAAGACCTGCTTCCACAGGATCGCGACCGCGACGCTGCCGCCGAGCAGCGATGGCAGATAGAAGATCGCCCGATAGAGGCCGAGGCCGGCGATGCCGCGGTTGAGCCACATCGCGATAGCGAGCGCAAAGCCGAGCTTCAGCGGCACCGACAGCACGACATAACTCAGGGTGACGCCGACCGAGGCCCAGAATTTTGGATCGGACGAGAAGATGCGCTCGTAATTCGCGCCGCCGACCCATTGCGGTGAACGCAGCAGGTCGAAATCGGTGAAGGAGAGATAGAGCGAGACGAGGGTCGGGCCGAGCGTCAGCAGGAAGAAGCCGGCGAGCCATGGCGCCAGGAAGAGATAGCCCGGCAGCGCCTGCCGCCAGGCGCCGGAACGTCGGCGCCGGGCAGGAAGGCCCGGCGCCGCTAGAGTCGTGTCGTGCAAAGCCGCCATCATCAGGCCTTGGACAGGACGCGCTCGGCCTCCGAGACCAATTGATCGGCCGCCTGCTTCGGCGTGAGCTGCTTGAAGCCGGTTTTCTCGGCCGCCTGCCGGATCAGGGCGGTCACCTCGGCGGCACCCTTGGGCGGTGCCGGCGGCAGTGGCGCGGGGCCGCGCTTGCTCAGCGCCGAGAGATGATCGACCTGAAGCCGGCCGGTCTCGTCGAGATCGGCTGCAAGAAGCTCGCGCACCTTGGCGGAGGGCGAGACGCCGCGCTCGACGCCGAGCAGCTTGGCGCCATCGGGCTTGAGAACCATGAAGTCGATCAGCGCAGCAGCGGCCTTGGGGTCGGCGGCACTCGCCGATACGCACAGCATCATCGAGGGCTTGAGATATTCGCCCGGCTTCTCCCCCTTGGGGTGGAAGGCCATGCCGATCTTGCTCTTGTTGGCGGCCTGATAGCCGACGATCTGGTTGCTGTTGGTGAAGGTGATCGCGGCACGGCCGGTGGTCAGCAGGTCGCTGTCGATGGTGATCTTGTCGGTGGCAGCGATGTCGGCCGGAGCGATCGCGCCCTTGGCGCGCATCTCGGCGCAGAGCGCCAGCCAGCTTTCGGCGTCGTCGCGGGTGAAGCCGAGGCGCCCCGACGCATCGTAGAGAGTGCGCCCGCGCGTCAACACCCAGTATTCGAGCTCCGGCTCCATCACGCTCGGATCGGCCGCGCCGAAATAGCCGCGCTTGTTGGCTTTCTTGGTGATGTTCTCGCCCAGCGTCGTGAACTCGGCCCAGCTCATCTCGGGCGTCGGCGCCGGCAGGCCGAGCTTGTCGAGCATGGTCTTGTCGTAGAGCAGCACGTCGCTGTTCATGCCCATCGGGATGCCGTACTGCTTGCCGTCGATCTTGCCGGCCTCGATCACCGAGGGAACATAATCGCTCGGATCGATCACCGACGGGATCAGGTCGTCGAGCGGCCGCAGCGCGCCCCGCCGCGCATATTCGGGCAGGTAGCGATAATCCATCTGGATGATGTCGGGCGGATTGCCGCCGGCGACCTGCGTCGCGAGCTTGGTCCAGTAGGCGTCCCAGCCGACGCTCTCGGGGACGATGTCGAGACCGGCATTGCGGCTCTTGAAGGCGTCGATGGCGGCCTGGGTCCGCTTGGCGCGGTCGGCGCCGCCCCACCACGAGATCCGCAGGCGGCCCGCCTGGGCGGAGACGGGCAGCCCCGCCAGCGTCAGGATGGCCGGCGCCGCGATCAAAGCCCCGAGGCGCAACGCGTCGCGCCGTGATACCGTCTTCGCCATTGCTGCTCTCCCTGGAAACCTTGCTTGCCATCCCTGGACCTGGGCATCTTGCTGACCGGAAAGTGCCCATCTGACGCGAACGTTTCATAGTTCTCTCTTTAGTGCAACGATATACCTAGGGCTAACAAGGCATTTCATATGGCGACGATCCTCGATGTAGCCCGCGCTGCCGGCGTATCCGCCTCCAGCGTTTCGAACTTCCTGAACGACCGACTCGGCAAGATGACCCCGGCGACGCGGGAGCGGATCGAGGCGGCGATCGCGCAGCTCAACTACCGGCCGAGCCGGGTCGCGCTGCAACTGAAGACCGGCAAGACGGCGACCATCGGGCTCCTCGTCCCGGCCGTGGCGAATCCGTTCTTCGGGGCGATCGCCATGGCGATCCAGCACGCCGCACAGGCACGGGGCTATCAGGTGATCCTGTGCAACACCTTCCGCGACCCGCAGCGGGAACGGGAGTTCGCCGAGGACCTGATGGCGCTCGGCGTGCGCGGCGTCATCACAGGCTCGTCCCTGCTGAATCCTGAGCATTTGTCGGAACTCGCCTCGAAGGGCCTCGCCATCGTCGCCTTCGAGGGCGATGTCGCCGCAGCGGCCCCTGGCATCCACGTCGTCTCGGTCGACAACGCCATGGTGACGACGCTCGCCGTCGACCACCTCGTCGCGCTCGGGCATCGCCGCATCACCTATGTCACCGGCCCGGCGCAGACCGCCGCCCGCGTCGCCCGCCTGAAGGGCTTCCGCGCTGCCACCCTGCGGCACGGGCTCGGCGGGGAGGCCTGCGTCCACGAGATTTCGCTGCCGCAGAACCAGTATGGCGACGACATGATTGCTGAGCTCGGTGTCGACGCTGCACGGGCGCTGGCGAAGACCTCGCCGCGTCCGACGGCGCTGATCGCGATGAACGATCTGCTGGCGATCGGCCTCGCCGCCGGCCTGCGCGAGCACGGCATCGCGATCCCGGACGATGTCGCCATGGTCGGGATCGACGACCTCTTCCTGGCGCGGCTGATGAACCCGCCGATGACCAGCCTCCGGCAGCCTCTCTCGGCGATGGCCGAGGCTGCCGTCGATTGCCTGGTCGCGGATGGGACGGAGGCAAAGCCTGCGACCAGCCTGATCTTCCCGCCGGAGCTGATCGTCAGGCAATCGACTGTTCAGACCGCCGGCTGAACCACCACGGTCGAGCTCCTCAGGGGAGCGTCACGGGAACGTGAGAGCCGGAGGATCACGGCGATGTTGGAAAGCTCCGGGCGGTGACTAGCTCATTCGGTGGGCGACGACATCACTCAGGAGACTGCCATGATTTCGCGCAAGATGACCGCCATCGCCGCGGCCCTTCTGCTGTCGGGAGCAAGCTCAGTTGCCTACGCCACCGAGCTCGGCGCCGAGAGCATCGTGCATGAGCAGGCCCAGAACCAGCGAGCCCTCGCCGAGCAGGCCCAGTACCTCGCCTATCACGAGCACTTCAAAGGCGTGGAGAGCCAGCCGGGCCGCAATGCAGGCGTGTTGCCGCACCACAACTGAGCATCCTGGTATCACTCGGGAAGGGGCCGCCGCGGCGGCCCCTTTTCATTGCCGCCTATCGGAATCCCCTCGAATCTGGGAAGACTGCCGCAGGCCGCTCGACGGCGACGCCCGAGACGCGGCCATGATCATCCGCCAGCTCATCTATCTCGACGCCCTTGCCCGCGAGAAGCATTTCCGCAAGGCAGCCGAAGCCTGCAATGTCTCGCAGCCGACGCTCTCGGCCGCGATCGTTCAGCTCGAAGAGGAGCTCGGCGTGATGATCGTCGAGCGCGGCCGCCGCTTCCAGGGTCTGACCAAGGAGGGCGAGATCGTGCTCGCCCATGCAAGGCGCATGCTGGCCGAAGCCGACCAGATGAAGGATGCGATCGCCGAATTGCGCGACGGCGTCAGCGGCAAGATCAGGCTCGGCGCCGTGCCGACGGCGCTGCCGATGATCGCTCACATCACTGCGCCGTTCTCGACGCGCTATCCCGGCGCCTCGCTCACCGTGCTGTCGCTGACCTCGACCGAGATCCAGGACGGAATCGACAATTTCGAGCTCGATGTCGGACTGACCTATCTCGACAACGAGCCGCTCGAACGTGTCATCTCAAAGCCGATCTATCAGGAAGCCTATGTGCTGCTGACGCGCGAGGACGGACCGCTCGGAGGGCACGAGACCATCACCTGGGCGGAGGCTGCCGCGCTGAAGCTTTGCCTGCTCACCGCCGACATGCAGAACCGGCGCATCATCGACGGCATCTTCCGCTCGGTCGGCCATTCGCCGAAGCCGGCGATCGAGACCAATTCGATCTTCAACCTGTGTTCCCATGCCGGCATCCAGGGCGTCTCCAGCATCGTCTCCTCGCAATTGCTCGAGTTTTTCGGCGTGCCGCTCGGTACCAAGGCGCTGCCGCTGATCGAGCCCGACGCCAAGCGCACGATCGGCCTGATCATGGCCGACCGTCATCCCGCCGCGCCGCTGGCCCGCAACCTGCTGATGATGTCCGGCGCCATGGCGGATGCCAGCCTGCCGCGACGCCCGATCGTGAAATAGTTCTGAGCTATCGGACTGGCCTAGGGCGACCGGTTGCCATCTCCGATAAGCGATGGCTATCGCCACCTTGAGCGAAAATGGGCAGCTCCGTATCGTAGATTGATAGGTAACGACTATCATATAGTCGGAACAATCGATTTGAAATCATCCTAAACTTCGCCATCCTCTTTCGAAACGCGCAGGCCGGGCGAACGGTCCGCATGGAGGAGGGACGATGGTCCACTACCCAGCCTGGGATCAGGACGAGGCGCGCTCGATTGTGTCGGGCCTGTCTCATCTCGAAGGGGCGACGCTGCCGATCCTGCACGCGCTGCAGGAGGAGTTCGGCTATGTCGATCCGCAGGCCGTGTCGCTGATCGCCGAGGCGCTCAACCTGTCGCGGGCCGATGTCCACGGCACCATCTCTTTCTACCACGATTTCAAAACCGCCCCGCCGCCGCGCCGCATCGTCAAGCTCTGCCGGGCCGAAGCCTGCCAGGCGCTGGGCTGCGACACGGTTGTCGCCGACCTGGCGCGCGAGCACGGCATCGTCGTCGATGAGCACGGCGGGCCTGACAAGGCGGTCGTCGAGACCGTCTATTGCCTGGGCAACTGCGCGCTCGGCCCCTCCGCTCTGGTCGAGGGCGAGTTGCTCGGCCGGGTCGACGCCGATCGCATCGCGTCACTCTGCGGAGCGCGGCAATGAGCACGGCGATCCGCATCTTCGTCCCGATCGACGCCGCCGCCCTCTCGGTCGGTGCTGAGGCGGTGGCGCAGGCCATCACGAAAGAAGCGCAGGCGCGCGGCACAGCCGTCGAGATCATCAGGAACGGCTCGCGCGGCATGCTCTGGCTTGAGCCGATGGTCGAGGTCGAGACGGCCGATGGGCGCATCGCCTATGGCCCGGTCTCCGCCCGCGATGTCCCTGCGCTATTCCAGGCCGACTTCCACGAAGGCGGCGCACATGAGCTGCGGCTCGGCCCCGTCGATGAGCTCGACTGGCTGAAGCGCCAGCAGCGCCTGACCTTCGAGCGTGTCGGCGTCACCGATCCGCTCTCGCTCGCCGATTACCGCGCCTATGACGGGCTGAAGGGCCTCGAGAAGGCGCTGTCGCTCACCGGCGCCGAGATCGTCGAGGAAGTCCGCGAATCCGGCCTGCGCGGCCGCGGCGGCGCCGGCTTCCCGACCGGGATCAAATGGAAGACCGTCCACGACGCCAGGGCCGAGCAGAAATACATCGTCTGCAATGCCGACGAGGGCGACAGCGGCACCTTCGCCGACCGCATGCTGATGGAGGGCGACCCCTTCCTGCTGATCGAGGGCATGACGATCGCCGCGATCGCGGTCGGCGCCACCAAGGGCTACATCTATCTGCGCTCGGAATATCCGCACGCCCACAAGGCGCTGCAGCGGGCAATCCTGAAGGCGCGCAATGCCGGCCTGCTCGGCGCTTCCGTGCTCGGCTCGGGCAAGGCCTTCGAGCTCGAGGTCCGGCTCGGGGCCGGCGCCTATATCTGCGGCGAGGAGACCTCGCTGCTGGAGAGCCTGGAAGGCAAGCGCGCCATTGTCCGGGCCAAGCCGCCGATCCCGGCTTTGCAAGGCCTGTTCGGCAAGCCGACCATCGTCAACAACGTGCTCTCCTTCGCCGCAGTGCCCTGGATCCTGACCCATGGCGCCAAGGCCTATGCCGATTACGGCATGGGCCGTTCGCGCGGCACGCTGCCGGTCCAGCTCGGCGGCAACATCAAGCGCGGCGGTCTGATCGAGCTCGCCTTCGGCATCTCCCTGCGCGAGATCATCGAGGACATGGGCGGCGGCACGCTGTCGGGCCGGCCGATCCGGGCCGTGCAGGTCGGCGGACCGCTCGGCGCCTATCTCACGGCAAAGCAGCTCGACACACCGATGGACTACGAGGCGCTGGCCGGCATCAAGGCGATGCTCGGCCATGGCGGCATCGTCGTCTTCGACGACAGCGTCGATATGGCCAAGCAGGCCCGCTTCGCCTTTGAGTTCTGCGCCAAGGAGAGCTGCGGCAAGTGCACGCCCTGCCGGATCGGCGCGACGCGCGGCGTCGAGCTGGTCGACAAGATCATCGCAGGCACCGAGCGGCCGAAGAACCTCGCCGTGCTGCGCGATCTCAACAAGCTGATGACCGACGCCTCGCTCTGCGCCATGGGCGGGCTCACCCCCATGCCGGTGATGAGCGCGCTCAACCATTTCTTCGAGGATTTCGACCGGCCGCCGGCCGAGCGCCTGCCGCTGGCGGCCGAGTGAGGAGACATCGATGAGCCTGATCAAGGAAATCGATTTCGGAACGCCGATCCGGGTCGCCGAGAAGACGGTGACGCTGACGATCGACGGCGAGAGCGTCACCGTCCCGGCCGGGACCTCGGTGATGGCGGCGGCGATGAGCCTGGGAACCAAGATCCCCAAGCTCTGCGCCACCGACTCGCTCGAACCCTTCGGCTCCTGCCGGCTCTGTCTGGTCGAGATCGAGGGCCGGCGCGGCACGCCCGCTTCGTGCACGACGCCGGCGGAAGAGGGCATGGTCGTCCGCACCCAGTCGGAGAATCTGTCCGGCCTGCGCAAGGGCGTGATGGAGCTCTACATCTCCGACCACCCGCTCGATTGCCTGACCTGCTCGGCCAATGGCGATTGCGAACTGCAGGACATGGCCGGCAGCGTCGGCCTGCGCGAGGTCCGCTACGGCTATGACGGCGAGAACCACGTCAAGCCGACGGCTCTCGAAGGCTACGCCAACGAGAACTGGCTGCCCAAGGACACCTCGAACCCCTATTTCACCTACGACCCCAGCAAGTGCATCGTCTGCAATCGCTGCGTGCGCGCCTGCGCCGAGGTCCAGGGCACCTTCGCGCTGACGATTACTGGCCGCGGCTTCGACTCGCGCGTCGCTGCGGGCCCGACCGATTTCCTCGGCTCCGAATGCGTCTCCTGCGGCGCCTGCGTGCAGGCCTGCCCGACCGCGACGCTGATGGAGAACAAGGTGATCGAGCTCGGCCAGCCCGAGCATTCCAAGGTCACCACCTGCGCCTATTGCGGCGTCGGCTGCTCGTTCAAGGCCGAGATGCAGGGCGACCGTGTCGTGCGCATGGTGCCCTATAAGGACGGCAAGGCGAACGAGGGCCACTCCTGCGTCAAGGGCCGCTTCGCCTGGGGCTATGCGACCCATAAGGATCGCATGACCAAGCCGATGATCCGCGAGAAGATCACCGATCCCTGGCGCGAGGTCTCCTGGGACGAGGCGATCAATTACGCCGCCAGCGAGTTCAAGCGCATCCAGGCCAAGTACGGCCGGGAGTCGGTCGGCGCCATCACCTCCTCGCGCTGCACCAATGAAGAGGTCTACCTCGTCCAGAAGCTGGTGCGCGCCGGCTTCCGCAACAACAATGTCGACACCTGCGCCCGCGTCTGCCATTCGCCGACCGGCTATGGCCTGAAGACGACGCTCGGCACTTCGGCCGGCACGCAGGACTTCAAATCGGTCGAGAAGGCCGACGTCATCCTGGTCATCGGCGCCAACCCGACCGACGGCCACCCGGTCTTCGCCTCAAGGATGAAGAAGCGCATCCGCCAGGGCGCCAAGGTCATCGTCGCCGACCCGCGCCGCATCGACATGGTCAAGTCGCCGCACATCAAGGCTGAGTACCATCTCCAGCTCAGGCCCGGCACCAATGTCGCGCTCATCAACGCGCTCGCTCATGTCGTCGTCACCGAGGGGCTGATCGACGAGGATTATGTCCGCGAGCGCTGCGACCTCGCCGATTTCGAGGTCTGGGCCCGCTTCGTCGCCGAGGAGCGCAATTCGCCGGAGGCGAGCGAGCAGTACACCGGCGTGCCGGCTGCCGATCTGCGCGCTGCGGCCCGGCTTTACGCCACCGGCGGCAATGGCGCGATCTTCTACGGTCTCGGCGTCACCGAGCACAGCCAGGGCTCGACCATGGTGATGGGCATGGCCAACATCGCCATGGCGACCGGCAATATCGGCCGCGAGGGTGTCGGTGTGAACCCGCTGCGCGGCCAGAATAATGTCCAGGGCTCCTGCGACATGGGCTCGTTCCCGCATGAGTTCACTGGCTACCGCCATGTCTCGGACGACGCCACGCGCGACATCTTCGAGAAGCTCTGGGGCGTTCAGCTCGATTCCGAGCAGGGCCTGCGCATCCCGAACATGCTCGACGATGCCGTCGGCGGCAGCTTCAAGGGGCTCTATGTCCAGGGCGAGGACATCGCCCAGTCCGATCCGAACACCCAGCACGTCACGGCCGGGCTCGCCGCGATGGAATGCGTCGTCATCCAGGACCTGTTCCTGAACGAGACGGCGAAATACGCCCATGTCTTCCTGCCGGGCTCCTCCTTCCTGGAGAAGGACGGCACCTTCACCAATGCCGAGCGCCGCATCAACCGCGTCCGCCAGGTGATGACACCGCTCTCCGGCAAGGCCGAATTCCAGGTCACGATCGACCTGGCGCGGGCGCTCGGCCTCGAGATGAACTACGCCCACCCGAGCGAGATCATGGACGAGATCGCTTTGGTGACCCCGACCTTCTCCGGCGTCAGCTACGCCAGGCTCGAGGAGCTCGGCTCGGTGCAGTGGCCCTGCAACGAGAAGGCGCCTTTGGGTACGCCGCTGATGCATGTCGACCGCTTCGTGCGTGGCAAGGGCAGGTTCATGATCACGGAATACGTGCCGACGCAGGAGCGTACCGGCCCGCGCTTCCCGCTGATCCTGACCACCGGGCGCATCCTGTCGCAGTACAATGTCGGCGCCCAGACCAGGCGGACCGAGAACCAGGCCTGGCATGACGAGGACGTGCTGGAGATCCACCCCTTCGACGCCGAGAGCCGCGGCATCAAGGATGGCGATCTCGTCGCGCTCGCCAGCCGCTCCGGTGACATCTCGCTGCGCGCCGAAATCTCGGAGCGGATGCAGCCGGGCGTGGTCTACACCACCTTCCATCATGCTGAGACCGGCGCCAACGTCATCACCACCGACTATTCCGACTGGGCGACGAACTGTCCGGAATACAAGGTCACGGCGGTCGAGGTCCGCAGGACGAACTATTATTCGCAGTGGCAGGAGCGCAACCGCGAGGAGGACATCTCGCTGCGCCTGATCGCGGGGCGCCTGCCTGATGCCGCGGAATAGCCCGCCTGCCCAGCCGCCGGCGAGCCATGCGGTCGCTGTCCGGACCGTGCGCTTCGATGCGGCCGACAGCGCCGCCCCGGCGAGCGCCGAGGTCGCGGTCGAGGCGCCGATCAACATCGTCTACGGCAACCTGCCTTATGCGGTGATGATGGCGACGCCGTCGGACATCGAGGATTTCGTCGCCGGCTTCAGCCTGACCGAGGGCATCGTCCGCAGCGTCGACGAGATCAGGTCGATCGCGGTGGCGCCGCAGCAGGACGGTATCGTCGTCACTGTCGACTTGGCGCCCGGCCGCTTCCGCGAGCATCTCGCCCGCCGCCGCAATCTCTCAGGCCGCACCTCCTGCGGGCTCTGCGGCGTCGAGGGGCTCGCCGACCTGCCGACGGCCGAGGCACGGGCAGCCCAGGCGGCGCCGATCGCGCCGGCTGCGGTCGGCGCGGCGCTCGGCAGCCTCGAACGCCAGCAACCGCTGCATCGCCTGACCCGCTCGGTCCATGCCGCTGCCTGGTGCGACCGCGATGGCACGATCCTGGCGGTACGCGAGGATGTCGGGCGACACAACGCCCTCGACAAGTTGATCGGCGCCCGCCTGCGCGCTGGCCATGACGCCAACGACGGCTTCGTGCTGGTCACCAGCCGCGCCTCCTTCGAGATGGTCGAGAAGACGGCGATCTTCGGCGCGGGCACACTGGTCACGATCTCGGCGCCGACCTCGCTGGCGATCGAGCGGGCGAACGTCCTCAGCCTGACACTGGTCTGCATCGCGCGCGGCGATTCCGCGACGGTTTTCGCTGGGCGCCTCGCCGACACCGTGGAAAGTGAGGCGAGATGATTGAAGCCGAAAGCAACGCAGCGATGACCGAACACCATGCCGGCGAGCATCTCGCCAAGCTCGCCGTGATGGCCAACCAGATCGGCGATTTCTTCAAGTCCTACCCCGATGAGGAAGCGGTCGCCGCCATCGCCGATCACATCAATCAGTTCTGGACGAAGCGCATGCGCGAGGAATTCCGCACCGGCTTCGAAACGGACATGGCGACGCTGTCGCCGCTCGTGCGGCAGGCGCGCAGCAGGGTCAGGCCTGCCCCCGCAGCTGCGAGCTAGTTGGATCTTGGCCTGATCGAACCGTCATTCCGGACGAGCCTGTGCCGCGTTCCGGAATGACGATGCGATCGCTGCGGACGTTACCTTAGCCGCGCCGGCCTCCCGCCATCTCCGCCAGTGCCACCGCATCCGCGCCAGCCGGGAAATGCAGCCGGCCCGAGATATCGTTCGCCGCTTGCCAGACGGCCTCCGCGACGTCGCTTTCCTTCGTCGTCAAGGCAGGCGCAGCAAAGGCAGCGAAGATCGGCTCGGCGAAAGCGGCATAGCTCGCCGGGATCAGGTCCTCGATGCGCACGCCGCTGTTCTGGGCGAAGCGCGTGGTCGGGGCATAGCCCGGCTCGACCAGCTTGGCCCGGATGCCGAAATGGCCGAGCTCATGGGCGAGCGAGCCGGTGAAGCCCTCGATCGCCTGCTTGCTCGCCGTATAGGCCGCTGCCAGCGGCATCGACACCAGCGTGACGCTGGAGGTGACGTTGACGATCACGCCGGAGCCCTGCGCCCGGAATTGCGGGATCACCGCCTGGCACATCGCCATCGTCCCGAAGGTATTGGTCTCGAAGACCTTGCGGATATGCTCCATCGGTGTCGCCTCGAAGGCGCCGACCACGCCGATCCCGGCATTGTTGACGAGAACGTCGATCGGCCCGGCTTCCGCGAGCGCCGCCGCGATGCTGTCCACATCGGTCACGTCGAGCGGCAGGATGCGCAGCGCCTGCGAGCGCGGCAGGATGTCCTCGCGCGGCGTGCGCATGGTCGCGACGACGTTCCAGCCCTGCGCGAGGAAATGGCGAGCGGTCTCCAGGCCATAGCCCGAGGAGCAACCGGTGATCAGCACCGTCTTCATGATGATGTCCTTGCTGGTTTCGATGCCGCCGTGATACGAGCAGCGTTCAGGACGATCTACAATCAATCGTCCATAATTGATTTGAGAAAGTCCAGGTCATGATCGACCCGCTCGCCGAGATCATCAGCCTGCTGCGGCCACGCGCGGTATTCACCAAGGGCATCAGCGGCGCCGGACGCTGGGCCGTGCGCTATGCCGATTTCGGCCATCCCGGCTTCTGCGCCGTCATCGAAGGCGGCTGCCGCCTCGCTGTCGACGGACAGGAGGTGCTGACCCTGGCCGCCGGCGATTTCGTGCTGCTGCCGACCACGCCCGGCTTCACCATGTCAGGCTTCGAGCCGGCGAAGCCGGTGCTGATCACGCCCGATCTCGCTCCTTCGCCGGACACCGAGCTGCGGCATGGCGATCCGGACGCTCCGGTGAATGTCCGCCTGCTCGGCGGCTACTTCACCTTCGACGTCGATGCCGCCGACCTGCTCGTCTCGCTGCTGCCGAAACAGGTCCGGATTCGTGGCGTCGAGCGGCTCGCGACCCTGGTCCAGCTTCTCACCGAGGAGTCCGGTGCGCAGCGGCCCGGCCGAGAGCTGGTGCTCAGCCGCCTCGTCGAGATCCTGCTGGTCGAGTCGCTCCGCTTGACGCAAGCGCCGGATGCGCCGGCCGGCCTGCTGCGCGGCCTCGGCGATACCAGGCTAGCGGATGCGATCCGGCAGATCCACGCCGAGCCGGCCCGCGCCTGGACGATGGCCCGGCTCGCCAGGGAGGCCGGGCTGTCGCGCTCGGCCTTCTTCGAGCGCTTCGCCCGCAATGTCGGCGTGCCGCCGATGGAATATCTGCTGGGCTGGCGGATGGCGCTTGCCAAGGACCTGCTGCGCCGCCGCGACATCGATCTCGCCGAGGTCGCCGAGCGGGTCGGCTATGGCTCGGCCAGCACCTTCAGCACCGCCTTCAGCCGTCATGTCGGCCAGCCGCCCGGCCGCTATGCCCGCGACCTCGCGGCGCGGGCAGCCACGGCGGAGCGGTCTATTTCACCACGAAGCCGTGTGCGAACGGGTCGCGGTCGTCGATGAAGATGGTGTTGTAGCCAGTCATCCGGGCCCAGCCGGCGATCGAGGGGATGATCGCCTGGCGGTTCGCCACCGTCGTTGCCGCTTCGACCCGACCCTTGAACAGCGAGCCGATGATCGACTCGTGCACGAACTCGTCGCCGACCGCGAGCTTGCCCTTGGCGGCGAGCTGCGCCATCCGCGCCGAGGTGCCGGTGCCGCAGGGCGAGCGGTCGATCGCCTTCTCGCCGTAGAACACGGCGTTGCGGGCATGGGCGCCGTCCTGCGTCGCCTTGCCGGTCCACTGGATGTGGGAGAGGCCCTGGATCTCCGGATGCTCCGGATGGACGAACTCGTACTTGGCGTTCAGCGCCGCCCGCAGCTTCGGCGACCAGCCGACCAGCTCGCCGGCAGTATGGTCGGCCATGTCCCGAAAATTCTTCTGCGGCTCGACGATCGCATAGAAATTGCCGCCATAGGCGACGTCGACGACGATTTCGCCGAGCCCCTCGACCTCGGCACTCAGCCCTTCCGCATAGAGGAAGCCCGGAACATTGGTCAGGCGGACTTCCTCGACGAAGCGGCCTTCCTGACGATAGCTGATGTCGACCTTGCCGGCCGGTGCGTCGATCGAGAGCCTGCCCGGCTCGCGCGGCGTGATCAGCCCGTTCTCGATGCCCATGGTGATCGTGCCGATCGTGCCATGGCCGCACATCGGCAGGCAGCCCGAGGTCTCGATGAACAGCACGCCGACATCGCAGTCGGCCCGCGTCGGCGGATAGAGGATCGAACCCGACATCATGTCGTGCCCGCGCGGCTCGAACATCAGCCCGGTGCGGATCCAGTCGAATTCGCGCAGGAAATGCGCCCGCTTCTCCAGCATGGTCGCGCCCTCGAGGCGCGGCCCGCCGCCCGAGACCAGCCGGACCGGATTGCCGCAGGTGTGGCCGTCGATGCAGGAGAAGGTATGGCTGGCCATGGTTCAGAACTTTCCTGAGATGCGCAAAGCCTGCTTGAAGTCGTGTCGGCTTTTTGAATACAGCAAGTATGCAGATTTGCAACGAGCAGGAAGCACGCCATGACCGACACGACGATCCTCAGCATGGAGGCGCTGACGCGCCGGATCGAGACGGTCTTCCGCAAGGGCGGATTGTCACCGCTTCATGCCGCCGCCCTCTCCCGCGTGATCGCAGCCGGCGAACGTGACGGCTGCAAGTCGCATGGTGTCTACCGGGTCGAAGGCTGCCTGCGCACCATCAAGGCAGGCAAGGTCTCCATCGACGCCGAGCCCGTCTTGCACGATGACGGTTCGGCCGTGCTGCGCGTCTCCGCCGGCGGTGCCTTTTCCTGCGCCGGCTTCGAGCTTGGCGCCCCCGCGCTGGCGGAGCGAGCGAAAAAGCTCGGCTTGGCCGCGCTGGTGATCAACGACTGCACGCATTTCTCGGCGCTCTGGCCGGAGGTAGAAGTTCTGGCGGGCATGGGCGTCGCCGCGCTGGCGATGTGCCCGAGCTATGCCACCGTCGCGCCATCCGGCGGAACGGCCGCCCTGCTCGGCACCAATCCGCTCGCCTTCGGCTGGCCGCGCAAGGATAGCCACCCTTACGTCTTCGATTTCGCCACCAGCGTCGCGGCGCGCGGCGAGATCGAACTGTACCGCCGTGCCGGCAAGCCCCTGCCCGAGGGCTGGGCCCTCGATTCAGGGGGCAAGCCGACCACCGATCCGGCCGCGGCGCTCGCCGGCGCGATGCTGCCCTTCGGCGGACACAAGGGCTCGGCGATCTCGACCATGATCGAATTGCTGGCCGGCGTGATGATCGGCGACCTGACCAGCCAAGGCGCGCTCGATTTCCTGGGCACCACGACGCTGGCGCCGCAGCATGGCGAGCTGATCATGGCCTTCTCGCCCGAGCGCTTCGCCGCCGGCCGGCCCGGCGATCCCTTCGCCCGCGCCGAGATCCTGTTCGAGGCGATCGCCGGACAGGGCGCGCGCCTGCCCTCGCAGCGCCGTTTCAAGGCCCGCGAGGGCTCGCTGGCGGACGGCATTGCCCTGACCGCAGCCGAGGTCGAGCAACTCGACCGGCTGGAGGCGCTGGGGCTCGACGCAGTGTCCTGACAACAAAAAGGCTCTCCCGTCGCCGGGAGGGCCTGTTCCTGAGCAATCCTCAGGCCGCGTGCTTCAGCGCGCTAGGCTGCTTCGACCACTGCGCATACCAGGCGTCGAACAGCTTGAGTTGCGCCTCGACATAGCCGCGCTGGCTCTCGCCGAGCACGTCGGTCGGGTTGAAGTGCAGCGTGTATTCGGCGTCGCCCTTCAGCACCATCATGTGCTTGAAATAGAGGACGAGCTCCGGCCCTTCGTCGAAGGAGGAGAGCACGGCGAGCGCCGCCTCCAGCTCGAGCGCGAGGCGCCGCGCCTCGACGTCGCCCTTCGCCGCCGCCTGGCTCAGGCTGACGAGGTGCAGCACCTCCCTGGGCAGCACGCAGCCGATGCCGGTGATCGCGCCGGTCGCACCGCAATTGACGAAGCCGTGGAACACGCAGGTGTCGACGCCGATCATCAGCGAGACGTCATCGTCGCGGCTGGTGATGTTTTCCGCGGCATAGCGCATGTCGGCGGCGCCGCCGAACTCCTTGAAGCCGACCAGATTGGGATGCTCGGCCCGCAGCGCGAAGAACAGGTCGGCGCGGGTGGCGAAGCCGTAATAGGGGCTGTTGTAGATCACCGCCGGCAGGCCCGGCGCCGCGGCGAGAATCGCCTTGAAATGGTGGCGCTGCGCCTCGACCACCGAGCCGCGCGACAGCACGCGCGGGATCACCATCAGACCCTTGGCGCCGACCTTCTGGGCATGGGCGGCATGGGCGACGGCCGAGGCCGTGTTGACCGCACCGGTACCGACGATCACCGGCACGCCGGCCTTCACCAGGGCCTCGACGCCTTCCATGCGCTGCGCGTCGGTCAGCAGCGGCCAGTCACCCATGGAGCCGCAATAGACCACGGCCGACATGCCGGCGGCGATCAGCTCCTTGCCCTTGCGCACCAGCGCCTCGAAGTCTGGGCTGCGGTCGTCCTTGCAGGGGGTCATCAGCGCCGGCATGCAGCCGGAAAAGATCTGGGCCTTCATCACGCGCTCCTCGGGCTGGCGGTTCCATGGACGGCCTGCTCGCCGCCTTGATCGATAATGATAATACTCTTTGTATTTTTTTTGTCGACAAGAAAAATCACCGCGCAAGAACTCACCGTTCCGGGACGTCACAGACGGCTTCGGAGTGGCGAAAAGGCGAGGTTTGGAGTGCGCGCTACAGCGCCAGCGTCTGGCGCCTGTCGCGCGCGATCAATTGCTGAATCTGCTGCACGATCTGGTCGGCATGGGCTCTGGCCAGCCGGTCGGCGCCCTCGACGTCACGGGCCGCGATCGCCGCGATCATTTCTTCATGCTCCGCCACATAGCGCTGCGGCAGCCGATCCTCGAAGGAGGAGTAATAGAGCCGCAGGATGCGCCGGCCCTCGTCGAGCAGGCGGCAGAACAGCCCGGTATAGTAGGGATTGCGCCCAGCTTCGGCGATCGCGGCATGGAAATCGCGATTGGTCGCGATCATGGCGAGCGCGTCATGTGCCTCGACGGCTTGCGCAAACGCCGCCTGCCGGGCGCGGATCACGTCGAGATCCGCTGGCACGTGGAACTGCGCCGCCAGCCTTGTGGTGACGCGATACATCAGCGTGATCGCGTCGAAGAAGGTGTGCAGGTTGAGGAAGTCGATATTCGACACCACCGTCGAGCGATTCGGCAGCGTCGTCACCAGCCCTTCGCTCGCCAGGCGCACCAGCGCCTCACGGATCGGCGTGCGTGACATCGACAGCCGCTCGGCGAGCTGGATCTCGTCGATCGGGCTGCCGGGCGGCAGCACGAGATCGATGATGTCGTCGCGCAGGATGTCGTAAACGAGCTTGACGCCCTCGCCCCGCTTGCGCTCGGCCGGAGCCGCCATGGTCCTGTCAGTCATGTCGAAACCTCTTGTCGACATGACGAATACAGATTGCACCTAACGCCAGCAACCGCGCCGGCTCGCTTAGCCGTTATTGCGAGCGCAGCGAAGCAATCTAGGAGGCGTAGAACTCTGCCGCTCCTGGATTGCTTCGTCGCTCACGCTCCTCGCAATGACGGATGAGCACTTCAATCAGCTCGAAACCGGGTTCAGCCGCCGATCTGCCGGATCGCGATCTTGTTGAAGGTAGGCTTGCCCTCGCCCTGCTGCTCGATCGCGACCTCGCCATTGCGGACCTCGAACCGGAGCACGGTGCCTCCGGCGCCGCGCCAGTCGGCGGTCTCGCCATCGTCTTCATAGAGCTCGCTGGACGCGCCCTCGACCACGCCGCAGACCAGCAGCTCGCGCTCAGTGCCGATGCCCTTGGCATCGCCGAGCGGGATCAGGGCCCCGGCCCGCACGAACAGCGGCAGGCGGCCGAGTGGCGCCGGAACCGTCACGGCGACACCGCCGGGGTAGTGCTTGCCGTCATGCCAGTCGTACCAGCCGCCCTCATGCTGCGGCAGGTAGACGGCGCGCTCACGCGCCCCCTCCTCCAGCACCGGCGCGACCAGCACGTCCGGGCCGAGCATGAAGACGTCGTCGACCGTGACCGCCGTCGCATCCTGCGGGAAATCGTAGAGCAGCGGCCGCACGGCCGGGATGCCGTCGCGGCTCGCGCGCCACATCTGGGTGTAGAGATAGGGCATCAGCCGGTAGCGCAGGCAGATCGCCTCGCGCACCTGCGGCACCATCTCCGGATACATCCAGGGCAGATTGACGACGCCGTCATCGTTCCAGGAGTTCATTACCATGCGCGGCCAGAGCGCGCAGAACTCGTTGAAGCGGACGAACAGCTCCGGCCCCGGCGTCGGGCCATGGAAACCGCCGACATCGTGGCCGATCGAGAACATGCCCGACAGGCTCATATTGAGCCCCTGGGTCAGGTTGTAGCGCAGCGTCTTCCAGGCGGTCTCGTTGTCGCCCGACCAGGTCTGCGCGTAGCGCGAGATGCCGGCGCAGCCGCCGCGCGTGATCGCATACTGGCGCTTCTTCGGCTCGCGCGCGGCTTGCGCTTCATAGGACAGCTTGGTCATGAGCAGCGGCTGGGCCGGGCGCGCCAACGCCTGCCGGAAGGGACGCCCGTCGCCGTCGCAGACCGCGTCCTCGTCCCAGATCTCGTATTCGTTGTTGTCGTTCCAGACCGTGGTGAAGCCATGGTCAAGCAGCGCGGTCTCGATACCGGCCCGCCACCAGGCCCGGCCCTTCGGGTTGGTGAAGTCGATATGGAAGCCGAGCCCGTCCCAGAACTGCGCCACGGCCGGCTCCCCGGTCTTGGCATCCTTGACCAGGAAGCCCTGGTCCAGCGCTTCCTTGAGGCGCGGATGGTCGTCGAGCAGGCAGGGCTTTAGATTGGCGACGGTCTGCATGCCGGCCTTGTTCAGCCGCTTCATCGTCGCCAGCGGCTCCGGGAACTTGTCGCGGTTCCAGTTGAAGGCGTAGCGGCGCTGGCCGATCTGGGTATAGCCCGAGCCGAAATGGAAGCTGTCGCATGGAATGGCGTGCTTGCGGCACTTGGCGATGAAGTCGCTGATCCTTGCATCCGCATCGGGCGCATCGGCGATCGCCATCGAGGTGACGCCGAAGCCGAAGGACCAGCGCGGCGCAAAAGCCTGGCCGCCGGTCAGCCAGGAGAAGCGCCTGACCACATCAGGCACGGTCGGGCCGGCTAAGACGTAATAGTCGAGATCGCCGTCATCGCCTTTCCAGGAGCGGAACAGGCCATGGTAATTGTCGAGCGTGCAGCCGAGGTCGACGCTGCCGGTCGAGAGGTTGTCGTAGAAGACGCCATGGGCGCCCGCCTTCCCATCGACGATGAAGAAGGGCAGCATCTTGTAGAGCGGGTCGGAAAGCTCGGCATCGAAGCCGCAGGGATCGACCGCATCAATGGAAAAGCGCCGCCCGGTCCGGTCGAGCGGGCCGGCCTTGTCGCCGAGCCCGTAATGCCGCTCGGCATAGTCGCGGGCCATGAAATGGGCGACCGCGCCGGTGCGCGGCGAGATCAGATAGGCCTGTGTCGTGCGATCCTGCAGGAAGGGCTGCGCCTCGCCCTCGCGCCGCCAGGCGATGCCGAAGGGCGAGAGCGTCACCTCGGCTGTGAGGCCGCCGGCTGAGAGCGTGACCTTGCTCTCGCCTTCGCTGATGCTCGCCTGAGGGCAGGTAAAACCGGCGAGATCGTCGCGCCGGCGGCCCTCATAGGGCGGCTCCAGCCCGCCCGGCGCGATCGACCAGCCGCGGTCGAGCCGATAGCCATCCTGCGGCTTCAGCGTCACCCGGCCGATATCGCCTTCGAGGATGCGCACGGCGATCGTCGCGCCGAGGCCGACATCGAACAAGGCGGCTTCGCCGTCGCGGCCGAGATAGCGGCCTTGCGTCAGGGCTTTCATGGGATCTCTCTAGTCAGTCGTCAGGACCGGACGGCCCGGCCGTTCTCGTCGAACAGGTGCAGATGCTGCTGCGGGAAGGCGAGCGCGACGGCAGAGCCGCGCTGATGCTCGCTCTGGCCGTCGAGCCGGAGCGTGATCTGCGGCAATCCCGGCGAAGCGCCGTAAAGATAGCTCTCGCCGCCGAGGCGCTCGACCAGCTCGATCGCGAGCGGCACGCCGCCATCCGGCGCGGCGAGCGCCAGGTGTTCCGGCCGGATGCCCAGCGTGACGGATGCGCCATTAGCGAGGCTGCCGGTCTGGCAGGCGACCTCATGCCCGGCCTCGCCGATCGCGACCGTGCCCGGCCTCACCACCCTGCCTGGCAACAGGTTCATGCGCGGAGAGCCGATGAAGCCGGCGACGAAGAGATTGTCCGGCCGGTTGTAGAGTTCGAGCGGCGTGCCGACCTGCTCGATCTTTCCGCCATGGAGCACGACGATGCGATGCGCCAGCGTCATCGCCTCGACCTGGTCGTGGGTAACGTAGATCATCGTGCCGCCGATCTCGGCATGCAGCGCGGCGAGTTCCTTACGGGTCGCGACGCGCAGTTCGGCGTCGAGGTTCGAGAGCGGCTCGTCGAACAGGAAGATTTTTGGGTCGCGCACGATGGCGCGGCCGATGGCGACGCGCTGGCGCTGGCCGCCGGAGAGCGCCTTGGGCTTGCGCTCGAGATAGTCGGTCAGGCGCAGCATCCCGGCAGCGCGCTTCACCCGCTTGTCGATCTCGTCGCGCTTGAAGCCCATGTTTTCCAGCGCGAAGGCCATGTTCGCGTAGACGCTCATATGCGGGTAGAGCGCATAGGACTGGAACACCATGGCAAGCCCGCGCTCCGAGGCCGGCAGCCCGGTGACGTCGGCGCCGTCGATCGCGATCGTGCCGCCAGTGATGGTCTCCAGCCCGGCGATCGAGCGCAGCAGCGTCGACTTCCCGCAGCCGGAGGGGCCGACGAAGACGACGAATTCGCCATCGGCGACGTCGAGGTCGATGCCATGAAGCACCGTGGTCGCGCCATAGGCCTTGCGGACGCCGGAGAGGCTCAGTCCCGCCATTATTTCATTCCCGTATTGGCGATGCCGGTGGTGATGAAGCGCTGCAGGAAGACGAAGACCAGCGCGACCGGAAGCAGCGTCACCACCGTCATCGCGAGCAAATAGTGCCACTGCGTCTGCAACTCGCCCTGGAAGGCGTTGAGGCCGATCTGCAGCGTGTAGGCCTCGGTCTTGGTCAGCACCGCGAGCGGCCAGAGGAACTCGTTCCAGCGCCACATGATCGAGAAGATCGCGAGCACGGCCAGCGCCGGCATGGCGAGCGGCATGACGATGCGCCAGTAGATCTGCCACTCCGAAGCCTTGTCCATGCGCGCCGCCTCGATCAGGTCGCGCGGCAAGGTGAGCATGTACTGGCGCAGCAGGAAGACGCCGGTCGGCGTCGCCGCGCCCGGCAGGATCACCGCCCAGAGCGAATTGACCAGGCCGAGCTTGGTGATGACGAGGTAGACCGGCACCAGGATGATGGTGATCGGGATCATCAGCGTGCCGATCACCATCAGCATCACTGCCGTCTTGCCACGGAACTCGTAGATCGAGAGCGCATAGGCCGCCATAGAGTTGATCACCAGCGTGATCAGCGTCGCCACAGCGGTGACGAAGACAGAGTTCCAGAGGAAGCGCATGAAGGCGAAGCGCTCCAGCGGCTCGGTGTAGTTCTCGGTCGCGAGCTTGAACTCGCGCACCGGGGTGCGCTTGTCGATTGGCACGCGGATGCTCTGGCCGGGATTGGCCGGATCGATCATCTGCGCCTGGATGCCGATGCGGCGGACCTGCGCCAGCATCCGCTTGGAACCATCCTCCATCGTCACTTCGAAGAGCGGCAGCGGCTGGGCATGGCCCTCGACCCGGACCTCCTTCTGCGACATCGGCAGCAGCGAGGGCGGGAATTCGAGCAGGCCAGCCTGCGTCTTGAAGGAGGAGAGGCCGAGCCAGAGCACCGGCCCGAACATCAGGACGACGCCGAACGCGAGATAGGCGTAGGCCGCGATGTCGGTCCAGTGCCAGCGGCCGGGATTGCGGCGGGCCACCGCCATGCGAGCGAGCCGGTTCATGCCGCCCCCTTGCGGCGGCTCGCCGCGAGCTGGGCCAAGGTCAGCGCGAACAGCACGACGCCGAGCACGACCGAAGCTGCCGCCGCCAGGCCGAAATTCTGCACCTGATTGGCGAAGGCGGTCTCATAGATGTAGTGCACCACCATCAGCGTCGCGGTGCCGGGGCCCCCACCGGTCAGGACGAAGACCTCGTCGAAGGTCTGCACGCCGCGGATCAGCGCCAGCACGATCACGACGATCATGTTCGGCCAGAGCAATGGCAGGGTGATCCGCCAGAACACGCGCCAGCGCGGCGTCGCATCCATCTCGGCGGCTTCATAGAGATCGGCGGGAATCGCCTGCAGGCCGGCGAGCAGGATCAGCGTGTAGAAGCCCATATGGGCCCAGATCGAGACGAAGACGATCCAGAACATCGCCCAGCTCGGATCGACCAGGAACAGGATGCGCTCGCCGCCGAGCGAGGTGATCGCGGCATTGAGCAGGCCATCGCGCTGCAGGATCCACTTCCAGGTCAGCGCCACCACCACCGGCGAGAGCAGCACCGGGAAGAAATAGACGGCGCGGAAGAAGCCGCGCGCCTTGATCTTCATGTTCAGCACCACCGCCGTCAGCAGCGAGAACAGCACCATCGCCGTGACCTGGAAGACGGTGAAGCGGGCGGTATTGGAAACGCCGCGCCAGAAATGGTCCTCGCGGCAGGAGGATGGATCGAGGAAGGAGCCGCAATCGAAGAGATAGGCGTATTGCTGCGCCCCGACATAGGGCCGCTCCGAGGGGAACAGCCCGGCACCGCCCGTCACCGAGAAGACGAAGTTGATGATCAGCGGCAGGAAGACGAAGAGCGAGAAGAAGGCGAGATTCGGCAGAAGGAATACATAGGCCATCCGGCGCTCGCCGATCAGCCGCTGCAGAACCTGCATCGGCCAGTCGACCAGCCGCATCAGGGCCGCGAGCGGCGCAGCGAAGAGGCTCGCTGCGCCGGAGCGTTCCGGCTGCGCCGCGGGGATCGGAGCGTCGGAGGCCATCCGCCTTACTTCTTGCGCTCGGCGATCTGCTGGGCGATGTCGGATTCGATCCGCTTATAGGCCTCGTCGAGGCTGCCCTCGCCCGAGATCGCCTGGCCGAGCCGGCTGATCACCGCGTTGAAGATGACGCGATTGTTGACATAACCCTGCAATTGATAGGCGACCGGCGAGAGCTGCGCGACCTGGTCCGAGAAGACCTTGAGCGCGGCCTTGGCCGGCGCGCTGGCACCCTGATAGTCGAGGCCCTTGGCGGCGATGCCGAGATGACCGGGAACGAACAGCGAGCGGGCATAGAACTCGCTCAGCACCGGCTCGCTGGCAAGGTAGTCCATCACCTTGGCGACAGCTTCCGGGCTCTTGGTCGTCTTGATCGCGACGAGGCCGGCCCCGCCCGGCATGCCCGAGCAGCCACCCGCGCCGCAGGGCGAGGGAACAGCGATCCAGTCGAAAGCGTCGCCGACGGTCTTGTCGAACTGGGCGATCTGCCAGGAGCCCGAATGGTACATCACGACCTGGGCGTTCTTGAACTCGTCATTGGCGCCACGATAGGCGGTGCCGGAGACCGAGCCCCAGAGCTCCTTCTTCATCACGCCGTTGTTGTGCCAGTCATAAACCAGCTTGGCGCCGCGCTTGAAACCGTCGTCGATCACCGCCGGCTCGCCCTTGGCGTCGAAGACCTTGGCGCCTTCCGAGACGGCGACGGAGAAGAAGCGGTGGCCCGAGCGGTCCATCGCCAGCGGGAACGGCGCCTGGACCTTGGCGGCGACGTCCTTGACCGCCTTGCCCCAGTCCTCCCAGGTCGCCTTGGCGCCGGGCATGGCGATGCCGGCCTGCTCGAACAGCGTCTTGTTGACGAACGGGCCGGTGACGGTGAGCTGCGTCATGAAGCCGGTGATGGCCTTGGTATCGCCTTCCGGGCGCATCCAGGGCAGGAACGGCCCGAAATTCTTCTCCCAATACGCCGCATCCTTGAGATGCGGCCGCAGGTCGAGCGCATAGCGGGCGATGCCGCCGAGGTCGACGACACGGGCGATGTCCGGGCCCTGGCCGGAGGCGAGCTGGACGGGCAGGTTCTCGGTGATGGCCTTGTAGGGCACCTGGTCGAGCACGACCTTGATGTCCTTGTTCTGGGCCTCGAAGCGCTTGAGCAGGTCGGTGATGACCTCGCCCTCATTGCCGTCGGAATACCAGGCGATGCGCACCGTGGTCTGGGCTTGCGCGATCCCGCCCATGACGAGGCCGGCCGTCAAGGCGAGTGCCGAAATCCAATGCTTGCTGTGCATGAGCGTTCCATCCCCGCTGAACCGGCGCCTCGATGAGCGCCTTGACAATCATTTAGGCAAACGTTTGCCTAGCTTGTCAATCCCGAAGTGAGCCGGCATCTCTGATGGACCGGTTCGCAGGGCACAGAATCGGGGGTGGAGCGCGATGAAGACCAGGGCCGCAAGGGCACATCAGGGTTCGGTATCGCTCACCACCGTTGCAGAGGATACCGGCGTCTCGATCTCGACAGTGTCGCGTATCGTCAACGGCGAGAGCGGGCGGGCCTCGCCCGAGACTGTGGCGCGCGTCGAGGAAGCGATCGCGCGATTGGGCTACCGGCCGAACCCGGTCGGGCGAGCGCTGCGCCAGCGTGCCAGCCGCGTCGTCGCGATGCTCTCGCCCAATCTCGACAACCCCGCCATGGCGGCGATCGCGGTCTCGACCGAGGCGGCGCTGCGCGCTGCCGGCTACGTCATGATCCTCTGCGACACCCATGACCGGGCCGAACTGCAGGACGACTATCTCCAGGCGATGCGCGAGCAGTTCGTAGCCGGCTATGTGATGGTCTCTGCCGTGCGCAGCCGCGGGCTGGAGGAGACGCTGCGCCGCGGCGATCCGATGGTCTTCGTCGCCCGCCACAATCCGCTCGGCGGCGGCGCCTATGTCGGCATCGACAACCGCGCCGCCGGCGCCGATGCCGCCGACTTCATGCTGGCGCGCGGTATCGAGCGCCCGGCCGTGCTGATGGCCGCGCAGAACGTCTCGAGCACGCAGGAGCGCGCCGCCGGCTTCATCGATCGGCTCGTGGCGCGCGGCGTACCGGAGGATGCGATCCGCCGCGCCAGCGGGCCGGGGCTGTCGCATATCGAGATCGGCTACGCCGCCGCCCGTGCTCTGGTGCAGCAGGGTGGCTGGCCGGCAGGCGCTCTCTGCGTCAGTGATCTCATTGCCTATGGCGCCTATCGGCTCGCGGTCGAAAGCAACGTGCCGATCCCGCAGCGCTGCACCCTGGTCGGGGTCGACGGCAATGCGATCAATCACTGGATCGCACCCTGGCTGACCTCGATCCGCATCCCCTATGAGAGCTTCGGCGGGCATGTCGTCAGCCAGCTGCAATCACTCTGGAGTGGCGAGCCGACGTCAGAGGTCCGCATCCCGCACGAGCCGCCAATGGTTGGGCTGGCACAGAAGGCAATGGCATGAGCCTCATCGACCACGAGACCCAGCCACTCGAGCAATGGCGCGAGGGTGTGATGACGCTGATGCGGGTCTCGGCGCTGGTGCGCTCCGCCCAGCTCTGCATCTTCGAGCAGTTCTGCGATCCCGGCCTCGGCGCCCCGACCCATCTTCACGCTGTCGAAGAGGTGCTGGAGGTGATGGCGGGCGAAGCCGAGATAACCTTGCGCGGCGAAAGCCTGATCCTGCGCGCCAACCAGTCCGTGGTGATCCCGGCCGGCGCCAGGCACGGCTTCCGCAATATTGGCGACGGCATCCTCAAGGTCCGCGCCACACTCGCTTCGCCGATCTTCGAGGCGAGCTATGATGATCGCGCCGAGCAGTCGCGACGCTGGGTGCCCTGAACGGAGGAGGATCAAGATGCCGCTGACGATCGGGATGATCGCGCATGACCGCAAGAAGCCGGAACTGGCGCAATGGGCGAGCGACCATGCCGAGCTGATCGCGCCGCATCGCATCGTCGCCACCGCCACCACCGGCTCGGTGCTGAAGCAGTCGATGCCCGATCTGGAGATCCGGCTGGTCAAGAGCGGTCCGCTCGGCGGCGACCAGCAGATCGGCGCGATGATCGCGCAGGGTGAGCTCGACGCGCTGTTCTTCTTCCCCGACCCGCTGCAAGCGCAGCCGCACGATGTCGATGTGAAAGCGCTGCTGCGGCTGGTGCTGGTCTACGACATCCCGGCCGCCTTCAGCCCGCGCACGGCGACGGCGCTGGCGCAGTCGTGCCTGCTGAAAGGCTGATGCGAGGCCTTGCCGGCAGAACCGTGCTACAGAATCCTCGTCTAGCCGGAACGAGGGATGGCCGATGAGCGGACCGCATCATGTCGTGGTGATCGGCGGCGGCTTCGCCGGGCTCGAGACGGTACACCGCCTGGCCGGCGCCGATGTGCGCATCACGATCGTCGACCGCCGCAACCACCATCTCTTCCAGCCGCTGCTCTACCAGGTCGCCACCGCCTCGCTCGCGACCTCGGAGATCGCCTGGCCGATCCGGCATCTGTTCCGTCGCCGCGGCGACGTGACGACGCTGCTGGCCGAGGTCACCGGCATCGACACCGCCCTGCGCGAGGTCGCACTCTCGACCGGCGAGACCCTGCATTACGACACGCTGGTCGTCGCCACCGGCGCGACCCATGCCTATTTCGGCCATGACGACTGGGAGCCCTATGCGCCGGGCCTGAAGACGCTGGAGGACGCGACCACGGTCCGTCGCCGGATTCTGCTCGCCTTCGAGCGCGCCGAGGCCGAAGCCGATCCCGAACGCCGTGCGGCCCTGCTCACCTTCGTCGTGATCGGCGCCGGCCCGACCGGCGTCGAACTCGCCGGCACCATCGCCGAGCTGGCGCGCGCCACGCTCCCTCAGGATTTCCGCCGGATCGACACCCGCGAGACCCGGGTGGTGCTGGTCGAGGCCGGCCCGCGCATCCTGCCGGGCTTCACCGAGGAGCTCTCACGCTATGCTCATGACGCGCTGGAGCGCATCGGCGTCGATATCCGCACTGGCGCGCCCGTCACCGCCTGCAGCAGCGACGGCGTTTCGATCGGGCCGGTGGACCTGCCGGCCGCGACGGTGATCTGGGCCGCGGGCGTGCGCGCCTCGCCGGCAGGTGCCTGGCTCGCCGCCCCGGTGGACCGCGCCGGCCGCGTCGAGGTCGAGCCCGATCTCACGGTGCCCGGCCACCCGGAGATCTTCGTGATCGGCGACACCGCGAGCGTAATGGACCAGGATGGCAAGCCGGTGCCCGGCATCGCGCCCGCCGCCAAGCAGCAGGGCCGCCATGTCGCGGCGACGATCAAGCGCCGGCTCGCCGGAGACAAGGTACCGCGCCCCTTCGCCTACAGCCACGCCGGCAGCCTCGCCACCATCGGCAAGCAGGCCGCGATCATCGATTTCGGCCGGGTGAAGCTGAAGGGCTGGCTCGCCTGGTGGCTCTGGGGCCTGGCGCACATCTACTTCCTGATCGGCGTACGCAGCCGCCTGACCGTGGCGCTGAGCTGGCTCTGGATCCATGCCCGCGATCAGCGCAGCGCGCGGCTGATCACCCAGCGCGACGTCAAGCAGCCGGGCGGTGGGGGCTGACAGGCGTCATTGCGAGGAGCGTAGCGACGAAGCAATCCAGTGGGACGCAGAGCTCTACGTCCTCCTGGATTGCTTCGCTGCGCTCGCAATGACGATTGCGCCTAGCGCCCGGTCAGATAGCGCGCCAGCCCGGCCGTCGAGGCGTCATGCGCCTCGGCCGGTGCCTTGCCCTCGATCACCGGCAACAGCGCCGTCGCCAGTTCCTTGCCGAGCTCGACGCCCCATTGGTCGAAGGCGTTGATGTCGAACACCGCCGCCTCGACGAAGACGCGGTGCTCGTAGAGCGCGATCAGCCGCCCGAGCGTGAACGGATCGAGCTTGCGATAGGCGATGGTCACGCTCGGCCGGTTGCCGGGGAAGACCTTGTGCGGCGCGAGCTGCTCGATCGCCTCCACCGACAGCCCCTGCTTGGCGAGCTGCGTCTTCGCCTCCTCCAGCGTGCGGCCTTTCATCATCGCCTCGCTCTGGGCAAGGCAGTTGGCGAGGAGCAGGCGATGCTGATGGCTGAGTTCCGGCTCATGCCCTTCGGCCGCGACCAGGAATTCGCAGGGGATGATGTCGGTGCCCTGGTGCAATAGCTGGAAGAAGGCATGCTGGCCGTTGGTGCCGGGCTCGCCCCAGACCAGCGGGCCGGTCGGCCTCGTTACCGCTCCGCCCGCCTTGTGCACGCGCTTGCCGTTCGACTCCATGTCGAGCTGCTGCAGATAGGCCGGCAGCCGTGCCAGGCGCTGGTCGTAAGGCAGGACCGCACGTGCCGGATAGCCGCAGCTCTCGCGATGCCAGAGACCGATCAGGCCGAACAGCACCGGCAGATTCCTGTCGAATGGCGCCGTGCGGAAATGCTCGTCCATCGCATGTGCGCCGGCGAGGAAGCTTCGGAAATGCTCAGGGCCGATCGCGATCATCACCGGCAGCCCGATCGCCGACCAGACCGAATAGCGCCCGCCGACCCAGTCCCAGAAGCCGAAGATCCGGTCGGGCTGGATGCCGAAGGCGGCGACCTTGTCGAGCGCCGTCGAGACCGCGGCGAAGTGCTTGGCGACCGCGTCTTCGCCCAGCGCGCTTGCAATCCAGCGCCGCGCCGTCGCGGCATTGGTCATGGTCTCGATCGTGGTGAAGGTCTTCGACGCGACGATCACCAGCGTCCGGGCCGGATCGAGCCTGGCGAGCGTGTCAGCGATATGGGCGCCGTCGACATTGGAGACGTAGTGCAGGCGCGGGCCGTCATGATAGGGCGCGAGCGCCAGCGTCGCCATGACCGGCCCAAGATCGGAGCCGCCGATGCCGATATTCACGACATCGGTGAAGCGCTCGCCATTGGCGGCCGCGATCGTGCCGCTGCGGATGCCGTCGGCGAAGGCGGCCATCCGCTCCAGCACGGCATGGACCTCGGGCATCACGTCGACGCCGTCGACCTTGACCGGCCGGCCCGACTGGTTGCGCAGGGCCGTATGCAGCACGGCGCGCCCTTCGGTGGTGTTGATCGGCTCGCCGGCGAACATCGCATCGCGCTTGGCTGCGACATCGGCCGTCTCGGCGAGCGCCAGCAGCAGCTCGATGGTCTCAGGCGTCACCGCCGTCTTGGAATAGTCGAGCAGGAGATCGTCGAGCCGTGCGGAAAAGCTGGCAAAACGCTGCGGATCGGCGGCGAAGAGCTCGCGCAGATGCTGCGAGACGGTTCGGGTACGATACGCGGCGAGATCCGCCCAGGCCTTCTCAAGCACGATCATCCTCCGTGGCGATTGCGATCGGCCGCAGCAGCGGCAAGCCGAGGTAGCATATCGGTTGTGGCAAGGTCACGGCGGCAACGAGACAGGCGAGCCATGCAGACGGATTAGCATCAGCCCGGACGAGCAAGCTTGGCGTCGACCTCTACCGCTTTCGGGAGAGCAACCAGCCCCTCGCCGCAGATCACGAGACCGCGCTCAGGCTGCGCGAGGGATGGCGCAAGGCCGTGTCGAACGGATTGAGCATCGCGCCCAAGGTCGCGGCTTCCGCCTTGAGGATGGCGACGACGCCGGGCAGACGCTCGGGCCGCAAGCGATCCGCCAGCGTGCCGACGCTGAGCGCCGCGACGGCACGCCCCTGTGCATCGAAGACCGGCACGCCCAGACCCGCCATGCCCGGGATCAGCCCGGTATTGAGATTGACCCAGCCCTGTGCCCGCGCCTTTTCCAGCTCGACCCGCAGCGCCGCCTCGTCGAGGAAGCCGCGGTCGAGCAGACGCGGCACGTTGAAGCGGATCACCGCCTCGCGCTCGGCCTCGGGCAGATGGGCGAGGATGGCGAGGCTCCCCTGCCCCAGGCCGAGCGGCACCTTGCCGCCGATATCGCCGGTGAAGGAGCGGATCGGGAACGGCCCCTCGATCCGGTCGAGGCAGACCGCCTCATAGCCGTTGCGGACCAGCAGGAAGATCGTGTCGGTCAGCGTCGCCGACAGGCGCAGCAGCACCGGCTTGGCGAGATCTCGCAGGCCATCGGCATGGCCGGCGCGCGCCGCCAGCACGAAGAAATCGAGCGCCAGCCGATAGCGCTTGCCGACCTGCTCGACGAAGCCCTCGGCGGCAAGATCCTGCAAGGCACGATGCGCCGTCGGCTGGCTGCAGCCGGCTTGCTCGGCGAGGTCCTTCAGGCGGATGCCGCCGGCATCGGCCGCTCCGACAAGGCGCAGCAGGCCGAGTGCACGGCGCAGGCTGGAGAGAGGTTCGGCAGAATCGATCATCCGCTCACGCTAATCACATTGAGGCGGAGTCGCAATAAATTCCATATAAAGAAATTTTAGTTACAAAAATTCTTTTATGCGGAATTTATAATTGACGAAATTCCACCGCTGCGGCTTTTGAAAGGCATGAGGGCAAAAGACCCCGATGAGTGGGCGGGGCGAGCCGAGCGGGAGAGGTCATGGGCTTCCTGACGCTGGAGACGTTGAGCAAGATCTATGGCGACTTCGCCGCCGCGCGCGACATCGACCTCAGCGTCGCCAAGGGCGAGTTCGTCTCGCTGCTCGGCCCCTCCGGCTGCGGCAAGACCACGACGCTGCAGATGATCGCCGGACTGGTCGAGCCGACCACCGGCACGATCACGCTCGACGGCCGCGACATCACCCGCGAGACGCCCAACAAGCGTGGCCTCGGCATCGTCTTCCAGAGCTATGCGCTCTTTCCGCACATGACGGTCGCGCAGAACGTCGCCTTCGGCCTGGAGATGCGCAAGATCGCCAAGGCCGAGCGCGACGAGCGGGTTGCGACCATGCTCAGCCTCGTCCATCTCGGCGGCTTCGCCGAGCGCTATCCCCGCCAGCTCTCCGGCGGCCAGCGTCAGCGCGTCGCCATCGCTCGTGCCCTGGTGATCCAGCCACCGGTGCTGCTGCTCGACGAGCCGCTCTCCAATCTCGACGCCAAACTGCGCGAGGAGATGCAGTTCGAGCTGCGCCGCATCCAGCAGCGCGTCGGCACCACCACGATCATGGTGACGCATGACCAGGCCGAAGCGCTCTCGATCAGCGACCGGGTGGTCGTGATGGAGCAAGGCCGGATGACGCAGGTCGACGCGCCCTACAGGCTCTACGAGAATCCGGCGACGCCCTTCATCTCAACCTTCGTCGGCAAGATGAACCGGCTCGAAGGCATCTGGCGTAACGGCGCCGCGGAGGTTGCCGGCACCGCCTTGCCAGCCGAAGCCAGCGGGTTCTCCGAAGGCCAGGCGATCGCGCTCTCGGTCCGGCCGGAGAAGATCGCGCTCAAGACTGAAGGCCAGGGCCGGCTCGACGGCACCATCGCCAACCGCTTCTTCCTCGGTAGCGCCTGGCTGTTCACGGTCGAGACGCCGGCCGGCGCGGTCCTTGTCTCGGCACCGAACGATGGCGACGAGCCGGCTCGCGAGGGCGCGAAAGTCTCGCTCGACTGGGCTCTGGCAAGCCAGCGCGTCGAGCCGCTCTTGCAGGGAGCGGCGGCATGAGCGTCGGGCGCTCCGCGGCGACACCGTTCTGGCTCGCCGGGCCGGGCGCGCTGCTCTTCACCGGGCTGATCATCCTGCCGCTCGTGCTGACGGTGATTCTCTCCTTCCACGTCTACGACCACACGACCGGCATCAAGAACGAGTTCACGCTCGCCCATTACGCGGCGGTGTTCTCGGACGACTACTATCTCGGCATCTTCTGGCGCACGCTTAGGCTCGCCGCGCTGACCACGCTGATCTGCGCCGTCATCGGCGCGCCCGAGGCCTATATCCTGTCGCGGATGCGCGATCCCTGGCGCTCGGTCTTCCTGCTGGTGATCATCGGGCCGCTGCTGGTCTCGGTCGTCGTTCGCGCCTTCGGCTGGAGCATGCTGCTCGGCTCGACCGGCCTGGTGAACCAGACCTTGCAGGGCCTCGGCTTCGATAGCGTGCGCCTGCTCTACACCGAGACCGCGATCGTGATCGCGCTCGTCCACGTCATGCTGCCCTTCATGGTGATCCCGGTCTGGACCGCGCTGCAGAAGCTCGATCCGATGGTCGAGGCCGCCGCCTGGAGCCTGGGCGCCTCGCACTTCACTGCACTGCGCCGGATCGTGCTGCCGCAGGTCTCGCTCGGCATGCTCTCGGGCAGCCTAATTGTCTTCGGCCTGTCGGCCAGCGCCTTCGCCATTCCCGGCCTGCTCGGCGGGCGCCGGCTCAAGATGGCGGCGACGCTGGTCTATGACGAATACATGCACGAGCTGAACTGGCCGCTGGGCGCGACGATCGCGATCATCGTCCTCGCCGCCAACCTCGTTATCATGCTGGCCTATAATCGCGTCATCGAGACGCGCGCCCGCAAGGCCCTGGGGTGAGCGCCATGCAGAAGAACGGCCCGCTCGCTCTCCTCTTCCACACCCTCGTCGTCGCTTTCGTGCTGGCGCCGCTGGTCGTGATCTGCCTCGTAGCCTTCACGCCGGAGAACACGCTCTCGATCCCGACCACCAGCTTCTCGCTGCGCTGGTTCAAGGCGATCTTCGATCACCCAGATTTCATCGCCTCCTTCGTCAACAGCCTGTGGCTGGCGACACTCGCCGCGACCCTCTCGGTCGCGATCTCGGTGCCTGCCGCACTCGCGATCGACCGCTACGATTTTCCCGGCCGCGATGCGCTCAACGCACTCTTCCTCTCGCCGCTGATCATCCCGCATCTCGTGCTCGGTGTCGCTTTCCTTCGGCTCTTCGCCCTGATCGGCGCGACCGGCAGCTTCGCCTGGCTCGTCGCCTGCCACGTCGTGGTGATCACGCCCTATGTGCTGCGACTGGTGATGGCGGCCTTCACCGGGCTCGACCGCTCGGCCGAGCAGGCGGCGATGACACTGGGCGCCTCGCACTGGACGGTGTTCCGCCGCGTCACCGCGCCGATGATCCTGCCCGGCATCACCGGCGGCTGGCTGCTCGCCTTCATCAACAGCTTCGACGAGCTGACCATGTCGATCTTCGTGACCTCGCCGCAGACCGTGACCCTGCCGGTGCGGATGTACATGTACGCGACCGAATCGATCGACCCGATGATGGCCGCGGTCTCGGCGCTGATGATCGCCCTCACCGCCGGCGCCATGCTGGTGCTCGACCGGGCCTTCGGCCTCGACAAGATCCTGGTCGGGCAGAAGTGACATGCCGTTGTTGCATCGCCTCGTTCGTGCCGACCATCCGGCCATCCCCTTCACCCTCGACGGCGAGCCTTGCGAGGGCCGCGCCGGCGACACCGTGCTGACCGCGATCCTGACCCAGGCCGAGCGTTTGCGCCTGTCGGAGTTCTCGGCCTCGCCGCGCGCCGGCTTCTGCCAGATGGCCGCCTGCCAGGATTGCTGGGTCGTGCTCGAAAGCGGCGAGCGCCTGCGCGCCTGCTCGACCGCGTTGACCGCCGGCATGCGCATCCTCACCCGCCGCGCGAGGGCGGCATGAGCGTCCGGCTGATCGATAGGCGATCGTTCGCAAGTGACACGCATCCCCTTCCCCCCGCTTGCGGTGGGGAAGGGCTAGGGATGGGGGGCCGCAAAGCCGGGCTCGACCGTTCTTCGATGTCGCGCCAAGCGGCACTGCCCCCCACCCAACCCTCCCCACCGCAAGCGGGGGGAGGGCTTGAGCCCTGCAGTCGCAGCGGGGGGTTCTCGGCATGACCGCGCGGCCGCAACCCTTGATCGTCGGTGCCGGCCCGGCCGGTATCCGCGCGGCGCAAGCGCTGGTCGCGGCGGGGCTGCGCCCGCTCGTGGTCGACGAAGCGCCGGCCTGCGGCGGCCAGATCTATCGCCAGCGCCTCATCCCGGACGGGCGCTCCACCCGCGACCTCTACGGCTCGGAGGCACCCAAGGCCGAGGCGCTGCATCGCGACTTCACCGCGCTCGACGGCAAGCTCGACTACTGGCCGCAGGCACTGCTCTGGAACATCAGAGACGGCCGCGCCGATATCATGGTCGAAGGCACGAGCCGGCAGGTCGCCTATGATGGGCTCGTCCTCGCCACCGGCGCGACCGATCGCACCTTGCCGATCCCGGGCTGGACCTTGCCCGGCGTCTTCACTCTGGGCGGCGCCCAGATCGCACTGAAGAGCCAGGGCTGCGCCATCGGTAGTCGCGTGATCTTCCTCGGCTCCGGTCCCCTGCTCTATCTCGTCGCCTGGCAGTACATGAAGGCCGGCGCAAGGGTCGCGGCGGTGCTCGACACCGCCCCCTTTGCCGCCAAGTTCAATCTGCTGCGCGGTTTGCCGCTTTTCCCAGCAATCGTGCTGCGCGGCATACGGATGACCGCCGAACTGAAGCTGGGCGGCGTCGCCCTGCATTACGGCGTCGGCGATGTCCGCATCGAGGGCAAGAACGCGGTCGAGGGCATCGCCTGGCGCCAGGACGGGATGGAGCACCGCCTCGCCAGCGACGGCGTCGGCTATGGCCTTGCCCTGCGCTCCGAAACCCAGCTCGCCGATCTCGCCGGCTGCCGCTTCGCCTTCAATGAGCGCGACCGCGCCGCCCTGCCCGAGCGCGACGCGGCGGGCCGCACCAGCGTTCCCAGCGTCTATCTCGCCGGCGATGGCGCCGGCATCGCTGGAGCCGATGCAGCCGAACGCGCCGGCGAACGCGCCGCGCTCGCCCTGCTGCAGGATCGCGGCCTACCCTATGACGCCGGCCGCGCCGCCGCGCTCGAAGCGGAGCTCGCCCGCATTGGCCGCTTCCGCGAGGTGCTCGAGGCCGCCTTCCCCTTCCCGGCCCACTGGATGCGGGACATCGCCGATGCGACGACACTTTGCCGCTGTGAGGAGGTCACCGCCGGCGAGGTCCGCGCCGCCATCAGCCGCTTCGGTGTGCACGAGCTCAACCGGCTGAAGGCAGTGAGCCGCATCGGCATGGGCCGCTGCCAGGGCCGCGTCTGCGGCGCCGCCGCGGCCGAATTGCTGGCGCATGAGACGAACCGCGGCATCGAGGCCGTCGGCCGCCTGCGCAGCCAGGCGCCGATCAAGCCGGTGCCGCTGACGCTCGCGCTCGCGGCACAGCAGGAGGCGGCGGAATGAGCGGTCGCCTCTCAGTCGACGTCGCGATCATCGGCGGCGGCCTCGTCGGCTCCTCGGCCGCGCTGGCGCTGCGCGACATGGGCTTTTCGGTCGCCCTGCTCGACAAGGGCTTTTGCGGCGCGCAGGCTTCGGGCGTGAATTATGGCGGTGTGCGCCGCCAGGGCCGCCCAGTCGAGCAATTGCCGCTGTCGCAGCGCGCCCATGCGGTCTGGCCGCGCCTCAGAGCGCTGATCGGCATCGATGGCGAGTTCCTGCGCTCCGGCCATCTCAAGCTCGCTCGCGATGAGGCCGACATGGCCTCGCTCGAAGCCTATGCGCAGACAGTCGCGGAACAGGGGCTCGACCTCGAACTGATCGGCCATAACGGCCTGCGCGAGCGCTTCGGCTGGATCGGAAACGGCGTCGTCGGCGCCTCCTTCTGTGCCGGCGACGGCCATGCCAATCCACGCCTGGTCTCGACCGGCTTCGCTGCAGCAGCGCGCCGGGCCGGCGTCGATGTCATGGAGAACACGGCTGTCGAGGGCGTCACCCGCGATGGCGAGGGCTTCGCGCTGGAGGCGGCCGGCAATCTCACGCTGCGCGCCCGCTTCGTCATCAATAGCGCCGGCGCCTGGGCCAGTCGCTTCGCCGAGAGCTTCGGCGAGCCGGTGCCGCTCTCGCGCATCTATCCCTCCATGGTCGTCACCGAGCCGCTGGAACAGGTGATGTCGGTCAATATCGGCATGGAGGGCGGCGGCATCTATGCCCGCCAGGTCGAGCGCGGCAATGTCGTGGTCGGCGGCGAGCGCGCTTTGCCGCTGGCCGATCCCGATTTCTCGCGGCCACGCGGCGACGGCGCGATCGCGATCATGAACAACGCCGCCGCGCTGTTCCCCGGTTTGCGCCATGCCCAGGCGATCCGCTTCTGGAGCGGGACCGAGGGCGCCATGCCGGACAGGAACCCGGTGGTCGGCCCGAGCGGGACGACGCCCGGCCTGATCCACGCCTTCGGCTTCACCGGCGCCGGCTTCCAGATCGCGCCCGGTGTCGGCGAAGTCCTCGCCGAGCTCGTCCGCGACGGCGAAACGCAGACGCCGATCGCAGCCTTCTCGATCGACCGCTTCAGAGAGAATTCCGCCCGCACCGACGCTGGCTCGGGTGCGGGGCAAAACCAAGAGCCGCAGCACTAGAGGGGAGTAAAGATCATGACCAGCTATCGCAGCATCCTGGCGGCCGGCGTGGCCGCCGTAGCGCTCGCCGCCGCGGGCAGCGCCTTCGCCCAGTCGAAGACGCTTTATGTCGGCATGAACGGCGGCAATTTCGAGAAGACCTTCACCCAGGCCGTCTTCCCTGATTTCGAGAAGGCCAACGACGTCAAGGTCGTCGTCGTGCCCGGTACCTCCTCGGACATCCTCGCCAAGGCGACTGCGGCCAAGGACAAGCCGCAAATGCACGTCATGTTTCTCGATGACGGCGTCATGGTCCGCGCCATCGGCGCCGGTCTCTGCGAGAAGACGAAGCCTGGTCCGGAGCTCGCCGACCTCGCCCCCGGCACGCGCATGAAGGACGACATGGCCGTCGGCATCGACCTCGGCATGACCGGGCTCGGCTACAACAAGAAGCTGTTCGACGAGAAAGGCTGGCCGGCGCCGACCTCGTGGATGGACCTCGCCGATCCCAAGTACAAGGGCAAGGTCGTGTTCCAGTCGGCTTCGGCCTCCTCCTTCGGCCTGCACGCCTTCCTGATGTTCAACCGCATCCAGGGCGGCACCGAGGCCAATGTCGAGCCGGGCTTCACCAAGTTCCGCGACACGATCGGCAAGAACGTGCTCGAATTCATCCCGAGCTCGGCCAAGATCGCCGAGATGGCGCAGACCGGCGAAGCCGCGATCTTCCCGCTGACGCCGACCGGCATCTCGACGCTGAAGGACAAGGGCATCGCCGTCGAATACGCCCAGCCCAAGGAAGGCTCGGTCGTGCTGATGGTCGCCCAATGCGTCATCGCCAAGAATTCCGAGCCGGAGCTGGCCCAGAAGCTCGCCGCCTACCTGCTCTCGCCCGAGGCCCAGTCCAAGGCGCTCGCCGCCGGCAACATCGTGCCCTCGAACACCAAGGCCAAGGCTACGACACCTGAGGCCGAGAAGAAGCTCGAGGCCTTCCATGCCAACATGAAGAGCGCCGTCACCCTCGACTGGGACCAGATCAATGCCAAGCGGCCGGAATGGAACAGCCGCTGGAACAAGATGATCGAGCGCTGATCCGCGCCCATCTGCGAACGGCCCGCCGCAAGGGAAAGGCCCTGGCGGCGGGTTTCGTGCCATCAGATACTTTTAGACTGCACGCATTCCTTGCATTTTAAGGTTTGCCGTCCATGATTGCATCGAATTCGGTGCGGCCATGCCTGCCCTGAAGCGAAGCGACATGGTGGTGGGATGACACAGTCGGCCGCACTGGCCTCGCCAGCCCTCGGCGGGGATGAGCAGATCGAGATTGCGGCCAAGGCCGGCCTCGAAGAGTTGACGACGCGCCTCGCCCAGGCGCGCGGGGTCGAGGAGATCCTGCGGGTCGTCCGCGGCGGCGCCCGCAGGCTCGTTGGCGCCGACGGCATCAGCTTCGTCCTGCGCGAGGGCGACAAATGCTTCTATGCCGACGAGGACGCGATCGGCCCGCTCTGGAAGGGCCAACGCTTCCCGCTCGAACGCTGCATCTCAGGCTGGGCGATGCTGCATGGCGAAGCCGTCGTCATCGAGGACGTCTACGCCGACGATCGCATCCCGCACGCCGCCTACAGGGCGACTTTCGTGCAGAGCCTCGTCATGGTGCCCGTGCATGCCGACGACCCGGTCGCCGCGATCGGCGCCTACTGGGCCCGCCCGCACAGGCCGTCGGATCAGAGCGTCGAGATGCTCAAGCGCATCGCCAATAGCGCTGCTGTGGCAATGACCAATGTCGCGCTGTTCTCATCGCTTCATGCCGCTCGCGAGGAGGCGGTGCGCGCCAAGGATGCGTTGATCCTCGCCATGGCCGCGCTCGCCGACACGCGCGATAACGAGACCGGCGACCATATCCGCCGGACCCAGCATTATGTCCGCGCGCTGGCCGAGGCGGCGCGCGGACATGGCCTCTACCAGCCCGAACTGAACGCCGAGCTGATCGAGCTGCTCTACAAGTCGGCGCCGCTCCACGATATCGGCAAGGTCGGCATCTCCGACGCCATCCTGCGCAAGCCCGGCAAGCTCGATGCCGAAGAGTTCGCGATCATGCGCACCCACGCCAGGCTTGGGCGCGACGCCATCGCCAATGCCGAGCGTTATTTCGGCGGCACCACAGGCTTCCTGACGATCGCCAAGGAGATGGCTTATTCCCATCACGAGCGCTGGGACGGCCAGGGCTATCCGGAAGGCCTCGCCGGCGAAGCAATCCCGCTCTGCGGGCGGATCATGGCGATCGCCGACGTCTACGATGCGCTGGTGTCGGACCGCGTCTACAAGGCCGCGATCCCGCATGCCGAGGCGGTGACGGTGATCGAAGCCGAGCGCGGCCGCCATTTCGACCCGGCACTGGTCGACGTCTTCCTCGAGATCTCGCCGATTTTCCAGGAGATCAACAGCCAGTTCGGCAGCCCGGCCTGAGGTCTGCCGCCCAGGTCGAGCTGCTGCGTGACCGATCTTGTCGGATACGTGTCGCACCAGCTCGGATTTGACAGGCGAGACCGTCCCGCTACAGTCCTGCAATCGATTACATCGCCGGTTCGGCGATCGATTGCGAGTTCCGGCAAGGGGCCGCGCTGTCGGGAGGGTCGCGATGAAGACCATGAAGGGCCCAGGGCTCTTTCTCGCCCAGTTCGCCGGCGACGCCGCGCCGTTCAACTCGCTCGACGCGATCGGCCGCTGGGCCGCTTCTCTCGGCTACAAGGGCGTACAGATCCCGAGCTGGGACGCCCGCCTGTTCGACCTCGCCAGGGCCGCCGAGTCCGACACCTATTGCGACGAGGTCAAGGGCACGCTCGGGCGGTACGGCCTGTCGATCACCGAGCTTTCGACTCATCTCCAGGGCCAGCTCGTCGCCGTCCATCCGGCTTTCGACGAGGCCTTCGACGGCTTCGCCATCCCAGCGGTGCGCGGCAATCCGAAGGCGCGGCAGGAATGGGCGGTCGAGCAGATGAAGCTCGGCGCGAAGGCTTCGCGCCGGCTCGGCCTCTCTGCCAATGTCAGCTTCACCGGCGCGCTCGCCTGGCCCTTCGTCTACCCCTGGCCGCAGCGCCCGGCCGGGCTGGTCGAGACCGCCTTCGAGGAGCTCGGCAAGCGCTGGCGCCCGATCCTCGACGCCTATGACGAGGTCGGCGTCGACCTCTGCTACGAGATCCATCCCGGCGAGGACGTGCATGACGGGGCGACCTTCGAGCGCTTCGTCGATGCGGTCGGCGGCCACCGCAGAGCCTGCATCAACTACGATCCCAGCCATTTCCTGCTGCAGCAGCTCGATTATCTCGCCTTCATCGACCTCTACCATGAGCGCATCAAGGCCTTCCATGTGAAGGATGCCGAGTTCAACCCGAACGGCCGCGTCGGCGTCTATGGCGGCTACGAGCCCTGGGTCGACCGGGCCGGCCGCTTCCGCTCGCTCGGCGACGGGCAGGTCGATTTCAGCGGCATCTTCTCGAAGCTGGCGCAATACGACTACGATTCCTGGGCTGTGCTCGAATGGGAATGCGCCCTGAAACATCCCGAGGACGGCGCGCGCGAGGGGGCGGAATTCATCGCCGCCCATATCATCCGCGTCACCGAGAAGGCCTTCGACGACTTCGCCGCGGGGGGGACCGACGAGGCGGCCAACCGGCGCATGCTCGGGCTTTCGCGCTAGATCCGCGCTTACCGTCATTGCGAGGAGCGTAGCGACGAAGCAATCCAGGAGGACGTAGCGCGCTGCCGCCCCTGGATTGCTTCGCTACGCTCGCAATGACGAGAGCGGACTGGAGAGCATAAGAGGAGACCTCCATGCCGATCGAGGGCACCACAACGCAAAAACTCAATCGCCGCCTGCGCCTCGGCATGGTCGGTGGCGGGCGCGGCGCCTTCATCGGCGCGGTGCATCGCATCGCTGCCCGGCTCGACGATCGTTGGCAGCTCGTCGCCGGTGCGCTCTCGTCAGATCCTGAGCGCGGGCGGCTCTCGGGCGAAGACCTGCTGCTCGACCCCGCCCGCCTCTATGCCGACGCCGAAGAGATGGCCAAGCGCGAGAAGCGCCGCAAGGACAGCATCGACGCCGTCGCGATCGTCACGCCCAACCACGCCCATGCACCGGCAGCCAAGGCCTTCCTCAAGGCCGGCATCCATGTGATCTGCGACAAGCCGCTGACGACGACCCTGCGCGAGGCGGAAAGCCTCGCCAAGCTCGCGAAGGACAGCGGGCTGATCTTCGCGGTAGCCCACAATTACACCGGCTATCCGCTGGTTCGGCAGGCCCGCGCCATGGTCGCCGACGGCACGATCGGAAAGCTCCGCGTCGTCCAGGTCGAGTATGCCCAGGACTGGCTCGCGACACGGCTTGAGGAGAGCGGCCAGAAGCAGGCGGAGTGGCGCACCGATCCGGCTCGGTCAGGCCCGGCCGGTTCGATCGGCGATATCGGCAGCCATGCCTTCAACCTCGCAGAATTCATCGCCGGCGACGAAGTCGAGGCGCTCTGCGCCGAGGCGCATGTCTTCGTCGAAGGCCGCCGGCTCGACGACAACGCCCATATGCTGCTGCGTTTCAAAAACGGCGCGCGCGGCATGCTCTGGTGCAGCCAGGTCGCCGCCGGCCAGGAGAACGGCTTGCGCATCCGCCTCTATGGCGAGAAGGGCGGGCTCGAATGGCAGCAGGAGAACCCGAACCTGCTGATCCATTCGCCGCTCGGCGAGCCGCCGCGCCTGCTCCGGCGCAATGGCGCGGGCGCTTATCCGGTCGCCAATGCCGCCTCGCGCGTGCCGGCTGGCCATCCCGAGGGCTATCTCGAAGGCTTCGCCCAGCTCTACGCCGATATCGCCGAACAGATCGCGGCCCGGATCGAGGCGCGCGAGCCGGCCGCCTTCTCGACACATGTGCCGACCGTCGCCGACGGGGTCCGCGGCGTCCTCTTCATAGAGACGGCTGTGCGCTCCTCGGCCAAGGGCTCGCGCTGGCTGGAGCTGTGACGATCTCGATCGCGCTTGTCCTCCCTACCGGCCGCGCGGCATAAGCGGGGCCAACGACAGGGAGGACAGCGCCATGGAATTCCGCCCCGATATCGGCCAGCTCTCGCCGACCGTGCGCGAGCATCTGGCGCCTGCCAACCTGCTGCGCGCCGGCATCAATCTCTCGAATTTCCTGCTGGTTTCCAGCCGCGGCCCGCAGGGCGAGCCGCAAGGCGTCTCGCCCGACATGGCCCGCGCCCTCGCCGATCTTCTCGGCACCGGCCTGCGCTACGTTCCCTATGAGAACCCCGGCCTGCTCGCCGATGCCGCGCCTTGCGATGAATGGGATGTCGGTCTGATCGGTGCCGAGCCGCAGCGGGCCGAGGCGATCAGCTTTACGCCTGCCTATGCCGAGATCGAGGCGACCTATCTCGTCCGCGAGGCTTCGCCGCTGCGCGCGATCGCCGATATCGATGCTGAAGGGGTCCGCATCGCCGTCAGCGGCCGCGCCGCCTATGGGCTCTGGCTCGATCGCAATATCCGCCGGGGCGAACTCGTCCGCTCCGGCTCGCTCGACGATTCCGCTGCCGACTTCGTTTCCAAGGAACTCGATGCGCTGGCCGGTCTGCGCCCGCGCCTGCTCAAGGATGTCGTGGCGATCCCCGGCACGCGCATCCTCGACGGCCACTTCATGACCGTGCAGCAGGCGATCGGCGTGCCCAAGGCCAAAGCCGAAGCGGCGGATTATCTCGCCAAATTTGTCGCCGCAGCGAAGGAATCGGGCTTCGTCGCGGCGCTGATCGCCAAGCATGGTGTGCAGGGGCTGAGCGTCGCACGTTGATCAGCCGTCATTCTCGGGCGAAGCGAAGCGCAGACCCGAGAATCTCATGACGAGAAGGCACTGGTTTCCGAGATGCTCGGGTCAAGCCCGAGCATGACGGCCTGGATCACGTCCCGTCCGTCCCGGCGCCGCAGACCAGCGCACAGACCTTGCTGCCCGGCGCCGCCACGAAGCGCTTCGCCTGCAGGGCGGCCACGGCGGCAGCGCCTGACAAATCCGCCGCGATGCCGAACTCGAACCAGAGCGATTGCGCCGCCTGCTCCATCTCGCCGTCGCTGACCAGTACGATCTCGTCGACATTCCCTGCGACCGCCTCATAGATCGCCTGGTCGGTGCGCCGGCACGACATGGTCGCGACCCGCGTCTCGAGCTTGTCGAGCGTGACCAGCTTGCCGGCTTCGAGGCAGGCATGCAGCGTCGGCGAGCCATAGGGCTCGATGCCGATGATGCGGGTCTGCGGCCGCAGCGCCTTCACTGCGGTGGAGAGCCCGGTGATCAACCCGCCGCCACCGATCGCGACGAGGATGACGTCGACATCGGGCATCTCGTCGAGGATATCGAGCCCAAGCGTGCCCTGGCCGGCGACCACCACGGGATCGCTGAACGGGTGGGCATAGGTAGCGCCGGTCTCCGTGGCATAGGCGAGCGCCGCGGCATTGGCATCGTCCCAGACCGCGCCGACGATCTCGACCTCGGCGCCCCAGCGCTTCAGCTTGGCGACCTTGTCGGCGACGACATTGGACGGCAGGAAGATCTTGGCCCTGGCTCCGAGCACATGGGCGGAGCGGGCGATGGCGAGCCCGTGATTGCCGCCCGAGGCCGTGACGACGCCACGGGCAAGTTCCTCGGCCGAAAGCGTCAGCAGGCGATTCATCGCGCCGCGCGCCTTGAACGAACCCGCCGCCTGCAAAAGCTCGAGCTTCAGCGTCACTGTGCCACCGAAATCCTCGCGCGAGCTGAGCTGGCCATAGGGCAGGATCGGCGTCTTGCGGATATGCGGCGCGATCCGCCAGCGCGCCGCGCGGATGTCGTCGAGGCCGATCACGACAGCACCCCGCGATAGGGCGCCGCGACGATCAGACAACAATTGCCCGGCCGGACCCGGCCCGGCTGGCGCCGGCCATAGAGGATGCCGTCAGCGGCGTAGTGCAGCGTCTCCGGCGGACGGGTCGGGTCCCAGGTGCAGTGGATCTTACCCGCCGGCTGGCCGGCGCTGACCTTTTCGCCATTGGCATGGAAGGGCTCGAAAACGCCGTCCGCCGTGGCGTAGACGTAAGCGGCGGTGCCCGGCAGTTCGAGCACCTGCCCGTCGCCGCGGCGCGGTTCCGGCTTGTCACGCCTGACGATGCCGAGATGATCGAGCACATTGGCGACGCCGCGCCGGCAGATCTTCAAGGCGTCGAGCGAGACCGTGCCAGCACCCGCCATCTCGGTGCCGACGGTGACGAGCCCCTGCCGGCAGGCGGTCGCCGTCGCGGTGCGCGGCTCGCCGAGATTGGCGATCACCACCGTCATCGGCGCGTTGAAGGCCTGGACCGCGGCGATATTGCGCTTGTGGAGTTCAGGATCATCGCTCGGCTCGACGATCGCGCTGGGGATGATGTCGAGCGAGGAACCGCCGGAATGCAGATCGAGGAAGGCGTCGCCGAGCGGCAGGATGTGGTCGCTGACGAAGGCCGAGATCTGCTGGGTGATGGTGCCGCGCGGATCGCCGGGGAAAGTCCGGTTGAAATTGAGGCCGTCCACCGTCGACGTCCGCTGGCCGGCGATGACGGCATGGACATTGTTCGCCGGCATCAGAATGAGCCGCCCCTGCACGCGGCCGGGATCGAGATCGCGGATCAGGTCGCAGATCGCGATCGGCCCCTCGTACTCGTCGCCATGATTGCCGCCTTCGAGGATCGCCGTCGGCCCCGAGCCGTTCTTGATGACCGCGACGGGAATGCGCGTCGCGCCCCAGGCATCGTCATGCGGCGAATGCGGGATCATCAGGAAGCCGACCTGCTTGCCGTCCTTCTCCGGATCGACGGTGAGGAAGGCGCTGGACGGGCGCGGGGTGGGCTTCTGGCGGGGGCTGGTCATGGCGGGGCTCGGATGCGACGGGTCGAGAAGGGCCGTCATGCTCGGGCTTGACCCGAGCATCTCAGGCAGGATGAGGCTCCGACTGGAGCCATCTGGTCACGAGATTCTCGGGTCTGCGCTGCGCTTCGCCCGAGAATGACGACAGCGGTGACCGCTCACAGCGTCGGCAGCGGGTCCATCGGCATGTCCAGATACTTCTTGTGCAGCCGGTCGAGCTCGCCGTTGATCGAGGCGTAGAAGATGAAGCTGTCGAGCCAGCGCACGAGGTTATGCTGGTCCATCTGCACGCCCATATGCGCCGGGCTGCGGCGGATGACGAATTTGCGCTCGAACTCCTTGCTCGGGTTCTGCTTGGCGAGCGCCTGGGCGACGATCGAATTGGTCGCGAGCAGATCGGCCTGGCCGGTGATGTAGGCTGCGGCCGCAGTCGCATCGTCCTCGGTGCGCATCACATTGGCCTTCGGCGCCGATTCCGTGATCGCGAGCTCCTGCGTCGTGCCCTTGGCGGCAGCGACGCGGTTGGAGCCGAGCGTCTCCGGGCTGGTCACGTTCGCCGACTTCGCGCCGTAGACGGCAAGGAAGGTGTTGGCATAGGGCGCGGTGAACTGGATCTGCCGGGCACGCTCCGGCGACAGGCCCATCACCGAGATGACGATGTCGACCTTGTCGGTCAGCAGGAACGGAATGCGGTTGGCGCCGGTGATCTGCTGCATCTCCAGCTTCACGCCGAGGCCCTTGGCGACCATCTCGGCGAGCTCGATATCGAAGCCGACAGCCTTGCGGTTGGCATCCTGCGAGCCGAAGGGCGGCGCGTCGAGCGGCACGCCGATGCGCACCACACCCTTGGACAGGATGTCCTGGAGCTTGTCGGCCTTGGCCTCGACCGATCCGAACGCGGCGATCGCTATCGCCGCAAGCCCTGCAAACAATTTACGCATCTTTCTCTCCCCTGGTTGACCGCTACTGGAACCGATCGTCATTGCCTCAGTGCAGCACCGCGCTGAGGAAGGTGGTGAGTTCGGGCGTCTTCGGCTGGGCGAGCACCGCCGCGGCCTGGCCTTCTTCGTGGATGCGGCCCTCGTGCATGAAGACGACGCGCGAGCCGAACCGGCGGGCAAAGCCCATTTCGTGGGTGACGAGCATCATGGTCATGCCCTCCTGCGCCACGGATTCGAGGACTTTCAGCACCTCGCCGGTGAGCTCCGGATCGAGCGCCGAGGTGACCTCGTCGAACAGCATCAGCTTCGGCCGCATCGCGAGCGAGCGCGCGATCGCGACGCGCTGCTGCTGGCCCCCGGAGAGCTGCGCGGGATAGGCATCGAGCTTGTCGGCCAGCCCGACCCGTGCGAGCACCTCGCGGGCGACCTCGCGCGCCTCCTCCGGCCGCTGCTTCTTCACGACGCGCGGCGCGAGCGTGATGTTGTCGCTGACCGAGAGATGCGGGAACAGGTTGAACTGCTGGAAGACGATGCCGACCTCCTGCCTGAGCTTGCGCAGGTCGGTCGCGGGATCGTTGACCTTCACGCCGTCGATGCGGATCGTGCCGGCCTGTACTGGCTCCAGCCCGTTGACGCAGCGCAGCAGCGTGCTTTTCCCCGAGCCCGAGCGGCCGATCACGGCGACGACCTCGCCCTTCTCGATGTCGAGCGAAACGCCCTTCAGCACCTGGTTGGCGCCGTAGCTCTTGCTGACGTCATGGATTTCAACGAGCGACATCGAGCTTCCGCTCGAGCGAGCGGCTCCATTGCGTGAGAGGGAAGCACATCGCGAAATAGATGCAGGCGACGGTGATGTAGACGGCAAAGGGCTTGTAGGTGCCGGCCGCCGTGAGCTGGCCCTCGCGGGTGAGCTCGACGAAGCCGATCACCGCCGCGAGCGAGGTGTTCTTGATCAGCTGGACCAGGAAGCCGACCGTCGGCGGGATCGCGATCCGGATCGATTGCGGGATGATGACGTAGCGCAGCTGTTCGCCAAGCGAGAGCCCGAGTGACGCACCCGCCTCCCATTGCGTCTTCGCGATCGAGACCAGCGCGCCGCGCCAGATCTCACCGAGGAAGGCCGAGCCATAGACCGAGAAGGCGACGGCCGCTGCGATCCAGGGATTGACCGAGATGCCGGCGAGCGGCAGGCCGAAGAAGATCAGGAAGAGCCAGACCAGAAGCGGCGTGCCCTGCACGAGCTGGATATAGGTCGCCGCAAACCAGCGCAGCGGCGCGATCGGCAAGATACGCAGGATCGCGAGCGCAAGTCCGAGCACCGCCGAGCCGGCGAAGGCGACCGCGGTCAGCGCGATCGTCCAGCGCGCCGCCGCGATCAGGTACATCACATCGATGAGGCCGAATTCCCGGATCATCGCACGAACACCACACGGTAGATCAGGGCGAACAGGCCGCGGAAGCCGATGGCGAGCGCGAGATAGAGCACGCCGATCACCGTATAGACCTCGAAATCGCGGAAGGTGCGCGACTGCACGATCGACGCCGCGTGGAACAGGTCCTGCACCGAGATCTGCGAGGCGACGCTGGTCGCCAGCATCAAGAGCACGAACTGGCTGGCGAGCGCCGGGAACATCGCCTTCAGCGCCGGGAAGACGACGATGTAGCGGAAGACCTGCAGGCCGGAGAGCCCGAGCGAATGCCCGGCTTCGACCTGCGCCTTCGGCACGGCCTCCAGTCCGGCGCGGACGATCTCGGTGGTGTAGGCGCCGAGATTGATCACCAGCGCGATCATCGCGGCGGTGAGCCCGTCGAGCCTGACGCCGAAGCTCGGCAGCCCGAAGAAGATCAGGAAGAGCTGCACCAGGAGCGGCGTGTTGCGGATGATCTCGACATAGGCGCCGACGATGCGGCGCAGCCATGCCGGGCCATAGGTCCGCCCGGCAGCACACAAGATGCCAATCAGGAGCCCGCCGACCATCGCGACGACGGAGAGCAGCAGCGTGATCCAGACGCCGTCGAGGATGGACTGCCAGGCCGCAAAGACGTCGCGAAACTGGAGCCCGTACTTCATCGCCGTCAGCCCCGCAGGGCCTGCGGGCCATGGGCCTGCTGTCCGGATGCGCTGGACGGATGTCGCGGCGTTGCGCTCATGTCGCTCCCTCTTTACGTGGAGGCTAGTTTGGCTTCTTATTTGATGTCAAGCTTCATATATGAAACAGGCGCAACATGAGCGTTCTTCCCGAAGCCGACCCTGACGAGAAGGCGGCCTATGCCGCGCCGGCCCTGGAAAAGGGCCTCGACATCCTCGAACTGCTCGCCGAGATCGGCGAGCCGCTCTCGACCCGCGTCATCGCCGAGCGGCTGCAGCGCTCGAAGAGCGAGATCTTCCGCATGGTCTTCGTGCTGCAGCAGCGCGGCTATCTCGAACGCGAGCCGGGAACCGACCGGCTTGGCCTGTCGCGCCGCCTGTTCGACCTCGGGATCAGGACGCCGGGCGGCAAGCAGCTGACCTCGGTGGTGCTGCCGCTGATGGAGCGCTTCAGCGAGGAGAGCGGCCAGGCCGCCCATCTCGTCGTGCTCAGCCGGGCGCAGACCGTGGTGCTGGCCACCACCGCCGGCCATCTCGACGCCAGCGTTATCGTCCGCCCCGGCTATGGCCGCCCGGCGCTCGACGCCAATTCCGGCCTGCTGATCCTCGCCTTCCAGTCGGAGGCGCGCCGGCGCGGGCTGATGCGCGAGGCGGCGCCCGAGATCAGGCAACGCCTCGATGAGCCGGCAACGCAGACCGCGCTCGCCGAAGTCCGTGCCCTCGGACATCGCATCGCGCCGAGCCGCGACATCCTCGCCGTCACCGACATCGCCTGCCCGGTGATCGGCCCGGCCGGCCATGCCGAGGCGGCGATCCTGGTGCCGTGCCTGCAGCGACACGGTGTCGAGACCGACGAGAACGCGATCCTGCTCGCGCTCAAGGCCTGCGCCGCCGAGGCGGGCCTGCGTCTACCATACGGGTAGATTAACCCGAAAAACCCGGAAAACCCGCGCAATTGCCGCAGCGCCACCCAATACTGGCCATATGCTCTCCAAGATTGCTCGCGAATTTGCGTCTGATAGCCGCAACCGCCACGGAGGAGGACGATATGGCCGAGACCGCGACGAACCCGCAGACCATCGTGATGACCGATCCGGAGTGGATCGCGCTGGAAAGCATCAACGAGGAGACGCGCCGCTTCATCTTCGGTGAGGCGATGCTGCGCCTGCTGCAGGGTCGCGGCCTGGCCGAGCCTGGCGACGAGCTCTGGAAGGTCACGCCGGAAGGCCAGCAGGCGCTCGAAGCCCGCAGCCACTGACCTCAACCCCAGTTTCACGTCATATGCGTCGTCCCGGGTGCCCTCACCCGGGACGTTCTCGTTCAAGGTCATGTCCTTAGGCGGTTGCAAGCGCCCGCCGCACAGCCCATCTCAGCGTTACGCCAACTCGCTCACGCATCCCGGACCTGACGCATGAAACGCCCCGTCACCATCACCGTCTCGCATTCGCTCGGCCGCGCGGCGGCCCGCCAGCGGCTGCAGGGCGGTGTCGGCAAGGTCCGCGACAAGCTCGGCAGCTTCGGCATGCAGCTCGTCGATGAGACCTGGCAGGGCGACACGCTGCAATTCGGCGTCGCAGCGCTCGGTCAGACCGTCAGCGGCAAGATCGAGATCGAGGATGCACTGGTCCGCGTCGAGGTGATGCTGCCCCTGATGCTCGCCATCTTCGCCGAGAAGCTGAAGCTCGGCGTCGAGAAGCAGGGCCAGATCCTGCTGGAGCACAAGCCGACCAAAGCCTGACCTCACGCACCGCGCGCCATGTCGCAGGCTTCTTGCGACTTTTGTTCTCCGCCGAAGGTTGAATTCCCCCGCCGCGATCCGCAAAGTCGCAGGCACCCCCTTGCCCGCCTGCCCACTGGAGACCCATGCATCACGGCCCATTGATCGCCATCCTCGTCATGGGCCTCGGCCTCGCCTTCGTATTCGGAGCGCTGGCACAGAAGTTCAGGGTTTCCCCGCTGGTCGGCTATCTCCTCGCCGGCGTCGCGGTTGGGCCGTTCACCCCCGGCTTCGTCGCCGATCAGGGCCTTGCCAACGACCTCGCCGAAATCGGCGTCATCCTGCTGATGTTCGGCGTCGGCCTGCATTTCTCGCTGAAGGACTTGCTCTCGGTCAAAGCCATCGCCGTGCCGGGCGCACTGGTCCAGATCGCCGTGGCGACGTTGCTCGGCCTTGGTCTTGGGTTGCTGCTCGGCTGGACCGTGATCGCCGGCCTCGTCTTCGGCTTGGCCCTCTCCGTCGCCAGTACCGTCGTTTTGCTGCGCTCCTTGCAGGAGCGTCGCATCGTCCAGACAGAGAAAGGCAAGATCGCCGTCGGCTGGCTGATCGTCGAGGATCTCGCCATGGTGCTGGCGCTGGTGATGATCCCGGCCGTGGCCGATGCGCTCAACGGCGGCACTGGTACCACTGCGGGAAGCGGGCCGCTGGCAACGCGCTTCGATCTCGGGCTCTGGGGCGTGCTCGGCCTGACGCTCGCCAAGGTCGCCGCCTTCGTCGCCTTCATGCTGATCGTCGGGCGCCGGCTGATTCCCTGGATCCTACACTGGGTCGCCCATACCGGCTCGCGCGAGCTCTTCCGCCTCGCCGTGCTGGCGATCGCGCTCGGTGTCGCCTATCTCGCCGCCAGCCTGTTCGGCGTCTCCTTCGCGCTCGGCGCCTTCTTCGCCGGCATGATCCTGAGCGAATCGCCGCTCAGCCATCGCGCCGCCGAGGAATCGCTGCCGCTGCGCGACGCCTTCGCCGTGCTGTTCTTCGTCTCGGTCGGCATGCTGTTCGATCCCAGCATCCTGCTGCGCTCGCCATTCCCGCTCATCGCGACGATCGCGATCATCCTGTTCGGCAAGACCCTGGCCGCCTGGCTGATCGTGCGCGCCTTCGGCAAGCCGGATTCCGTCGCGCTGACGATCTCGGCGAGCCTGGCCCAGATCGGCGAGTTCTCTTTCATCCTCGCCGGGCTCGGCGTCTCCCTGAAGCTGCTGCCCGAGCAGGGCCGCGACCTGATCCTCGCCGGCGCGATCTTCTCGATCGTGCTCAACCCCTTGCTGTTCAAGCTGGTCGACCGCTTCGCTCCGGCCGAGCCGGTACTGGCCAAGCCAAAGCCGGCCGAACCGGCACCTGCACCTGTACCGGAAGCACCAATGGCCGCGCCCGAACCCGAGCCCGAGCCTGCTCCCGAACGCGACATCGCCCCGACCGAGCTCTCCGACCACATCGTCGTCGTCGGCTATGGCCGCGTCGGCTCGCTGCTCGGCGCCGGCCTTGCGGCCATGGGCGAGAAGCTCCTGGTGATCGAGGATCAGGATGACGGAGTCGCCGCCGCCCGCCGCGACGGCGCCGAGGTGCTCGTCGGCAATGCCGCCGATCCGGAGGTGCTGGCAGCCGCCGGGCTGGCACGGGCAAAGCGCCTCTTCGTCGCGATTCCCGGCAGCTTCGAGGCCGGCCAGGTCTGCGAGCAGGCCCGCAAGCAGAACGCGAACCTGCCGATCATCGCCCGTGCCCATTCCCTCGCCGAGGTCGAGCATCTCAAGGACTGTGGCGCCAGCCGCACCATCATGGGCGAGGCCGAGATCGCCCGCGCCATGCTGGCCCTCTGCGGCAGGAAGGGCGAGGAGCCGGCCCCGAGCACGCCGAACGCGGCCTGAACGAGTTAGCCCTCCTCGTCCATCAGCGGGTGCAGGTCGCGCACCATGCTCTTCAGCCGCTCGTCGAGGACATGGGTGTAGATCTGCGTCGTGGCGATATCCGCATGGCCCAGCAATTCCTGCACGACGCGTAAGTCCGCGCCGTTCTGCAGGAGATGGCTGGCGAAGGCATGGCGCAGCACGTGCGGCGACACCTTGGCCGGCGACAGGCCAGCCGCCGCCGCCAGCGATTTGAGGTCGCGCCCGAAGGCCTGGCGGGTCAGGTGCCCGCTCTCGCCATCGGACGGGAAGAGCCAGCGCCCATCCGCCGCGCCGTGCTCGCGCAGCAGCCTAAGATGCGCCGAGGCCGCCACGCGCGCCGCCTCGTTCAGCGGCACCAGCCGGTCCTTGTCGCCCTTGCCGCGCACCACCAGGAAGCGCTCGCGCGTCGTCGCAGCCGAGAGCGGCAGCGCGATCAGTTCGGAGACGCGCAGGCCGGTGGCGTAGAGCATCTCGATCAGGCAGCGCATCCTGACGCCGCGCGCCCGCGCCGCCGGCGTCTGGTCCTCCTGCTCCGTCATCTGCTGGGCCGTGCCGATCAGCTTGTCGACCTCGGCGACGCTGAGCACCTTCGGCAATGGCCGGCCAAGCCGGGGCCCCTCGATCGCGGCGGTCGGATCAGTGCCGGCGAGCCCCTCGGTGTAGAGGAAGCGGTGGAACTGCCTGACGGCGGAGAGCCGCCGCGCCGCCGACGAGGCCTTCAGGCCCCGCTCCGACAACTCGACCAGATAGGCCCGGACATCGTCCGCCGTGGCCGCGGCCGGCCCACCCTGGCTCGCGGCAAAGCCGAGATAGTCCTCAAGGTCGCGCTCATAGGCTTCGAGCGTGTTCTTGGCGGCGCCACGCTCGGCCGCCAGCATGTCGAGAAAGCCGTCCAGCCAGGAGCGCGCCTGCTTGCTCATTTCTGCAGCTTCGAGGGCGGCACGATCTCGACCATCTCGCGCGGCTCCGGCTTCACGAAGGTGACGAGCGCAATCATGCCGCCATAGACCAGCCCGGCGATCACGGCCAGGAACGTCAGGAACTTGAACAGCGTCGGCACGGCCGGCGATTCCCCATACACCCCAACCCGTTATTTCTGATCGACCGGGCCAGATGCAAGCGAAGAACCTGCGAGCCGCGCGATCTGCAGTCCGCGCAGGCTGTTGCCGACGGACCAGCGCCCGGCCTGCCGGATATCGTCGAGCCGCAAGGGCGCCTCGCGGGCAGCGCCGGTTTCGATGAGTTCGCGGCGCAGCACGCCCGGCAACAGGCCATGCTCCAGCGGCGGCGTCAGCAAGACGCCGTCGCGCTCCACGAAAATATTGCTGCGGCTGGTCTCGGTGACGAAGCCCTGCCGGTTCAGCAGCAGCGCATCGTCGCAAACATCAGCCGCCGCCTCGGCGAAGGCGCGTTCATAGATCGTCCGCCGCGTCGTCTTGTGGCGCAGGAAGGGATCGCCGGCATCGACCGGCTGGCTGGCGATGGCGATCCGGATCGCACTTCCCGACGCAGTTGGCATCGGCGCCGTGGTGATCTGCAAGTCGCCATCACGCCGCAATTCGCAGCGCACGCGGCGTTCCTCGCCAACGGGAAACGAGGCTTCGGCCTTGGCGAGTTGCGCAAGGGCGTGCTCGCGCTCGAAACGGAACCCAAGCGCCGCCGCCGATGCGGCCAAACGCTCGATATGCAAGTGCGAACGGACATAGCCGCCCGACCAGCGCAGGGTCTCGATCAGCCCATAATCCCCGGCAAGATCGGTCAGCACCCGCGCCTTCAGTCGGCACTCGGCATATTCGTCCGCCAGCTTGGAATCGACGACGATGCCGCCGCCGACGCCATAGACGCCCTCGCCGCTGGGTAGCAGCGTCACGGTCCGGATCGCGACGTTGAAGCTGAGATCGCCATTCGGCGCGATCATGCCGAGCGAGCCGGTGTAGATCTCGCGCGGTGCCGCTTCGAGTTCGCGGATGATCTCCATCGCCCGCAGCTTCGGTGCGCCGGTCACCGAGCCGCAAGGGAACAGCGCCTGCATCTGCTCGGCCAGGGCCAGGCCGGGCCGCAACTGGCTCGTCACCGTCGAGGTCAGCGTATGGAAGCCCGGATAGGTCTCGACGCTGAATAAGGCCGGCACCGTGACCGAACCCTGCTCGCTGACGCGGCTGAGATCGTTGCGCAAGAGGTCGACAATCATCAGGTTCTCCGCCCGCTGCTTCGGATCAGCCCGCAAGATCGCTTTCGCCGCTTCATCCGCATGGGCATCGACGCCGCGCGCCGCCGTCCCCTTCATCGGCCGGGTCACGGCTTGTCCGCCGGCAGTCTCGACGAACAACTCCGGCGAAACCGAGAGAATGCTCGCCTTCCCCATAGCAACCACACCGCCATGCGCGACCGGCTGGCTTGCCCGCAATGCGCCGTAGAGTGCGAGCGGGTCACCCCTGTAACGGAAGCGGATCGGGAAGGTCAGATTGACCTGATAGGCGTCGCCGGCATGGAGATAGTCGAGCACGCGCTGCACCGCCGCGGCATGGCCGGCTTCGTCCAGCCCGAACGCCAGATCTTCGAGCGGCGGCGGACACAATCCAGCAAAGTCCCGGTCGAGCGTCGCTGGCGCAATGCTGCGCGGCGCCTCGAACAAGCCGAACCAGAGGAGTGGCAGGCTCCGCTGCGCCGGCAACATCGGCGCGAGCCGCGGCTCGAAGGCATAGCCGAGCTCATAGGCGAGGAAGCCGGCCGCGTGTAGGCCGCGCGCCAAACCCGCTTCGATGCAGGCGAAAGCTCCGGCGATCTCGGAGGGTTCGCTGGCCTCGACGATCTCGACAGGATCGGCGAAGAGCAGCGCCTGCCCTGCCTCGCTGCGATCCTCCAGCAGCACGAAGGGCGGCCGCAGCACGGCGGTCCCGATATCCTCTCCGGCCACCGGCATTTGCCCGTCCCATCCGTCTCGTCGCGGCGCTACGAGCCCCATGACGGCGTCGCGGTCAAGCGGCTGCGCAAGGCGCATGGCGGTGCCGCGATCCTCATGCTAAGGCGACCTTGAGGAAATCGTCTGATGGTCATGGCAGAGGTTATCGAACAGGTGGACCGGGAAGCCTTGCGGGCGGCGCTCGGTGGGCGCGCGGTCGTGCTGGTGGGCATGATGGGTTCGGGCAAGAGTTCGGTCGGCAAGCGCCTCGGCGCCCGCCTCGGCCTGCCTTTCGTCGATGCCGACACCGAGATCGAGACCGCCGCCGGCATGACGATTCCGGAGATCTTCGCCCAGCGCGGCGAGAGCGAATTCCGCGACGGCGAGCGCCGCGTCATCGCCCGCATCCTGATGACGCGCGCACCGCTCGTGCTGGCGACCGGCGGCGGCGCCTTCATGAACGCCGACACGCGCGCCCGCATCACCGAGCTCGGCGTCTCGATCTGGCTCAAGGCCGAATTCGACGTGCTGATGCGCCGCGTCCGCAAGCGCAGCAACCGCCCCTTGCTGCAGACCACCGATCCGGAGGCGACCATGCGCCGGATGCTGGCGGAGCGCGAACCGGTCTACGGGCTGGCCGACATCACGCTGATATCGCGTGACGATCCGCATGAGGTCGTCGTCGAGGATGCGATGGCGGCGCTCGACCGCCGGCTGCGCCAGGAGGACGCGCAATGACTGCCCTGGCCGAGGCTGCGGTGGCAGCTGAGCGTATCGTCGTACCGGTCGCGCTGGCGGAGCGGTCCTATGACATCATGATCGGCCGCCACCAGCTCAACGACGCGGCGGAGGCGATTGCGCGCCTGGCGCCGGGCGCCCGCGCGGCCATCGTCACCGACGAGAACCTCGCCGCTTTGCATGCACCGGCGCTCGAATCCTGCCTGCATCAGGCCGGCGTCACCACGACGCGCCTGACTGTCCCGCCAGGCGAGGCGACCAAATCCTATGCCCGCTTCATCGAGCTCTGCGACGGCCTGCTCGCGGCCAAGATCGAGCGCGACGACCTCGTCATCGCGCTCGGCGGCGGCGTCGTCGGCGATCTCTCGGGTTTTGCCGCCTCGGTCCTGCGCCGCGGCGTCCGGCTGGTGCAGATCCCGACCAGCCTGCTCGCCCAGGTCGATTCCTCCGTCGGCGGCAAGACCGGGATCAATTCCAGCCACGGCAAGAACCTGATCGGCGCCTTCCACCAGCCGGCGCTGGTGGTCTGCGACACCGCCTTGCTCGATACGCTGAGCGAGCGCGAGTTCAAGGCCGGCTATGCCGAGGTGGTGAAATACGGGCTGATCGACGATCCCAACTTCTTCGATTGGTGCGAGGTCAACTGGCGCCGCGTGCTGGAAGGCGGCCCCGAGCGCGACCTCGCCGTCGCGACCGCCTGCCGGGCCAAGGCCGCGATCGTCGCCCGCGACGAGCGCGAGGATGGCGACCGCGCTTTGCTCAATCTCGGCCACACCTTCGCTCATGCGCTGGAGCGGCTGACCCACTACGATTCCGCCCGGCTCGTGCATGGCGAAGCGGTCGCGGTCGGGCTCTGCCTCGCCTTCCGCTTCTCGCAGCGCCTCGGCCTCTGTTCCGGCCAGGATGCCGGTCGCGTCGCAGCCCATCTCGCTTCCGTCGGCCTGCCGAGCCGGCTGCAGGACGTGCCCGGCGGCAGCGGAACGGCGGCCGAGATCGTCGAGGCGATGGGCCAGGACAAGAAGGTCAAGCGCGGTGCGCTGACCTTCATCCTGGCGCACGGCATCGGCAGGAGCTTCATCGCGCCAGGCATCGCGGCCGAGGCGGTGTACGACTTCATCGAGAGTGAACTCGCGGAGGACTGAGCGCTTCCGCCATGGTCGCCATTCCGCACCTCGACCCCTGGCTCGCCATCGCCGTCGTCGCGCTCGGCGTGCTCCTGACCGGGTTCCTCGCCGCAGCCGATGCGGCGCTCCATGCGATCTCGCGCGCCAGGCTGGTCCAGCAGGAAAAAGCCGGCAGCCGCCGCGCCGCGATCGCCCTGCGCGTGCTCGGAGACCGCGAGCGCCTGAGCGGCGTCTTCCTGCTAGCGCGCACCCTGGTCAAGACCGCAACGGCGAGCTTCGCCGCCTATGCCGCGCTGGCTTCCTTCGGCGTCAGCGGCGCGGCCGGCCTTGCGATCGCGGTCGCGCTGATCGTCGTCGTGCTCGGCGAGTTGGCACCGCGCATGGCGGCAGTCGCCAATCCCGAACGGATGGCGCTGAAGCTGGTGCGGCCAGTGGCGCGTCTGCTCGCCTTGCTCGGCCCGCCGGTCCGATTGATGCAATGGTTCGCACGGCGCGTGCTCGGACTTTTCGGCTTGAGGATCGATTCGCAGCGCCCGGTGCTGGCGATCGACGAGATCCTGCGCGACCAAGTCGAATTGATGCGCCAGGAAGGCACGGTCGAGAAGGCCGACGGCGACATGGTCAGCGGCCTGCTCGACCTGAAGCAGCTCGAAGTCGCCGATGTGATGATCCACCGCACCAAGATGCGCACGATCAATCTCGACCTCGGCCCGGAGGCGATCGTCCGCGAAGTGCTGGCCTCGCCCTATACCCGGATGCCGCTCTGGCGCGACAAGCCCGAGAACATCGTCGGCGTCCTGCATGCCAAGGATCTCTTACGCGCGCTCGATGCCGCCGGCGGCGACGCCTGCAAGCTCGATGTCGCGACCATCGCGCTCGAAACCTGGTTCGTGCCGGTGAACACGCCGCTGCCCGAGCAGCTCAAGGCCTTCCTCGCCCGCAAGACGCATTTCGCCCTCGCCGTCGACGAATATGGCGAGGTGATGGGGCTGGTGACGCTCGAGGACATCCTCGAGGAGATCGTCGGCGACATCCGCGACGAGCATGACATCGCCCTGCCCGGCCTGCGCCAGCAGCCCGACGGCGCCGTCATCGTCGATGGCGGCGTGCCGATCCGCGACCTCAACCGGGCGATGGACTGGCAGTTGCCCGACGCTGAGGCGACGACCATCGCAGGCCTCGTGATCCACGAGGCCCGTGCCATCCCCGATGCCGGCCAGGCCTTCACCTTCCACGGCTTCCGTTTCGAGGTGATGCGCAAGAGCCGCAACCGGCTGACTGCGCTCAGGATCGCTCCGGTGGGCAATGGCGTGCCGGTCCAGCCGGAACCGGCCGCCACCTTGGTCAGGGGCTGAAGACCAGCACCAGGAAGACGAAGAACACCGAGAGATGCACCGCACCTTCCAGCATGGTGGTGCGCGTACCGGTGAAGGTCAGCGTGCTCAGGAACAGCGTCATCGACAGAATGACCATGTTGGTGGAGGACAGGCCGAGCACGACCTTCTCGTCGGTGATGACCCCGATGAGCAGGACGGCCGGGACCGTCAGCCCCAATGTCGAGGCCGCCGCCCCCAGGCAGAGATTGACCGCGCGCTGCAGCTGGTTCGCGGTGATCGCGCGCAGCGCCGCAATGCACTCAGGCGTGAACACCACCATCGCGATCAGGATGCCGCCGAGCGCCGCCGGGGCACCGAGGCGCACGATGCCGTAGTCGAGCATCACGGCGAGGCTCTTCGCCAGGATCACGATCGGCAGGATGTTCGCGAGCAGCAGGAAAACATGCGAGCGGGCCGAGCTGTCCGAGGACGCGTGGGACGGCTCTGCCGCCGGCTTGGTAGCAGGCTGCAAGGCCGCCTCGGCTTCGGGCTTCGACTGCATCCTGGCCCGGGCATAGGCCGCGCCATAGGGCATGTTCGCTTCGCTCGCAGGCTCCATGAAGAAGACGCTGTGCCGGCCCGTCTGCAGGAGCAGGAAAACGCCGTAGAGCAGCAGGCTGAAGAGCGAGAACGCGATCGACTGGAAGGTGGTCAGCGTGCCGTCGGCGGTCGAGGTGGTGAAGTTCGGCAGCACCAGCGGGACCAGCGTCAGCGGGATGATCACCACGAGGTAGGCCGAGGCGCCCTTGAGGTTGTAGCCTTGCGAGAAATGCCGGAGGCCGCCGATCAGGAGGCCGATGCCGACGACGCCGTTCAGCACGATCATCAATACCGCGAACATGGTGTCGCGCCCGAGCGTCGGCGCGCCCTTGGCTCCCAGCATCACCGCCGAGATCAGCGCCACTTCGATGATGACGATGGCGAGCGTCAGGATCAGCGTGCCATAGGGCTCCCCGAGCCGGTGCGCCAGTTCCTCCGCCTCGTGCACCACGCCGAAGGCCGACCAGACGATCACGCCGAGCAGCCAGGCGAAGATCAGCAGCGACGGCAGCGGAGCGCCGATTTGCGCCATCAAGGTGCCGCCGAAAAGCTGGAAGGCTGCAACCGAGGCCCAGGCGCAGGCGATGCGGGCGATCATCATGTCAGGCAATGAATCCGTCGTTGGAAAAGGGAGACCGGCGCGTAAACGCCTAAAATGATCTCATAACGGCAGGTCCATGACACGCGTTGTTTCCACGCATGCGGCAATCCCCCGCAATGGCGCCACAAAGCAAGCCGAGAGCTGGGCGATGAGCGCGCCCAGCCTTCGCCCTTCCCGCCTCGTCTTTCTCGCTGCAGCTGGAATCCTTGCCTGTACGGTCGCAGCGCGCGCCCAGCCTGAGCCGAGCTTCCGTGCGAGCTGCAGCGAATTGCGCACGGCACTGAAATCGCTGGCTGGCCGGGAGGGCGAGCTTGTCACCATCCAGGTCGAGGGACCGCTGACCATGGTCGAGACCGGCGCCGGCCTGACCTATCTCGGCCTGTGCCAGGCGCCTGATCCACAGGTGCTCTGCGTCACCTATGACGACAACGGGCGCAAGGCCGGTGAACGCGTCGTCGTCAGCGGCAGCTGGGAGCAGTTCGGGCCGGACCACGTCAAGCTCGACCCTTGCCTGCATCACCCGCCGGACGAGCCGGCGCCCTGACACTCAACCCAGCTTCGCCAGGAAATCGGTCGCCTTGTAGCCGTCCGGCACGCCCTCGACGATGATTGCGGCGCTGCGGGAGTTGTCCGTCCTGAGCGCCAGGATCGCCTGATATCCGGGCGACGCATACCAGCCGCGAGCCGCAGCGATGTCGGGGAAGGCGATGACGACGAGGTCACCCTCCCAGGGCCCCTCCATCACCTCCGGCGTCACGCCATGGATCAGGAAGCGGCCACCGAAGGGGGTGAGCGTCTCGTCGATGCGCTTGATGTAGTCGACGATCTCGGCGTTCAGGACGACGTCGCGCAGATGGGCGATGGCATAGGCGGTCATGATGCGGTTCCCGTTCGGAGCGGGCCTGGACCCGCGATGGCCGGGACCATGCGATAGAGATGGCGCCAGGTCGATTACCTCGCGGGTAAGCGAAGAGACGCCACGCTCAGCCGTCGACGATGCCCTTGCTCGCCAATGACGACGGCGCGGTCGCAACGGGCTTGTCGGTCACCAGATACTGCGCCCGCGCCAGCGCCGCGAAGCGCCCGCCCTTGGCGACGAGTTCCTCGAAGGAGCCCATCTCGATCACCTTGCCTTGCTCGAACACCAGGATGCGGTCGGCGTTGCGGATGGTGGCGAGGCGGTGGGCGATGACGAAGGTGGTGCGATCCTTCATGACCTCGTCCAGCGCCTTTTGCAGCTTCACTTCGGTCGCTGCATCGAGGGCCGAGGTCGCCTCGTCGAGGATCAGGATCGGCGGATTCTTGAGCAAGGCGCGCGCGATCGACAGGCGCTGGCGCTCGCCGCCGGAGAGCGTGCGGCCGCGCTCGCCGACGATGGTGTCGAGCCCGTCGCTCTGGCGCGCCATCACCTCCGTCGCCTGCGCCCGGTCGAGCGCCTCCATCATCTCGGCATCGGTCGCGTCCGGCTTGCCGACGGTCAGGTTCTCGCGGATCGAGCGCGCGAACAGCATCGGCTCCTGGAAGACGACGCCGATATTGCGCCGGAGCGAAAGCAGCGAGATCTCGCGGATATCGCGGCCATCGGCGAGGATGCGGCCCGATTGCGGATCGAAGGCCCGGTGTAAAAGGCCGAGCGTGGTCGACTTGCCCGAGCCGGTCGAACCGACGATCGCGATCGTCTCGCCGGGCTTCACCGAGAAGGAGACATCGGCGACGGCGGCGCGCTTGCCGTCATAGGAGAAGGAGACGTCGTCGAAGGCGATTGCGCCTTCGAGCCGGCCGGCATCGGGAGCGCCGGCCACGTCGCGCACCGCCGGCAGGGTGTCGAGCACCTCGAAGAACTCGCGCATCTTCGGTGCCTGCATGAAGATGAAGTTCACGAAGGCGACGATCTGCTCGAGCCGGCCGACCAGCATGGTCGCGAAGCCCATGAAAGTGACGATTTCGCCAACCGTGGTCTGTCCCTGCATCAGGAGCCAGGTGCCGACGACGAAGATCGAGAGCACGGTCAGCGTCGCCGAGGCACGGGTCGCGACGGTGGCGACCGCCCACCAGGTCAGCACCGGGATCTGCGCTTCGAGCAGGCTGGTGATGGTGTTGCGCAGCCCGCGCACCTCGGCCTCGATCCTGGTGAAGCTCTGGATCACCGGGACGTTGCCGAGCGCATCCGAGGCCCGCTCGGCAAGGCTGGAATGATAGGCCTCGACATTGCTCTGCAATTTGTCGGTCTTGCGCAGCACGAAGGCTGTGAGCGTGCCGAACAGCACGACCAGGAAAATCAGCACCAGGCCGAGCTGCCAGTTCTTCCACAACGTGAACGGCAAGAGGATGAAGAGCGCGACGAAACTGGCGCAATGCTCGCGGAAGAAGGAGAGCCAGAGCGCCCACATGCCGCTGGTGCCTTCCAGCATCACCTTGAGCACGCGGCCGGAATGGGTCTGCGTGTGGTAGGCGAGCGGCAGCGTCAGCGCGTGCTCGAAATAATTCGCCATCACCGCCAGCCGGCGGCGATGCGCCAGCCGGTCGGCGAACAGCGCGACGAAGACGCCTGCGCCGATATTGAACAGGCCGAAGCCGACCCAGGCACCGAGCAGGACGCTGATGTCGCCCCAGCCCGGGCGTGTGCCGGCGGTCTGCAGGCTGGTCAATTTGTCGATCAGCGCGCCGAACAGCATCGGCTCGGCGAAGGCTGCCCCCGCCAGCGCGACGTTGGCGAGAGCGAGGAGGAGCCCGAGGCGCCGTTCCGGGCCGAGCTCGCCGAGGACGCGGGCGTAGATCGCAAGCAGAGACATTGCCGGGCAGCTTTAGACAACGGCGCGGCGCGAGCAAGCCCTCAACCGTAAGGCTTCCTTCAATCGCCGCTTCCTATGGTTTCCAAGACAGCGAAAGCTCGGGCCAGGCCGAATGCCGGGCTGGCCGGCTTGGGATGGCATTCATGGATATTGCGACCGGCGTCGGGATTCTGGGCGGCATCGCCACCATCTGCGCGATCATGGTCCGCTTCCCGTTCTCGGTGATCATGCATGGCCTACCGATGGGGCTACGCTTCGCTTTCACCATGCGCTCGGTGAGCCGCCACATGTCGCTCCCGACGATCGACAGGTCGGCGCTCGCGACCGCCCTGCTCGCATTCGCGTCGCTGCCCGCAACTGCCGAATCGCTGCCGTCCGGCTTCGTACTGCTGCGTGAACTCGCGCCGGCAATCGCGCAGGACATGCGCTATGCGACGCCGTTCAATTTCACCGGCGCGGCCGTGCCCGGTTATCGCCGGGGCGAGTGCGTGCTGACGCGCATCGCAGCAGACGCATTGATCCGCGTCGAGAAGCGGCTCGCCCGGCAGGGCTATGGCTTGAAGCTGTTCGACTGCTACCGGCCAGCCCGCGCCGTCGCTGCTTTCAACGACTGGGTCAGGCGGCCCGGCGCCGCCGATCTCGGCCGCATATTCCATCCCGGCATCGCAAGAGGCGATCTCGTCGCCAGAGGCTACATCGCGGGCAATTCCAGCCATTCGCGCGGCTCCACCGTCGATGTCGGCCTCGTCCGTGCCGGCTCCGCCGCGCTGCCGACACCCGGGGATGCCGGCCCCTGCGACGGCCCTCTGGCGACCCGCCCGCGCGAGACCGACCTCGATCTCGGCACGAGTTTCGACTGCTTCTCGGAGAAAAGCGCGCTCGGACATCCCGGCGTTACGACCGAAGCTCGCCGAAACCGCGCCATCCTCGCCGCCGCGATGAGCGCCGAGGGCTTTCGCGGCTACAGCAAGGAGTGGTGGCACTTCACGCTGGCGAAGGAGCCGTTTCCGAAGACGTCCTTCGACTTTACGATCGAATGACCGCGTCAGCCATGCTCCCTCAGGGCGCGACCACCAGCGCCCAGTAGACCTGGTATTTCGAGCCAGCCGCATAGGCGGAAGCGATGCCCATGCGCGTCGCAGTCGGCGCCTTCATCACCCGGTCGTGCTGCGGCGAGTCGCGCCAGCCAGAGAAGGCTTCTGCGAGGCGGCGATAGCCGGCCGAGAGATTGGCTTCCGCGCCCGGTTGCCCGGCACGCGCCAGCCTGGCTTTCACCGCCTCGGCCTGGGCCGGCTTGTCGGCGGCGGCCATGGCGGCGGCTTCCTGCTCGGCCGCCTGCATCAGCTCCGGATCGAGCTTCAGCGTGCCGAGGCCGGCATTGAGCCGATAGGCCGAGATCGTCGCGCGCGCCGCCTCAGCATCGACCCTGGCCGAGGGCGAGCCGAGATCGCGATAGAAGGCCGGCTGGGTCCGCACCGGCTCGGTGCAGCCGGCGAGATTGAGCACCGACAAGGCTGCGGCAAGCGCGGCGGGGCAGCTCATCGAACGCAGCCCCTGTGGGCGCGCGGAGAGCGCAGGGAGAAGGCGCATCGCATCAGTCCTTGGTCTCGTCCTTGCCGCCATTCGCGGCCGGTTCCGGTTTCGCGGGCGGCGAGGCGGGAACCTCCTCCGCTTCCTCTTCGCTCGCGGCCGGTGGTCCCGAGCGCTTGACACTGACGCGCCCAGCCGCCGGCTTGGCGCGGCGCCCTACTTCCTTCGAGACCGCCGCGGCGATCTCGCCGAGCGAATGCTCGACGCCTTCCAGCCCCTTGACCGTGAGCTCGGCCCCCGGAGGCGGCACCTCCAGCTCAGTCAGGCGCCTGTGGATGACGTAGTTGAGATCGCTGGTGACGCGCCCGACGATATCGACCTCGCCGACGACGCAGATCAGGTCGAAATCCATCGTCGCGGTACCGAGTTTCTTGAACAGCACGTTCGGCGGCGGCTTCTTCAGAACGTCGCCATGCGCTTCTCCAGCTTCGAGCAGCAGGGCGCGGACTTCGGTCGGGTTGAGCGCGCGCGGCACGCTGATCGAGATCAGCACCCGGCCGGTCCGGTCGGAGCGGACGCGGTTGCGCACTACGCCCGAGACCAGGTTGGAGTTCGGCACGATCACCGAGGAGCGGTCGAAGGTCTCGATCTCAGTCGAGCGGACATTGATGCGCTTGACGATGCCTTCGGCGTCGCCGACCAGAACCTGGTCGCCGACCCGGATCGGCCGCTCCCAGAGCAGGATCAGGCCGGAGACGAAGTTCGACACCACCGATTGCAGGCCGAAACCGATACCGACCGAGAGCGCCGAGGCGACGAGGGTCAGCCGCTCCATGCTGAGGCCGAGCGAGGAGAAGCCGATCGCGGCGGCGGCGGCATAGCCGACATAGCCGGCCGCCGTGGTGATCGAATTGCGCAGGCCGGTGTCGAGCGAGGTCGTCGGCAGGAACTTGCCTTCGAGCCAGCCCTGCAGCGAACGCGTCGCCGCCAGCCCGAGCGCGAACAGCATGATCGCCACGACGATCGAGGACAGCGAGACCGTGACCCCACCGACCTGGAAACCGAAGAAGGCGGCCCGCAGCGACGTCGTCAGATCCGTCGATTCCAGGCCCCATGGCGCCAGCGCCAGCATGACCGTGACGACGATCAGCACGATCTTGAGGGCGCCGGCGAGGACCACCGCGATTTTCTGAAGCGTCGCCGCGCGCAGGCCGATGCCGGCCCGCAGCGTCAAGGCGAAGCGGCCATCGCCGGTGAGCTGGCTCACGATGCCGAGATCGATGAGCTGCATCAGTAGCACGAAGACGGCGGCGAGGATGCCGAGATAGATCACCTGCTCGGTCAGGAAGGTCGCCAGCACGACATAGCCGAGCAGCAGCGCCAGGATGATGGCGATGCCGACGATCCAGCCGAGAATCCGCACCGGCCCGAGGCTCGCACCATCGACCGGCACATAGGGGCCCAGGCACGCCTCCTGCTCGATCTCCTGGTTGTCGCGCAGACGATAAAGCCCGGCGATCAGGATGAGCGCGAAAACTATGGCAACGACGCCGCGCACGATGATGGACAAGGTGAGGCCGGCGGCGATCGCCTGCAGCCAGGCCTCCAGCACCTTGCCGATCGCCATGACGATGGCGAGCGAGCCGGCGAGCCGGGTCACGGTCTTCGCGGTCGATTCCATCACGCTGGCGAGACGGCGCTGCGGCTCGCCGGGTGCGAACAACGCATCCATCAGCGCCTGGACGAAGGCGAAGAGGGCGAGCCCGAAGACCGCGGCGAGGATCACCGGCTGGATTCTCGGCGGCAGCAGGCCTGCGGTGTTCAGGCCGGCATAGATCAGCCAGCTCGCCAATGCCGGCGGCGCCGTCCGCGCGACGACGCGGATGAGCGCCGCATAGAGGATGTGGCGGTCGCTTGAATCGACGCTCGCCGCCAGCCGTGCCGTCAGTCGCGGCATGTAGCGGGCGCGCGCGACATAGAGCGCGATCGCGCCGAGGAAGGCGAGCGCCACCAGCACGCCGCGCGGGCTGAACAGAGCCGAGGTGAAGACCGAGAGCCAGTCGCCGAAGATGAATTGCGAGGCGCGCAGATCGGACGGGAAGGCCGTCAGCGTCGTCGACCAGACCTCGGGATTGAGGATCGACGGCCCTGCCGCAAACAGCGCCTTGGCAAAGCGGTCGCGCCTGAGATCGCCGATCGAGCTCTGCAGTTGCTCGCCCTGGAGCAGCGTTGCGCGCCCGATCTTCAGGGTTTCGTCGGCCTCGGCGAAGGTCTTGGTGCGGGTCTCGCGCTCGCGCGCCACATCCGGCGTCTCGGGCGGGGCATTGGCGTCGGGCTTGGCCCCGAGCTGGTCGAGCCTCAGCTTGGCCTGCTCGGTGCGCGGCGCCTGCTCGTCGGTGAGGATGCGCAGCTGGTCGAGTAGGGGCTGCAAGCGCAGGCGCTGGCGCTGCAACTCGGCATCCGAGACGTTCGGGTTGGCCAGCGAGCCCTCGATCTGGGTGAGTTCGCCCCGGATCGAATCCAGGCGCGCGCGCGGACTGGCAGCAGGATCGGCCGTTTGCGCCAACGCCGTCAGCGGCAGGAGCAGCAACGCCAGCGCGAACAGCAGGGCGCCGCCGGAGCGGCGGAAGGCTCGGTGAAGGCCGGAGATCATCGGCATCGCGGTCCTGCCGGGCTGATTCGCATCGTCGGGCAGCCTCGCCATTGCCGGGCGTGGAAAGCAAGCGCGCCGACCGAAACGGCAGCATTGCCGGTTTCGCGGCTGGACCGCGCCGGAGGATGAGGCTCGACCAAGGGCATCACATTCCTGTGAGAGCGCGCCGTCACCGACGCTGCTGATGCCCCGTGTCTGCGACAGAAAACCGGACAGCATCATGGCGGCGCAGGCAAAAGCTGCCCGGGATCGCAACGAGAGCGCGCAGAAATAGGCCAACGCGACCGTGATCACAGGTGAGCCTGCAACCTCTGGCGGTAGCCGCACTTCTGGGTTTGAATTCCTCCAAAGAACACCTCCGGCTGCTGACAGGCCGGCATGTGCATGCGGCGAGGCGCGCTGGCTCTCTCGCCGACCTTGGAATCGAAACCGGGAGGTTTGCGGTGGCTAAGCTCAGCATCAATGGCAAGACGATTGACGTTACGGTCGAGGACGACACGCCGCTGCTCTGGGTGATCCGCGAGCAGATCGGCCTAACCGGGACGAAATATGGCTGCGGCGTCGCCCAATGCGGTGCCTGCACCGTGCATATCGACGGTGTCGCCACCCGCTCCTGCACCATGCCGGTGAGCGCCCTCACCGCCGAGCAGAAGATCATCACGATCGAGGGGCTCTCGCCCGACGGCAATCACCCGATCCAGAAGGCCTGGATCGAGCACGACGTGCCGCAATGCGGCTTCTGCCAGAGCGGCATGATCATGGCCGCAGCCGCGCTGCTCCAGGCCAATCCCAAGCCGAGCGATGCCGACATCGCCGCGGAGATGACCAATATCTGCCGCTGCGGCACCTATAACCGCGTCAAGGCCGCCATCAAGGACGTCGCCGCCGGCGGCCAGATGAACCGCGGCTGATCCGATCTCACCCATTCCCTGCGCACGGCTCGAGCGCGACAGCCTCGCCGCAGCGCCATCCGCCATCAGGAGGACACCATGAGTCTAGCCTCTGTGACCGACACGAAGCTCTCCCGCCGCAACCTGCTGAAAGGCTCGGCCGCAGCCGCCGGCGCCTTCAGCTTCGGCTTTTCCGTTCCGCTCTCCGGCGAGGCACAGGCCCAAGGCGCGGTGCCTGAGGTCAATGCCTGGGTCGTGGTTCACCCTGACGACAAGGTGGTGATCCGCATCGCCCGCTCGGAAATGGGCCAGGGCACATTGACCGGCCTCGCCCAGCTCGTCGCCGAGGAACTCGATTGCGACTGGGCCAAGGTCACCACCGAATATCCGACGCCCGGCCAGAATCTCGCCCGCAACCGCGTCTGGGGCAATTTCTCGACTGGCGGCAGCCGCGGCATCCGCGAATCCCATGACTATGTCCGTAAAGGCGGCGCCGCCGCGCGGATGATGCTGGTCCAGGCCGCAGCCGATGGCTGGAAGGTCCCGGCCGCCGAATGCAGCGCCGTCAAGGGCGTGATCACGCACAAGGCTTCCGGCCGCTCAATCCGCTATGGCGAGGTCGCCGCCGCGGCCGCCAAGCTGCAGCCCCCTGCCGCGGCGAACGTCCCGCTCAAGGACCCGAAGGACTGGACCATCGCCGGCAAGCCGCTGAAGCGGCTCGACACCGCCGACAAGACCACCGGCAAGAAGGTCTACGGCATGGACTTCACCATGCCGGGGATGCTCAACGCCGCGATCAAGGACTGCCCGGTCTTCGGGGGCAAGGTGAAGAGCTTCGACGCCGCCAAGATCAAGGACATGCCGGGCGTCAAGCACGTGCTGCCGGTCGGCGACAGCGCCATAGCGGTCGTCGCCGATACCTGGTGGCGCGCCAAGACCGCGCTCGATGCCTTGCCGATCGTCTGGGACGAGGGCGAGCACGCCAAGGTCTCGAGCGAGAGCATCGCCGCCTGGCTGAAGGAAGGGCTCGATGCGCCGCAGGCCGCCGTCGGCAACCAGAACGGCGATGTCAAAAGCGCCATCGCCAGCGCTGCCCGCGTCATCGAGCAGGTCTATTCCTACCCGTTCCAGAACCATGCCTGCATGGAGGTGATGAACGCGACCGCGCTCTATACCCCCGAGCGCTGCGAGGTCTGGACGCCCACGCAGAACGGCGAGGCGGCTCTTGCTGCCGCATCCGAGGCCTCCGGCCTGCCATTGGCGAAATGCGAAGCCTACAAGATCGACCTCGGCGGCGGTTTTGGCCGGCGCGGCGCCGTGCATGACTGGGTCCGCCAGGTCGTCGCCATCGCCAAGCAGATCCCCGGCACGCCGGTGAAGCTGATCTGGTCGCGTGAGGAGGATATGCTGCACGGGCGCTTCCACCCGGTGACGCAATGCAAGCTCACCGGCGCGCTCGACAAGGACGGCAACCTCACCGGCCTGCACATGCGCATCTCCGGCCAGTCGATCGTCGCCGGTATCTTCCCACAGAATATCCAGAACGGGCGCGATCCCGCGGTGTTCCAGGGCCTCAACCCGCCGGGACCGGAGGCCTCGATCGGGTACTCCGTGCCGAACCTCCTGATCGACCACGCCATGCGCAATCCGCATGTGCCACCGGGGTTCTGGCGCGGGGTCAATCTCAACCAGAACACCATCTATCTAGAATGCTTCATTGACGAATTGGCGCACGCCGCCGGCAAGGACCCGCTCGACTACCGCCGGGCGCTGATGAAGAACCATCCCAAGCACCTCGCAGTGCTCAACGCCGTCGCCGAGAAGGCCGGCTGGGGGACGAAGGCTCCGGATGGGGTCTATCGCGGCATCTGCCAGACCATGGGCTTCGGTTCCTATGTCGCGGCGGTCGCCGAGGTCTCGGTCGATGCCGAAGGCAAGCTCAAGATCCACAAGATCACCGCCGCGACCGACCCCGGCTATGCCGTCAATCCCGCCCAGATCGAGCGCCAGGTTGAGGGCTCCTTCGTCTACGGGCTCTCTGCCGCGCTCTTTGGCGAGTGCACGGTCAAGGATGGCCGCATGGTCGAGGAGAACTTCGACACCTATCCAGTCGTGCGCATGGAGGACATGCCGGCGGTCGAGACGGTGATCGTGCCCTCCGGCGGTTTCTGGGGCGGCGTCGGCGAGCCGACCATCGCGGTCGCGGCGCCGGCGGTGCTGAACGCGATCTTCGCCGCCACCGGCAAGCGCGTGCGCAACCTGCCGCTCAAGAACGCGGATCTGCGCAAGGCGTGAGGCTTGCCGTGATACTGACCGCGCTGATCGTGCTGGCGCTCGCGAGCGCGCCGGCCAGCGCGCTCGAAACCTACAATGTCCTCGGCGACGCGATCCCCGCGCCGCTCGGCGGCAAGGTCGGCGATCTCCAACGTGGGCGGGCGCTCGTGCTCGACCGCACTCAGGGCAATTGCCTGATCTGCCATCAGGTGCCGGAGCCGAACGAGCCCTTTCAGGGCACGATCGGTCCGGGTCTCGCCGGCGTCGGCACAAGGCTAGATGCGGGACAGCTGCGCCTGCGCCTCGTCGATGCCAGCCTGCTCAACCCGCAGACGGTGATGCCGCCCTATTTTCGTAACCAAGGATTGCGAGACGTTGCCCCGGCCTTTCGCGATCGGCCGGCGCTGACCGCCCAGGAGATCGAGGATGTCGTCACCTATCTCGCCAGCCTGCGCACGCCCTGAACCGACGCTCTCGCGCCGTGAGGTCATGGCGGCCGGTGCCGCCGGCCTCGCGCTCGCCGCGCTGCCTGAGTCCGCTCGCGCAGCCGCGCCGCCGGCACTCGCCGAGCTGATCGCGCGCATCACCGAAGGCGCCGTGCCGGAGCGCGCCAGGATCACCTTCGACATTCCGCAACTGGTCGAGAACGGCAATTCGGTCGATGTCGCGATCCTGGTCGAGAGCCCGATGACGGATGCTGACCATGTCCGCTGGATCCATGTCATCGCCGAGAAGAATCCGTTTCCCGACGTCGCGCGCTTCAATCTTACCCCGCGCAGCGGCCGCGCCGACATCCGCGCCACCTTGCGCTTGGCCACCTCGCAGAAGGTCGTGGCGATCGCCGCGCTGAGCGGAGGCGGCTACATCATGGCCGATGCCGACATCGTGGTGACGCTGAGCGCCTGCATCGACGGAGGCTGAATCGATGGCATTCAACGCCCGCATCACCATGCCGGCCGAGGCCAAGGCAGGCGAGATCGTCGAGGTCCGCGTCCTCGTCCGCCATCCGATGGATCGCGGCGGCCAGGTCGACTCCGAAGGTCGCGTCGTGCCGCGCAAGATCCTGAACCGGCTGACCGTGACCTATGCCGGCGAGCCGGTGTTCCGCTACGACATGCACACCGGCGTCTCCGCCAACCCCTTCGTCAGCTTCACCACCCGCGCCGTCGAGACCGGAGAGTTGACCTTCGAATGGCGCGAGGATGGCGGGGCGACCTTCACCCGCACCGCCCGTCTCGTCGTGACATGACCACATCCTGAGGAGCCGCGCCAGCGGCGTCTCGAAGGATGCTCCAGAGCGCACTGGACCATCCTTCGAGACGCGATCTGTGATCGCTCCTCAGGATGAGGGCTATGGTTCCGGGAAGGCCTTTTGGCTGGCCACCGCATTGATCAGCTTGTTGCTGACCGGCGCGGCAGCCGAGGAGATCAAGCCGGGAAGCGCCTTCCTTTCGCCGTCGATGCAGCGGCAGCAGGAGGATCAGGCCCGCAATCCCGGCTGGCTCTGGGTCGAGCAGGGCGAGGAATTGTTCAGCCGCCGCGACGGTACGACGCCAACCTGCCTCTCCTGTCACTCGGACCCGAAGCAGAGCCTGCGCGGCGCGTCCGCCCGCTATCCGCAGGTCGACGCCGCCAGCGGCAAGCTGATCAATCTCGAGGGCCGCATCGAGCAGTGCCGGGTCGATCGCCAGAAGCAGCCCGCCTTCGGCTATGAGAGCCAGGAGCTGCTCGGCCTCACGGCCTATGTCGCCTCCCTCTCGAAAGGCGTGCCCCTGTCGGTCTCGGCCGAAGGCGTGGCGAAACCTTATTACGAAGCTGGCAAGGCCTTCTACGAACGCCGGCAAGGCCAGCTCAACCTCGCCTGCACGCAATGCCATGACGGCCTGGTCGGCCAGAAACTGCGCGGCGACACGATCAGCTACGGCGTCGGCACGGGTTATCCGGCCTACCGGCTCGAATGGAACGGGCTGGGGTCACTGCATCGGCGTCTGCGCGCCTGCTCGCTCGGCGTCAGGGCGACGCAGTTCGACTACGGCTCCGACGAATACCTCGCGCTCGAACTCTATCTCGCCGTGCGGGCGAAGGGGCTCGCTTTGGAGGCGCCGGGTCTGCGGCGATAGGTCTTGGCTGCGACTGCAGGAGCCGTCACGATCCCGGCACAGTCCTGTCGGAGACGTCTTGGATGCTTCGCCTGCCTGCCTTCGTCGCCGCGTTCCTGATCGCCACGGCCGCCTTCGCTGAGCCCGACACCGAGCCGCCGGCTTCAGCTGCTGGTGTGACCACGCCGCCGCCCTTCGTGCTCAAGGGTACCGAGGTCAGGACTATCCGGGCCAAGGCATTGCAGCGCGACTATGAGATTTTCGTCAGCCTGCCGGAATCCTACCAGTCGCAGCCGCGGCGGCGATTCCCCGTGCTGTTCGTCACCGATGCCGACTATGCCTTCCCGCTGGTGCGCTCTATCGCCCGCCGGGTCGGCAACCGGGCCAGGGGGTTGGAGGAGTTCATCCTGGTCGGCCTGTCCTATTCGGTCGGCGACACGCCCGAATACAGCCGCCGGCGCGATTACACGCCGACGCCGAACGGCGAGAAGACGCGTGATCCCTCCGGAAAACCGCCGGTCTTCGGCGAGGCGGAAGGCTATCGCCGCTTCCTCTCCGAGGAATTGATGCCCTTCGTCGCCGCGACGTATCGCACCGACACGACCCGCAGCGTCTATGCCGGCCACTCCTATGGCGGGCTGTTCGGCCTCCACGTCCTGCTGACCGAGCCGAAGCTGTTTTCGCATTACATCATCGGCAGCCCCTCGCTCTGGTTCGACCAGAAGGTGCTGTTCCAGCGCGAGCGCGCCTATTCTGAAGCCAACAAGGAATTGAAGGCGAATGTGCTGATGGCGATCGCCTCCTATGAGACGATCGACAAGGCTTCGGGCGATCCGCGCTACAACGGCAAGACCGACATGATCGCCGATCTCAAGGAGTTCGAGCAGGCGCTGCGCTCGCGCAATTATCCGGGCCTGAAGCTCTCGACCGAGATCATCCCCGGCGAGGACCATCTCACCGTCTTCCCGGCGATCGTGACGCGCGGGCTGCTCTGGGCGCTGCCGGCGAAACGGGACTGAGCTTCGTCATTGCGAGGAGCGGAGCGACGAAGCAATCCAGGAGGACGTAGAGTTCTGCTGCCCTTGGATTGCTTTGCTTCGCTCGCAATGACGGCGCCTATGAATCCTTCTTGCCCTTGCCGTTCTTCGATTTGTCCTTGTCCCGGCCCTTCGGCTTGGCGCGGTTGTGGAAGCTGGCATTGCCGAGCCCGGTGCCGATCGTCAGCACCGCCCAATGCTCGACATCCTGCATGAACGGCAGTTCGCTCAGGCCCTGGACGACGGCGTCGTTGTGCATGGTGACGACGGTGTCGTGCTCACCGATCTCCGGCGCCATCTCGCGGATGCTCTCGACCAGATTGAAGCGGCTGCTCGACCAGTTGCCCGGCAGGTTCTGGGCGCCGCGGTCGATCGCACCATCCTGCTCGATCAGCCCGGGGCAGCCGATGCCGATGAAGGGCGCGACGCGCAGGCCCTCACCTTCGGCGTGCTTGATCTGCTCGCGCAGCATCTTGCCGAGCCGCTTCACCGCCTCCTCGCGGCTCGGCTCTTCATCGGCATGGCGCCAGAGCTCGGTTTCCCAGACGCGCGCCTTGCTGAGGTCGGGAGCCTTGTCCTGGCGCAGCTCGACAATGCCGGCACGGATGTTGGAGCCGCCGATATCGACCGCGACAAGGCTGTCATAGGCCTCGAATATCCATTTCGGCGCGAGATGGGCGCTGCCGACCAGCCCGGCCTCGTCCGAGTGATGGCGCACCGGCACGAGCTCGATCGAAAAACCTTCGGTCTGCAGGATGATGCCGGCGCGCGCGATTGCCAGCTCGCCGATGCGGCTCTGCCGGAAGCCGCCGCCGACGACGATACGCTCGACCGGGCTCCAGGCCTTCTGGCGCAGGAAGCGGCGGATGACGAAGGCGAGCGACTGCGCGAAGCGCTCGACCGCCGAGAGCACCAGCGCCGCTTCACGGGCCGTTCCCTCGGTGATGAGCTTGTCGAGCTCCGATTTGCTCGGTGTCTTGCCAGCATCCGCCAGCGGATCCTCTCCCGCATCGGCGAGATGGCCTCGCAATTCGGCGAGGTGGTCCATGAAGGCGCTGCGACTCGCCTTGTCGCCGACGAAGCCATCGGCATCGCGGATTTCGAGATTGTAGCTGGTGACGAAGACCGAGGGCAGTTCCTCTGCGCCATGCGGTCCGTTCGCGCTGGTCTTGCTCGCCGTCGCCACTGCCATCGCTTTACCCCCGCCTTTGGAAACACGCGGGGAGAACGAGCAGCACCCCGTGGCGGTTCCTGCGCTGCGCCGCCGCATGCCCCGTCTGCGCTACGGGCGGGGACATTCAACCTCCTGGCGATTGACCACGCCGGGCCGTTTCGCCTCCATAGCCGGCGGCGCGGTTCGCGGCCGGGGGGATGATAGATGCTCGAAGTGATCGGCCGCTCGCTTGCGATCGGCATTGGCGCGACCGCTCTGCTCGATCTCTGGGCCCTCTTCCTCAACCGCGCCTTCGGCATCCCGCTGGCGAACTGGGCCATGGTCGGGCGCTGGTTCGCTTATCTGCCGCGCGGCCGCTTCATGCACGACACCATCGCCGACACGCCGCCCGTGGCGAACGAGCTCGCAGTCGGCTGGATGATGCACTACCTGATCGGCGCCCTCTTCGCCGCGATCGTCCTGCTGCTCTGGGGCTTGGATTGGGCCCGCAACCCGACATTGCTGCCGGCCCTAATCGTCGGCGTCGTCACCGTCGGCTGCGGCTGGTTCATCCTCCAGCCCGGCATGGGCTTCGGCCTCGCCGCCAGCAAGCGGCCCAATGCCAACCAGGTCAGGCTGATCGGCCTGATCAACCACGTCGTCTTCGGCTTAAGCCTCTGGCTCGCCGCGCTGCTGCTGCGCTGAACGACACCGCACGAACTTTCAAAGGCAAGGACGAAACCCATGGCCGCGACCCTGTTCCAGAATGCCCGCATCGTCGATGGCACCGCGCCCGAGCGCGCAGCGCCGGTCTCGGTGCTGGTCGAGGGCGGGCTGATCCGCGAGGTCGGCAAGGGCGTCCGCTCCGACAAGGCCAAGGTGGTCGATCTCAAGGGCCGCACGCTGATGCCGGGCCTGATCGACGCCCATGTCCATGTCATTGCCGGCCTCGCCGATCTCGGCCGTAACGCCGCCCTGCCGGATTCCCTGGTGACGGTTCGTTCGCTGGTGATCATGCGCGAGATGCTGCTGCGCGGCTTCACCACCGTGCGCGACGTCGGCGGCGCCGATTTCGGCCTGAAACAGGCGACGCAGGAGCACGATTTTCCGACGCCACGCCTCGTGATCTCCGGCAAGGCGCTGAGCCAGACCGGCGGCCATGCCGATTTCCGCGGCCGCTATGACGACCGGCTCGCGCCCGGCACGCGCCACCGCCTCGGCGCGCTCGGCCGCATCTGCGACGGCGAGGCGGAAGTCCGCCGTGCCGCGCGCGAAGAACTCAAGGGCGGCGCCGACTTCATCAAGATCATGGCTAATGGCGGCTGTGCCTCGCCGACCGACCCGATCCATTTCCTCGGCTTCTCCGTCGGCGAACTGGAGGCGGTGGTCGAAGAAGCCCGCATGGCCGGAACTTACGTCTCCGCCCATGTCTACACCGACGAAGCGATCCGCCGCTGCGTCGAGGCCGGCGTCCATTCCCTGGAGCATTGCAACCTGATCAAGGCCGAGACCGCCAAGCTCGCCGCCAAGAACGGCGCCGTCGCAGTGCCCACCCTCGTCACCTATGACAAGCTCGCCAGCGAGGGCGGCAAGCTCGGCTTTCCGCCCGATTCCGTCGCCAAGGTCGAATTCGTCCGCGCCGCCGGCATGGAATCCCTCGCGATCATGAAGGCGGCCGGCCTCGCCATGGCCTATGGCAGCGACCTGCTCGGCGAGATGCACCGCCACCAGTCGGAGGAGTTCGTCATCCGCGGCCGGGCCCTGCCGGCCCATGAGGTGATCGGCGCAGCCACCCATGTCGCGGCCAAGCTCCTGAAGCTCGATGGCAGGATCGGCACGATCGCGCCCGGCGCCCATGCCGACCTGATCGTCGTCGATGGCGACCCGCTGCAGGACCTTTCTCTGCTGACCCGCCAGGGCAAGCACATGCCTGTCATCATGAAGGCCGGCGCCTTCATCAAGCGCACCCGGCTGGACTGACGCGCCGATGAAGCCATGGACGCAGCTCGACGCCGCCGCGATTCCGGGCGGTGGCACGCTGAAGCTCATACGCCGCGGCGAGGACGAATTCTCGATCACGCTCGGCCATAACGAGCTGATGAACTCGCGCCTCAAGGGTTCGGAAGAAGCGCTGGCGACGCTTGCCATCGACAGGATCGGACAGCGCCCAAAGCCGCGCCTCTTGATCGGTGGGCTCGGCATGGGCTTCACCCTCCGGGCGGCGCTCGCGGCGCTGCCGAAAGATGCCGAGATTGTCGTCGCCGAATTGATCCCGGCGGTTGTCACCTGGGCGCGCGGCCCGCTCGCTCCGATCTTCGCCGGCTGCCTCGATGATCCCCGTGTCAGCGTGCGGGAGGCCGATGTCGTGGGAGCAATCCGCGAGGGGCGCGGCCACTACGATGCGATCCTGCTCGATGTCGACAACGGCCCGGACGGGCTGATGGTCGAGGCCAACGACCGGCTCTACGACCATGCCGGCCTCAGCCATGCGAAGGCCGCATTGCGGTTGGGCGGTGTCCTCGCGGTCTGGTCTGCCGGTCCCGACCGCAATTTCACCCAGCGCCTGCGCCAGGCCGGCTTCTCTGTCGAGGAGAAAACGGTGCGCGCCCGAGCCGGAGCTGGCGGCGCAAAGCACATGATCTGGCTGGCCGATACGGCGCGGCCCGTGCAGCAGCAGTCGAAGCCGCGACGCTAGCGCTCGCCCAGCAGGCGCGTCAGGCCGGCGGAAAGCCCGACATTCGGAACTGCAGCCGGCAGCGCGAGATCGCCTTGCACCGGCTTACGCGGCGGGTTGCGGGCGGCATCGAGCACGGCGGCGAAGCCGGCTTGCGTCGAACAGATCACCGGCACCCCGACATGAGGTTCGACCCGCGCCGCGAGCCCGGCGAGCCCGGCGCCGCCCAAAATCACCGCTTGCGCCCCGTCGCGTGCGACCGTCCGCCGGCAAGCTTCCGCCAGCAAGGTGATCGAACCGTCCGGATCGGCCGCGATGTCGCCGCCGGTCGGCGCCACCGTCTCGACGGCGGCCAGCCGGCCATCCAGCCCGAGCGCGGCAGTGAATTCGGTCAGGATCGGCCCCCAGCGCTCGCCGCCGGTGACGATCGAGAAGCGTCCGCCTTGGGCAGCCGCCTGCCGGCAGGCTGCCTCTGCCATGCCAACGACCGGCACGCTGGCGATTTCCTTCAACGCCATCAGCCCGGGATCGCCGAAGCAGGCGAGATAGACCGCATCGCAATCGGCCCCGTGCTCGGCGAAGGCGTCGAGCGCCGCATGGCCGGCGATGGCTCCGGCGCTGCGGCTGGAAATGTAACGCGCACCGAAGCGGCCGGTCGCCGGCTTCAATGTCACCCCGCTGGGCGTCAGCGGCGCCAGCACGCGCATGACCAGCTCGGTCATCTCGGCGCTGGTGTTCGGGTTGAGGACGAGAATGCGCAAGATGATCCCGGGGGCGAGAGTTGACCGGCCTTAGGGTCTTCTATCAAGAGCCGTGCCATGAGCTTTGCCGTGCCAAAGCCTGCGCGGCAAGGCCGTGCGGCCCGCGTTCCCCGCATGGTCGGCTCGCAGCGCAAGCGGCCTGATGAAGCCATCACGACAGCCGCGTGGAACCACCCCCCATCGCTCGGGTTTCACGATCGACCACCCCAGCTCGGAGGATGGACGATGCCAGCCAAATCCAAAGCGCAGCAGAAGGCCGCCGGAGCCGCGCTCGCCGCCAAGCGTGGCGAAATCCCCAAGAGCAAGCTCCAGGGAGCCTCGAAATCGATGGCCGAGTCGATGACCGAGAAGGAGCTCGACGAACTCGCCTCGACCAAGCGCAAGGGCAAGCCGGAGCATGTGAAGAAGCACTAACGAAGAGCCAGCGTTGGCCGGGCGCCATCAGTGCTTTCCCGTCAGCGGGCTCCACCGCCTCCGGCCTGCATCCGCAGGAGGCCTTGCTCGATCGCGGCGCGCGCCGCTTCGAACGCTGCCGTCTCGCCGGGCAGCTCGCCTTGCTGCTGTTCGAGCATTAGGAGAGCCGTCTCGTAGAGCTCGCGGACGTCGTCCGCCCGCAAGACCTGCTTCTGGACCAGGCCACGCAAAAGCGCAGCCACGGTGGCCGACAGGATGAGGTTGCTGGCCTCGGCGCTGCCGCTGGCAGGACGCGCCATCGGCCCGGTCACGCAACGAACGACGATGGCGGCTCGGGAACATCATGGCCCTCTGCCGCATAGGCACCGATCTTGTTGCGCAGCGTCCGGATGGCGACGCCGAGAATGGCTGCGGCATGGGTCCGGTTGCCACCGGTCTCCCGCAGGGTCGCCAGGATGAGATCGCGCTCCACCTCGGCGATCGGCAGACCGACGAGCTGATCCAGGACGGCTTGGTCAGGCTGAGGCTCGGTCATGGCCAGTGGTCCTTTCCGTGCCCCCAAACGGCCCCGGTGGACACCAACAGAGAACGCTCTCAGGGTTAATGAAAGGTAAAGTGCCGGTCGCGGCGGCAGATCGCGGCCGACTCGCGCACGCCGAGTATCGCGAAGTGCGGGGCTGGCAAGCTGCGATCCATGTAGCCTGAATGGCGTCCCGGAAGGGATTCGAACCCCTGACCTACGGTTTAGGAAACCGTTGCTCTATCCTGCTGAGCTACCGGGACGCACGTCCTTGCGTTTAGCATAAAGCCGATGCGGGTGAAGCCTTCCTTTACAGTGATCCCTGCGTTCCTCGCCATCATGGCAGCGTCGAGCGCCGTGACGCGGGCGGGGGATGACGCCTGCGCGGCTGTCGAAGGGGCCGAGCTGGTCCGCCTGGCGGGTCTCGACCGGCATGGCGACCTGCTTCTCGCCGACGGTCGGAGTGTCAGGCTGGCCGGGCTCGCGCCGCGGCAGAACGATGCCGAGCGCGAGCGCTTCGCCGCACAGCTGGCGCGTTGGCACGGGCAGGCGTTCCGATTGGCGCTGCTCGGCGCGCCCGATCGCTGGGGACGCGTCCCCGCGCGCCTGCTCGCGGCCGAAGGTGACGATGTCCTTGCCGGCCAGCCCGATTTGGCCGCCGCCATGCTCGCGGAGGGCGCCGCCCTGCGCCTGCCCGAGCCTGGCCTCGCCGCCTGCAACGAAATCTGGCGCAAGGCCGAGCCGCGGCTCGCGACAGCGAGCAAAACCGGTGTCCTTCCGGCGACAGCGGAGCGAAAACGTGACGCAGTGGCGCTGCCGGTGATTGACGGTCATGATGCTGCCGCGATGCGAGCGCAGGCGGGCCGGATCGTCGTGGTCGAGGGGCGTGTCGCTGCCGTCGGAGAGCGGGCGCAGCGGACCTATCTCAATTTCGAGCGGCGGCGCGGCGCGGGTGGCAGCATCGTTCTGTCGCGCGCGCTGTGGCGTGAATTGCAGCGCGGCGGCTGGACCGCCTCGTCGCTGACGGGTAAACGCGTGCGCATACGCGGCGTGGTCGAGGGACGCGATGGCCTCCTGATCGAGGCCGAGACGCGCAGCGCACTGGAATTGATCGACTAGGGGCCGATGCGGAGAATTCAGCGACATCGTCAGCCGTTCCGGGGGCGCCTCGTCGCCGCGGCACTGCCGGCCCTGTTGCTGGCGGCCTGCTTCGGCGACCAGAATTCCGTCCTGGCCCCGCTCAACCAGCCCGGCGGCGAGCCGGCGCCGCGCGTCGCCAGCCTGCAGCGCAGCACCGATCGCGAGCACCAGCGCCTGCTCGCGGCCTTCGGCGGCGAATATCGTGCGCCGCAGGTCAAGGCCGAGCTCGAGGCGATCATCGCCCGCCTCGCCAAGGCCGGCGAAGGCCAGATCGGCGCCTATGAGGTGACGATTCTCAATTCACCGATCGTCAACGCCTTCGCCCTGCCGACCGGGAGGCTCTACGTCACCCGCGGCCTGCTCGCCCTCGCCAACGACTCGTCCGAGATCGCCTCGGTGATGGCGCACGAGATCGCCCATGTCACCGCGAGCCACGCCGTCGAGCGCGCCGAGATGGAAGCGGAATCGGCATTGGTCAGCAAGGTCGTGGCGCAGGTGCTGAACGACCCGACGACCGGGGCTGCGGTACAGCAGAGCTCGAAGCTCTCGCTCGCACGCTTCTCGCGTCAGCAGGAGCTGACCGCCGACCAGATCAGCGTGCGCAATATCGCCCGCGCCGGCTATGATCCCTATGGCGCCGGCCGCTTCCTGGTCTCGCTCGGCCGCAACACCAGCTTCCGCGCCGGCGGCCAGGGCGGCGGCGACAAGAAACTCGACATCCTCTCCAGCCACCCCTCGACGCCGGAACGCGTCGCCGCGGTCACCAATGGCGCCCGCCAGATCGGCGCGCCCGGCCTCGGCGAGCGCGACGCCGCGCGCTGGCTCAGCGTCGTCGACGGCGTCGCTTTCGGCGACGATCCGGCCGATGGCGTCGTGCGCGGCCGGCGCTACCTCAACAGCGCGCTGCGCATTGCGTTCACCGCACCCGACGGTTTCGAGCTGGAGGCGGCGCGCGAGATGGTCGTCGGCGTCAGCAATGACGGCACGCAGGCGCTGCGCTTCGATTCGGTCGCGCTCAAGGCTGGGCAGACGCTCGAATCCTATGTCGCCTCGGGCTGGATCGACGGCGTCACCACGGCGGACGTCCAGTCGCTCACCGTCGGCGGCCTGCCGGCGGCGGTGACCTCGGGCAAGGGCGCCGACTGGACCTTCCGCCTCGCCGCCATCCAGGCCGGGCCGCGTGTCTATCGCTTCATCCTCGCCGCCAAGGGCCAGAACGACCCCGAGCGTGGCATGCGGGCGCTGCTCGACAGCTTCCGCAACCTCAGCGCCAGCGATGCGCAATCGGTCAGCCCCTTGCGGATCCGGCTCATCACGGCAAGCGCCGGCGATACGCCAGCCGGCCTTGCCGAGCGCATGGCGTCGACCGACCGGCCGCTGGAGCAGTTCCTGATCCTGAACGGGCTGGAGCGCAGCGCCAGGCTGACACCCGGCCAGCGTTACAAGATCGTGAGCGAATAGGGCGCAGGCGGCCCAACCAATCGCCTCGCTCTGTGCTAGCCTCCGCGTCGTCGTCAGGACAGGGAGGCAGCCATGGCGCTCGATCGCCGCATCGTCGAACTCTACGACGAATACACCCACAAGCCGCTCGACCGGCGCAGCTTCATGAACCGGCTGATCGCCATCGCGGGCACCACGGCAGCGGCAGAAGCTGCTCTCGCGCTGCTGGAGCCGAACTACGCCCAGGCCCAGCAGGTCTCCGCCGAGGATGCCCGCATCGAGGGCAAGCGCATCGACGAGACCATCGGCGGTGTCAGGCTCAAGGGCTATCTCGTCACGCCGAAGACGCAGGCCAAGCGCGGCGGCGTCGTGATCATCCATGAGAACCGCGGCCTGAATCCGCATATCGAGGACGTCACCCGCCGCGCGGCACTGGCCGGCTTCAGCGCGTTCGGGGTCGATTTCCTCACCCCGCTCGGCGGCACGCCGGCCGATGCCGACGCCGCCCGCAACCTGTTCCCGCAGCTCAAGCCCGAGGATGTCGTCGCGCAAGGCCGGGCAGCGCTGGCCTTCCTCAAGGCGCGGCCGGATGCGACGGGGAAGGTCGGCGCGGTCGGCTTCTGCTGGGGCGGCGGCGCGGTCAACGACCTCGCCGTCAGCGCGCCGGAGCTCAATGCCGGCGTCGTCTTCTATGGCCGCTCGCCCGATCTCGCCAAGGTGCCGCAGATCAAGGCCCGGCTGCTGATCCAGCAGGCCGCCCGCGATACCCGTCTCGTCGAGGGCCTCCCGGCCTATGAGGCCGCGCTGAAGGCGGCGAGCGTCAACTACCAGGCGATCGTCTATCCCGACGTCGACCACGCCTTCCACAACGACACCAGCGCCGAGCGCTACAACGCCGCGGCGGCCAAGCTCGCCTGGGAGCGGACGGTCGCCTTCCTCGCGGCCGAGACCGGCGCCGCCTGATATGAAAAAGCCCGGCGGATCGCTCCGCCGGGCTCCTCTATCCGATGAAGGAAAGCTGCCTCAGGCAGCCTCCTCCTGCAGATCGTCGTCGCCATCCTCGCCATCGGCCGCCTCGGCGGCATCCGCCTTGCCGGCGCGGCGCGGCGACTTGGCGAGCTGGCCCTCGATCTTCTTCAGCGCCTCGGTCTCGGTGATCTCCTCGACCGCCGAGATCTCGCGGGTCATCCGGTCGATCGCAGCTTCATAGAGCTGGCGCTCGGAATAGGACTGCTCGGGCTGCGCCTCGGAACGATAGAGATCGCGCACGACCTCGGCGATGGCGACGAGATCGCCCGAATTGATCTTGGCTTCGTATTCCTGGGCGCGGCGCGACCACATGGTACGCTTGACCCGGGCACGGCCGGTCAGGGTCGCGAGTGCCTTGCCGACGATCTCGGCATCGGCGAGCTTGCGCAGGCCGACGCTCGCCGCCTTGGCCGTGGGCACACGCAGGGTCATCTTGTCCTTGGCGAAGCTGACGACGAACAACTCGAGCTTGAAGCCAGCGACTTCCTGCTCCTCGATCGCCGTGATCTGACCGACGCCATGGGACGGGTAGACGACGAACTCGCCCGTCTTGAAGCCCTGGCGCACAACAGTCTTCTTCGCAGTGGACATGCCGTTTCGACTCCTGCATCTCTCCGCCGAAGCGGAGACGCGACTTTCAACCGCTGGCCAGGATGGCCGGCGGCACTCTGCCTGACACGTCGGGTGAGCCTTCTGGCTCTTGTCCGGCGCAACACGCTCCCACAGCCAATCGTTTCTTGCGAACCGCCAGACACGAAGACAACGACACACCGGACATTCTGACCGGCGGTGCATTGCTGTCGTCTCAGGGGGTGCCCCGTTTGTGTGACCTCGCAGGGGCAGGCGGAACGAACTCGACTGTGGCTTGTGGATACCACAAAAATCGCGCCGAATCAAAGGTAAACGGAATGCAAACACAACCGGGCCGCGCCGCGGCCGGTCATGGTTAACTGCAATCGGGCTCTGCCGCAGGGTAAGCTCAGTCGCCCTCGCCGGGCTCCGGCGACAGAAGCTCGAGCTTGTTCGGCACGCCGTCGAACTCCTTGGCGTCGGCCGGCGAGTCCTTCTTTTGCGTGATATTCGGCCAGCTCGCGGCGAACTTCGCATTGAGCTGCAGCCAGCTGTCGAGACCGGGTTCGGTGTCGGGCTTGATCGCCTCGGCCGGGCATTCCGGCTCGCAGACGCCGCAGTCGATGCACTCGTCGGGATGGATGACGAGGAAGTTCTCGCCTTCGTAGAAACAGTCGACCGGACAGACTTCGACGCAGTCCATGTATTTGCACTTGATGCAGTTCTCGGTGACCACATAGGTCATGGCGCTGTCCTTCCAATCGGCCGGCGCTTCTTTAGAGCCGGTCGAGAGAATGTTTCAAGGCCCTGTCACGACCGGAAACGAGATCAAATTTCCATCGAAACATACGTTTCGAGATGATTTTTCGCGGGCGGGCCAGCGCTCCCCACATCGATACGCGCTCTAGCCCTCGGACGCGTCCGGCGCAAGCGGCGCATCGCCGCGTTCCCCCCCGCTCAAAACCTCATACAGCGTCTGCGCTTGCTCGTAGGAACCGCGGCGTTCGGCAAAAGCCGTGACGCGCACCACCAGCGTCGCATGCGGCAAGGCGAGCGTCAGCACGTCGCCGGACTTCACGCCCAGCGCCGGATTCTCGACGCGCTTGCTTGCAACACGGACATGCCCCTCCTCCACCAATCGCACAGCGGCGGGGCGGGTCCGCGCGAAACGCGCGAACCAGAGCCATTTGTCGAGGCGTTGCCGATCGTCCCGCAAGCAGCCTCCTTGTCGCCGCGATCAGCCCTTGCGCCCGTCATTGCCCTCGAGCTGGGCCTTCAGGGCGAGCAGCTTCGCGAAGGGCGAATCCGGATCGGGCTGGCGTTCGGCCGGACGCGGCCGCGCCGGCTGCTGGAAGCGCTGCTCCTTGCCGCCGCGCTCGTCGCGGCGCTGGCCGCCGCCGGGGCGGCCACCATCGCGCTTGAACTCAGGCCGCGGGCCGCGCTCGGGACGCCCGTCACGGCCCGGCTGGGCATTGCGACCAGCGCCGTCCTGCGCCGCCGCAGGCCTGCCGCCTTCGCCGCCGGCCGGACGCGGGCCATTCCAGCCGCCCTCGCGCCAGCGATTGCGGTTCGGCGGACGCTGCCCGCCGGGCTTGCCCTCGCCGCCTTCCGCCGCGGGAGCGGCATCGGCAGCTCCGGAGCGCCGGTCGGGACGGCGACCGCGCTGGCCCTGCTCGGGACGCCGCCCGCCCTGATGGCGGTGCGGGCGCCAGACCTCGATCAGCTCCGGTTCGGCAGTAGGAGCAGTATCCGTAGCCACGGCGGCCTCGGCCATCGTCGCCTCGGCTTCTGGCGCAGCGTCCGCTGCCGGCTCATCGCCCGGGAGCGCCAGCGTCGACATCATATCGGCCGGCACTGGCTCGACCGGGCCGGGAGCTTCCTCCTCGACCGGAGCAGCAGCGATCTCCGCATCGGTCAGGATCGGGGCATCAGCCGTTTCGCTGGCCGGCGTTGCGGCCTCAGCGCTTTCGGTCGCGACCTCGCCATCGGACGAGGGCGCTTCGTTCAACGCATCGACCTGCTCGGTCGCCAGGGCCGTGTCGGCCGCGGGCGCCTCCGCTTCCGGCGCAGCAGCGACGATCGGCGCCGGCGCAGCGGCGAGCGCGACGGTGATCGCCGGTCCCGGACGCTTCACCGAGACATAGCCGAGCGAGCGCAGGATCGAGGCGAAATCCTCGCCGGCGCAGCCGACGAGTGAGGTCATCGCGCCGGTGGCGACGAAGCCGTCCTGATCGGCGGCGCCCACTGGCGGCTGGCCAAGCGTGACGCCCGGGCGATAGGCGATGGCCGGACGAATCAGGTCGGCAAGCCGCTCCAGGATATCGACGCGCACGGCCCGTTCGCCGCAGACGCGATAGCCGGCGGCGCGATAGAGCCCCTTGGGCACGTCCTTATTGGCCGGGAACGAGGTTCGGCCGGACGAGGCGAGATGGGAGATGTCGTCGAGGCCGGTGGCCTCAGGATTGCCGTGCTTCAGCGCCCAGAGCTGGGCGGCGAGCGCCCGCGGCGCCGGCTTCAGCAGCGCCGGGACATAGAGATGGAAGGCGCCGAAGCGGATGCCGAGCTGGCGCAGGCCCGCCCGTCCCTCCTGGTCGAGCGTCTTCATCTCCTCGGCGACCTTGCTGCGTTCCAGCACGCCGAGCGCCTCGGCCGCCTGATAGGCGATGCCGCGGGCGATGCCGGTGACGCTCTCGGCGTTCTCCAGGATCTGCAGCGGGCCGAGCAGCTTGGTGACGTGATGCTTCAGCCAGGCGGCCAGCCGGGTCTCGATCTGTTCGCGGGCCTGGGCCGGCAGGTGATCGTCGACCATCAGGCGCAGGCGTGGCTCCAGCACCTTGTCGCCGGCAGTGAGGCGCGCGACCGGCTCGCCGATCCAGCGGACCAGCCCGTCATGCGACAGCACGAAGGCTTCGTCGCCGGCCAGGACGACGCGCGAGGCGCGCGCTTCCAGCTCGCCGCCCAGCGCCTTCAGCGCCGCCGCGTTCAGTGCCTTCGCTTCCGGACCACCCGCCTTAGGGTCCGCCGTGAAACGGAAGCCTTGCAGCAATCCGACATGCTGACCCTCGACCAGGACATCGCCGGTCGCGGTGACTTCGGCCTCCAACATCGCATTCTCCCGCAGGCGACGCATCAACACGCTCGTGCGCCGATCGACGAAACGGCTGGCAAGCCGTTCGTGCAAAGCGTCCGACAGCCTGTCCTCTACAAGACGAGCCACCCCCTGCCAATGCTCAGGATCAGGCAACCAGTCCGGACGATTGGCGACATAGGTCCAGGTCCGCACCTGAGCGATGCGCGCCGAGAGCGTATCGATCTCGCCATCGACGCGGTCGAGCGCCGCCAATTGCCCTGCGTACCAGTCCGGATCGAGCCGGCCATGGCGCATCAGCCGCAGATACAAGGTCGTCGCCAGCTCGGCATGCTGCATCGGCGCGATCTTGCGATAATCCGGCAGGCCGCAGACTTCCCAGAGCCGCGACACCGCCGGCTTGCCCTGCGCCAGCCGCGCCACGTCATGGTCGCGCGACAGGATTTCCAGCGTGGTCATATCCTCGGCGATCAGGGCGCGGGTCAGCCCCTGCTCCTGCGGCAGGACATTGAGGCTGTCGAGCAGACCGGGGATCGAGCGCAGATCGAGATCGGAGTTGCGCCATTGCACCTGGCGCACCGATTCGAAGCGATGATCCTCGATCGCCTCGACCAATTCCTGCTCGAAGGGCGGCGCGCGCCCGGTCGTGCCGAAGGTGCCGTCGCGCAGGTGCCGTCCCGCGCGGCCGGCGATCTGGCCGAATTCGGCCGGATGCAGCTTGCGATAATGATGGCCGTCGAACTTGCTGTCGCCGGCGAAGGCGATGTGGTCGACATCGAGGTTGAGCCCCATGCCGATCGCGTCGGTGGCGACGAGATAATCGACATCGCCCGACTGGTAGATCTCGACCTGGGCATTGCGCGTGCGTGGGGAGAGAGCGCCGAGCACCACCGCCGCCCCGCCCTTCTGCCGGCGGATCAGCTCGGCGATGGCGTAGACCTCCTCGGCCGAGAAGGCGACGATCGCCGAGCGCCGCGGCAACCGGGTGATCTTGCGGTCGCCGGCAAAGGAGAGGTTGGACAGGCGCGGGCGCGAGACGACGTTGACGCCGGGAATGAGCTGCTCGACCAGCGGGCGCATCGTGCCGGCGCCGATCAGCATGGTCTCCTCGCGGCCGCGATGGTTGAGCAGCCGGTCGGTGAAGACATGGCCGCGATCGAGGTCGGCTGCGAGCTGGATCTCGTCGATGGCGACGAAATCGACGGGAAGGTCGCGCGGCATCGCTTCGACCGTGCAGACCCAGAAGCTCGGCCGCTCCGGCTTGATCTTCTCCTCGCCGGTGATG